>Ga0268299_1000114_pt1 | contig 319118 bp, 293 predicted proteins | sample NOBtaG_FD_193484 | JGI IMG/M metagenome (GOLD analysis project Ga0268299, IMG submission 193484) | Activated sludge microbial communities from bioreactor in Nijmegen, Gelderland, Netherland - NOB reactor | ecosystem: Engineered > Bioreactor > Aerobic > Activated sludge | place: Netherlands... | reverse complement strand
GCGGCACGGCGACGGCGGGCGGCACGGCGACTGCGGGCGGCACGGCGACTGCGGGCGGCACGGCGACTGCGGGCGGCTCGGCGACTGCGGGCGGCTCGGCGACTGCGGGCGGCGCGGCGACTGCGGGCGGCACGGCGACTGCGGGCGGCTCGGCGACGGCGGGCGGCGCGGCGACTGCGGGCGGCACGGCGACTGCGGGCGGCTCGGCGACTGCGGGCGGCTCGGCGACCGCCGGCGGCTCTGCGACGGCGGGCGGCTCGGCGACCGCAGGCGGCTCTGCGACCGCTGGCGGCACGGCGACTGCGGGCGGCTCCGCGACGGCCGGCGGCTCGGCGACTGCGGGCGGCTCCGGCACGGTGCAGCCGCGCTTCGAAGTCACCAACTCCAGCCGGCGCATGACGGGCGGGAACTTCATCCTCGACATGCAGGTGGGGCACTCCACCAACCAGCAACCTCAGTCTGCAGGATCGACGACTCTCGAGTCGGGAGCGGCGGTCAACCCGTAGGAGCGTGTGATGAAGCGTCTTGTCCCGATCCAGATCGCCGTCTTCCTCGCCGCGTCGACGGCGTTGGCGCAGGGCGTGCCGGCGGAGCTCTCGTTCACCGGCAACCTGACCAACAGCGGCATGCCCGAGACCGGCACGCACACGTTCATCTTCCGGCTCTTCGACGCCTCGTCGGGTGGCACGCAGGCGTGGACCGAGACCCAGAACCTGAACATCAACAACGGGAAGGTGTTCGCGACGCTGGGCTCGACCACCGCGTTCACTCCGGCGATCTTGAACGGCGCGACGCTGTACCTCGAGGTGACGATCGACGGCACGACGCTGAGCCCGCGCTCGCCGGTCGTCAGCGTGCCGTACGCGGTGCGCGCCGGCACCGCGAACACCGCCGAGACCCTCGGCAGCCTGACGCCCGGCAGCGTGCAGCAGCGCATCAGCAGCACCTGCGCCGGAGCGAACGCGATCCAGACCATCTCGGTGAACGGAACGGTCACGTGCGTGCCGATTCCGGGTGGCGACATCACGGGCGTGCTCGCGGGCGCCGGGCTCACCGGCGGAGCGACCGCGGGGGACGCGCCGCTGAGCCTCATCACGTGCGCAGCTGGCCAGGTGCTGAAGGCCGGAGCCGGCGGGACCTGGGCGTGCGCCAGCGACAACGACACGAACACCACGTACACGAACCAGGCGCCCATCTCGCTGTCGGGTACGACGTTCGGGCTCACGAACTGCGGCGCGAACCAAGTCTACAAGATGAACGCTGGCGGCACCGCCTGGGCGTGCGCGGCCGACGTCGACACGGACACCGGCGCCACGGCGTTCGTCAATGGTGGCGGAGTGACGTTGAGCTACGCGCCCGCCACCCGAACGTTGACGGCGGGGTCTGACCTCAACGTGCTGCAGGCGAGGGTGGCAGGAGCGTGCGGGGCCGGCTCGAACATCCGGAGCATTGCGAGCAACGGCGCCGTGACATGTCAGGCGGATCAGGGGCTGGCATTGGGCAGCTGCACCTGGGCACGCACGACCTCGTCCACCTCGACGACCATCGTCGACGCCACCTGCCCGGCCGGGAAGTTCCCCATCTCGGGCGGGTGCGATGCGTCCGGATCCGCGACGGTCGCCTTCACCCGCCCGTATGGCCCTCCGGCTGACGGCACTCCGGTGACGGGGCTCGGTACGCAAGCCTGGCGCTGCCAGTTCTCGGCTGCAGCCATGGGCCACGTGGCACTCGCGCTCTGCTGCGAAGTCGATTGACGCCGTCCATTTCCGCCGTGAAGGTGCTGCTCGCTGTGGGGCTTCTCACAGCCTGCCAGGGAGCGTCGCCTGCTCCCGCGTTCACGCTGAGCTGCCACTCGGCGAGCACGGCGACGACCCGCCAGATGCACTGCATTCGCACCGACACCCGCAACGGCGAGGTGCTGCGCGTCGACCTCACGAAGCTGCCGTCGACGAATGGCCCGACCGCCACGTCGCCCGGGCCCGCGGGCCGCTACCAGACGGCGTGCGAGGCGGCGGCGAGCGCCGAGCAGGCCGACTTCTACTGCGTGCGGCTCGACACCGGCTCCGGCGAGATGATGGTCATCAACCTCAGCAAGGTCGCGCTCACGCCCTGAACCGTGGTACGCGGGTCTCCTCTCGTCGACGTATCCGCCATCGGCTGGGAGAAGACAGCCATGACGACCCCCACCCAGGCAGAACAGCAGCTCATCGACGAGGCCGCTGAGACGCTCGCGGCCGCCCACGCCGCGCTCGAGCTCGCGCTCGGCCAGGTCACCGGCGCCGTACGCGCCGACAAGACGATGATCAGCGACACGATCCGCACGGCGCTCGATCGGCTGAACGCGGCGCAGCTGCGCCTGAGCCAGCTCAAGGAGACCCGCCGGTGAAGCGCGCGGGCGGGAACGAGACGTTTCTGCACCGCGTGCTCGAGCCACCCGCCTACGGCTGGGGGCGCGACGGCGAGAACTACCGGCCGACCTTCCGCGAGCTGATGTCGCACTGGCTCGACCGGGTGAACCTGTTCAAGAGCCGCAAGGCCTGGCTGCCGGTGACGGACTGGGTGTGGACGCTCGGGCTCGCTCCGTTCGGAGTGATGTTCCTCGTCCACTACTTCTCGTGGAAGCTGGCGCTCGTCGGGTTCCTCTACGCGATGGTCGGGCTGGGCACCGTGAACATCGTGTGGCTGCACCGCTACTGCACGCACCGCGCGTTCACGTTCAGCCACCCGATCTATGCGTTCATCATCCGCAACCTGACCCTGCGGCTCGTGCCCGAAGAGGTCTACGTGGTCTCGCACCACGTGCACCACGCGATGCCCGAGCAGCCCGGCGACCCGTACAACGCGCGCAACGGCCGGCTGTACTGCTTCCTCGCGGGCGAGCTGCACCAGCCGATCGCGCGCAACCTGTCGCGCGCCGACTACGCCCGCGTGGTCGGGCTCGTCGAGCACACGGGCGTGATCGCGAACAGCTACGAGCAGTACCTGAAGTGGGGCTCGATCTGCCACCCCGCCCGGCTCTACGCGCACTTCGCGCTGAACTGGGCGTTCTGGTACCTCGCGTTCTGGGCGATGGGCGGCCACGCGCTCGCGTGCGCGATCTTCGGCATGTCGGCGGTCTGGGCGATCGGCATCCGCGACTTCAACTACGACTCGCACGGGCGCGGGAAGGCGCGGCACACCGACGGCAGCGACTTCAACCGCAACGACCTGTCGATCAACCAGTTCTTCGCGGGCACCGTGTCGGGCGAGTGGCACAACAACCATCACCTCTTTCCCACGGGCGTGCGCTCGGGGTTCCTGTGGTGGCAGCTCGACACCGCCTACCTGCTCATCTGCCTGGTGCGGCTGTTCGGCGGCATCGCGACGCAGCGCGACTTCAAGGCGCAGTTCCTGAGGGATCACTACGAGCCGTACCGCCGGGCCGCCGCCGAGGCGCGGATGAGTGTCAGATCGCCGCGGTAGCTTCGCCTCCGCATGAGCGGGGACTACGAAGAGATCCTGGGGGCGATCAAAGAACGCGTGCTGAGCGAGCGCCGGCGCGTGGTGTTGTCTGCGAGCTCGGCGCTCGTCTGCATGTACTGGGACATCGGTGCGCTGATCCTGCGGAGGCAGGCTGCCGAGGGCTGGGGCGCCAAGGTGATCGACCGTCTGTCACGCGATCTCTGCCGCGAGTTCCCCGACATGAAGGGCTTCTCGCCGCGGAACCTGAAGTACATGCGCCGGTTCGCCGAGGCCTACCGGAGCAGGTCATTTGTGCAGCAGGTTGCTGCACAATTGCCCTGGTTCCATCACTGCGTGCTCATCGATCGCGTGCCCGACCCTGTGGCCCGCAAGTGGTACGTGCGCGCAACGATCCAGCAAGGCTGGAGCCGAGCTCTCTTGACCGCCGAGATCGACAAGCGCGCACACAAGCGCTCCGGTCGGGCGATCACCAACTTCAAGCGCACGCTGCCGCGTGACCAATCGAAAGCCGCTGAGGCCGCGTTCAAGGATCCGTACCTGTTCGACTTCCTCGGCACCGCGGACACCCGCCGGGAGCGCGAGGTGGAGCAGGTCCTCATCGACAACGTCCAGCGCTTTCTGCTCGAGCTCGGCGCGGGGTTCGCGTTCGTCGGCCGCCAGGTGCCGATTCGGGTCGGCGACAGCGAATTCTTCATCGACCTGCTCTTCTACAACCTGCGCCTGCGCTGCTTCGTCGTCATCGAGCTCAAAGCGAAGCGCTTCGAGCCCTCGTTCATCGGCCAGCTGAACCTGTACCTCTCGGCCATCGACGCCCAGCATCGACACGCCACCGACGCGCCTACCATCGGCCTGATCTTGTGCAAGTCGAAGGACAGGCTCGTGGTCGAGTACGCCCTCCGCGAGCTGAAGAGACCCATCGGGGTCGCAGAGTGGGAGACGCACGTCGTCTCGAAGCTCCCGAAGGCGCTCGAAGGCACCCTCCCGACCATCGCCCAGCTCGAAGCCGAGCTGGGGTGACTCGCAGTATGCTCCGCGGCGGTCATGCTCCATTGCCCGGGTTGCGGAGCGCCGCGCGGCGCGACCGCAAAGTTCTGCTCCCAGTGCGGCGCCGTGCTGCCCGTGCAGGCCGTCGCCGGCGACCCGTTCATCGGCAAGCAGATCGGCAGCTACCGCGTGCTCTCGGTCATCGGCGAGGGCGGCATGGGCAAGGTCTACCGCGCCGAGCAGATGAAGCTGAAGCTGCCCGTCTGCATCAAGACGCTGCTGCCCTCGCTCACGTCGAAGCCGCAGGTCGTGCAGCGCTTCGAGCGCGAGAGCCAGGCCACCGCCGCGATGCGGCACCCGAACATCGTCGGCATCATGGACTACGGGACGACCGACGACGGTCACCTGTACTTCGTCATGGAGTACGTCCACGGCAAGACGCTCAAGCAGGTCATCAACGAGGAGTCGCCGCTGCCCGTCGAGCGCGTGCTCCTCATCGGCGAGCAGATCTTGAGCGCGCTGCACGAGGCCCACTCGCACCACATCGTCCACCGCGACCTGAAGCCCAACAACGTGCTGATCGCGAAGCTCGGCGACGGCACCGACCTCGTGAAGGTCGTCGACTTCGGCATCGCCAAGATCGTCGGCCAGGGCGCCGACAAGGAAGAGCGCCTCACGCAGACCGGCATGATGGTCGGCACGCCCGGCTACATGCCGCCGGAGCAGATCCTCGGGCGCGAGCCGGAGCCCGGCACCGACATCTACGCCGTCGGCGTGCTGCTGTGGGAGATGCTTGCGGGCACCAAGCTGTTCGCCGGCTCCTCGGACATCGAGCTCGCGCAGAAGCACGTGATGCAGGCGCCGATGTCGCCCTCGGCCGTCTCGAAGCTGAAGCTGCCGCCGGGGCTCGACGCCATCGTGCTCAAGGCGCTCGAGAAGCAGCCCGACCGGCGGCACCGCTCGGCGCTCGAGTTCCGCCGCGCGCTCGAGCTGCTGAGGCTCTCGATGCGCGGGGCGACGGGCGTGTCACCGATTCCCCACGGGCTGCAGGAGCAGGCGACGCCGCAGCCGGCTCCGACGGCGTCGCAGCTGTCGGGGCTGCGCGGCACCCTGCCCGACCAGCTGCTCTCGTACGCCACGAAGCTCACCGACCTCGCCGCGAGCGCCGAGCGCCGGCCTCTGACGGTGCTGTTCGCCGAGATCGGCGGGCAGGCCGCGCTGGCCGAGGTGATGGACGCGGCGGCCGTGCGCACCGCGATCAACCAGCTGCACGAAGATCTGCTGAAGGCGCTCGCGAAGGCCGGCGGCCTCGGTGAGCGCTTCATGGGCAACTGCGTGCTCGCCGTGTTCGGCGCGGTGCAGGCGCAGGAAGACGACACCGAGCGGGCGCTGAAGCTGGCGCTCGAGATGGTGCGGCTCTTGCGCGCCGCGAACGCGAAGTTCTCTCGCGCCATCACGCTGCGCATCGGCATCCACGCCTCCATCGTCGCGGGCGTCGGCGGCGGCAGCTTGCTGGAGTCTCCCGCCGTCACCGAGGTGCTCACGGTGGCGCGGCGGCTCGCGGCGGCGGCGCCCACCGAGAAGCCGCTCGTCTCGCGCGCCGTTCAGAAGCTCGGCGCCGGTCGCTTGTCGTTCAACGAGCGCCCGCCGCTCGCGGGCGAAGAGGCCTTGGGCTCGGTGTTCGAGCTCTCGGGCACCAGCGAAGAGGAAGACGCCGGAAAGGAGCCCATCGTCGGTCGCGACGTCGAGCTCGGCCACGTGCGCACGGTGCTCGACCTGGTGAAGAACCGCAAAGTGGGCGGCATGCTCGTGCTCGGGCAGGCGGGCCTCGGCAAGACGCGGCTGATGCAAGAGACGGCGCGCATCGCGCGGGCCTCGGGCATCCTGGTGGCGCGCGCGCGCGGCGGGCGCTTCGGGTCGGACACGCCGCTCGACGTCATCCGCCAGCTCGTGGTGTCGCTCAGCCGGCGCGAGGGAGCGAAGGTCGACGTGACGGCGACGTCGCTGGCGGGGCTGACGCGGCTCGGCATCGCGGCGGCCGACATCGGGCGGCTCGAGCACCTGTTCGGCTCGGCGCAGAGCACGAAGCACGGCCTCGCCGGCGCGAGCGCGGAAGACGAGCAGAGCCTCGATCGCGCCGCGATGCTGTCGCTGTTTCAGACGGCGGCGGCGAAGGGGCCGTTCGCGATCGTGCTCGACGACGCGCACCTCTGCGACACGGCGTCGATCGAGCTCATCTCCGAGATCCTCGCGCGCAGCGCGCGGGCCCCGGTGTGCTTCATCGCGGCGGCGCGGCCGGTCGGCACCGAGCGGCTGTGGCCGAAGCTGAAGCGCGTCGAGCTGAAGGCGTTGGACCGCCGCGACATCGTCGAGCTGGTCGCGAGCCGGCTGCCGTCGGGCACGCCGTCGGTGCGGCTCTCGAACGCGGTGGTCGATCGCGCCGACGGGAACCCGGCGTTCGCCCGCGAGATCCTGGCGTCGTTCATCGAGAGCGGCGCCGCGCGGCTGTCGCAGGGCGAGTGGGCGCTCTCGGCCGACGGGGCCGCCCTGCCCGAGTCGCTCGTCGCGGTGGCCGCAGCGCGCCTCGATCGCTTGTCTCCGGGCGCGCGCATGCTGCTGCGGGTCGGCGCCGCCGCGGGCCGCGTGTTCCCCATCGAGCTGGTGGCCGCGGCGGTCGAGACGCCGCTCGACGTGGCGGCGGCGTCGGCCGAGTGCGTGGAGCGCGGCATCATCGCCCCGGCCGAGCAGTCGTCGGGCTCGTACCAGTTCGTGCAGGCGCTCTTGCACGAGGCGGCGCTGCAGCGCGTCGACCCCGCCGACCTGAAGTCGCTGCACCTGCGGCTCGGCGAGGCGATCGAGCGCGGCATCTCAGCGGGCGCGGAAGGGCCGGCGGCGGCGATGGCGCGGCACTTCATGGCGGCCGATCAGCCGCGCAAGGCGGCGCGGTACCTGAAGCTGTCGGCCGACCGGCTGGCCGAGCGCAACGCTCCGGCGGCGGCGGTGACGGCGTACAAGACGTGCATCGATCTGCTGGTGGCCGAGTCGAAGAAGGTCGGCCAGGTGTCGGACGCGGTGGCGCAGCAGCTGCTCGAGCTGGCGGCGCAGGCGGCGGCGACGCAGTCGCTGCTCTCGGTCGAGGGAGCGCTGGCGCTGCTGGAGCCCGTGCTCGACCTCGTGCCGCCGACGCGCGCGCAGGCGGCTCGGGCCGCGGCGCTGCGGCAGAAGGGGCTGTGCCTGTCGAAGCTGTCGAAGCACGCCGAGGCCGAGAAGCTCTTGTCCGAGGCTTTGGGCAAGGTGACCGCGCAGGATCACGCGCAGCTGGTGGCCGAGCTGCGGGCGGACCTCGCGTCGGTGCTGGAGGCGAAGGGCGACTTCTCGGTGGCGTCTCAGCACCTGCTCGAGGGCATGAAGCTGATGGGCAGCAAGCGCAACGAGGCGGGGCACCTGATGTGGCAGTACCTGAACCAGCTCGGGCGCCTGCACCTGAGGATGCAGAAGATCACCGAGGCGCAGGAGTTCTTCGTGAACGCGCGGGCGCAGGCGCAGCTGCAGCAGAGCGCGTTCGGAGAGTCGAAGGTGGTCGCGAACCTCGCGGTCTTGGCGGCGCAGAAGAAAGACGAGGCGCAGGCGCTGCAGCTGTTCGACGAGGCGCGGGCGCTGGCCGATCGGGCGGGCGACCGCATCGGGGTGCTGCGGGTGCGCTACAACCGGGCTCGGCTGCTCAAAGGGCTGGGGCGCGCGGACGAGGCGTCGCACGAGCTGAACGAGGTGATCGCGGCGTCGCAGGCGATCGGGTGGCGCGAGGGCGAGGCGCTGGCGGCATCGGCGAAGCGCTAGAGAACGCGCCCCCCTCTCCCCTCGTAGGGGAGAGGGCCGGGGTGAGGGGGCCGTTGAGCGCTCCTTAGAGACGCAGTGCCATGACGGTGGCGCAGCGCGGGAGCCCGGCGCCCGCCTGCTGCACGTCTTCGACGAGCTTCTGTCGAGAGTCCACCGAGATGCGCAGGTGCTCGCACGCCTCGCCGAACTTCTCGGGCGCGAACACCCCGATGTCGTAGCCGAGCGCGCCGAGCGCCGTGGTCGCGATGCGCACCACGCGGCTGTTCGACACCACCGCGGTCACGGGCCGAATCTTCCCGGTCACGTTCACGAGCGCCGCGCGCTGCTCGAAGTTCGGCGCCCCTCCGTCGGTGACGGCGAGCCCCACCGCGCCGATGAGGCCCGGGTACTTGCCGATCACCTCGCGCACCTGTCCCAGGTACTCGAGCCACTCGCTGCTCGTCGGCGCCTGGTTCGTGTGCACGGCCCAGAGCACCGCCCGGTCGCCGTACACGCTCCAGCCGCTGACCATGTGCCGCACGACCTTGCCGTAACTCAGTCGCGCGTGATCTGCATCGGCGCGAAGATCGCGTACGACTGCGGCATGCCGCGCGTGTACGTGCTGCCCGACGGCTCGCACCCGCCGTCGGCGAGCTTCACGTACGCCGGGCCGCCCTGCACCGCGGTGAAGATGCCCCCGTCGGCGGCGGCGAAGTACAGCGTCGCGGCCGGCAGCCCGGCGTCGAGGAAGAAGCCGCTGACGGCCGTGCTCGACGCGCCGGGCGCCGCCGCCGTGCACGCCGCGTCGGAGTAGTAGACCGGGTCCGTCACCTCGGACGCCCACTCGATCGGCAGGCAGATCGCCGGGCGCTGAAAGAAGCCGTAGAACGGAAACGGCGTGCAGTAGAGGCTCAGCTGTTCGTCCCAGAACAGCCCGCCGCCGTACGTGAAGCCGAAGCTCAGCGGAGCCTTCGCTCCGTCTCCGCTCGTCAGGTGAATCGCCTTGAGCCGCGAGCCGCTCACGAGCTCCGCCTGCCCGGTGCCGGTGCTCGAGCCGCCGGCCGTGCCTCCGGTGCAGCGGCCCGCGCTGCAGCGCATGCCCGAGCCGCACGGCGTGCACGACTCGCCGCCGCGGCCGCACGCCGACTCTCCCAGCCCCAGCTGGCACGTGCCCGCGGAGTCGCAGCAGCCCGAGCACGTCGCGGGCCGGCAGCCGGTCTGCGGCATCGACGGCGCCGGCGGGCAGGCCGCCAGCACCAGCACAGCGACACCGGCGGCCACGAAGCGCATGGGCTACTTCTTGAACCCGACCTTCAGGTGGAAGCCCGACACCTTCACGATGTAGTCGTAGCCGCCCTCCTTGTTCACGGGCACGGCATAGAGCACGGCGACGCGCTCCTCGAACGGGCTCTTGAAGTAGCCCTCGATGCCGACGTCCTTCTGCTCGGCCTTCGCGCTGATGTCGGAGATCTTGCCGAGAATCTTGCTGCCCTTCTTGCTCGACGACGCGACGAGCTCGTCGGCCTTCACCTTCACGTCGAGCTTCTCGCCTCCGCCCATGTCGACGGGGAAGCGGCCGAGCGGCCGGCTCACCGGCTGGATGTCGAGCCCCTGCAGCTTCGCCTCGATGCCGTCGACGAGCTGCCAGTCGTCGACCGAGGCCGGCGTCTTGCCGCTCGAGTGCGGGCCGCACTGCTTCTCGCTGAGCAGGCTCGCGTCGGTCACCAGGTCCTGCACGCCGACGGTCACGCACGGCTGCCCGCTGCGGTAGTCGAACGTCACGTACGCGAACCGGCCCTTGTTCGACCAGCCGAGCTCGACGAGCGCGGGGCCCTTCTTGAGCACGACGTCCTTGAAGGCTCCGACCACGCCCGCCACCGGCGCGCTGCTCTTCGTGAACTGATCCTTCAGCGTGAAGGCGCCGACCGCGCCCTCCTGGCTCACGTCCGCGTAGCGGTTGATGTCGTGGAACGTGCCGTCCTTGTCGATGCGGAACAGCACCCAGAGGTTGCCGACCCCGTCGGGGTTCACCTCGTACATGCGCTGCTGCACGTTGCGCTTGTAGACGAACACCTTCGCCTTGCTGTTCGCGAACGTCTTCGAGCCCGACTTCTCTTTCATCGTGAAGTTGTGCACCGAGTAGACGTAGTCCTTGCCTTCTACCCAGTCGTCGATCGTCACCGTCTCGGGGCCGTTGCCGTCGGTGTCGTCGACGTCGAGGTTCGCTTTGTCGCCCTTCTTCGCGTTGAAGTAGATGTGCTGATCGCCGTACGCGAGGTGCGAGTCGAGATCGGGCGGCTGCGGGCCCCAGTTCAAGACGACGCGGATGCCGCCCGCGCGCGTCATGTTCTCGCTCATCGCGTACGTGAGGTTCATGCAGGGGCACTGCACGACGAGCGACGAGAAGCCCGTCTTCTCGATGATCAGCGTGACCGTCGAGTCGTCGACGCCCATCGGCGGCTTCTCGAAGCTCGCCACGCCCGACGCGTCGCTGGTCGCCTTCACCGACGTCTTGCCCGCCGCCTGGAACGTGAGGTTCGCCTCGGGCACCGCCTTGTCTTTCACCGTGGCGGACAGCAGCTTGATCTTCTCGGCCGATGCGGCCGCCGCGACCAGCAACGCCGCGAGCACGACGTGTCGCTTCATGTGGTGCCTCCCCTCGATGTGGAGCCGCTACTTCGCCTTCTTCTTCTCGAAGTGCTGGTAGTCCTGGTACTGCTTCCACGAGCCGCCCCAGTCCCACCCGCGGCTCTGAAACGCCTTCGTGATCAGCCCGTCGGCGGTGATGCCGCCCACGTACGTCTTCGTGCGGTCTTTGAACGCCTCTCCGCCCTTCGGAGCGACCATCTTCTTCGTCACGTACGGGTTCGTCTTCGGGTTGATGTCGATCGCCTGCCCGTAGCTGTGGCGCGAGAAGCCCGTGCTCTTGCCGTAGATCGGGCGGCAGTTGAACGCGGTGGTGTTGTTCGCCTCCATCGACTTGTCGTCGTCGGCGCCGAACTCGTCGACGAGCTTCATCGACTCGATGGGGAACTTCGCGTCGAAGAGCTCCTTGAAGACGGCGAGCACCTCGGGAGCCACCTCCTTCGCGACGATCAGCTCGCCCGAGTGCACCTGCTCGTCGTAGCCCCAGTGGTTCAGCGTGAGGTAGGCGAGGCCCTCGATCGGCACCGGGCAGCCGTCTTTCCACGACGAGCCCACCACCTTCTTCTTGATCTCCTCGGGCAGCGGCTGGCTCTTGCCGTCGAAGGCAGGTGCGGGATCTGCCGACAGCAGCGCCGCCAGGACCAGGAAGGGCATGGCTCGATGTTCTGCTCTTTCCCTGCGCAGTTCCACCAGGAAACGCGGGCTAGACTGTGACGATGCGCCCGGTCCTCGTCTTCATTGCCCTCGTTGCGGCGTCGTGCAGCTCCACGCCTCCCGCCCCCGGCCAGGATGCCGGAGTCCCCTCCTGCGACGGAGGAGAGCGAGCCTGCGGCAGCATGTGCTCGAACCCGCTGCTCGACAACGCGAACTGCGGCGACTGCGGCTTCGCCTGCAAGACCGGCGAGGCCTGCGCCGGCGGCCGCTGCTACGTGCGCGACTGCCCGATGCTGACCTGCAGCGGCACCCAGGTCTGCCTCACCGACATCTGCGTCGACCGCGGCTGCTTCGGGCTCACCTGCCCCATGGGCCAGCTCTGCGCGGGCGGCGCGTGCGTCGCCACCGCGTGCGGAACCACCGGCTGCCCGGGAGGCACGGTGTGCAGCTCGAACGCGTGCGTCGAGGCCGCGTGCGTCGGCGTCATCTGCCCCGCCGGCGGCCTGTGCAAGAGCGGCGTCTGCAACCGCGACACCTGCACGAACGGCCTCAAGGACGGTACCGAGAAAGACGTCGACTGCGGAGGCATCTGCCCCGCCTGCATCGACGGCTCGAGCTGCACCGCCGCGGCCGACTGCCGGAGCCTCTCGTGCGCCGGCATGCGCTGCGCCGCTCCGACGTGCAGCGACCGGGTGCGCAACGGCAACGAGGGCGACGTCGACTGCGGCGGCGATTGCCCGCCCTGCGCCGACGGCCTGCGCTGCGCCACGGGCGCCCAGTGCCAGAGCGAGGCGTGCACCCAGGGCATCTGCACCGCGCCCTCGTGCACCGACGGCGTCGAGAACGGCAGCGAGACCGACGTCGACTGCGGCGGCAGCTGCCCGAAGTGCCCCACCGGAGACGCCTGCACCGGCGGCGCCGACTGCGTGTCGGGGCTGTGCGTGATGAGCACGTGCTTCTCGTCGCAGTGCCAGAACGGCACGAAAGACGGCACCGAGACCGACGTCGACTGCGGCGGCAGCTGCTACCCGTGCATGAACGGTCGCTCGTGCCTCGCCGGCACCGACTGCATCAACCACGTGTGCGACGCCCAGCGGCGCTGCGGCGCCCCGACGTGCGCGGACCAGGTGAAGAACGGCACCGAGACCGATCAAGACTGCGGCGGCACGTGCCCGCCCTGCGCCGTCGGGCGAGGCTGCGGCGCCGGGCCCGACTGCGTCACCGGCGTCTGCCGCATGATGGCGTGCGCCGTCGCGACGTGCAGCGACCTCGTCAAGAACGGCACCGAGAGCGACATCGACTGCGGCGGCGACCCCATCTGCCCGCGCTGCCTCGCGGGCCGCGCGTGCGTCACCGGGCCCGACTGCGTCAGCGGCATCTGCACGGCGTCGCAGTGCGCGCCCCAGCCGCTGCTCGCTCCGGCGGTGGCGTTCACCGTGGGGCGCGACGCCGGAGCGCTGGTGGTCGCCGACCTCGACAACGACATGCTGGCCGACGTCGCCGTCGCGAACGAGGGCTCGTTCAACATCGCCGTGTTCTTCGGCGCCCGAGACGGCGGCTTCGACTTCGGGCCGGCGCTCCAGGTGAGCCAGCCGAACCTCTCGCGCGGCCCGCAGAGCGTGTCCGCCGGAGACGTCAACGGCGACGGCCGGCTCGATCTCGTCACGGGCCGCCCCGTGCTGAACGGCGGCACGGGGTGCGGCGGCACCGGCAACTTCAACCAGTGCGTCATCTCGGTGATGGCGGGCGCGGGCAACCGCAGCTTCCTCGGCGGAGTCGACGCGACCGGCGGCGCCATGCCCTCGGGCTGCGGCTACCGGGTGGCGGTCGGCCGGATCAACGGCGACACGCGCGCCGACATCGTGACCGGCGACGAGCTGCGCGACCACGCGTGCTTCTGCTGCAACAGCGTCACCGCCGACCGCGCCGGCGGCAACCTGTGGGTCCCCGACATGAACGGCGCGTTCGTCGCCGCGCCTCCGCAGCTGGCGCAGCTGGGGCCCTACGCGCAGATCGCCGACGTGAACTCCGACGGGAACAACGACGTCATCGGCCGCAGCGTCTGGTACTCGCGGGTGCGCGTCTTCCTCGGCAACGGCACCGGCACGTTCAGCCCGCCGATCGACGTCGGGGTCTCGCCGGGCGTCGGCGAGCTGACGGTCGCGCGCATCGACTCGAACAACACGCTCGACTTCGTCACCGCGAGCAAGTCGAGCAACCAGGTGGGGGTGAGCCTCGGCGTCGGCGACGGCAACTTCCTCGCCCCGCGGACGTTCGCGGTCACCTCGCCGGACGGCGTCGGAGTCGCCGACCTCGACGGCGACGGCCGCTTCGACCTCGTCGTCGGGGGAATCGGCGTGGTGGTGATGCGCGGCAACGGCGACGGCACGTTCCAGATGCCCGAGATCTTCTCGCCGCAGCTCGGCGACACGGCGATGGTGGGCACCGGAGACTTCGACGGCGACGGAAAGATCGACGTCGTGACGATCGCGAACGACCGGCTGTGGCTCTTGCGCAACGTGAGGTGAGCCTCACGAGCCTCACGACAGGAGGAAGTGCGGAGGGTTCACACCCTCTTCCACCGCGTCGACCGACGCCACGATCGTCGCGCCGGCGGCGTCGGTCGCGAGGTCGAGCGTGTAGTCGGCGGGGCCCGCCTCGTCGCGCACCACCTTGACCACCGGCCGCGCGAAGTTGACGGCGTCGTGGGGCACCTCGAGCACGATGGCGAGCTGGCCCGTCGACAGCCGCACCGTCGTGCCGACGGGGAAGAGCCCGACCGTCTGCACGAACAGCCGCACGACGAGCGGGTCGAAGCGCACGCCGGCCTGATCCTGGATCATGCGCAGCGCCTGGTCGGGCGCGAGCGACCTGCGCGGCGGCTTCCCGCCGGTGAGCAGGTCGAAGCGGCACGGCACCGCGATGAGCCGGCCGAGCGGCCCGGGGTTCCACACCTGGTGCGAGTGCAGCGGCAGCCCCGCCTCGAACGCCGCGCTCGCCTGCACCAGCGCCTCCATCGAGGGCTGCTCCGAGAGCTTGAGCAGCGAGCGAATGGGCGCGAGCACCGCGTCTTCTTCGGTGCCGGCGCCGCCGGCGCGGCCGACGTCGTGGAACAGCGCCGCCATCGTCACCTCGGCGAGGGCCGCCTTCGGCAGCTGCAGCCGCATCGCCATGAGCAGGGTCAGGGCCGCCACCGAGGTCAGGTGGTAGTGCAGCTCGCCGCGGAAGTTCGGGAAGCGCGTGATGCCGGCGAGCAGCGACTCGTGACCGACCGCGGCGTCGGCGAGCGACTGCACGGCGCGGCGCAGGTTCGTCGAGCGGAACGGCTGGCCCGCCTGCAGCGCGGTCAGCGCCTCCTGCGTGGTGACGGCGAGGCGCGCGAAGGTGCGCAGCACGTTCTGGCGGGCGTCGATCTGGAAGGCGGGCCCGCTCGTGAGGTTGCCCGAGATCGACCGCACGCGGACGCGGCCCTTGATGTTCTTCGCGTCGGCCGCCGGAGTCGGGCTGCGAAACGCGAGCTGGTACTGGCCGAGGAACTCGCGCAGCTCGCCCTCGGTGATGCCGCGCTCGAACGTGAGCTCCTGCACGTCGATGCGCTCGAGCGCCTTGCGCAGCATGTCGGCCGACTCGGCGAGCGAGCCGCGCAGCCGCGCGAGCACCCCGTTCACGAACGTGGTGTCGGCCATGCTGACCAGCACGACGTCGACGGCCGCCTTGTCGAGCACCTGGATGAGCCCCTTCACGGGGCCGTCGAAGATCTTGTTCTCGAGCGCGTGCACCTGCGCGAGCTTGAGCAGCAGCGCCGCGTCTTTCACGAAGAGCGCGGGGTCGACGGCCGGCTGTTCCGTGTCGCTGGTGCTCACTCGAGGTCTTCCTCACGATGGCCGCTCAACGGCCCCCTCACCCCGGCCCTCTCCCCTACGAGGGGAGAGGGAGCGCGTTTATCGGCGCTCATTGCCGCTTCACCCCTTTGAGGAACGCCGCCGCCACCTTGCACGCCGTCTTCACCTTTCCCGGCGTCAGCAGCTTGCCCCCGAGTGCCTCGATCGGCGCGATCGCCTGCGGGTCACCCAGCGCGGAGAGCAGCCGCACCAGCTCGACCTTCGCGTCGGCGTCGCCCTGCCGCTCGAGCTCGTCGATCACCACCGGCACCACCTTCGGGTTCATCAGCTTGTGGAGCGCCGCGTAGATGCGCCGGCGCTCCTCCTGCCCGGTCGAGGCCAGCGCGAGCACCGACGCCATCGGCACCGCGGTCGTGGGGTCCTCCAGCTCCATCGCCACGGTGAACGCCGCGCCGCGAATCGCCGGGTCGTGGCTCGCGAGCTGCGCCGCGAACAGCCCGCGGCCGAGCAGCGGTACGACGGAGGGCGTCAGCGCCTGCACCGCGAGCCGGTGCACGGCGTGATCGTGGCTGCGCAGCCCCTCGGTGAGCAGCGCTGCCTGGTCTTGCGGCTTCATCACCGGCAGCCGCTTCAAGAGCTCGCCGAAGGCCCCGGCGTCCATCGTCTTCACCTTCGGCAGGACGTCGGCGAGCGGCAGCGCCTCGGTGAGCAGCGCCTGCAGCTTCTGCTTCGCGGCCGGGTTCTTCACGTTCGCGAGCAGGGCCGGCAGCCGCGCCTCGATCGCCTTGCGCATCACCTGCAGCACCTCGAACGCGGCGTCGTTGCCGCCCTCGGTGTCGACCGCCGCGATGAGGCGCTCGAGCGCGCGGTCGCTCGTCAGCGCGTTCTTGAACTTCACCAGGAGCCCGGTGCGCACCTGCGTGAGCTCGTCTTGCGCCTTCGCCTGCTCGATGAGCTGCTGGTAGCGCTCGAGCGGCTCCTTCACCTGGCCGTTGTCGATGAGCCACAGCACCACGCCGTCGAGCCGCGCGAGCAACCGGTCGCGATCTTCCGGGCTCGCCATCACCGCCGCGTTGACGAGCGCGCCGAACAGCGACAGCGACGCCTGGTCTTTCACCTTCGCCAGCTCGGCCGCGAACGGCGCGAGCTCGGCCGCCGACACCGTCGCGACGGGGCGGTGCGACACGTCTTGCCGCTTCAGGCTCTCGGCGGTGATGTCGCGCAGGCCCTCGGCGCGCAAGAGCGCGATGTCGTCGGCGCCGACGCGCATCATCGAGGCCCGCGCCGCCTGCTCGCCGCCGCCGGCCATGCCCTGCGCCGAGATCGCCGCCACCAGCGCGTCGATCTGCATGCGCGCCGAGACCTTCGCCTTCGCCACCGTCGGGTCGGGCTGCGCCTCGTCGCCGGCCGCGAACGTGTCGATGACGAGCATCTGCACGTGCTTGAGCTCGGCCTCCCAGAAGCGCGTGGTGACGCCTTCGGACGACTGCGGCTGGGTGACCGTGTCGAACCACGAGTCGAGAAACGCCTGCAGCTCGGCCGGCTCGAGCCCGGGAAGAAACGTGATGCGCCGCACGCCTTCGGCGAACAGCGGCGCGGTGAGCGGGTCTTCGCGCTTGCCCGTGCCGCCGGCGGTGGCGATCGCCTTGTCCTCGTGCATCAGGCCGGTCAGCGTGACCTCGATCTGCACGGGGCCGGCCTCGAGCACCGACGTGAGCTTGTCGTAGATGCGCTCGAGCGACTGGCGCGTCAGGTGGTGGTGCGAGCGGTACGTGCGGTAGGTGTCGACGGCGCGCCGGAGCATCGTGCCGAGCTCGGCGACGTGGCGGGCCGCTGCACGCGCGGCGATGATGTCGCTGTGGACCGGCTCGTCCATCGGGCGCGCCGAGTGTGGCACGAGTCGCAGGCTCACCGCCTGCGCTTCGGCTTCACGTGCGGCTGAGGCTTCGGCTCGGGCAGCGGCCCTGGTGCGGGGTCTGCGGCCACCGCCGGCGCGGGCGGCTCGTCCGCCGGCGCAGCCTCGGGCGCCGGCTCCGGCTCCGGCGGCGGCACCGGCGCCGGCGCCGGCCGCGGCACCACGACCACCTTCGCCGGCCGCGCGAACGGGCCCACCTGCAGCACCATCAGCACCGCGACCACTGCGGCCGCCCAGACGAGCGCGATGAGCCCATACAGCGGCGCCCGGCTCTTCTGCTTGCGACGGATGCGCCGGCTCGGGCTGGCCGGCTGCATGATGACCGACGGCGGCCTCTTCACGGCCGGAGCGGTGGGCACCAGCAGCGGGTCGACCGGCGTCGGCCCCGCGAGCGACGGCGTCGCCTGCGTCGGCAGCGCATCCCGCAGCGGCGGAGGCAGCTCGGCGGGAGGGTTCGCGGGCTGGGGCTTGTGCGCCGAGTTCAGGTCCGTCACACCCTCGAGCGCGGCGACCGAGACCGACGGGGTCGACTCGGGATCCGGCGACAGCGAGAAGTCGATCGGCGTGGGAACCGGCCCGACGGGAGGCAGCGCGGGTACCTCCTCCGTCTTCGCGTCGGCCTTGTTGATCGCCCGCTTCACCTCGCTGATCGGCGCCGGCACGGTGAGCTCGTTGCCCGGCGGCAGCGGAGGTGCCATCACCGGCCCGATCGGCGCCGCCACCGTCGGGGCGCCGGCCTTCGCGGCCTGAATCGCGGCGACCACGTCCGAGATGCCCGACTCACCGCTCGCCTCCATGCCCAGGATCAGCTCGCGCACCGCGTCTTTGCGCGAGCTGAAGTGCTTCTGCACCAGCGCGCCGCACTGCTCCTGCGACCAGATCTGCGGCCCGGCGACGCGCTCGATCTCCCGCGCGAGCTCGAGCGCGGTCGCGTAGCGGTGCTCGCGGTCGCGCTCCAGCGACTTCATCACCACGGCGTCGAGGCCGGGCCCCACGTCGGGGTTCGCCGTCGACGGCGGGTGCACGTCGCCCTCGAGCGCCTTCATCATCGACTCCTCCGGCGTGCGCCCGCGGAACAGCCGGTAGCCGGTGAGGCACTCGTGCATCACGACGCCGAGCGAGAAGATGTCGGTGCGCGTGTCGACGGTCTCGCCGCGGATCTGCTCGGGGCTCATGTACCCGGTGCTGCCCTTCACGGTGCCGACCATCGTCATCTTGCGCTCGCCGCTCTTCGCGATGCCGAAGTCGAGCAGCTTGGTCACGCCCTCGTGCGTCACCATGATGTTCTTCTCGGCGACGTCGCGGTGAATCACCGGCTGCTTGCGCCCGCGCGGGTCGGTGAACACGTGCGCGTAGTGCAGCGCGAGCGCCGTATCGCGCACCGCGCGCAGCGTGAAGCCGATGGGCATGGGCTCCTTCGCCTTGTCGAGGGCGCGCGCGAGCTCGATGAGCGTGCAGCCCTGCACGAACTCCATCGCGAGGAACAGCACGTCGCCGTCGATGTCGAGGTCGAACGTCTGCGCGATGTGCGGGTGGTTGAACTGCGCCGTCACCTGCGCTTCGGCGAGGAACATGCGCACCAGCTCTTCCTCGCCGCGGATGTCCGGCAGAATGCTCTTCAGCACCACGATCTTCCGGAAGCCGGCGAGGCCGCGCTGGTACGCGAGGAAGATCTCGGCCATGCCGCCCGCAGCCAGCCGGCAGAGGATCTCGTACTTCCCCATCGTCTTGCGGTCGAGCGCAGACGGCGGCCTCAAATAAGGCTGGGCTTGGGCCTGGGGCTGTTGCATCGGCGGGTCGGCCCGGAGTCTACAGCTTCACGGCGCGCAGCAGGGCTTCGAGCCGGGGCCGCTCGGCCTCGAGCTCGCGGGCTCCGCACGACGCACACGCGATGACGCCGAGCTCGCCCACCACCCACGCCACGGCGAGCTGCGCGACGGGCACGCCCGAGAGCGTGAAGCGCACCTCCTGCAGCGCACCCTCGCCCAGCGGCGAGGCGAACGGCTGAGCAGGCCGGCGCTCGACGGCCGGGTCGAGGCGCGCGAGCTTGCCGGTCTCTTGATCGACGAGCTGGTTCGCGGCCAGGCCCGCCCCGAACGCGAAGTGCACCGACAGCGTCGGAGTCACCTGCGCCCGCGGCACCGTCTCGGCCGCCGCGCGCGGCGCCACGAACAGCAGCGTCGACTGATCGTGCCAGTCGTCCGGCACCTGCAGCTTCAGCCTGCCGTGAGAGAGCTCCCTCATGGCGCGATGACGCTCGCCACAGGCCCGATCGCGACCTCGCGCCCCTGCTGCCAGTCGCGCACCGCCGCGAGCGCGCCGGTCACCGAGCCGACGCCCGGCACCCAGCCCACGCCCCACAGCACCCACTGCTTGAGCGCCGAGCGCTGCAGCGCCTCGGCGAGCTCGGGGTTGCCCTTCCACTCGGCGACCTTCGCGGCGCCTTGCGTCGACAGCGCGCTGAGGCCCAGCACCGCCTGCCCGATGCCCAGCGGAGCGAGCGCCACCAGCTCGACCGCCGCCAGCGTGCGGTTGAGCAGCACCGACGCGGGAATGTCGACGACCTCGATGGTCACCTTCTCGGTGCGGCCGTCGTCGAACGCCACCTGCACCTCGACCTGCTTGAAGATGCGCTCGTGGTCTTCGGCCAGCGCGTCGAACACCTTCTTCGCCACCGGCTGCGACGAGAGCTTCGCCTCGGCGCCCCTCATCACGCCGTCGGCCTTGTCGACCCAGCGGTCGATGCGGCCGGGCTCCTTCGCGACGCGCTGCTGCACCTCAGAGAGCGTCTGCTTCGCGTCGGCGAGCGCGACCGCCGCGCCGTCGACCTTCACCGAGCTCACCGCGCCTCTTCCCTGCGCCCACTCGAGCGCCTTCGCGGCCGCGAGCCGCTGCATGTCGACCTTCATGTCACCTCACGTTTCGCACACAGCGGAAGCCGATGTCATCGTTGTGCACGTCGCCGCTGATGCGGTTGAAGCTCGCGGTCTCGATGGCGTCGCCGTGATCGTCGTTCCACGCGCCGCCGGTGACGACGCGATCGCGGCGCAGGCTCGTCGACGTCCACTCGCGGACGTTGCCCACCACGTCCATCAGGTTGCCGCGCCCCGCCCCGCCCGGGTAGCTGCCCGAGATGCAGGTGCCGCGGCGGCGCTGCTCGCCGCTCCAGCACAGGCGGCCGTTCGGGTCGGCGTCGCCCCACGGAAAGCGGCCCTCGCCGTCGGACTTCCGCGCCAGCGCCTGCGCGACGAGCAGCGAGGGCAGCTTCGCGTTGCGCCACTTGCAGTAGGCCTCGGCCTGAGCCGCGTCGACGCAGTTGATCGGGTGGTTGCCGCGGTCGGGCAGTGTCCAGTTCGCGGCGTGCCCGCACTTGAGGCCGTTCGCGGTGCACGCGTGCGCGTTGACGCAGCTCTCGTACTCGTCGACGGTGACCTCGGTGCGGCCGGCGCAGACGGCTCCGGTGACGTCGTCGTGCTCGCCGAACGTCACGTAGACCTCGTTGCCCGCGCACGGGCCCTGCTGCTGCGGCGCGACGTACGCCGGAGGAGGAGGCGGCGTCGGGTTCGCGGGAGGCGGCGGAGGCGGCTGCGCCTGCGCGGGCGGCGGCGGCGGCTCGGACGAAGGTGGCGGCGGCGGCTGGGGCCCGCCGCCTTCGATGAAGTCGGCGATCTCGTCGTACTTCACCGGCACCGCCTTCTTGGTGCCGTCGAGCTTCACGAGGTACCCCGTGTCCATCTCGCTCACCACGACGCCCTTCAGCACCTCGCCGCTGCGCTTCTTGATGGTGACCTTGCGCGGCGCTGCGGCGAGCGCGGCGACGGAGAAGAGCACCACGACGAGCGGCAGCCTCATGCCCGCGGTACGTTACGGAACCTTGTCGAGCAGGTCGAGGATCGCCTGCGCCACCGAGGCCGGCCGGTCTTCCGCGATGAGGTGCCCGCTCGCCGCCACGACCCACTGCTCGCCGCGCGTCGACCGCTTCGCCTGCGCCTTCTGCAGCCTCTGCCACTCGGGCTCGAACGCCTTCGCGCGGTCTTTCTCATCGGGCGGGAGCAGGTCGTCGGGCACCTCGTGGCTCAGCACGAGCAGCGGCAGGTCGGGCGGCAGCGGCGGAGCCGACGCGTGCTCCCGGTCGCTCTCGGGCAGGTTCTTCAGCACCGAGCACGCCGCGTCGAACGGCGCCGGCCGGTACGTGAGCGCCGCGGGCAGCCCGGTGAGCTTCAGCGGGTCGATGACGCGCAAGAGCCCCACGCGCCCGAGCCACGCCGCCGCGCAGGTCTGGAAGCGCATCGCCGAGACCTCGGTGCCCACCACCTCGAGGCTCTGCGAGTCGACGGCGTCGAGGAAGACGAGGCCTCGGACGGCGCCGGCGTTGCGGCGCGCGAACATCTCGACCGTGAGGCCGCCGATCGACGCGCCGGCGAGCACGTACGGAGGCTCGAGCTTCGCGGCCTTGACCAGCGCCTCGAGCTCTTCGGCGAGCGCCTTCGAGGTGAGCGCGCGCCCGGCGGGCTCCGAGAAGCCCATGCCCGCGCGGTCGTAGGCGCAGACGCGCGTGCGCTTCGCGAGCAGCGGCAGCACCTGCTCGTACGACAGCGAGCTGCCCAGGCCGCTCGCCTCGAGGATGACGGTCGGGGCGCCCTCGCCCGCGCAGTGCAGGTGCAGCTTGTGATCACCGACGTCGTAGAGCTTGCCCGGCGGCGCGTAGCGCTCGAAGTCCTTCGACTCCGACCACTGCTCGTAGACGACGCCCGGCGTCGCGAGGAGCACCAGCGCGAAGACGATGCGCCAGAACCACTTCATCTCAGTGCTCTGGCCGCCTCTGGGCTCGCTCGTCTCGGTGCCATCACTACGGAGCGACCTTCTCGGTCTGCCCTGCCCGGACCTTCACGGTCTTGGACACCGCGCCGAGCCGCACCACGTGCTTGCCCTCGACGGCGTCGAAGGCCTGAAGCGGCGTCGTGCCCATGCGCGCGCCGTCGAGCCAGACCTCGACGCCGGGCGCCGCCGCGATCTCGATGCGGCCCTGCTCGACGACGATGGCCTGCTTGAGCTCCTTGCCGGGCTCGATGGTGACGGAGAGCTTCTTCGTGAAGCCGACCTTCTCGTTCTTGAGCAGCAGCGTGCGCTTGCCCGAGGCCACCGGCGCGCGGATGAGCGGCGTCGTGCCGAGCTTCTCGGGGCCCAGGTAGACGTCGCACCACGGCTCGGTGCGCAGCGTCAGATACCCATCCTCGCCCGACTCAACGACTTTGGGTTTCGGAGACGAGCCCCCTCTCCCCTCGTTGGGGAGAGGGACGGGGTGAGGGGCGGCAGGCGGCGGAGCCACCTCGGCCTCCGGTTCGGGCGCAGGCGGTGCCGCAACCGGTGCCGGCGCAGGCGGTTCGACCTGCTTCTCGACCACGACGAGCTGCGGCATCGGCGGATCCCGCCGCGCGAACAGCATCGCCCCCGTGCCGCCCAGCGCGAGGAGCGTCACCGCCAGCACCGACAGCAGCACGATCGGCGGCTTCGAAGGCGCAGGTCTCGCTGCCCCCGCGTCGAAGTCGACGTCCACCTCGGCGAGCACCACGGCGGTCGACGTCTTCGACACCCCGCTCGACAGCCCCAGCACCGGGGCGTCGCCCGACTTCGACGAGATCGGAGTGCCCGACTTCGGGCCCGACGACTCGCCGCTGTGCGACGCCACGCCGCGGCGCGCGCGCGTCACCTCTTCGACGAGCCCCGCGAGCTCGGCCGTGCCCACCTGCGCGCCGGTGCTCGAAAGCCAGCCCTCGAGCGCCCGCTGCAGCGAGCGCGCGTCGGGGTAGCGCTCGGCCTTCGAGGGGTGCATCGCGAGCGCGATGATGCGCGACAGCGCCTCGGGCACCGCGGGGTTGATGACGTGCGCGACCGGCGTGTCGCCGGCCACGATCATCTGCACCAGCGCGAGCTCGGTGTCCGCCCTGAACGGCCGCCGCGCCGTCACCAGCTCGAACAGCGTGACGCCGAGCGCGTAGACGTCGACCTGGCGGTCGGGCTCCAGCCCGCGCACCAGCTCGGGGCTCATGTACGCGTACTTGCCCTTCACGGTTCCGGCGACGCTGCGGTGCGTGTTCGACACCGCCTTCGCGACGCCGAAGTCGACGAGCTTCGGCACGCCCGAGCTGGTGACCATCACGTTGTCCGGGGCGACGTCGCGGTGCACGATGTTGAGCAGCTGGCCGTCGTCGTCGGCGAGATCGTGCGCGTACTGCAGGCCCTCGCACACGCCGCACGCGATGCGCGCCGCGACGTGCGGAGGCATCGCCTGCTTCTTCGTCACGAAGTGCTTGAGCAGCACGCGCAGTGTCTGGCCGCGCACGTACTCCATCGCCAGGTAGTACTGGCCGTCGTTCACGCCGAAGTCGAAGACCTGCACCACGTTCGGGTGGTTCAGCTGGGCCGCGAGCCGCGCCTCCGAGAGGAACATCTCGACGAACGCCGGGTCTTCGGCGAGCTCGGGGAGTATGCGCTTGATGACGACGTGCTTCTGGAAGCCGCCCGGGCCGACCGCCTTGCCGACGAACACCTCGGCCATGCCGCCGCGGGCGAGCAGGCGATCGATGCTGTAGCGGCCGATCTGCTCCATTGCGGCTTCAGGGCCCTATCGCGCGAACGCGCTCGTTGAACGTGTCGCCGACGAAGACGGCACCCGTGGGTGACACGGCGATGCCCGCGGGGAAGGCCATCGTCGAGTCGCGCGCCGCGGCGCCGTCGCCGGTGAAGCCCTGCGCGCACGACGACGGGCAGCCCTGCGCGCCAGCGACCGGCGTGATGATGCCCATCGGGTCGATGCGCCGCACGTTGTGGGCGTCGAAGTCCGTCACGTAGAGCGAGCCCGAGGCGTCGTAGGCGAGGCCCCACGGCCGGCGGAACGTCGCGATCGCCGCGGGCCCGCCGTTGCCGGTCGAGCTCGACGTGCCGCCCGTGCCCGCGAACGCGCGGATGTTGCCGATCGGCGCCGACACCAGGTTCACGATGCGCAGCCGGCGGTTGCCCGAGTCGGCCACCACGAGATCGCCGTTGGCGTCGAGCGCGAGCCCCACCGGCTGGTACAGGGTCGCCGACGTCGCCGGCCCGTTGTCGCCCGAGCTGCCGTTCGTGGGCCCCGGGTAGTTCGTCGAGCCCGCGATCGTCGTGATCATGTTCGTCTGCAGGTTCACACGCCGCACGCGGCTGCCGCGGAACACCTGCGTGCCCGACGCGGTGTCGTACTCGGTGACGTAGAGCATGTTGCCGGACTTGAGCAGGCCGCGCGGGCTGATGAGCAGCGCGCTCGAGGCGAAGTACTCGTCGCCGAAGCAGTTGTAGCCCGTGCCGGCGCCCGCGGGCGGCGAGCTCGGCGTGTTGCTCGTCGCGCTGCAGCCCGTCGCCGCCGCGCCGCCGCCGGCGACGGTCGAGATCACGCCTCCGGCGTCGATCTTCCTCACGCGCGCGTTGCCGCTGTCGACGAAGTACAGATCGCCGTTGTCGAAGACCATCGCCTCGGGCGCCGAGATGAGCGCGCTCGTCGCGAGCGCTCCGTCGCCGGCGTTGCCGCGCACGCCCGTGCCCGCGTACACGCTGAACGCGCCGCCGGTGTCGACCTTGTAGATGCGGTCGTTCTCGCGGTCGGACACGAACCAGTTTCCCGTGCCGTCGAACGCGACGCCGTAAGGCCGGAAGATGAACGCGTCGGTCGCCGTGGTGGCGAGCGGCGCGGGGCCGAGCACCGCGCGCACGACGCCGGCCGCGTCGATGCGCATGATGCTGTTCGGCGCCGCGTTGGTGTCCGCGTAGGAGGCGAAGTGCAAGAGCCCGTTGGTGCCGAGCGCGAGCGCGGCCGGCCGGCCGATGCGCGCCATCGCCGCCGCCACCCCGTCGGCCGCCACCACCCCGCTCGTGGTGCCCGCGAGCGTCGAGATCAGACCCGCAGGGTCGACGCGCCGCAGCCGGTAGTTCGCGAACGACGAGATGACGAGGCCGCCGTCGGAGTCCAGGAGGATGTTGCGCGGGTTGCCGATGCCTCCGGCGTTCGCCGCGACGTTCTCGCCCGCCGCGCCGCTCGAGCCGGTGCCCGCGAAGTTCACGAGCCGGCCGCCGTCGGCGTTGACCCGCTTCACCCGGTGGGCGTCGTACTCGGCGATGTACACGTTCTCTTCGGCGTCGACCTCGATCGAGATGGGGTTGTTCAGCGACGACCCCGCAGCGAGCACGCCGCCGTCGTCGGCCGTCGTCGCGTTGGTGCCGTTGCCGGCGATCAGCGTCGTCATGCCGCCCGGGCTGATGCGCCGCACGCGGCACGGGCCGCTGCAGCTCGTCGACGACGAAAAGTAGAGGTTGCCCGAAGGGGCCATCTTGAGATCGTACGTGTCGCCGACCGACACCGACGTCGCGATGCCCTCGCCGTTGTAGTTGCAGCTGCCGGTGCCGGCGTACGTGGTGATGGTGCCCGTCGTGTCGACGCGGCGGATGCGCGCGTTGCCGGCGTCGGCGATGAAGAGCACCCCGGTCGGGTCGAACGTCAGCCCGCGCGGGTTGCACACGCCCGCCTGCGCCGCCGGCCCGGCGTCGCCCGAGAACGAGCAGCCGCGCCCACCCGCGACGACGCGCGTGCGGCCGGTGAGATCGATCTTCATCACGCGGTGGCGCTCGGGCTCCGAGTAGTAGAGCTCGCCCGTCATCGGGTGCGTGGCCATGTACGTCACGCGCGAGAGCGTCGCCGCGGTCGCGAGGCCGGTGTCGCCGGTGTAGCCGCCGCCGACGGTGCGGATCACCGGGTCGACGCGGAAGATCTGGTCGCCGGCGCCGCCCCCGCCGGGCGCCGGGTTGCGCACCGCGATGGTCAAGAGGCCCGAGCGCATCAGCACCTGCGGCGAAAGCACCGCCGTGATCTGCGTGGGCAGGTTGACGGTCGACTGCAGCACGGTGCCGGAAGCCGTCACGACCGCGCCCTGCACGAAGCCCGTGCCGCTCAGCACGAGGTTCGTCGCCATCGAGCCGGCGAGCGCGCTCGTCGGGTTGATGACCCCGAGCGTCGCGGGCGGGTTCGTGATCTGCAGGCTCGCGCCCGCCGACGTGCCGCCGAGGCCCGGCGTCACCGCGAGCACGGTGGCGAGCCGCCCCATCGCGAGCTCGGCCGCGGGCACCGTCGCGGTGAGCTGAGTCGCCGACGTGTAGGTGGTGTCGAGGCGGACGCCGTCGAGCCGCAGCTCCGTCGTCGGCAGGAAGTCGCTGCCCGTAGCGGTCAGCGTCGTGTCGGCCGCCCCCGCGGCGACCTGGTCCGGCATGATCGAGGTCAGCACCGGCACCGGCAGCAGCGCGCGCACGCTGACCAGCGCCGTCGCCTGCGCGCCCGGAACGTCGCGGCTCACCGCCTTCACCGTCACGACCGGCATCGCGGGCACGGTCATCGGCGCGGTGTACAGGCCGTCCATGTCGATCGCCCCCTCGCCCACCACCGACCAGTCGGCCGCGGCGGGGGCGTCGTCGAGCAGCGCGGTGAACTGCACCGTGCCGCCGACCATGACGTTCGCGGTCTGCGGAGAGACGGCCAGCGTCGCGCCGCTCGTGCCCGCGTTGCCCTTCTCGCAGACGCCCTCGAGGGTGCAGCCGTAGCCCGTCGGGCACTGCGCGTTGCTGCGGCAGGGAATCGTGACCGGCCCCGTCATGGGGCAGCCGGCCAGGAGCAGCATCACCACCCGTCTGCGCACTAGAAGCCCCCACTGAAGATGAACAGCGCCGCGGCCGCGACGAGCAGCGCCGCACCGACACCGTAGCCGACGTAGGACATCGTTCCGAACGTAGACCGCCTCGACTCGAGCGACATCACCTCGGCCGACGGGTGCAGCGAGCCCTGCAGCTCGCGCGCGAGGTTCTGGGTCTCGACGGCGAGGAACGCGCCGGCGCCGATGCCGGCCGCTCCCAGGGCCGCGAGCACCAGCGGCACCACCACCATGCGCTTCTTCGGCTGGGGCGGCGGGGCGTCGACGACGGCCGCGGCCGGCTCGGCCTTCGGCTGCGGCGTGAGCCCGGGCTTCGCTTCGACCGGGGGCGGCGGGGGCGGCTCGGGCTTCGGCTCCGGCGGAGGTGGGTGGAGCCGCAGGTGGCGCGCCTCCTTCGCCTCCTCGAAGACGCGCTGCACCTTGGGGCTCGCCGAGGCCGGCGGCTTCGCGGCTTCGTTCAGCTCGAGCGCGTCGTCGAAGTCGCGCTTCGCGTCTTCCACCTGGCCGAGGTTCACGTGGGTGATGCCCAGGTCGACGAGCACCTCGGCCTTCTGCGAGGGCTGCACGCGCGTGTCGGCCTTGAGCTGCTCGAGCAGCGGCAGGGCCGCGTCGAAGTCGAGGCTCTTCATGCGGTTCCGGGCCTTCTTGTGCAGCGAGGCGGGGTCGGCCGCGGCGGCGAGCGCAGAGGTAGAGCAGAGAAAGAGGACGAGGCCCAGACTTGCCTTCACGAACGCCCCCAGGAGGGACGGCTAGCTTAGCAGGAGCCCCGGCAACTGCTCGGGGTCCGACACCAGGAGCGTCGCGCCGGCGGCTCTCAGCTCGTCCGCAGTGCGGAAGCCCCACTCCACCGCGACGGGGAGCATGCCGGCGGCGAGCGCGGTCTTCACGTCGATGGGGGTGTCTCCGACGAAGGCGATCTCCGCGGGCGGGAGCCTCAGGGTCTGCGCCAGCTCGAGGGCGGCGGCGGGGTCGGGCTTCCTCGGCACTCCGGGGCGCTCGCCGCGCACGGCGACGAACGGCCAGCGGGGCAGCTGCCGCTTCACGAGCTCGACGGTGAAGTCGTCGCGCTTGTTCGAGAGCACGGCCAACGGGAGGCCGCGGGCGTGCAGGGCGTCGAGCATCGGCTCGATGCCCGCGTAGGGGCGCGTCTCGTGCTCCATGCGCTCCTGGTAGCGGGCGCGGTACTGGTCGACGAGCGTCGTCACGTCTTCGCCGGGCGGGGCCGCGCGCTTCGCGAGCATCTCGATGCCGTCGCCGACCATGCGCAGGTAGGCGGCGATCGGGTGCGCGGGCCAGCCGCGCGCGATCAGCGCGTCGTTCATGGCGCCGCCGATGTCGGCGAGCGAGTCGAGCAGCGTGCCGTCGAGATCGAAGATGACTCCGCGAATCATGGGCACTCCACGGTGAAGAGGTGGTTCTTCTTCTCCGGGCTCCCGTCGGGGTACCCGAAGCGGATCGGCAGCGCGCGCTGCGGCTGCTTCGCGAACTCGTCCTTGAGCTCGGTCTGCAGCACCTCCCAGGTGCGCAGGAACGTCTGGTCGAAGCGGCCGTACGTCTCGAACGTGCAGCCCCTCGGCCAGAAGCGCGGCAGCACGCCCGTGGAGTCCGACACCATGAAGCGCGCGTGGCGGGTCAGGTACTGGCGCGTGAGCGCGAACTCCTCGCGCCACAGGAGGTAGCTCGCGGCCTTGGTCATCGCGGTGACGCGGCCCTTCGCCTCGAGGTGCTTCAGCACGCCCGGAGCGGCCTCGTGGCCCGCGTTCGAGAGGTTCGCGGCGATGTGGCGCCACGTGCGCGGCTTCGCGGCGAGATCGTTCGCGGGCACGTGCAGCACCTCGACGTTCGCGAACGCGGGCGAGAAGTCGGGGGCGTACCAGCTCGACTTCAACTTGCCGGCGGTCTTGCCCTCGAGCGCGTCGACCTCTTCCTTCGTGAAGTAGTGCAGCGTGCCGTCGGGCTCGACGCGGAAGTAGCGCGCGGCGACGGGGACGCGGCCGTTCAGCTGCAGCCCCATCAGGTGCATCGAGAGCTGGCCGGGCAGCTCGCCCTGCTGGATCTTCGACAGGTTCACGCTCTTGGAGTCGTTGGAGCTGAGCGTCGAGGCGGCGGCCTCGGCGATGGCGTCGAGGCTCTTCGAGAGCTTCTCGCCTTCGAGGCCCTTCAGCCGCCGCGGGTCGCCGGCGAGCTCGAGCGAGAGCGTGGTGACGGTCTCGGCGTGCGGGAAGGTGGTGAGGGCCATCATCAGGTCGCCGCCGCCGAACGGGTAGACGAGCTCGGGCGGCAGATCTCTCGGCTGGAGCTGCTGCAGGAAGGCGCTGCCCTTCGTGCCCCAGTGCTCCTGGTACCTCTTGAAGCGGGGCTCGACGCGCTTGCAGTAGGCGGCCGGGGCGCCGGCATCGGGGAGGCAGTTGACGACGTCGTAGAGCGCGCGGACCTCGGCGCCGAGCTCGAGGGGGGTGAAACCGGCGTCGGTGATGGACAGGAGCAGCGCGAGGAGCAGGCGGGCGGAGGTGTAACAAAAAACCGGGCACGTGAACCTGAACGTGAACGTCAACGCGAACGCGAACCGTAACGGCCAACGCGTTCGCTGACCGGTTCGGGAACAGGCACCTGTCAGGGCGTGCGGGGTCCCCAGCACATGCGGCTCAGCATCTGAACGACTCGTACGAGCAGCGACCGTGCCTTCTGGTACTCGGCCGACGAGATGACGCCCTTGATCTGGAGCAGGTCGAGCTGGGTCGCGGCCTCGCCGGCGCTGCCCCGCGCGATCTCGTAGAACCGCCGCTTGTCGGGACGCGCGGTCTTGCTCGCGCCTTCACCGATGTTCCACAAGACGCTCGAGGTCGAGCCATCGAGCTGATCGTGAAGGTCACGCGGCATCTTGCGCACGAGCCACCCGTTGACGAGCACGACGAGCTCGCGGGCGATCTGGTACACGACGAGCTTCTCGTGATCGAGCAGAGCCGACCCGTCATGAGAGCTCGCCCCGTTCGAGGTCTCGGTTCCCGAACCGGTCAGCGAACGCGTTGGCCGTTCCGGTTCAGGCGTTGCCGTTGCCGTTCCAGTTCCCGAAGCCGTTCCAGTACCCGATCCCGCCGTGCCCCCAGCTGCCTCCAATTCGTCTCCAGCGTTCATGCGCAGGCAAGCTACCAGCCGACTCTGACATGCTGATACGAAGCGCCGCAGATGAGCCTCATCGCCATCCTTCTCGCCGCCGCTCCGCTGCTCCCCGAATCGAAGGGCCCGTTCAACCCGGGCGAGCTCGAGATCGCAGGCGACGGAAAAATCCACGGGGCCGAGCTCCGCGACGTGCTCACCTGCGGCGGCTGCCACCCCGACGCGGTGGCCCAGTGGCGCACCAGCGCACACGCGTTCGCCTCGTTCAACAACCCCATCTACCGGCTCAGCGTCGACCGCCTGCGCATGGAGGCCGGCACGAAGGCGAGCCGCATGTGCGCCGCGTGCCACGACGTCGCGCTGCTCACCGACGGCGCGATGGACGTGCACGAGGTGAAGCCCGACGACGGCCGCGCCCACGCCGCGATCACCTGCCAGACGTGCCACGGCATCACGCGCACGCGGCCCGACGGCAACGGCAGCTACGCGCTCGACACCAGCGACATTCCGATTCCCACCACCGACGACCCGGTCGGGTCGCTCGCGAAGCACCGGGCGCGCGTGGCCCCGTCGCAGCTGCGCACCGCCGAGCTGTGCGGCAGCTGCCACCGCTCTTTCCTCGACGAGACCACCGGCAACGCGAGCGCGTTCTTCGGCATGGACGACTTCACGCCGTGGTCGCGCAGCGACTTCGGCCAGAGCACCGCCGCGCGCATCGACGCCGACGTCGCGAAGGCCGAGTGCCGCACCTGCCACATGGCGAAGGAGCCCGCCACGAACGGCGACGTCAGCGCGAAGGGCGGCAAGCTGTCGTCGCACCGCTTCCTCGGAGGCCACTCGTGGCTCGCCGCGATGCAGGGCGACCCCGCGCAGGTCGAGCGCTACCGGAGGTTCCTCCGCGGCGTGGCGAGCGTCGACGTCGCGCCCGGCGCCGCGCTCGAGGGCACGACGCTCGGCTTCGACGTCGTCATCCGCAACCTGACGGTCGGGCACCGGTTCCCCGGCGGCGTGATGGACGCGCAGGACACGCGCGTCGAGGTGACGGTGACCGACGCCCGGGGCCGCGTGCTCGCCCGGGACGACTCGCACGCGCTGCGCAGCGAGGTGCTCGACAAGGCCGGCGTGCCGCTGAAGCTGCGCGAGACGCACCGGTTCGTGACCGCGGTGTGGAACCGCACGCTCGAGCCGCGCGGTGTGCAGGCGGCCCGCTACCGGCTCGAGGTCCCCGCCGGCGCGGCGCAGCCGGTGACGGTCACCGCGCGACTGCTGCACCGGAGCCGCAACGAGACGCTGCGCAGGGCCGCGTGCGCCGAGTCGCAGACGGCGGCCGGCCAGGCGTTCACCGCGGCGTCGAAGAAGCTGAACGGCGTGGCGCTGAACCCCTGCGTCGAGCAGCCGGTCATCGAGGTGGCGTCGTCGCTGACCGCGGCGGCGGCTCCGCTCTGGGAGCGGAAGTACTTCCACGGCCTCGCGCTGAGCGGTGCGCTGCAGGAGTACGCCGACGAAGCGCGCGCCCCGCTGCTCTCGGCCCTGGAGCTCGCGCCCGACGCACGATCGCGCGCGCGCGTGCTGGCGGCGCTGTGCGGGCTCGACGGCCGGCAGGGCCGCACCGCCGAGGCGCTCGAGTGGTGCACGAAGGCCGAGGCGCTGGCGCCCGGGCACCCGGCGATCGATCGCCTGAAGGGCCTCGCGCTGGCGAACGTGTGGCGCTGGCAGGAGGCGAGCGCCGAGTTCGAGAAGTGCGCGAAGAAGGTGCCGGCGGACCTCGAGGCCTGGCGGCTGCTCGCGGTGTCGCTCGGCAGCGCGGGCCGCGACGCCGAGGCGCTCTCTGCCGCGCAGCGCGGCCTCGCCCTGCAGCCGCGCGAGCCGGACCTCTTGCGCGTGCAGGCGCTGTCGCTGGCCGCGCTGGGCGGCGACTCTGGCCCGGCGCTCGACCGGGCGCTGCAGTACCGGGTGCCCGACAACGGCTCGTCGGTGCGCGCGGCGTGCTCCAAGAACGTCGAGGGCTGCGCGGCGGAGCGCAACCCGGTGCCGCTGCGCGTGCTCCGGCCGCTGACGGAGCACGCATCGAGATAGAGCAGCTCGGCGCGAAGGGGTTCTTCGTTCGAGACCGCTTCTCGGGCCTCGCGCTGGAAGCGCTGCGCCACGCGCGGGCGCAGCCGCTCCGGCCCGCCGGCATCCAGCGCGGCGCCGTGAAGAACGCTGACGTTCGCAGCGATCTCACCGTCTGGCTCGACGACTCGCCGCTGACGCCGTGCTTCGAGGCGCTGCGCCTCGAGCTGAACCGCACCGCGTACCTGGGTCTGCAGCGCTTCGACCTGCAGCTCGCGCGCTACGACGCCGGCGCCCGCTACGTGCGGCACCGCGACGCGTTCCCGGGCGGCGACAACCGGCGCGTCACCGCGATCGTGTACCTGAACGAGGCGTGGTGCCCGGAGCACGGCGGCCAGCTGCGGCTGCACGTGGAGCCACCGGTCGACGTGGAGCCCGTGCTCGATCGCCTCGTGGTGTTCTTGAGCGCGCGCGTCGAGCACGAGGTGCTGCCGTCGAACGCAGAGCGCTGGGCGGTGACGGCCTGGTACTACGGCTGACTCACGGCCAGACGCCCATCGCGCCGATGCTCTGCATGCTCCCGGTGAAGCTCACCGGCGTCTCCGAGACGTCGCGGATGCCGCCGTCCGTCTCGAACTGCAGCTGGCGAATGGTGTTCAGCTCCGGCACCAGCACGCGCCCGTTGAGCAGCCCGCGCGTGATCACGATCGGCTGACCCGGCAGCTGCGGCCGCCCGAACGCGTACGGAATCGGCGCGCCCACCGACCACGTCGTCCCCGACTGGGTGAGCAGCCGGAAGTGGTCCGCCGCGTCGCTGTTCACGATCAGCGCGGTGCGGCCGAACGGCGACCACGCCACCCCGATCGGGCTCGGCGTCGCCACCACCTGCACCGGCATCAGCATGTCGCCCGTCATCCGCACGATGGCGACGCGGTCGCCGCCGCTGAAGCTGCCGTTGTCGGTGACCGCGACCCACACCTGGTCCGGGCTCACCGCCACCTGTGAGTAGATGCCGTCGGTGTCGGGGAACGCCGCGGCGCCCGCGCGGTAGTTGTTCGTCGCCGCAGCGGGGAACAGGTCGACCTTGTGCAGCACGTCGGCCATCGCGCTCGAGCCCAGCGTGCGCGCCGCGACCAGCGCCGTCGGGTTCGGCCCGGGCAGCAGCACGCCCGACCCCGGCGAGTCGCCCGCCCACATCGGGCCGTTGTTCACCGGCGTGCCGTCGCACAAGAGCGCGATCTCGTAGAGGCCGCCGCCGTTGCCGCGCGTGTTGAAGTCGACCACCCAGAGGTAGTCGCCGTCGCGCGCCATGAGCAGGTTGCGCGCGTAGAAGCCCTGCCGGTACGAGGCGTTCAGCACCGTCACGCCGCCGTCGCCTCCGAGCTCGAAGATGCCCAGCGAGCCGTCGTCCTGCACGACGTAGCCGAACCGGCCGTCGGGTGTGAACACGAGGTTCCCCTCGCCGCCGCTCGCGCGGCCCATGCGGAAGTAGGTGCCCGTCGTCGACAGCGCGCCGGTCGGCTGCAGCTCCAGCACCTCGTAGAGGTTGTCGCGGTTGCCGCCGTCGCCCGGGTACGGGTGCGACACCACGACCTTGCGCACGCGGTCGGGGTCGGGGCTGTTCGGCTTCGCGCAGCCGGTCACGCCGGCGTCCATGGACACGCTGCCGCCGGCGGTGCCGCCAGTGCCGCCCGCCGTGGCCCCACCTGCGCTGCTGCCGCTGCCGCCGGCGGTCGCGCTGCCGCCCGCGGAGGCGCCGCTGCCGCCTGCGGTCGAGCTGCCGCCGCCGCCGGTGCCCCCGGGCCCGGGGCCGCTGCACGCGCACAACGCCACCACGACGAAGACGGTCTTCCGCATTTTCAGATCCCCACTCCCAGCGAGAGTCCCCCCCGGAACCTCCCGGTGAACTCGGTGTTCACGATCAACCACTCGAGCGAGAGGGCCGCGTACAGCCCGCCGCCGATGACGAACGCTCCGGGCTTCGGCCACGTCGAGCCGCGCAGAAACCCGCTGGCGAGCCCGACGTCGAAGCGCACGCCGTGCTCGCCCCAGGTGCTGCCGGGGAACAGCGGAGCCGACGGCACCGAGTTGCTCGACAGGTACGGCACCACCTGCACGAACACCTCGTGAATCGGCGCGACGACGGCGTCGTTTCCGATGACGCCCCAGTTCCACGCGCCGCGCAGCGCGAGGCCGCCCTGGTACCGCGAGCCGCACACGCCGGCGGTGCCGCAGAGCACGACCTGCATCTTCGCGGCGAGCAGATCGAGCGCGAGCCCGACGGTCGGCCCCATCGCGCGGTTCAGCGAGTCCTTCATGCGGCGGGGCCAGCCGTAGACGGCGCCGGCCTCCATGCGGACGGCGAAGTACCCGCTCTGGCCGAGGGCGCCCATGACGGTGAGCGCGACGTGCCCCCACGTGAAGCGTTGAGGGTCGGGCGCCCGCAGCTCCGCCCGCAGCTCGGGCGGCACGCCGGCGTCGGTGACGCCCGCATCCACGGCGTCGACGCCGGCGTCGGCGGGCGCCTCTTCCTCCTCCGGCTCGCCGCCATCGGTCGTCCAGGTGGTGCCGGGAGGCACCACCCACTCCTCCGGCTGCGACTGGGCGAGCGCGGAGGCGATGACGAAAGCGGCGAGCATCGGCGCCGGGCTTTACTACGATCTGAGTGATGGACCTCGCGATCGAGCAGGAGCTGAAGGCCGAGCGAGCGGCGAGCCTGGGCCGTGCGGGAGCAGCGCTCGAGAGCGCGCTGGCCGCGTGGCGTGCGGCACCCTCGCCGACGACGCAGAAGGAAGCGCAGAAGCGCCTCTGGTACCTCGTGGTGCAGCGGGAGGCGATCGGCCTGCGCCGGCACCGCGACGTCTACGAGCTCTACGGCGTACCGAAGACGTGGTGGTACTGACGAAGTTGGCAGTTGGCGGTCAGCAGCTCGCAGTAACTGCCGACTGCCGACTGCCGACTGCCAACTCCATCACTGCTTCACCATCACGACCTTGAGCTGCTCCGTCTTGTCGCCCACCGCGACCTCGGCGCGCCACGTCTGGTACCCGCCGCGCTTCAGGCTCACCTGGTAGATGCCGGGCTTGAGCTGCAGCGGCCCCGTGAGCGCAGAGACCTTGCCGTAGCTCTGGCCGTCGACGACGAGCTCGGCGTCGTCGGGCTCGGCGAGCACCTTGAGACCCGGCTCGTCGGCGATCATCACCCGCTGCTCGGGCTTCGGCTCTTCGGCCTTCTTCTCCTCGGCGGGTGGTGCATGTGCGCAAGCGCCGACAAGCAGACCCATGAGTAGAATTCGTTTCACGAGGGGGTACATTACTCCGCCGTGGCGACCGAAGCGCCGATCAAGGTGATCCGCCTGAAGGTCCAGTGCGCCGACGAAGCACAGTTCAAGCGCGAGCTCGCCTCCCGGGTCTCCAGCCGCGTCTTCGTCCCCACCGAGCAGCCGCTCGCGAAGGACACGCTGTTCGCGCTCCACCTCAAGTTCAACGACGGCCGCATCCGCGTGAAGGGCATCGCGAAGGTCGTGAAGCTCGTCGAGAAGCCGCGCCAGGGCATGCACGTGAAGTACGTCGCGCTCGAGCCCGACAGCATCCAGTTCCCGCTCGACTTCGCGCCGTTCGAAGAGGACTCGGGGCCCACCTCGGAAGAGACGCTGCAGCCGAGCACGACCGGCGAGCACCCCATCGCGCCCGAGCCGCCGGCGCCCGACCCCTCGCGCAGCGGCATCACCAAGCCGTGGAGCGGAGGCCTGAAGCCGCTCGACGCTCTCGGCCACTACCAGCTGCTCGAGCGCCTCGGCGGCGGCGGCATGGCCGAGGTCTTCGCCGCCCGCGCCACGATGGGCCGCGGCGTCGAGAAGATCGTGGCGTTGAAGGTCGTGCTCCCCGAGTTCGGGCCCGGCACCCCGTACGGCGGGCTGTTCCTCAACGAGGCGAAGATCTCGGCGTCGCTCCAGCACCCGAACCTGATCCAGGTCTTCGACTTCGGCGAGGCGCAGGGCCGCCCCTACCTCGCGATGGAGTACGTCCGCGGCCGCGACCTCGCCACCGTGCTGCAGGTCATGCGCGTGCGCGGCATCAAGCCCTCGACCGCGTTCTGCACCCACGTCGCGCTCGAGGTCGTGAAGGCGCTCGACTACCTGCACCAGCGCACCGACGCCGACGGGAGGTGGATGCACCTCGTGCACCGCGACGTGAGCCCGGGCAACATCCTCCTGTCCGAGAACGGCGAGGTGAAGCTCGTCGACTTCGGAGTCGCCGCCGCCGGCGGCACCGCTCAGCGCCAGCTCGTCGCGGGCAAGTTCTCGTACATGCCGCCCGAGCAGATCGACGGGCAGGACCCCGCGCCGAGCTGGGACCTCTACGCCGCCGGCGTCGTGCTCTACGAGATGCTGACCCTCGAGCCCCTGTTCGAGGGCACCACCAGCGAGGCGCGCACGAGCGCCCCGGCGAAGCGCGAGCGCATCGGGCCGCCGTCCGAGAAGAACGCGCTCGCTACGCGCGGGCTCGACTCGGTCGTGCTCACCGCGACGAACCCCGAGATTCAGCGACGCTACAGCCGCGCGCGCAAGATGCTCGCGCAGCTCGAGGCCGAGGCGCAGGCCCTCGGCAGCGCCGAGATCGGCCAGAACGTGCGCGCGCTGTTCGAGGCCGATCTCGAGAACGAGAAGAAGCGGCTCGACGCCGCGGTGCTGCAGGCGCGCGCGAAGAAGCCGGCGCCGTCGCCCGCAGAGACCACCGGCGCGTTCAAGAAGGTGAAGCGCCGCTTCGCGGGCTCCGCGGCCGCACGCGCGCTGTCTCGCCGGCCGTGGCTCGCGCGCGGGCTGATCGCGGCGCTGCTGCTCTGCACGGGCATCGGGGCGGCGATGATCACCACGTCGATCTCGCGATCGCGGGAGCTCGGCGCCCACCTCGATCGGTTCGACGAGCGGATGACGGCGGGCTCGCTGTCGGGACCCGGCGGCGACACCGCGCTCGATCACCTGCAGCTCGCCCGCGCGGTGGCGCCCGGCGACGCCCGCGTGCTCGAGCGCTCGGCCGCCCTCGGCAAGGTGTTCGAGCTGCTGGCCGAGAAGGCCCTCGCGCGCGGCGACGACGCCGAGGCCGCGGTGCACCTTCAGGCGCTGCTGCTCGCCGACCCGTCGCGGCCCGGCGTCGAAGAGAAGCTGAAGGCGACCGAGGCGCGCGTGCGCGGCAAGAACAAGCCGAAGCCGCAATGACGGGCGGCGAACGGGCATTGGGGCGTCACTCCCACTTGTTGATCTTGCTCGGCGTCTTCACGACGGCCCGCGGCACCGCCTTCACGATCAGCTTCCGCGGCTTCAAGAACAGCGGCTTGAGCACCTTGCCGTCGACGTATACGCCCCACCGGTACTCGCCGGCCTGAAGCGTGTTCACGTCGGCGCGCTGCTCCGTGGTCACCTGGTTCACCACCGGCTCCGCTTGAGGGTCCAGCGCGCGCGACACCATCAGCCGGTACGTCGGGTTCTGCGCGGCTCCCTGCCAGGTGAACGTCACGCTCGGCGGCGGCCCCGCGAACGACACCGTCGTCCCGTCCTCGGGGCCGAGCAGGAGCTCCCTCGGCTCCTCCGCCTCGAAGAAGATGCGCCGCGCGAACCCGTACTCGCCCACCAATCCGTTGGGCGCCTTCGTCGCGACGCGCCACACGTAGAGCCCCTTGCTGTCGGGCTTCATCGTGAACGAGGTCAGCGTGAGGTCGATGATGCGCGCCTGAATGGTGAACGAGAAGTCGCGCGCGATCTGCAGCCGGTAGCCGACCGCCCCGCTCACCGGCGCCCAGGTCAAGCGGGTCGACGTGATGCCCTCCTCGAACAGCAGCCGCGCGTCGATGCCCGGCGCGATGCTCGCCGGGAAGTCGGGCAGCACCACCGGAACCGGCGCAGCGCCCTCGCCCAGCACCGCCGCCTGCCCCGCCGGCACCGCCACCTGTGAGTCGCCGGAGCGGAACGTCGCGCGCCCCTTCGTCACCGCGACCGCGACGCCCGCGTCCGATGCCGAGAGCCTGAACGCCGTCTTCTCGGCGCCCTTCTGCGGCTGCAGCACGGTCGTGTTTCCGTCTTTCGTGCGCACGAGCAGCGGCGGCAGCTCGTCTTCCTCGCCCTTCGGCTCGGCGGGCACCGCCTGCACCTCGCCCGACTCGACCGACACGCGCGGCGCGGGCGCGACCCCCGCCGGCACCTCCGACGGCTCGGGCATCTCGACCACGACGACCGCGTTCTCCGACAGCTCCAGGCTGCCGCCCTGCAGGAACTCGAGCCGCGCGTGCGTGCCCGACAGCGTGCGCACCCAGTCGCCGTCGCGCAGCGTGCCGCCCTCGGCGAGCGGCTCCCAGTACGGCTTGCCCGCACGGCGCACCTGCGCCTCACCCTTCACGTCGGCGCACGTCGCGATCACCGACAGCGCCGAGGCCGCGCCGGCGTCGGGCGCGGCCGCCGCCGCCTTCTTCTTGTCGCCGCAGGCCCCCAAGGCCAACAGAGCGATGACGAGCGTGAGCCGCATCAGTACGACTCCCGCCCGCCGCGGTCGGGCCCGCTGCCGAGGTAGTCGCCCGGGAAGCCCAGGCACAGATCGAGCCCCGTATCGAACGCCGAGCCCACCGCCGGGCTGCCGAACGCGAGCCGCAGGTCGTCGGCCGACGCGAACGCGTAGTTGGGGTTCGACGTCAGCGTGTTCGGGTCGCCGTTCAGGCAGCCGTTCGACGCGTTGCCGAACAGGTGGTGGTGGCTGCGCGTCGTGAACGTCGCCGACCCGCAGGTCGCCGCCGTCACCGAGTTGTTCGTGAAGATGTTGTTCTGCACCACGTTGCCCGCGCCGCCGTTCAGCGCGATGCCCGTGCCGACGGCCTCGAACGTGTTGTGGCGAATGAGCATCGTACCGGAGCAGGTCGCCTGCACTCCGAACGCGAAGTCTGTGAGCGTGTTCGAGAACATGTCCAGAAGGTTGCCGCTGCAGCCGCCGCTGAACGAGACGGCGGTGCGCGACGGCGAGCTCCGGAACTCGCTGTAGCGGATGGTCAGCAGCCCCGCGCTCGACGTCGTCTTCGTCACGCATGGCCCCGTGCAGTTCGACATGCGCACCTGGTCGAGCAGAAGCGCGCCCCGCGTCGACGTGATGCCGGCCATGTCGTGGAAGTACACGTCGGTGAGAGAGAGGTCGGCGCTGCTGCCCGTCGTGCTGAACGGCGTCGTCTGCCCCGTCATCTCGAGCCCGAAGATGCTGACGTCGGCGTTGTTCGTGGGCATCGAGAACGTCTTGTTCACGAGGATGACGCCGGGCTGCGCGTAGATCTCGGTGTCATCGTTCAGCGTGTACGAGCCGGTGCTCGTGATCGTCATCGGCGCCGCGAACGTGATGCGGTCGGTGCCGCCCTGCGAGTTCGCCAGCCGCACCGCCTCGGCGAGCGACAGCTGCCCGTCGCTGCCGTTGCTGCCCGTGCAGTTCGACGCGCCGTCGTCGACGTCGCTCGCCGTCGTGACCCGGCACCGGCGGTCTCCCGCGTTGAGCACCCGAACCCAGCCCGACCGGTAGTCGACGTCGCCGTCGGTGTCGCGCACCAGCATGCGCACGCGGAACAGCCCGGCCGTGTCGTACCGGTGCGAGAACGTCTTCGTCGTCGTGTACGCGCTGAAGTTGCCGTCGTTCTCGGGGTCGAAGCTCACCTGCAGCTGCGCCGTCGGCGTCTGGTAGTCGCTCGACGACGACGCGTCGAAGTTGACCGTCTGCCCGGTGTTGATGACCGCCGGGTTCCACGTAAAGCGCGCGATCGGCGGCGAGCGCGCCGCCGGCCCCGTCACGTTGAACGTGTTCGACGTGCCGTTGATCGCACCCTGCGTCGCCGTCAGCGAGCGGTTCGCCCCGACCACCGCGATGTTCGTCAGCGTCACGGTGCCCGTCCACACGCCCGCCACGAACACGTCGGTCGTCGTGCCGTTCGTGCACGACGACGTGCAGCTCACTGCTCCCGCCGGGTTGACCGCCAGCGCCGCCGTGCCGCTGAAGCCCGTCGCGACGTTGCCGAACGCGTCGCGCGCGCGCACCGTGACCCCGAACGGCGTGTTGTACGAGCGCGGGCTCGCGATCGGGTCCCACTGGAAGCTCGTGGCGGGCCCCGGAGTCACGGCCTGGTTCTGGTTCGCGCTCGTCAGGCCCGGGCCCGAGACCGTCACCTGAATCGTCCCCACCGACGTGCCGCGGAAGTAGAACGACGCCGTCGACATGCCCAGCGGCACCGTCGCGGTGCCCGACGCCATCGAGCAGGCCGCGTTCGTGTGGAACGCGAAGCCCGTCGCCGGCATCGCCGCGAGCCCGAGCGGAGTCGCCGCCCCCGCGGGCGAAGGGTTCCCGAACGCGTCGCGCAGCTGCACCGTCAGCACCTGCGAGCACGCGCCCGCCGCGGCCGTGCGTGCGGGCGTGGTGAAGACGATCGCAGCCGGCGCGGCCGCGTTGACCGTCACCGTCTGGTTCGCGGGCGTCAGGCCCCCGGCCGCCGCCGTCACCGCGACCGTCGCGACCGCCGTGCCGCGCACGTAGAAGCTCGCCGTGCTCGTCCCCGCGGCGATCTGCGGCGTGCCGGCGGCCATCGTGCAGGCGCCGTTCGAGTGGAACGTGAAGCCTGCCGCCGGCATCGCCGACAGGCTCACGTTCGTCGCCACGCCCACGGTCGCCGTGTTGCCGAACGCGTCGCGCGCCTCGACCGTGAGCACCGCCGAGCAGGCGCCCGCCGCGACGGTGCGCGCCGGCGTCGTGAACACCAGCTGCGTCGGAGCCCCCGCGTTGAACGTCGCCCCCTGCGTCCCCGCCGTCCACCCCGTCACCTGCGCGCTGAGCGTGCGGGCGCCGGCCTGCGTGCCGCGGAACCAGAAGCTCGTGGTCGTGGCTCCGCCGTTCAGCGTCACCGAGCCCGCCGCCGTGGTGCACGTCGGGTTCGAATAGAACGTCACCCCTGCCCCGCCCGCCAGCGTCACCGTCTGCGCCGCCGCCGGGGCCGACACGTTGCCGAACGCGTCTCTCGACTGCACCGTCGCGACCGCGCTGCACCCGCCCGCGGGCAGCGTCTGCGCGCCCGTCGTGAACACGAGCCGGTCGGGCGCCGCCGCGTTCACCGTTTCGGTCTGGGTGGCCGGGTTCAAGCCCGCCGCCGCCGCCGTCACGAGCAGCGGCCCGGCCGTGCTGCCGCGGAAGTAGAAGCTCTGCGTGTCGGTGCCCGTGCCGATCGTCACCTGCGCCGCGGCCATGCTGCACGCCGCGTCGGTGTAGAACGTCGCGCCCGCGCCGGTCAGCGCGACGGGCGTGTTCGCCGTCACGCTGCGCGGGTTGTTGAAGCTGTCGCGCGACTGCACCGTGAGCACCGCGCTGCAGGCTCCGGCCGTGACGGTGCGCGGCGGCGTCGTGAACACGAGCTGCGTCGGGGCCGCCGCCGCCGTCACGGTCGCCGCCTGTGACGCCGGCATCAGCGGCGCGCTCGTCACGGTCAGGGTCTCGGCCGCCGCCACGGTGCCGATGAAGTAGAAGCTCGCCTGCGCCGCTCCGTTCGCGAGGCCCGCCGTGGTCGTGCTCATCGTGCAGCCCGGGTCCGAGTAGAACGTGAAGCCCGCCGCCGGCATCGCGGCGAGCGCTACCGTCGCGGCGGCTCCCGGCGAGTCGTTGCCGAACGGGTCGCGTCGGGCGATCGTCACCACCGCGCTGCACGCTCCGGCGCTCGCGGTGCGCGGGGGCGTCACGAACGCGAGCCGGTCGGCCGGCGCCGGAGTCACCGTCGCCGTCTGCACCGCGTCGGTGAGCCCGCCCGCCGACGCCGTCATCGGGTACGCCGCCGCCGCGTTCGAGCGGAAGTAGAACGTGCCGCTCGTCTGGCCGGTCGCGATCGTGAGGCCGGTCGCGGCCGTCATGCACGTCGCGTCGCTGAACAACTGCAGCGCGCCCACGGCCAGCGTCACGCTCAGCGGCATCGGCACCGGCGACGCGTTGTCGCTCGCGTCCTGCACGGTCACCGTCACCGCGGGCGAGCACACCGCCGCGACCGCCGACCGCGCCGGCGTCGTGAAGGCCAGCTTCGCCGGAGCGCCCGCCACGATGGTCTCGGTCTGGCTCGCCGGCGTCAGCCCCGCCGGAGCCGCCGTCACCATCACCGGCCCCATCGCCGACGCGCGGAAGAAGAACGACGCCGTCGAGGCCATCGCCGCGATCGGCAGCGACGCCGCCGCGGTCGCGCACGACGGGTCGCTGTAGAACGTGAAGCCCGCGGCCGGGCTCGCGGTGAGCGTCATCGGCGTCTGCGCGGCGACCGGCGAGACGTTGCCGAACGCGTCGCGCACCTCGACGTTCGCGGCCGACGAGCACGCGCCGATGCCGACGGTCTGCGGCGGCGACGTGAAGACGATCGCGGCCGGCGGGCCCGGCAGCACCGTCTCGACCTGCTGCGCCGGCGTGAAGCCCGGCGAGGTGGCGTCGACCGTCTCGGCCGTGGCGACCGTGCCGCGGAAGTAGAACCGGCCCTGCGCCGCGCCCGCGGCGAGGCTCACCGCGCCCGCGGCGGTCGTGCACGCGGCGTCGCCGTAGAACGTCACGCCCGCGCCCGGCGTCGCCGCCAGCGTCACCGACATCGGCGCCGCCGCGACCGCGGGGTTGCCGAGCGAGTCGAGCAGCCCGACGTCGGCGGCGCCCGAGCAGGCTCCGGCGAGCACGGTCTGCGGCGGGCTCACGAAGGTCAGCGCCATCGCCGGGCCGGGCGTCAGGTTCTCGGTCTGCACGCCGCTCTGCAGGCCGGGCGAGGCCGCGGTCACCGTCACCGCCCCGGCCGCCGTGCCGCGGAAGTAGACGATCGTCGTGCTCGTGTTCACGCCGAGCGTCGCGGTCGTCGTCGGCGTCGTGCAGCCGACGTCGCTGTAGAGCTCGAAGCCCGCCGCAGGCGACGCCGACAGCGTCACCGGCAGCTGCCCCGGGGTCGTCACCGCGTTGCCGGCCGCGTCCTGTGACTGCAGCGCGACCGGGGCCGAGCACGTGCCGACCATCACCGTCTGCGGCATCGACACGATCACGAGCTGTGTCGGGAAGCCCGCAGGGTTCACGCGCACGCGCAGCATCGCCGTGCCGAGCCCCGGCGCCGACGCCGTCACCGTGTACGCGCCCGCCGTCGAGCCCCTGAGCTGGAAGCTGCCCGCCGACGACCCGCTCGCGAGCATCAGCGACGTGAGCGGCGTCGCGCAGCCTCCGGTCGCGAACAGCTCGAGCGCCGCAGGCGGCATCACGTCGAGCGCGACCATCGTCGCCATCGAGACCGGCGCCGGGTTGTCGAACGCGTCGCGCGTCTGCACCGTCACGTCGTTCGAGCAGGAGCCCGAGTTGAGCGTCGGGTCGGGCGTCACGAACACCAGCGACGCCGGAGCGCCCGCGTTCACCGTCTCGGTCTGCACCGCCGGCGACAGCCCCGTCGCCGAGGCCGAGAGCTGCACGGTGCCCGCGCGCGTGCCGCGGAAGTGGAACGTGAGGGCGCTCTGCCCCTGGGCGATCTCGGGCGCGCCGAGCGGAAGCGTGCACGCGGCGTCGGCGAACAGCGTGAAGCCGTTCGCCGGGCTGGGGGTCAGCGCCAGCGCGAGCGGCGCCACCGCTGGGCTCGGCGTCGACGTCGCGTCGACGACCTGCACCGTCACGGTGTCCGAGCACGCCCCTGCAGACGACGTTCGCGCGGGGGTGGCGAACACGAGCCGCGCGCCCGCGCCGGCGGTCACGGGAAACGCGTTCGAGGAGCCGCTCTTCGCCACCGTGCTCGTCGCCGTGAGCACGTCGGCCGCGTGCAGCGAGCGCACCTCGACGAGCCCCGTCCACACGCCGCGCGCGAACGGCCCGATCTGCTTCGGCACCACGGTGCCCGTGACGTCCGACAGCGCCGCCGAGCCCGCGAACGTATCGACGGGCAGCCCCACGGGGTCGACGGCCGTCACCGTGACGGTGAACGGCACCCCGACCTGCTGCGGAGCGACCGGCTGGAAGCGGAACGACTCGACCAGGTCGCCGAGCTCGTTCGCCGCGAGCACGCGGTACGCGCCCGCGAGCGTGAGCGTCACGCCGTCGGGCGTGGTGAGCACGAGATCGTAGGTGCCCGGCGCGATGCCCTGCGGCACCACCGCCGACACCGTGCCGTCGTTCTCGTTCAGCACGACGTCGCGCAAGGGCTCGCGGCCGAGGCGCGCGGTGAACGTCGCGTCGAGCACGCTGGCCCCGCGGCGCGAGAAGTCGGTGACGAGCTTCGGCTTCAGCTGGGTGCCCTCGATCGTCACGGCGACGTCGCGATCCTGCGGGCCGCGGTCCGGCGCGACGCCCGTCAGCGTGGCCTGAGGTGACGGCTTGCTGCACGCCGCCACGGCCAGCAGCACGAGCCCGAGCCGCTTCACGGCGTCACCTCCTCGCCCTGCACCGCCACGCCGAGCACGCCCGCGTCGACGCTCAGCGACAGCATCGCCGGCACCGCCGAGCGGAAGTGAAACCGCGCCTCGACCTCGCCTGCGGCGATCTCCAGCTGGTTCAGCGGCGACGCGCACGCGCTGTCGACGTGCAGCGTCACGCCGGTCGACGGCTGCACGTCGATCTCCAGCGCCGCCGCCGCGCTCACCGGCGTCGCGTTGCCGAACGCGTCGCGCGAGCGCACCACCACCGGCTGCGAGCACATGCCCGCGCGGAGCACCTGCGGGGCCGACGCGATCTCGACCCCCACCGCGGTGCCGGCGTCGACGTCGACCTCGCGCACCGCCGACGGCCACGCCTCGGGCACCGCCCGGAGCTCGAGGCCGCCTGCCCGCGTCGCGCGCACGAAGAACGACGAGCGGCCCTGCAGCATGCCGCCCGCCATCGCCGTGCCGCACGCTCCGTCGGTGAACAGCCCGCCGCCCTCGGGCGGGTTCACCGACAGCGTGAACGGCGAAGCGGCCGTCGGCACCGCCGGGTTGCCGAACGTGTCTTGCACCTCGAGCGTGAACGGGCCGCCGCACGCGCCGGCGGCGATGCGCGGCGGCGCCTCGACGAAGCCCACGCGCGCGGCGTCGCCCGGCGTGACGTCGAACGGCGGCGAGGTGCCGGTGTGGCCCAGCGCATCGCTCGCCGTCAGCGTCACGCCCGCCGCCGGCTGCGCGACGGTCGCGAACGCGCGCGCGCGCCCGAGCACGAACGGGCCGATCGGCACCGGGGCCGCTCCAGGCGCCTCGAGCTGCGCCATGCCGTCGAAGCCCTCGACCGTGCGGCCCACCTCGTCGACCGCCGTCAGCCCCACCACGAACGGCACGCCGGCCCGCTGCCCGTCGATCGCGTCGAACACGAACGCCGACACGCTCTCGGCGCTGGTCACGATGCGCAGGGCGCCGGTCAGCGTGCCGGTGCGCCCCCGCGGGTCGCTCACCGTCACGTCGTAGAGCCCGCGCGCGCCGATCGCCGGCAGCTCGGCCGTCACCGTCACGCTGTCGACGAGCGTCACCGAGGTCAGCTCGGTCACGTCGCCGTTCTCGGCCACGATGCTCGCCGTGAAGTCGGCGTCGAGCGTGCTGCTCGCGCGCTTGCGGAAGTCGGTGACCACCTCGGCGAAGAAGCCGCTGCCCGTGATGGTCAACGTCGCACCCGAGCCCGCGGCGATGCGCGAGGGTGCGACGGCCGACGGACGCGGCTCGGTGGGAAGCACCGACCCGGAGCACGCGCACAGCACCAGCGTGGCCCCGAGGAGTCTCACAGCACCCCCAGCCGGTAGCCGAGCGCGAGCCCCACTCCGCCGGTCTCGACGCGGAAGCTCTCGCCCGCCACCGGAGAGTACGTGTAGCCGGCCTCGAGGAAGAGATGCCCGGGCCCGGCGGCGAGGTTCAGCGCCGCGAACCCGCCCACGCCCGGCCCCCACGCGGACTCGATGCGGCCGGTGAGCGTGGTCGTGTAGCGCGCCCACGTCGCTCCGCCGCCGGCGCCGACGACGAGCGAGAGCCGGCGCCCGGCCCAGAGCTCGGCGGCGACGCGCGCCTGCAGCGGCACGAACCACACCTGGCTCAAGGTCGAGAGCCCTTCGGTGATGCTCTGCCGCCCGTAGCCCACCTGCGCGAGCGCCGAGAGCCACACGAGCACCGGGCCGAGCCGCACCGACAGCGACACGTCGAGGCCGCCGCGCGCACCCATGAGCTCCTGCAGCGAGTGCGTGAAGCCGCCGCGCACGCCGATGAGCAGGCGCTTCGGGTCTTCGCGCATCGACAGCTCGACCTTCTGCTCGAACGTGCCGGTCGAGTCGACGAGGCGGATGAGCGCCTTGCCGTCGGGCACCGAGTCGGGAGCCTGCAGGTGCGCCGAGTACCGGCCCTCGCCGTCGTCCGACAGCGGCCCGAGCGTGCCGTGGCTCGCGACGGCGAGCAGCCTGGCCCCCGGGAGCGGCAGGCCCGCCGCATCGCGCACGTCGAAGTGCACGACGGCGTCGGTGTGGCCGTCGGCGGGAATCGGGTCGGGCACGACGCGCGCCGTCACCTCGCTCGGCGCCGAAGGAGCGACGAGCTGGTAGTTCGCCGCTCCGCTGAGCTTGTCGTCGGTCGCGATGAACTGCACGAGGCCACCGGGGGGAAACTCCTCGGGGGCGACGTAGTCGAACTCGTAGAGGCCGTTGCCGCGGTACGTCGGCAGGCCGAGGCCCACGCCGTTCGCCGCGACGCGCACCGGCTGGTTCGCGACGCCCAGGCCCGCCTCGTCGAACACGATCACCTCGACCTTCGCCTTCGAGGCTCCGTCCGCGCGCAGCTTCGTCTGCGGCGGCCGCAGCACGAGCTTGTCCGGCGGCGGCTGGCCGAGCATCAGCGTCGCCGACGCCTTCGCCGTCGGGTCGCCGCTCACCGCGATGCCGAACTCCACGTTCGGAGCCGACGCGCCCTGCGGCGGCCGGTAGCGGTACACGTAGCGGCCCTTCTCGGCGCGCTCGAGGCGGACCTCGCCGATGCTCGCCGTCACCTTGACGTTCGACGGCGGCACCTTGGCGCCGCCGAGATCGTAGAAGACGTCGAGCCGCGCCTCGCTCTGGCCGTCGGCCACGATCGCGTGGGGCACGAGCGCCGCGGTGACCCGGTTGTACGGCGGCACCTCGATGGCGATCTTCTTGTTGCCGATGCCGCCGCGCGGGTCCTTCACCTTCGCGCCGACCTCGCTCACCCCGGGCGGCACCGAGATCGGGACCTCGACCTTGCCGTCGCGGTCGACCTTCACCGGCCCGAACGAGAGGTCGCCGACCTCGACCGTCACCTCGCTGCCGGGCTTCGCTCCGACGGGCAGCTTCGTCGAGCCGTAGAGCGGAATGCGCAAGAACTCGATCGGCGCCTCGGGCCCCGTCTCGCGCCACACCGCGATGAGCGCGACCTGCGGGAAGCGGGTCGCCGGCGGCACGTACGTCGTCGTGTACTTGCCCGGCCCCTTGCGCTGCACCGGAGAGAACGACCCGACGTTGACCGCGATGCGCAGCGGTCTCACCTCGGCCCCCTGCGGTTCGTCGAGCGTGATCGTGACGCCCACGGACTCAGTCTTGCCGAGCAGCACGGGCTGTTTGTCCAACGCCAGAGAAGCGGCGTGCGCGGTGGCTGCGAACAGCACCGCGACCCAGATCAAACGCATCAGGTGCTCGCACTGTACGGCCGGATCGCTGTGGGCCGGCACGCGCGCCTTCCCTTCATTTGAACACCCCGGGAGCTTCGGGCGACGGCTGTGAAGTAGGGTCTCGGCCCGCGATGACGACGAAGCTGAAGGTGAACGGCACCACCGTCGAGGTCGACGCGAACCCCTCGATGCCGCTGCTCTGGGTGTTGCGCGACGTGCTCGGCATGACCGGCACGAAGTTCGGCTGCGGCATGGCGCTGTGCGGCGCCTGCACCGTGCACCTCGACGGCGTCGCCGCCCGCGCCTGCATCACCCCGCTGTCGGTCGTCGGCGCGCGCGAGGTCACCACCATCGAAGGCCTCGAGAAGGCCGACGGCACGCTGCACCCCGTGCAGCAGGCGTGGGTCGACGAGAACGTGCCCCAGTGCGGCTACTGCCAGTCGGGCCAGGTGATGAGCGCGTGCGCGCTCTTGAAGCAGAACCCGAAGCCCTCCGACGCCGAGATCGACGCGGCGATGAGCGGCAACATCTGCCGCTGCGGCATGTACCAGCGCATCAAGAAGGCGATTCACCGCGCCGCGGACGCGAAGGTCGAGGAGGGCGGCAAGCGATGACGCTCTCCCGCCGGGACATGATGAAGGCGGCAGGGCTCGTGATCGCCTTTCGCATCCCCCTCGCGCGCGCGGCGGACGAGCCGAAGGTCTGGGCGCCCAACGCGTGGCTGAACATCACCCCGTCGAGCGAGGTCAGCGTCTTCATCTGGCCCGCCGAGATGGGCCAGGGCGTCATCACGTCTTCCGTGCAGCTCGTCGCCGAGGAGCTCGAGGTCGACCCGCGCGACGTGAAGGTCGAGCTCGCGCCGGCAGACCGCCGCTACGTGAACCCCGTGATGGGCCTGCAGATGACCGGCGGCAGCACCAGCACGCGCGCGAGCTGGGAGCCCCTGCGCCAGGCCGGCGCCACCGCCCGCGAGATGTTGAAGGCCGCGGCCGCGCGGCAGTGGAAGGTGCGGCCCGAGTCGCTCACCGCGAAGAACGGCTTCATCGAGCACGCCGAGTCGAAGCGGCGCGCCTCGTACGGCGAGCTCGCCGGCGCCGCGGCCTCGCAGCGGCCCGGCCGCGTCGAGCTCAAGAAGACCGGCTTCACGGTCATCGGCCAGAGCGTTCCCCGCCTCGACGCGCGCGACAAGGTGACGGGCCGCGCGCAGTTCGGCCTCGACGCGAAGGTCCCCGGCCTGCTCACCGCCGTGGTGGTGCGCTGCCCGGTGCCCGGCGGCAGCCCGCGCCGCCACGACGACAGAGGGGCGAAGAAGATGCCGGGCGTGAAGAAGATCATCACGACTCCGAACGGAGTCGCCGTGCTCGCCGACGGCTACTGGAACGCGCGCAACGCGGCGAACGCGCTGAAGGTTCAGTGGAACGAGGGCCCCGTCGGCCGGCTGTCGACGCGCACGTTCCGCGAGAACGCCCGCGCGCTCGCGATGTCCGAGCCCGGGATGAAGGCGAAGTCTTCGGGCGACGTCGACGCAGGGCGGAAGCTGGCGGTGAAGACGGTCGAGGCGGTCTACGAGGTGCCCTGGCTCGCGCACGCCCCGATGGAGCCGATGAACTGCACCGCCCACGTGCAGCCCGATCGCTGCGACGTCTGGGCGCCGACGCAGGGCGCCGGCTCGACGCAGGCGGTCGCCGCCGAGGTGAGCGGCCTCGACATCGACCAGGTCTTCGTGCACCAGACGCTGCTCGGCGGAGGCTTCGGCCGCCGCGCCGCCCAAGACTGGGTCACCGAGGCGGTGTTCCTGTCGAAGGCCGCGGGCGCTCCGGTGAAGGTCGTGTGGTCGCGCGAAGACGACACGCGCCACAGCGTGTACCGGCCGGCGGCGTACAACGTGCTCGAGGGCGGCGTGACCGCGAACGGCGACGTCGCGTTCTGGAAGCACAAGATCGTGTCGGCCTCGATCCTCGCGCAGGTGGTGCCGCAGTACGCCGGCCAGATGCTGCCGTTCGGCGCGCCCGACAAGCTGAAGGTGCTCGCCGGCAACGCGATCAGCGCGCTGACGACACAGGCGATGGCCGACCCGACGTCGACCGAGGGCGCGGCGACCTTCGCGTACGGGCTGCCGAACGTCGACGTGCGCTGGGTGCACGACGAGCCGGGCGTGCCGCTCGGGTTCCTGCGCAGCGTCGGCCACTCCCACAACGGCTTCATCGTCGAGAGCTTCATCGACGAGCTCGCGCACCTCGCCGGGAAAGACCCGTTCGCGTTCCGCCGGGGGCTGCTCGAGCAGGCGCCGCGCAACAAGGCCGCGCTCGAGCTGGCCGCCGAGAAGGCCGGCTGGGGCAGGCCGCTCCCCGAGGGGCACGCGCTGGGCATCGCGCAGCACGCCTGCTTCGACTCGTGGGCGGCGGCGGTCGCCGAGGTCTCGGTGGCCGGCAACGCGGTGACCGTCCACCGCCTCGTGCTGGCGATCGACTGCGGGCAGGTCGTGAACCCGGACCTCGTGAAGGCGCAGCTCGAGTCGGCCGCCGTGTTCGGCCTCTCGATGGCGATGAAGCAGAAGATCACGCTCGAGAAGGGCCGCGTGCAGCAGGGCAACTTCCACGACTACCCGGTCGTGCGCATGAACGAGTCGCCGCTGATCGAGACGCACATCGTGCCGAGCACCGAGGCGCCGAGCGGCGTGGGCGAGCTGATGGTGCCGGTGACGCCTCCCGCGGTGGCGAACGCCGTGTTCGCGGCGACGGGAAAGCGGCTGCGCTCGATGCCCTTCAGCCTCGAGACGTAGACCCCATTCCTATTCCCGGCGGCTCCTACTCGCGCTCCATCGACGCCTGCAGCCGCGGCACGTCGATGAGGCCCTGAGCCGTGAGCGGAATCACGCGCCGGCGCACCCCCGACGGCGTGCACGTCACGCCGTGAACCTCGTCGGCCGGCACGTCGCCCGTGACCACGACGCAGTCGGCCTTCGCCGCCGTCGCCCGCGGCGAGAACACCACGCTCATGCCGCGCAGCTCGCGCCGCACCTCTTCCTGGAGCCCGAACACCCAGAAGTCGGCGCCGCGGAAGAAGCGATCTTCCTGCCCGCCGAGCTCTGCGAGCTCGGGCACCGCCTTCCAGTGCTCCACGAGGCCCAGCCCCGCGACAGGCCTCATCACCATCACGCTCACCGATGGCTCGGGCTTCGGCGGCCCGGGAGTGAACGTCACGTAGAAGTGGCTCGTCGAGTCGGGCACGTACACGCCCCGCTTGCGCTGCGAGTTCGTGTGCAGCACGCGGCGAGCCGTCTGCGCTCCCCGCAGCTGCGTGAACCGCATCGCGACGTACAGCGACTCCGGCGAGTCGACCTCGCGCTCGAACAGGTTCTCGAGCTCGAAGCCGGCGATCGCCGACCAGGACGACTCGTCGTGAAAGCTCGCCCACGGCTCCGGCTGGTAGTGCGAGAAGTCGACGCTGGCGACGAGCAGCGCGTCGGGCGGCAGCGCCTCGTTCAGCCGCGCGACCAGCGCGTCGAGCGCCGCGCGCGGGGCCTCCTGGTGGACGATCAGCGCCAGCACGCGCGCGCCGGGAAAGAACCGCTTCACGAACGGGCCGTGCACGTGCACCGAGTGCTCCGTCACGAACGCGCCGTCGGTCTTCCCCGCAACACCGGCGACGGCCGCGACGAGCTCGGTGTCCGGCCGCACCGCGCCGAACGGCGTCTCGAAGACGACGCGGTCGGCCACCGTCACCGGCGAGCGGCCCTGCCTGCGATGATCCGGCCCGATCACCACCACGACGCGCGCCGGCGCCGCCACCGACAGCGCCTTCCAGAACGAGCCCAGCTCGGGCCCGTCGATCAAGTGGTGCGGAGCGATCGCCGCGACCGGCCGCTCCGGCCCGACGTCGAGCCTCTCTTCGGCCGCGACGAGCCGCAGCCACATCGCCTCGTCATCGGGGTACGTCCCGGGCACTGCGACCGCCGCGCACGCGCTCGCGGCGAGCGCGAGCACCACGAGCCTCATCTCGAAAATGACGACGCCACCTCGGGCTCGGTCGCCCGGTACTTGAGGCCGCCCCACTCGACGACCGCGAACCCGTGCCGCGCCGCGGGCTGCAGCTTCTGCTCGAGCAGCCGAGGCTTCGTGTCGTGCGCGCGGAAGTCGATCAGCACGCGGATCACCGAGTCGGGCTTCGGGGTCACCGTCAGCGGCGCGCGCGCGTCGATCTCGGCGCGATCGACGAAGCGCACCGCGGCCCACGGCTTGTTCGACATGAGCGGCAGCCAGTACTCCTCGAAGTCGGCGATCTCCTGCGCGTTGAGCCCCTGCAGCGCGAGCGTGCGATCGAAGAACGCCTTCAGCTCGCCGCGCGGAACCGCGAACCCTTCGCGCAGCGGCGCCGGCTTGTCGGTCACACCGGCCTCCCAGAACAGGTACGGGTGCTGCGCGCCGTCGGCCGTGAACAGCCGGCCGTCGGGGTGCGCCGTCACCGTCCACCCGCCCTCGTAGGGCGGCTCGCTCTTCGTGAGCCCGCGCGGCGGCTCGACCTTCACCGACACCGTCTGCGTCTTCGGCGGGTACAGATAGATGACGGGCTTCGCCTCTTCGCCCTCGTACTCGTGCAGCGACACGGTCACCTCGGTCGTCGCCACCGCGCCGTCGTCGAAGGTCGCCTCGATCTTGTACTTGTTCGTGCCGATCCAGATGGTGCCGTCGCCCTTGCTGGCCTCGAAGTAGAAGTCCTTGCCGGGCTCGGGCACGTCGACCTTGAACTTCTTGCGGACGCGGCCGCGCCCGTCCATCGCGGTGACCTTGATCTCCTTCGCGCCGGGGCTGATCTTGCCGTCGAAGTCGACGGTCGGGTCGTACGAGCCGCTGCCGTCTTCCGGGCGAATGATGCGCACCGTGTGGATACCGCCGTCGAGGCCGATGCCGCGGGCGAGCTGCTCGAGCTTCTCTTTCGTGATCCGGTCGAACACCTGCCGGGGCTGGCCCTTCGCCTCGCAGGTCAACCGGTTGCGGTCCTCGATGTACGTCAGCGTCCACGGCGTCGGGTCTTTCTTGAACCGCACCGTCATCTGCTGGCCGCCGTCGACGCTGAGCAGAATGAGGGGCTTGGCGTCTCCACCGCGCGGCCCGCGGTACGCGACCTTCGGCCCGTCCGAGATGTACAGCGCCTCCTTCGTCGAGAAATCGCGGTACTGCTCGTCTTCCGCGAGCGCGACCGCGGCGCAGAGAACGAGTGCTGCCAGGACGAGACGCATGGAGCCTCCCTTTCGAACGCGGCAGCGTACACGAGCGGAACACACACCGCCCGCCGGCAGTTACACTGGCGATGCCCATGCCCGCGCCGGCAAAGATCGACGGCAAGCGCCTCATCGCGCTCATCGCCTGCATCGTGCTCGGCATCGCCGCCTGGGAGCTGCCGTTTCTGCTCCCGCTCAAGCTCCTCGCCGTCGCCGCGCACGAGACCGGCCACGCGGTCGCCTCGCTGATCGTCGGCGGCAGCGTGAACCAGATTCACATCGCGACCGATCAGTCGGGCGACTGCCTCTCGATGATCCCCGACGGCTTCTTCGCGCGCGTGATCGTGTCGAGCGCGGGCTACGTCGGCGGCGCCATCATCGGGGCCCTGCTGCTGCTGCTGACCTTCCGCTTCAACTGGGGCAAGCCGATGCTCGGCGCCGCGGCCGTGTGGCTCGCGCTGATCGGCGTGTTCTACGGGCGCGACCCCTTCACCCTGCTCTTCTGCTTCGGCATGGCGGCGCTGTTCGCGGCGGGCGCGAAGTTCCTCCCGAAGGACGTGGCGGCGAGCGTGAACCTGTTCGTCGCGTCGTTCACCGCGCTCTACGCCGTGATGGATCTGAAAGACGACCTGTGGAACTCGGCGGTGCGCGAGCACAGCGACGCCGGCATCCTCGCGTCGTCGACGCTGATCCCCGCCGTGGTGTGGGCATTCGTCTGGACGGTGCTGAGCCTCGCGATCGTCGGCTACGGCGCGTACCTCGCGCTCAAGCGCACGCGACCCGATGATCCGCTGTCGCTCGTCGGCAACGTGCCGCTCCCGCGCCGCAGCACGTGACGAAAGTCAGCAGGTCGGCAGAGCGCTGTTCCCGCACTGCTGACTGCTGACTGCCGACTGCCGGCTCCGCATCACCGGCGCGGCCGCATCCGGTACTTGAGGAACTCGCCGACCGCGCCGAGCTGGAAGTACGGGTTCTGCTGCCGCTCGCGCTCGAGCGACGACACCGGCACGTCGCCGTAGTCGTGGCCGGGGTACAGCTTCGTCTCGCCGGGCAGCCCGCCCAGCACCCGGTGCAGCGAGTCGAACATCTGCTCCGGGTCGCCGCCGGGCAGATCGCAGCGGCCGCACGCGTTCACGAACACGGTGTCGCCGCTCACCAGCGCGCCGCCGCAGTACACGCACTGCGAGCCCGGCGTGTGCCCCGGCGTGTGAATGAGCTTGAGCTCGAGCGGGCCGACCTTCACGACGTCGCCGGGCCCGACCGGCCGCACCGCCCGGCCGTGCTCCTTCAGGGCGTCGGCGAAGTCGACCTCGGCCTTCTGCGCGTAGACGGGGAGGTCGGCCTTCGCGAGCAGGTCGGGCAGGCCGTTGATGTGATCGAAGTGGTGGTGGCTCACCACCGCCGCCGTGATGTCGCGGCCGTCGGCCGCAGCGGCGGCGAAGATCGCCGGCACGTCCCACGCGGGGTCGATGACGGCCGTCTCGCGCGCGCCTTGCGCTCCGACGAGGTAGACGAAATTCTTCATCGGCCCCAGCGTCAGCTGGCGTACGTAGAGCATTGTTGCTTTGGTATCCCACATTCCCATGACGATGCGCTGTGCACTCCTCGTTGTCTGCCTGCTCGGGGCCGCTGCGTCGGCCGGCGAGAAGCCCTGCATCACCTACAAGGCCCCCGTGGGCGAAGAAGACGACCGGCCGGTCGCCACCTCCATCACCGTCGGCCCGCAGGGCAGCGACTACGCGTTCAAGGTCGACTTCAACAAGGAGCCGTGGGGCGAGGCCTGCAAGAACCGCTGCGCGATGGCGACCATCTTCCTCGACACCGACAACGACAAGCGCACCGGCCTCAAGCTCCCGCCCGCCGAGAACGGCAAAGACGCCCCGGAGACCGGCGCCGACCTCGCGGTCATCGTGCACGGCACGCGCATCTACAAGTCCGAGTCGTCGCTCGGCACGCTCAAGATCAAGGTGAAGCAGTTCGGCGAAGACGCGACGTCGGCCGACCAGGGCACCGAGCTCATCGAGATGGACGCCCGAACCGACACCGAGCGGCTGAACCCCGTCGACAAGACCGTCTACCTGCTCGTCGACGCGAACATCGGCACGCTGCCGTCGAGCCCGAAGATCCGCGTCATCTACCACCCGCCCGACACCAAGCCGCTCGTCGGGTTCGCCAAGGGGCTGAACGCTCCCGGAGCGAACCGCGTCGAGATCTTCAAAGAGGGCAAGCTGACGAACCCGGCGAAGAAGAAGAAGAAGGACTACGAGACCTACTAACGGTCTTTGAACCTCTTCTCGGTCTCTTCGCCGATCGCCCGCGCCGCGATGCGCGTCGAGATGAAGATCGCGAAGAACGCGACCGTGCCGATCGCCGGCCACATCCACTCTTTCGGCGCGAACCGCACCACCGCCGCGATCAGCAGCAGCGACCCGAACAGCAGCGGCGGTACGACCTTCACTGCTTCGTCAGCCCGGCGATGCCCGGCTCGAACTCCGCCGTCCCCGCGTCGAACTGGCGCGTCGCGAACATCGTGCCGCCGGTGAGGCACGTCTCGAACGCCTGGTTCGTGCCGTCGACGATCAGCGACGTCGGGGTGGTCGTGAACGTCGCCGCGTTGACGATGTTGATCGCGCGCGTCGACTTGCAGTCGCACAGGCCGGCATCGACGAAGCAGTTCACCTGGTAGCCCATGAAGTTGCCGTTCAGCGCGTTGCAGATGGTGGCCTGGTTGCAGAGCGGCCCGGCGATCGTCGCCTCGACGGTGACGCTGCCCGTCACGTTGCGGCACACGGTGCCGCCGTCGAAGAACGCGTGGCCCGACAGGCCGCCGTCGATGCTCTTGATCGTCACCGTGCCCATGCCGCACCCGATGCCCATGATCGCGTTCGTCTCGATGCGGTTCTTGTACGCGTCGAACTCCGACTGGGGGATGCACGCGCTCGTGTAGAAGAACTGGCCCTGGGGGTTGCCGCCGCACGGCGTGGGGAAGGCGCAGCTCGGCACGATCGCGATCGGCACCTGCGGCGTGTTCGACGGCGGCGTGCCACACATCACGCTGCTCGACCCGCCCGCCGTGCCGCTGCCGCCGGCCGTGCCGCTCCCGCCCGCAGTGCCGCTCCCGCCCGCAGTGCCGCTCCCGCCCGCGGTGCCGCTGCCGCCCGCCGTCGCCGTCCCGCCTGCGGTGCCGCTGCCTCCGGCCGTGCCGCTGCCGCCCGCCGTGCCGCTGCCGCCGCCGGCGCCCGAGCGCTGGCACAGGCCTCCGGTGCACGAGAACCCGTTGTCGCACTTCATGCACACGTTGCCGGCCGAGCCGCACGCGTTCGCCGTCGTCTGCGTCACGCACACACCCTGGTCGCAGCACGTGTTGCAGGTCGCCGCAGAGCAGGGCGGCGTGCCGCTGCACGAGACCGCCACGACCACTGCCAATACCGCCGCCACCGGAATTGCCAGGCTGAGAGCGCGCATGGCGGCGCACCCTAGCCTATCTTTCCCCCGATGCCCCTGTTTCGCAGGCCCGACGGGAACTACGTCTCCGACGTGCCTGCCACGCGGCGCATCATGCCGTTCATCATGCCGACCCGCACCGAGTCGGCCGTCTACTTCGAGCAGGAGCTCGACCTCACACGCACGCTCCCCTTCCTCGAGCAGTTCAACGCCCGGAACCCCGGCTGCCGCGCCGGCATCTTCCACCTCTTCATCTGGGCCGCCGTCCGCGCCCTCCACGCGCGCCCACGCCTCAACCGCTTCATCGCCGGCAGCCACCTCTACGCGCGCGACGGCGTGTGGATCTCGTACTCCGCGAAGAAGGCGTTGAACGACGACTCTCCGCTGGTCGTCCTCAAGCGCCGCTTCGAGCCGGGCCTCGACTTCGCCGCCACCGTGAAGTTCCTCGCCGGCGACATCGAGGTCGGGCGCAGCGACCAGAAGAGCCACGTCGACAAGGAGCTCAGCCTGTTCCTCGCCCTGCCCGCCCCGCTCTTGCGGCTCGGAGTCCGCTTGCTGCGCTGGCTCGACGGCTGGAACCTGCTCCCCGGCGGCTTCATCCACCCCGACCCGATGTACGCGAGCCTGTTCGTCGCGAACCTCGGCAGCGTGAGGCTCGAGTCCGCGTTCCACCACCTCTACGAGTGGGGCAATACGCCGCTGTTCGCCGCCCTCGGCCGCAAGAAAGAGGTGCTCGGCCCGGGCGGCCCGCGCACCGTCTGCAGCGTCAAGTACACGTTCGACGAGCGCGTCGAAGACGGCCTCTACTGCGCCCAGTCGCTCGAGCTGCTCAAGGCCGTCTTCGAGGACCCTTCGAGCGCATGAGAGGCTGGCCCCATTCGTCCGGACGGAGCCCGCGGGCCGAGGCGCAAGCAGCGCGAGACGCGAGGAGCGAGCAGGCTGTTGGGCCCTGTGACCGACGAGCAACGAAGCGATGCGCCGCGGATCGGCCCGCAGGCGACGGGAGGGCGAATGGGGCCAGCCTCTAAAGGCATCGCCACACGCCGCATGTCGCGCGGCGCTCACACGTCCGACGACCGCGTCGCCGTCGAGGAGCCCCTCGAGATCCGCGTCGCCCAGGACACCCTCGCCATCACCATGCGCATGCCCGGCGACGACGTCAGGCTCGCGCTCGGCTTCCTGCTCGCCGAGGGGCTCATCAAGAGCGCCGCCGACGTCGGCGCCGCGGCGTACTGCGGCCGCCCGGGCGAAGAGGGCTACGGCAACGTCATCGAGGTGACCCCCGCGAGCGGAGCCGTCATTGCGCTCGAGAAGCTCGACCGCGCCCGGCGCGGCACGCTCACCACCGCGGCCTGCGGCGTCTGCGGGCGCCGCAGCATCGACGACCTGCTCGCCCTCGCCGGCGAGGTTCCGCCCGGCCCGCCGCTCCAGGCCTCGCTGATCGGCCGCGCGCCCGAGCTGTTGCGCCACGTGCAACCGAACTTCGCGCTCACCGGCGGAGTCCACGCCGCTGCCGTGCTGGCGAGCGACGGCAGCATCCTCGCGGCGGCCGAAGACGTCGGCCGCCACAACGCCGTCGACAAGGCGATCGGCGCGCTCGTGCAGGCCCACCGGGTGCCCGCGAAGCGCGGCGACGGCGAGCCCGCGGTGCTGCTCGTCAGCGGCCGGGCGAGCTTCGAGATCGTTCAGAAGGCCGCGATGGCCCGGCTCGCCGCGGTCGTCAGCGTCTCGGCCGCCAGCTCGCTCGCGATCGACCTCGCCGACCGCCTCGGCCTCACGCTCGCGTCGTTCACGCGCGGCGGCGAGTTCAACCTCTACACGCACGCGGACAGAGTTCAGAGCTGAGGCGCGGGGGTCGCGTCTCGGCCGGGCTGCGGCCGATAGAGCCGGCCATCCCGGCGCTCCTGCTCCTCCAGCGTCTCGAGCCGCTCGTCGATCTGGTCCAGCCGCTCGCCGAGCGCCGCGCGATCGTCGCGCCGGTTCCAGAGCAGCCAGAACCCCGTGAGCACGCTCGCGGCGCCGACGGTGATCAGGGCCGCCACGAAGAAGCCGATCGGGTTCCGCTCGGTGAAGGCCGCCCCGAGGCCGCCGAAGCCGTTCGATGCCGCCAGCAGGCCCGCCGCACCGGCCGCCATGAGCCCGCCGCCGACCGACAGCGCCGCGATGGGGCCGCCGATGCCAGGCCTCGCCTGCTCGACGCGCTTGTACTCCTCGAGCAGCTGCCGCCGCGACATCGTCTCGAGCGGGACGGTGAGATCGACCTCCGGCCCGTCCCAGCTCGGGTCGTAGCCTTCGGTCGACGCCATCAGCAACGTGCACGCCAGCGCCAGCATGACTCTTTGAAGCCTACCCCCGTTCGGGCATACGGTCTCGAGCATGCCTGCTCCGAGACTGACGACTCCGCTGGTGCGCGTGAACGGGAAGCTCCGCGAGGCGACGTGGGACGACGCGCTCGACGCCGCCGCCGCGGGCATCGAGGCCAGCGTCGACCGGTACGGCCCGCAGAGCGTCGGCATCTTCAGCTGCAGCAAGGCGACGAACGAAGTGAACTACGCGGCCCAGAAGTTCCTCCGCGCGGCCGTGGGCAGCAACAACATCGACAGCTGCAACAGAACCTGACACGCCCCCAGCGTCGTCGGTCTGGCGACGGTCTTCGGAGCAGGCGGCGGGACGAGCTCCTACCGGGAGGTCGAAGAGACCGACGTCATTCTTCTCTGGGGCAGCAACGCCCGCGAGACGCACCCCATCTTCTTCCACCACGTGCTGAAGGCGGTGCGCCGCGGCGCGAAGCTCTACGTCGTCGACCCGCGCCGCACCTCGACGTGCGAGTGGGCCGACGGCTGGCTGAGCGTCGAGGTCGGCGCCGACATCTCGCTCGCGAACGGCATCGCGAACGTGATCCTCGAAGAGGGGCTGCAGAACCAGGCGTTCATCGAGCGCGCGTGCGACGGCTTCGAGGCCTTCGCGAAGAACGTGCGCGACTACCCGCTCTCGCGCGTGGCGCGGGACACCGGCATCGACCCCGAGCTGATCCGCCGCGTCGCCCGCGACTACGCGAAGGCCGACCGCGCCGTCATCTGCTGGACGCTGGGCATCACCGAGCACCACAACGCCGTCGACAACGTGTTCGCGCTCATCAACCTGGGGCTGCTCACGGGGCACGTCGGCAGGTGGGGCAGCGGCCTCAACCCGCTGCGCGGCCAGAACAACGTGCAGGGCGGCGGAGACTCCGGCGCGCTGCCGCACCGCCTGCCCGGCTTCCAGGACGTCGAGGACGCTGCGATTCGCTCCACGTTCGAGGCGCGGTGGGGGCGCAAGATTCCGCCCGAGAAGGGCTGGCACCTCACCGAGATGTTCCACGCGATGGAGCACCACGAGCTCAACGCGCTCTACGTCATCGGCGAGAACCCCGCGCAGAGCGAGGCCGACGCGACCCGCTGCATGAAGCTGCTCACCGGGCTCGACTTCCTGATCGCGCAGGACATCGTGATGACGAAGACGTGCGAGCTCGCGCACGTCGTGCTGCCGGCGACGGCGTCGTTCTGCGAGGCCGAGGGCACCTTCACGAACAGCGAGCGCCGCGTGCAGCGCGTGCGCAAGGCCGTCGAGCCGCCGGGCCAGGCGCGCGACGACATCGAGATCATCGCCGGCATCTCGAAGCGGCTCGGCTACGACCTGGGCCTGCCGAGCGCGAAGGCCGCGTGGGACGAGCTGCGATCGCTCTCGCCCATGCACCGGGGCATGTCGTACGAGCGGCTCGAGAAGCTGGGCGGAATTCAGTGGCCGTGCGCCGACGAGAACGACCCCGGCTCGCCGTTTCTGCACGGCCGCCTGTGGGAAGAGCCGCTGCGCGGGCCGCGCGCTCCCTTTCAGGTCGTGCACCAGGAGCCGCCGGTCGACGCGCTCGACGCCTCGTTCCCGCTGCGGCTGACGACCGGCCGCCGCCTCGACTCGTACAACACGGGCGTTCAGACCGGCGCGTACGCGTCGCCGCTGCGGCAGCGCGAGACGATCGACCTGTCGCCGCACGACGCGCGGGCGCTTGGGCTCAAGGCGGGCGACACGGTGCGCGTGGTGTCGCGGCGCGGCTCGCTGACGGTGGCCGTCGGCGTCGACGAGGGCCTGAAGCCGGGGCTCACGTTCATGACGGTGCACACGCCCGACGAGGTCGACGTGAACCTGCTCACCATCGACGCGACCGACCCGAAGTCGGGCACCGCCGAGTTCAAGGCCGCGGCGGTGCGCGTCGAGAAGCTGTGATCGCCGCGATCACGCCCCGTCGGGCTCCCGCGGCCCCAGCGCCCCGCGCATGCTCACCTGCACGCGCTGCGAGAACACCTTCATGACGCTCGACAGCTCGCGCGACGCGATGCCGAAGCGCTGCTTCAGCGCGGCTCGCGACTGCTCGACCAGCTCGGCCTGCAGCTTCTGCAGGCGGCGCGAGATCGTCGACTTGTGCGCGCCCATCATCGTGCCCAGCTGCTCGAGCGACAGCCCATCGACGAAGTGCAGCCGCAGCAGGTTCCGGTCGCCCGGCGTCAGCGTCGCGAGCGCGTCTCGCAGCGCCGTCTCGAGCTTGCCGGCGAGGTGCGCCCGCATCACCGCGAGCTCGGGGCTCGCCGCGGGCAGCGGCTCCTCGAGCCCCGCGCTCTTCTCTTCACCCGCCGGTGCGTGCGCCCGCTTCACGTTCAGCGCGATGCGGGTCGCCGCCACCCGCGCCCAGTTCGTGAGCGGCCCTTCGCCCGTGTACTGCCTCACGCGCGGCTCGACGCCGTCGACGCGCGTGAACAGCCGCTCGCGCACCGCCTGCAGCGCCTCGTCGACGAACGCCGCGCTGCCGTCGATGCGCGCGATCGCCTGCCTCACCTTGGGGATCACCGTTCGCTCGAGCTCGGCGAGCGCGCGCGCGTCGCCCTTCGCGCAGCCCTCGGCCAGCAGCAGGTCGTCGAGCCGCAGCTTCGCGCCCGGGTTCTGCTCCAGCGTGCGCCGTACCCGCGCGACCAGCGCCGCGTCGGGCGCAGGCAGCTCGCGAAGCCCGCGGTGGGCGCGGCGAAGCTCTCGCTCGACGTCGGTCTCGCTCATGCCCTCGTCGCGTCACCGTAGCGCGTGCCGCGCCAGCCAGTCATCGGCAGCGGCCCGCGCGTTCTTCCGCGACGAGCGCCCCAGCTCGGCCGCGGCGGCCTCGGCGATGCGCCGGGCGCCCTCACGCTCGCCCGACTGCCAGCGCGCGTCGGCGAGCGCCAGGCGCACCGTGCCGATCTCGTACGGGTTGTAGCCCTGCAGCCCCTCGAACTGCTTCATCGCGCGCTCGAGCAGCTCGACCGCCGCGGCCGGCTTCCCTCCGGCGAGGCGCACCCTCCCCAGAATGCCCAAGAGCTGCCCGCGCACCGGCGCGCTGATCCCCGGGTCGTCACCCGCGATCGCGAGGGCCTCGTCACCGCTCGCTGCCGCTTCGCCGAGCAGCCCCGCCGCGAGCTGCGAGCGCGCCAGCTCGGTCAGCGGCTCGATCAGCCTCGGGTGGCGCTCGCCGTACACCTGCCGGCCGCGCCGCACCGCCTCCTGGTGCGCGGCGATCGCCTTCTCGAGGTCGCCCCGCTCGTACGCGACGACTCCGCGAATCGTGAGCGCCGCGACGCGCCGGTGCGGCCGTTCGGTGTCCGCCTCGAGCAGCGCGATGCCGTGCTCGACCAGCCGGCTCGCTTCGTCCCACTGGCCCGACTGCGCGAGGCTCTGCGACAGGTTGACCATGAGCGGCGCGAGCGCCGGCCCTTTCGGCTCGGTCGCCTGCGCCAGCTCGAGCGTGCGCCGCGACCAGGCGACCGAGCTCTCGTAGTCGCCGCGCTCGTGCTCGACCGCCGAGAGCACGTTCCACAGATCGAAGAGCGCGGGGCTGCCGTCGCCGTAGATCTGCTGGAACGTGCCTCGCGCACGCTCGAGCACGGCCTTGGCGTCGTCGAGGTGCCCCTGCTCCATCAGCATCCACCCGAGCTGCTGCCGTGCGCCCGCGGCGTCGAGGCTGTCGTCGCCCGGGTCGCGCACGAAGTGATCGACGGCCCGCCGCAGCAGCGCCGCCGCTTCGCCGAGCTTCCCGTCCTGCCATTCGACCGAGGCTCGCGCCTCGAGCAGCCGCCCCAGCGCGCGGCTCTTCCGCGGGATCCGCGTCGCGATGCCCGTGGCGAGCGGCACCAGCGCGCGCGCCTCGCCCGGCTTCGCCCGCGTCATGCCGCGCTCGACCATCTGGTGCGCGACCAGGAGCAGCAGCTTCTCGTCGTCGCCCGCAGCGGCCGCCGCCGCGGCGCCGGTCTCGAAGACCTCGAGGCACGACTGATCGCCGAGCTTCTGCTGCGCCTCGCCGAGCACGAGCGCGGTCTCGGCCACGAGCAGCGGCTCCTTGAGCGCCTGCGCGCGCGCGTACAGCGGCTTCGCGGCCTCGATCGCCGGCACCAGCTGCCCGGTGAGGAGCTTCGCGTGCGCCGCGACCAGCTCTGCCCGCAGCGCGCGCAGCGCGTCGGCGCCATCGGCAGGCCGCGGCGGCCGGAGCGTCTTCGCGTCGGCGCACGCCTCGACCGACGAGAGCCCGGCGACGGCGCCTCCCGCCGCGGCGACCATCGCCGGGTCGGCGGTCAGCAGCGCCTCGACGACGGACTTCAGCTCGTCGCGCAGCTGCTCGAGGCAGCCCGCGCGCATCGCCTCGATCGCCGCGCTCTGGCGCTGCGCCAGGGTCGCCTCGCAGGCGTCGGTACGGGCGGCGACCCAGCCCTTCGCGTAGCGGTCGATGCGCTCGCTCGCGCGCGCCCAGGCCTGGGCCGCGAACGGCTTGCCCGTCGCCGAGAACGCGGCCGCGCCCTTCTGCGAGAGCGCCTCGTTCCACACGGGCGAGATCTCGCCTTCGAAGCCGCTGCACGCCGTCGCCCGCGCGCGCTGCCAGGCGGCGGCCGCGACCAGCACCGTCGCCACGAGCGCCGCGGCGGCCACCCGCGTACGGGCGCGCCGCCTGGGGTCGTCCGACAGCCGCTCCAGCAGCGCCTCGAGCGAAGGGAAGCGCTTCGCCGGGTCCGCCGAGAGGCCGCGCGCGAGCACCTCGAACACCCACCTCGGCGCCTCCGCGCGCGCCGGCAGCGACGGCGGCAGCTCGCGCGCCGCCACCGCCTGGTCGACCAGCGTCTCGCCCGGAAACGGCGGCGCGCCGGCCAGGGCCTCGAAGAGCGCCGCGCAGAAGCTGAACTGGTCGCTGGCCGCATTCGCGCCCGCCGCCGAGCCGAGCAGCTCGGGCGCGAAGTAGCCCGGCGTGCCCATGATCGCGTCGTGTCGCGTGAGCTGCACCTGCAGCGGGTCGTTCTGCGACGTGGGCTTGCGCTCGCTCGCGACGCGCACGAGCCCGAAGTCGGTGACCCGCACCGCGCCCTCGTCCGACACGAGCACGTTGTCGGGCTTGAAGTCGCGGTGCACGAGCCCCATCGCGTGCGCCGCCGCGAGGCCTCGGCCCGCCGCGACGAACGCCGTCACGATCTCGCGCCACGTGCGCCTGGCGCGGAGCCAGTGGCGCAGGTCCGCCCCGCTCACCAGCTCCATCGCGATGAAGAAGCCGCCCGCCCACGAGCCGGCGTCGTAGACCGCGACGACGTTCGGGTGATCGACCTGGGCCATCGCCTGGGCTTCGCGCAGCAGGCGCGGGTCGCTCTCTTCACCCGCGATGAGCTTCAGCGCCAGCCGGCGGTGGAGCTGCGGGTCGTACGCCGCCCACACCACGCCCATGCCGCCGCGCCCCAGCGGCTCGAGCAGCTGGTAGCGGCCGATCAGCGCTCCCGCGCGCAGCCCGTTCAGCACCGCGAGCTGCGGCGGGCCCCGGCCGTCGACCTGGGTCGCGACCGACGGCACCGCCGGAGCGGTGACGGCGCCGTCGGGAACGAGATCTCTCGCGGCAGCGGCGACCAGCTGCCGGCAGTCGCTGCAGCCGTCGAGGTGGCGCTCGACGCGCGCTGCGTCACCCGGCGCGAGCGCGTGGGCCGCGAACTTGAGCAGCGTCGTTTCGTCTTCGCACGCCAAGACCACCCGAGCTTACTCAGCGCCGGCCGATCATCGGGTCGCGCTCTCGCGCCGCGGCGAAGACCGAGGCCTGCAGATCGGCGTGCTCGGGCCCCCTGAGGAGCCCCTGCCGGTTCACCTCCGAGAGCACGCGGCGCGCGTCGCGCAGCGCCGCGGCCGGGTCGGAAGAAGCGCGGACGTCGCGCACCAGCGCGGCCTCGAGGGCGGCCGCCAGCTGCGCCTCGGGGATTCCCGCCTGCAGCAGCGCCTGGGTACCCTGAAGGTGCGGGCCCGCCGAGATCGACGGCAGCCGCACGAGCTCGGCGTCACCGGCAGGCTGCTGCAGCTGCGCGCGGCGCTGGGCGGCACGCAGCGTCGCCGGGCCCGAGGCCCCGGGGCTGTTCCGCACGTCGGCCGCCACGGCCGCCTCGCGCTCCTGCGGGGTGGCGTTCGGGGGCAGCGCCGCGGTCCTGGGCAGGGCGGGCGGAGACGCCGGGCCGCGCTGCGCGTCGGTGCGCAGGCGCTGCATCTCGGCCTCGCTGCCGGCACGGTACGTCGAGCCGCGCGGCTCGAGGCGCGCGCCGCCCGGCGAGAGAACGACCGGCGGGCGCGGCGGGTTCACGAAGACGTCGAGCGCGCGGTTGCCGCCCATGCGCTGCTGCTCGATCGCGATCTGCCGCCGCATCGCGGCGACGTCGGTGATCGGCAGCTCCGACGACGCGACGTCGCGCGCCTGGCGGCCCGTCTCGGCGCCGGCGATGCCGTCGACGCGCAGGCCGTTGCCCGCCTGGAACACGCGAATCGCGCGCTGGTCGGCCTCGGTCATCGTGTTGCCGCGGGTGAGGCCGAGCGCGTCGGCGAGGTCGTTGCCGAGCGCCTGGCGGATGCGCTCCTTGAGCGCGCCGATCTGCGGGCTGGTGTGGCCCGGGCGAAAGGCGAAGTTCGTGCGGCCGGCGGCGTCGCGGCCGAAGGCCTGGTCATAGGTGAGGCGATTGAGGGTGCGCTGCTGAACGGGAGTGGTCATGCCCAAAGGACACGGAGACACGGCCTCGCGTTGCGCGGCCTTCAAGTGCCCGCGAAGACTGAGAGCTGAGGTAGAACGGACCCCTCGCGTGGACCTGCACCCCATCAACGCCCTCGCCACCGACGACGAGCGCCGCGCCGTCGACGCCGTGCTCGGCCTGCCGCAGGGCGACCCGACGCTGTCCGCCTCCCAGGCGAAGGCGCGCCGCACCTTCCTGCTCCCCGCGCTGCTCAGCCTGCAGACCCGCATCGGCCACCTCAGCAAGGGCGGCCTGGGCTACGCGTGCCGCCGCCTCGGTGTCCCGCCCGCCGAGGGCTTCGCCGTCGCCAGCTTCTACGCGCTCATCGCGCTGAGCGAGCGCCCGCGCGCGTTCGCCCACGTCTGCGACGACCTCGCGTGCCTCGCCGCCGGAGCGAAGCAGCTCTGCCAGAAGCTCGAGGCCAGCCTCGGCGCGCCCGCCCACGTGCATCACCGCGCCGAAGCCCCGCACGAGAAGCCGCAGCCCGCCCACTGGCAGAAGAGCCCCTGCCTCGGCCTGTGCGAGCAGGCGCCCGCCGCCCTCGTCACCGTCGCCGGCGATTCGCCGGTCGAGCAGGCGTTCGGCCACGCCACCCCCGAGCGCATCGCCGCGGCGCTCGAGGGGCAGAGCGTCGAGCAGGTGCCCGTGCAGCTCGGCAGTGAAGGCCCGCGCCGGCTCCTCGCGCGCAACGGGAGGCTCGACCTCGACAGCTACCGCGCCGCGGGCGGCTACCAGGCGCTGCGCCGGGCGCTCGAGCTCGGCCCCGACGGCGTCATCCGCGAGCTGACGGACGCGAAGCTCGCCGGCCGCGGCGGCGCCGCCTTCCCCACCGGCAGGAAGTGGGACGCCGTCTCGAAGGCGCCGGCGAGACCTCACTACGTCGTCTGCAACGCCGACGAGTCGGAGCCCGGCACGTTCAAAGACCGCGTGCTGCTCGAGGGCGACCCGTTCTCGGTCGTCGAGGCGCTCACGCTCGCCGGGTACGCGACGGGCGCGAGCGAGGGCTTCATCTACATTCGCGGCGAGTACCCGCTCGGAGCGCGGCGCCTTTTGAATGCGATTCACCAGGCGCGCGCGAAGGGCCTGCTCGGCGAGAACGTCCTCGGGCGCGGCTTCGACTTCGACATCGAGCTCCGCCGGGGCGGAGGCGCGTACATCTGCGGCGAAGAGACGAGCCTCTTCGCCAGCATCGAGGGTTACCGCGGCGAGCCGCGCAGCAAGCCTCCCTTCCCGGTGCACCAGGGCCTCTTTCAGAAGCCGACCGCGATCAACAACGTCGAGACGCTCGTCGCGGCCCTCGACATCGTTCGCGACGGCGCGGCCGCGTACGGCCAGGGCACCAAGCTCTTCTGCGTGAGCGGCAAAATCCGCCGGCCCGGCGTCTACGAAGTGCCCATCGGCATGCCGCTCGAGCAGCTCATCGCGCTGGCCGGAGGCACCGAGAAGCCCATCACGGCGATTCTCATGGGCGGAGCCGCCGGCACCTTCGTCGGGCCCGAGGCCTTGAAGATGCCGCTCAGCCTGGAGGGCGCGAAGGCGCACGGCACCACGCTCGGCTCCGGAGTCGTCTTCGTCATCGACGACAGCGTCGATCTGCCCGGGCTGCTCCGCCGCATCGCCGAGTTCTTCCGCGACGAGTCGTGCGGCCAGTGCGTGCCGTGCCGCGTCGGCACCGTGCGCCAGGAGGAGCTGCTGCACCGCCTCGCGATGGGCGCCGACAAGGCCCGCGAGCTGCCGCTGCTGAAGGAGCTCGGGCAGGCGATGCGCGATGCTTCCATCTGCGGGCTCGGGCAGACTGCGTCGAGCGCGATCGAATCGGCGGCCAGGTTCCTGTGAGAAAGCTCGAGCTCACCATCGACGGGAAGAAGCTCTCGGTGCCCGAGGGCGCCACGCTGCTCGAGGCCTGCAAGGCCGCCGGCGTCGAGACGCCCACGTTCTGCTGGGCCGAGAACCTCACGCCGGTCAACGTGTGCCGCATCTGCGTGGTCGAGGTCGAGGGAGCGCGCGCGCTCGCTCCGGCCTGCTCGCGCAAGGTCGAAGCGAACATGGTGGTGCACACCGACAGCGAGCGCGTGCGCCACTCGAGGAAAGTGGTGCTCGAGCTGCTCGGCTCGTCGGTCGACATGTCGCTCGCGAAGGGCTTCGAGGCGCTGTGCAACCGCTACGGCGCCGACCCCGAGCGGCTCGTCGGAGCGAGCGCCGCCGGCCAGGCTCCGAAGATCGACAACGATCAGTTCGTGCGCGACTACGGCAAGTGCATGCTCTGCTACAAGTGCGTCGAGGCCTGCGGCACCGACGCGCAGAACACGTTCGCGATCGCGGTCGGCGGGCGCGGGTTCGAGGCGAGCATCGTGACCGAGCACCAGGTGCCGCTCGGCGACTCGGCCTGCGTGTTCTGCGGCAACTGCGTCGGCGTCTGCCCGACCGGCGCGCTGATGTTCAAGAAGGAGTTCGACCTGCGGGCGAAGGGCGACTGGGACGAGTCGAAGCAGACGGTCACCGACACCATCTGCCCCTACTGCGGCGTCGGGTGCACTTTGACGCTGCGCGTCCAGGACAACGAGATCGTGCGCGTGACGTCGCCCTCCGACAGCTCGGTAACCGGCGGACATCTGTGCGTGAAGGGCCGGTTCGGTTTGTCGTTCGTGACACGCCGGTGACGAACCGGCGTCCGGTTGCGGTAACCTTGGTGCTTCGCTATTCGGGGAACCTCGCATGAGCAACAGACCGCAGCTGAAGATGCAAGACGCCAAGGCTCTGGCCGGAACTCCGGCCTGGTTCCGATCGGTCGAGATCTTCAGCATCTTGAGCTTCTGGGCCCTCATGGCGCTGATGGTCTGGCGCGTGTGGCCGCATGCGGGCACGAGCCCCTGGCTGGTGCTGTCGGCGGTGCTCGTCGGCTTCATCGCCGCGGACTTCACGTCGGGCTTCGTGCACTGGCTGGCGGACACGTGGGGCAGCACCGACATGCCGGTGATCGGCAAGGCGCTCCTGCGGCCGTTCCGCGAGCACCACGTCGACCAGAAGGCGATGACCCATCACGACTACATCGAGACGAACGGGTCGAACTGCATGATCTCGCTGCCATGGGCCGTCGGCGCCGCGGCGATGCCGTACGACCGCGCGAGCAGCTGGTACGCGTGGTGCCTGTTCTTCTCGATCGCGATCGCCTCGATGATCTTCTTCGTCATGATGACGAACCAGATTCACAAGTGGGCGCACATGGACGACCGCCCGCGCCTCGTGACCTGGCTCCAGCGGCTGCACCTGATCCTCCCGCCCGAGCACCACCAGATCCACCACACCGCGCCGTTCAACTCGTACTACTCGATCACGACCGGCTGGCTGAACTGGCTGTTCCTCAAGATCAAGTTCTACCCGACGCTCGAGCGCATCGTGACCGCCGTCACCGGCGCGATTCCCCGGCAGGACGACATCGGCATCGAGGCGGCGATCGCGATCGCGCCCGCGCCCGTCGAGGTCGTACCCGAGGCGTCGCCCGAACAGCAGCGCTCGTAAGGCGGGCTCACCCGAACTTCAGGTCGATCTGCCGGGCGCCCGACAGCGCGCGCCCCAGGAACCGCGAGCCCACCTCGATGAACCGGTCCGGCACGTCCGTGACCAGGTAGTGCCGCTCGACCGCCGACAGCCCCGTCTTGAGCAGGTCGCGCTCTCCGAGCACCTCGGCCGCCCGCTGCGCCGTCGCCTTCGCCGAATCCACCAGCGTCACCTGCGGCCCCACCACCTCCGAGATGACTCGCGACAAGAGCGGGTAGTGCGTGCACCCCAGCACGAGCGTGTCGATCGGCGTGCCGCTCAAGCGTGACAGGTACTGCCTCGCGACCAGCGACGGCACCTCGCCCTCGACCCACCCCTCTTCAGCGAGCGGCACGAACAGCGGGCACGCGAGCGCCTCGACCTGAACGCCCGGGCGCTCGGCGAGCAGCGCCCGCTGGTACGCGCCCGACTTCACGGTGCCGGGTGTCCCGATGACCGCCACGTGGCCCGTCTTCGTCGCCTGCGCGGCAGCCTTCGCGCCGGGCTCGATCACGCCGAGCACCGGAATCGGCAGCTGCTTGCGCAGCGTGGGGATCGCGACCGACGACGCCGTGTTGCAGGCGACGACCAGCAGCTTCACGCCGTACTCGAGCAGCGCCTCGGCGTTCTTCACCGAGTACCTCGTCACCACGTCGGCCGACTTCGTGCCGTACGGCACCCGCGCCGTGTCACCCAGGTAGACGGTGCTCTCTTGCGGGAGCCGCTCCTGCAGCGCGCGCAACACCGTCAGCCCACCGATGCCGGAGTCGAACACTCCGATGGCGCTGTGGCGGTCGTGCCTCATCCCGCCTCGTCGTAACTGATTACTGGACGCGGGTCAGCGAGATGTTCGGGCCGTCGGCGAGGTTCCTGAACACGCCCGCGGTCACCGTCACCGCCGGCGGGTTCGTCTGGCTCGACTGGTAGACCGAGCCGTTGCTGCCGCTCGCCCTGAGGAACACGCTGTACGTGCCCGGCGGCAGCGCGTCGTAGACCTGACCCAGGTACGTGCACGGCTGGCGATCGCCCGGGTCGGCGTAGAGCAGGTTGCCCATCGAGTCGCGGAAGTTCACGTAGACGTCGACGATGCCCTCGGCGCCGCACGTCGTGCTCGTCGCGCCGCCCAGGGTCATCACCGTCCACCGCACGGCCGCTCCGCCGACCACCCACTCCAGGTCGTACTGCGACGACACCGGCGAATTCTGAATCGGCAGCTTCGAGCGCAGCCCGTAGTACTCGTAGCCGGTGTTGTCGACCGCGTAGAGATCGATGTCGTGCATGCCGACCGTCAGGTCCGGCGAGCGCACGCCGGGCTGCACCTGCCCGTCGGCGCAGTTGTACTCGATCGGCGTCTGCGCCCCGTCGATGTACACGCGCACCTTCGTCATGCCGACGTCGGCGCAGGTCGGCGTCATGTTCGTGCCCTTCGGCGGGAACGTCCACACGAGGTACGCGAACTTCGGTGCGTCGGCGCCCGGCTTCAGCGTCACGTTCACCGTGATCGGGCCGTCGACGGTCATCGTCCCGCTCGCGCGGAACAGCTCGCGGCTCTGGTTGTCGAGCGCCTTCACCGTCCAGCTGTAGAAGCCGCCGCGGAAGCTCTTCAAGAGGATGCCGTCGGTGCCCGCCTGCGCGCACGGGTACACGCCGTTGTTCTCGAGCACCTGCCCCGCGATCTCGACCTTCATGTTCGCGACGCCGGGAACCTGCGCGCAGGTGAGGCCGTCGAAGTTCCAGAGGAACGTCACGTCGCCCGGAGAGCGGCTCACGATCACGCAGCCGCTCAAGGGCAACATCACGGCGACTGCCAGCGTAACGAGGGACCGTAGGTTCATGTGTGCAGCCTCCGGAGAAGTTCGACGATACCGCCCCTGATTGATTCAAGCGACTGATGTTGTTGCACGACGTGAGCGGTGTTACGGCTGACCGCCTCATGCTCGCTCTGTTGTTCAGCTACAGCGAAGCACTGAAGAGCGCCTCCGTCGTCGAGCTCGGAGTCCTCGTCGTGCTCGGTCTCGCCTCCGCATACAGCTGGGCGCTCATCGCCATGAAGTACCTGCAGCTCTCGAAGGCGAAGACGCAGTCGGTGAACTTCCTCGACACCTTCTGGAAGGCGTCGCGCCTCGACGCCATCTACCAATCGGCGCAGAAGCTCGGCTCTTCACCGCTCTCGAAGGTCTTCAAGGCCGGCTACGAAGAGCTCACCAAGCTCGCCCAGAACAAGAAGAGCGAAGAGGGGGGCGCGATGGCCGAGCGGCTCGGCGGCATCGAGAACGTCGAGCGCGCGCTGCAGCGTGCCTCGAGCGCCGAGCTCACCGAGCTCGAGTCGCGCGTCGCGTTTCTGGGAACGATCGGGGCCACTGCGCCGTTCGTGGGGTTGTTCGGCACCGTCATGGGCATCTTGAGCGCGTTCAACGAGATCGCCGAGAAGGGCAACGCCACCATCGCCACCGTCGCGGCGCCGATCGGCAACTCGCTGCTCGCGACCGCCGCGGGCCTGTTCGCCGCGATCCCCGCGGTCGTCGCCTACAACGCGTTCGTCGCGCGCATCCGCGTGTTCGACTCCGAGATGGGGAACTTCTCACACGACTTCCTCAACATCGTGAAGCGGCACTTCTTCAAATAAATGGGCATGAGTTCCGGCGGTGGGGGCCACGGGCGCTCCACCTTGAGCGAGATCAACGTGACGCCGATGGTCGACGTCATGCTCGTGCTGCTCATCATCTTCATGGTGACCGCGCCGCTGATTCAGCAGGGCGTGAAGGTGAACCTGCCCGAGACGAAGGCCGCGCCGGTCGAGGCGAGCGACAAGAAGATCGTCGTCTCGGTCGACATCAACAAGCGCGTGTACATCGGCGACGTCGAGGTCAAGCTCGAGGACCTCGAAGAGAAGCTCAAGACCAACGCGAAGGCGCAGGCCGACAAGGAGCTGTACCTCCACGCCGACCGCGCGCTCCCCTACGGCATCGTGATCGAGGTGATGGCGGCCGCCCAGCGGGCAGGCGTCAACAACGTGGGTATGATCACGGACCCGGTCGGCGCCGGGCGGAGTCCAAAAGACGAGAAGAGGTAGGAGGGCGAGAAGCAGGCGTAGCCCCAAAGGCGAAGAGGCCTCAGGCCGACCTGGTTGCGAGCCCGACCACGAATATGAGCACCGCGGCGTACCAGAGCCCCCTCGCGAACCGGCCCTCGCCGATGCTCCCGTTCGTGATCGCGTCGATCGTGTTTCACGTGGGCATCGTCGCCGTCGTCCTCGTGCTGCAGTGGGTGATGGAGCAGCCGCGCGTCGATCTCGACCAGAAGCCCATCACCGCCTCGCTCGTGCGCAAGGGCAAGAAGCGCGACGAGCAGCTCCTGCCGCGGAAAGAAGAAGCCCCGCCTCCGCCCGAGACCGCGAAGGTCCCGATTCCCACGCCCGGCGTGAAGCCCGAGCCCAAGGCCAAGCAGACGAGCGACAAGCCCGCCGACAAGAAGAAGTCGCTGTTCGACGCGTTCAACAAGACCGCGAAGCCCGAGGAGCTCGAGGGCGAGGAAGACGGCGACGAGAGGGGCGACTCCGCGAAGCAGGAGGGCGAGCGCTACTTCGGCGTCATCAGCTCCGCGGTGCGGCGGAACTACGACGTGTCGAACACGATCCCCGAGTCCGAGCGCATTCGCCTGACCGCCGACGTGCTCCTGCGCATCGACACCGACGGCCGCGTGATCGACGTCTCGCTGACGCGCTCCTCCGGCAACGACGTCTTCGACGGGGCCGTGCTCGGTGCCGTCAAGAAGGCCGCGCCCTTCACGCCGCCGCCGCCGCACCTCAAAGACACGCTGAAGAATAAAGGCGTGCCTTTGCGCTTCAAGCCGTAGAGTACGACCCCTCATGATGACTCCGACCGCCATCGTGCTGATTTCGCTGGCCCAGGCGCCGATCATCGAGATCTCCGGCGCCAACTTCCGGCCCTTGCCGCTCGCCCTGCCCGCCCCGAACGTGCAGGACGACGGCGCCAGGAAGATCGCCGCGGAGTTCGACGAGGCCCTGAAGTTCGACCTCACCGCCTGCGGCCTGTTCCAGGTGCTCGACCGCAAGTCGTACCTGTCGGACGCGAAGGAGGGCGTGACCGCCTCTGCCATCAACTTCTCGAACTGGTCGAACGTCGGAGCCGACGCGCTGGTCAAGGCCCAGCTCTCGATGGACGGCGAGATGGTGCGCGGCGACCTGCGCCTGTTCACCGTCGCGGCCGGCAAGGAAGAGATGAAGGCCTCCGAGTCGGCCAGCACGAGGGACGTGCGCCGCCTCGCGCACAAGCTCGCCAACGCGCTCTACAAGTTCTACACGCGCGAGACGGGGCCGTTCGAGACGCACCTGGTGTGGGCGCGCAAGACCGCGGGCGGCAAAGACGTGTGGCTGTCCGACTGGGACGGCAAGAACGCCGTCGGCATCGGAGTGAACGGCATCAACACCCTGCCGACGATCGGGCCCGACGGCACGGTGGCGTTCACCTCGTTCCGCAGCGGGAAGCCCGACCTGTACGTGTCGAAGAACGCGGCGGCTCCGCGCGTGCTGGTGGCGTCGGGGCGCATGGCGACCGGCGTCGCGTACAGCCCCGACGGGCGTCGCATCGCGTACTCGCTGGCCGACGGCGAGAGCGCGCAGATCTTCGTGGCGAGCGCCGACGGCAGCTCGCCGCGGCAGCTCACGAACACGCCGTTCTTCATCAACACGTCGCCCTCGTGGAGCCCCGACGGGAAGCGGCTCGCGTTCGTCTCGAACCGCGGCGGCACGCCCCAGGTCTACGTGATGTCGAGCGAGGGCGGCGAGGCGAAGCGGCTCACCTTCCAGGGCAACTACAACCAGACGCCCGACTGGAGCCCGCGCGGCGACCTCATCGCCTTCACCGCCCGCGACGAGCGCAACGCGTTCGATCTCTTCACCATCGCCGTCGACACCGGCAAGGTGACGCGCCTCACGCAGGATCAGGGAAACAACGAAGAGCCCACGTTCTCGCCGAACGGGCGCCTCATCGCTTTCACCTCGACGCGCAACGGCGGAGTGCCGCGGCTGTTCGTCATGACGTTCGACGGGAACAACCAGATCGAGCTGCCCGCCGACAAGGGCTCGTACTCGACGCCCGACTGGGGCCCCTGAGGCCGCCGCGTGGCGCTTCGCATCCGCCTCGAGGGTGCGATGGAGACACTCGAGGCCGTGGCTGACGGCTGCGAGGGGCTCGCGGCCGTGCTGCAGGGCGCCTGGCGGCGGCAGGTCGTCGAAGAGCGTGCCGCCCCGCTCGCCGCCCTGCTCGTCCGGCTGCCGCAGGCGATCGCCAGGGCCGCCGCGCTGCGCGATCGCGTGTCCCGCGACGAGCAGCGGCAGCTCGAGCGCCTCGTGCGAAACGCGCAGCGCGCCGGCCAGCGGCTCGAGGAGCGCGTCGACGCCATTCTTCGCGCGAGCGCCGCCGAGATGAGCACTTCGCTCGATCGCAAGCTGCTGCGCGTCGGCGGGCTCCAGCGCGACGCCGAGCTCGGCCCCGGCGAGCTCGTGCTGCACAGCGAAGCGGCGACGCTGCGGCCGACGGTCGGAGGGCGCTGGTGGCCGTCGCATGCAAAGGTGAAGGGCGAGCCGGTCGGGCCGGGGCGTCTGCGCTTGACCCAGCTCCGGCTGCTCTACGACGACAGCGCGCGGCGCATCGAGGTGCCGCTGCCGGGTCTCGAGATCGAGCGCGGCGACGACGGCTCCGTCGTGACGGCAGGCAGCGCGAGGTTCGAGGTCACCGACAGCCGGCTCGACACGCCACGGCTGCTGCTCGCCACGCTGCGGAGATTTCCGCCTCGCGAGGCGGAGCCCGTGCAGCACGCCATCATCTCGACGCAGCGCCTCACCGACGGCGTCGCCGGCTGGCTGCTCGCGTGGCCCGGCGGCGTGCTGTTCGCGCCGAAGCGCGGAGCCCTCGAGCTGATCGAGGCGCTCGGCATCGACCGTGCGGCGGTCGCGGCGCCCGACCCCTTCCGGGTGATCGAGGCCGTGGCCGCGGTGCTGCCCTGGGCGGGCGCCGACGTGCTCGGCGCGATGGCCCGATCGCGGTGGAACTGGAGCTGGCCCCGCGAGGAGATCGTCATCGACCCTGCGAACGAGCTCGCGCACCGCTCGGGAGACGACTACCAGCCGCGGTACCGCGGCAGCGAGGCCGTGACGGCGGTGCTGACGGCGTAGCGCCTACTCGCGCATCAGCGCGGCGCCCCAGTGGAAGCCGGCGCCCAGCCCCACGAAGCACACGAGATCGCCCGGCTTCACGCGGCCCGACTTCCGGCACTCGTCGTACGCGATGGGGATCGTCGCCGCCGTCGTGTTCCCGTAGCGCTCGATGTTGTTGTAGACGCGCGAGTCCGGCAGCTTCAGCGCCTTCTGCATGGCCTCGCTGATGCGCAGGTTCGCCTGGTGCGGGATCACGAGCGCGATGTCGTCGACCGTGCAGCCGACCTTCGCGCAGACCTCGTGCACCGCCTCGGGCATCTTCGTGACCGCCATCTTGAACACGGTCTTCCCGTCCATCGACGGCACTCCGCGGCCCTCGCGCGCCATGCCCTCGTCGAAGTACGGCCGGTACTTGAAGCCCGCCGACGGCACGTACAGCGCCTCGACGTTGCGCCCGTCGCTGTGCAGCGCGTAGCCGAGCAGCCCGCGCTTCGGATCATCGGTCGGCCCCAGCACGCACGCGCCCGCGGCGTCGCCGAACAGCACGGTCAGGTGCCGGAACTTCGAGTGCCAGTCGCGCTCCGCCTGCGGCACCTCTTCCGTCGTCTCACCCATCAGCACCTTCCACGCCGTCTTCGAGAACGGCATGAACCCGGTGTGCACCTCGGCACCGACGAACAGCAGCTTCTTCGCCGCGCCGGTGCGGATCAGCGCGTCGCAGACCTGCATGCCGTACACGAAGCCGCTGCACTGCTGGCGAATGTCGAGCGCCGGGACGTTGCCGATGCCGAGCTTCGTCTGCACCTGGCTGCCGATGCCGGGGAAGTAGTAGTCCGGCGTCATCGTCGCGCAGACGATGTAGTCGATCTCGCTCGCGCTCGTGCCCGCGTCGGCGAGCGCCTTCTTCGCCGCCTCGAAGCCGAGGTCCGACGTCGAGGTGCCCTCTTTCACGTAGTACCGCTGCTGAATTCCCGACCGCTCGCGGATCCACTCGTCCGAGGTCTCACAGACCTTCGCCATCAGCTCGTTCGGGACCGTCTTCTCTCCGGTGACGAAGCCGGTTCCATAGATCCGGGAATGCGCTTGCAGCATGAGGGTGCCTTTCGGGTTGATTCGTGAGTCGCCAGGGCACTTAGCCCCCTCGGCCCGGCCCCTGCAAATGTTCCCTGGCATGGCCGTACGCCGTGTCAGCCTGCCCGCACCTTTCGCCCGATCCGCCGACGGGGCCGACGCCCCCGCCCTCAGCCGCCTGCTCGATCAGCTCGGCCACCCGTGCAGCGAGGAGCAGGTCCGCGCCCGCCTCTCGTTCGGCCCGCCCGATCGCCGCGTCGTCGTCGCCGAGCTCGACGGCGATGTCGTCGGCCTCGCCGTGCTCGAGCTCATTCACCCGCTGCACGAGGCTGCCCCCGAGGGCGTGCTCACCGCCCTCGTCACCGAGGCCAACGCCCGCCACAAGGGAGTCGCCCGCGTGCTGCTCGCCGACGTCGCCCGGCGCGCGCGGCAGGCCGGCGCCCAGCGGCTCACGCTTCGCTGCCACCGCCGCCGCGACGACGCCCACGCGTTCTACCGGGCGCTCGGCTTCGACGAGACGCACCTGACGTTCGATCGGGCACTCTAGAACGCGAACGTGAACGTGAACGTGAACGGCCGTTGTAGAACCCCGGCATGCCGTTCTGGCAACTCGACCCCACGGTCACCTTCCTGAACCACGGCTCGTTCGGCTCCTGCCCCTTCCCCGTCCTCGAAGAGCAGAACCGCCTCCGCGCCCGCCTCGAGGCCGAGCCCATCTTCTTCCAGCTCGTCGAGCGCGAAGGGCTCGAGCGGCAAGTCCGGCAGAAGCTCGGCGCCTTCCTCGGCGCCGACGCCGAAGATCTCGTCTTCGTGCCCAACGCCTCGACCGCCACGAACGCCGTGCTGCGCAGCATGCGCTTCGGCCCCGACGACGAAGTGCTCATCACGAGCCACGGCTACAACGCGTGCAACAACGCCGTGCGCTACGCCGCTCCTCGCACGGTCGTCGCCGACGTCCCCTTCCCGCTCCAGTCGCCCGAGCAGGTCGTGCAGGCCGTCATGGCTGCCGTCACCCCGCGCACGCGCCTCGCGGTGCTCGATCACATCACCAGCCCGACCGGCCTCGTCTTCCCCATCGGCGAGCTCGTCTCGCGGCTGAAGGAGCGCGGCGTCGAGACCCTCGTCGACGGCGCGCACGCCCCCGGCATGGTGCCGCTCGACCTCGCCGCGCTCGACGCCGCCTACTACACGGGCAACCTGCACAAGTGGTGCTGCGCTCCGAAGGGCGCCGCCTTCCTGTACGTGCGCCGCGCGCTGCAGCCGACCGTTCGCCCGCTCGTCATCAGCCACGGAGCGAACAGCCCGCGCACCGACCGCTCCCGCTTCCAGCTCGAGTTCGACTGGCAGGGCACGATGGACCCGACGCCCTGGCTCTGCGTGTCCAAGGCGCTGGACACGATGGAGAAGCTCGAGCCCGGCGGCTGGCCCGCGTTGATGAAGCGCAACAAGGCGCTCGCCCTGCGCGCGAGAGATCTGCTCACCGCGACGCGGCCGGCGCCCGACGACATGATCGGTGCCCTCGTGGCCTGGCAGCTGCCCGACGGTGACGCCGCTCCGCTGCACGACCGGTTGTTCGAGCAGCGCATCGAGGTGCCGGTGTTCCCCTGGCCGGCGCCGCCGAAGCGGCTCATCCGCATCTCGGCGCAGCACTACAACCAGGTCAGCGACTACGAGAAGCTGGCGCAAGCGTTGGCGAAGGAGCCCGCTCCATGATCCCTTTGACGCTCCTCATCCTGGCGGTCGACATCGCGCCGAGACAACCGCCGGCGTGCACCGTCGACGGCGACTGCATGATGTCGACCTTCTCCGGCTGCTGCGGGGCGTGCTGTCCGCCTCCGCCGTACGCCATCTCGCGCGCGAACGACGCCGCCCAGCGGCGCCGGTGTGCGGCCGTCGACTGCGCGGCGAGGAGCTGCCCCGACGTCGTCTGCGCGAGGCAGGAGCCGGTCACCGCGTACCGAGCCGCCTGCCAGAGCGGTCAGTGCGTCGCCGTGCGCGCGACGCCCGCACCGGTGTGCCGCGCCGACGCCGACTGCCGCGTCGACTATTCGATCGGCGTCAACGGCTGCCCCGGCAACCCCACTGCGGTGCCGGTCACGACGCCGCAGCCCCCGCAGCCCGTTCGCCCGCTCACCAAGAAAGACGACAAGCCGCAGTTCGGCCTCACGCCGGGCGGCCCGGGTCGCGAGCCGGTGGCCTGCCCCGCTCCGCCGCCCGCGCGCGCTGCGTGCTCGGCGGGCCGCTGCGTTCTGGTGAGGACGTTCGACGAGTAGGCTACGGTGCGCGGCCACATGCCTCGCTACGCGGCCATCGACGTCGGCACCAACTCGGTTCTCCTCCTCGTCGCCGAGCGCGACTCCAGCGGCAGGTGGCAGCCCGTCATCGAGCGCGCCGAGATCACCCGCCTCGGCAAGGGCGTCGATCAGTCGAAGCGCCTGGCGCCCGAGTCCATCGAGACCACCGTGAAGTGCCTCGAGGCCTATGCACAGGAGGCCCGCGCCGCCGGCGCGCAAGCGATCGTGGCCAGCGCCACCAGCGCCGCCCGCGACGCCAGCAACGGCCGCGAGTTCCTCGATGCCGCCAGGGCCCGCGCCGGGCTCGACATCGAGATCATCGCCGGCGCCGAAGAAGCGCGGCTCAGCTACGCGTCCGCCCACGCCGACTTCGGCGGCGAGCGGCCGCTCATCGTGCTCGACATCGGCGGAGGCTCCACCGAGTTCATCTACGGCACCGCCGACGGGCAGGTGCAGTACCGCCACAGCTTCGACGTCGGCTCCGTGCGGCTGACCGAGCGCTTCAAGGGCGTCGCGAACGACGTCCGCAAGCACCTGCGCCAGACGTTCGCGCAGCTGCCGAAGCCGCCGCCGCTCGCGCGCCTCGTCGGGGTCGCCGGCACCGTCACTACCCTGCTCGCCGTCTCGCGCGCGATCGAGCCGTACGACGCCGCCAAGGTGCACGGCGCCGTGATGCCCCGCGCCGAGGTGCACTCGGTGTCCCAGCGGCTGCTGATGATGGACTTCGAGGCCCGCAAGAAGCTCCCCGGGCTGCAGCCGAAGCGCGCCGACGTGATCCCCGCGGGCGCCATGATCCTCGAAGAGGCGATGGACGCCGTGAACGCCCACGAGCTCGTCGTCAGCGACCGCGGCCTGCGCTGGGGCCTGCTGGCCGACCGCTTCAAGGGCACGGCGTGAAGAGCGACCGCGCCGCCTGGCTCGGCCTGAGCGCGCTCTGCATCATCAACCTCCTCAACTACACCGACCGCTACATCCTGGCGGGCGTGATGGGCGAGGTTCAGAAGACCTTCTCGCTCAGCGACACTGAAGGAGGCCAGCTCGCGACCATCTTCATGGTCGTCTACATGTGCGCGAGCCCGCTCGCCGGAGTCCTCGGCGACCGCATGCCGCGCCGCCTCCTGATCGGCGTCTCGGTGCTCGTCTGGAGCGCCGCCACCATCGCCTCCGGCCTCGCCTTCAGCTTCGCGATGCTGCTCATCGCGCGCGCGGTCACCGGAATCGGCGAGGCCGGCTACGGCACCGTCGCTCCGTCGGTCATCTCGGATCTCTTCCGCCGCGAGAAGCGATCGAGCGTGCTCGCCATCTTCTACACGACCATGCCGTTCGGAGCCGCCATCGGCTTCGCGGTCGGCGGCCTCATGGGCGAGAAGTGGCACAACGCCTTCTTCCTCGGCGGGGCCCCCGGCCTCGTGCTCGGCGTGCTCGCGTTCTTCCTGCCCGAGCCGAAGCGCGGCGCGATGGACGGCGAGGAGCCCGGGACGCCCTCCGCCGCCGCCGCCGACGCGAAGTGCGCCGTGCACCGCGAGGCGGCGGCGATCGGCACCTGCAACCGCTGCGGCAGCTTCATGTGCGGCGGGTGCGCGCGCGGCAGCCTCTGCGTGCGCTGCCGGCCGGGCGTGCTCGACCGCCTGCCGGGGCGGATCATGCCGTTCGCAGAAGGGCTCGCGGCGCTGCGCTCGAACGCGCGCTACTGGTACGTGGTCGCGAGCCTCACGCTGATGACGTTCTCGATCGGCGGCCTGTCGATCTGGATGCCGAAGTACCTGTCGAGCGAGCGCGGCTTCTCGACGGGCGAGGCCGGCATCGCGCTCGGAGCGACCACGATCATCGGCGGCATCGTCGGCACGCTCGCCGGCGGCTTCCTCGGCGACCGCATGGAGAAGTGGCGCGGCGGCGGCAGCGTGATGCTGTCGGCGATCGGGCTCATGGCCGCGGCGCCGTTCATGATCGGAGCCGTGCTGCTCCCGCAGAAGCCCGCGCTGCTCGCGTGCCTGCTGCTCGCCCAGTTCTTCATCTTCATCAACAACGGCCCGCTGAACGCCGCGATCGTGAACGTGGTGTCGCCGGGGCTGCGCGCGTTCGCGTTCGGCATCTCGATGCTGACCCTGCACCTGTTCGGAGACGCGGCGTCGCCGACGATCATCGGGTGGATCAGCGATCAGTCGAGCCTGGGCACGGCGATCGTGCTGAACGCAGCGCCGCTCGCGCTCGGAGGCGTGGTGCTGTTACCGGCGCTGAAGCTCTTCAGGTCCGAGCGTCCTTCGCCGTCATCGTCCGCGGCTTGAGCTCGAGCGCGACCTTCTCGATCTTCGCGGCGAGCCGCTCACCCTCGACGAGCAGCAGAGCCTTCAGCCGCGCCCGCGAGCCGAGCGTGAACCACGTGAACAAGTCCCTCAGCACGGCGCGCCAGCGCTCGACGAAGTAGCGGGTGAACACGGCGAGCGGCAGAGCGGCACAGAGCGCGACCACCCAGCCGGTGGTGCCCCAGTACCGCGCGCCGAGCCAGCACAGCAGCGTCTGCCAGATCGGCGTCATCACCAGCGCGGCGACGAACTTGAACGTCGCGACGCGATCGGGCGGCAGGGGGATGACGCGCGACAGCACCCGCACCACCATGAACGGCACGCAGAACAGCACCAGCCCGAGCGCGAACAGCGGGAACCCGAAGAGCACCGAGATGAGGTTGCGGATCACGAAGCGCGCGACGACCGGGCGCCGGTACTGCAACGAGAGGTCCTTCGGGTCGGCGGCCACCATGTCGAGCCGCGAGCGAAAGGACATGACCTCTTCGCGGAGGTCGTAGAGCAGCTCGGGGTCCTCGCGCGAGAGAATGTCGATGCCGCGCGCGAACCGCCGCTGCCGCTCGGGGTCGCGATCTTTCTCGCCGATGCGCAGCGCGTAGAGCTGCTCGGCGGTCTCGATCAGCACGTAGTCGCCCCAGGTCTGCAGGTTCATGGTGACGTCGCGCAGGCCGTCGGCGACCTGCACGGTCAGCGCGCGGACCCACTCCTGCTCGGCGTCTTCGGCGAGATCCCCGGGATTCGTCACCTCGATCGGCTTGCCGATCTCGACGCGCACGCGCGAGCGGAAGCGGGTCTTCTGCTGGTACGTGAGCCCGACGGGGATGATGCGCACCTTCGCACCGCCCTTCGCCGCCCGGAACGCGATGCGCGCGGCGCCGGTCTTGATCTCGGACATCTGCGGCTCCGAGTGCGACTTGCCCTCGGGGAAGATGGTGATGGCCCGGCCCTCTTTGAGCGCCGCCGCGGCGGCGTCGAGCGTGCCCTCGTTCTTCGCCATGAGCGAGGGGTGGTCTTGCTTGCGGTAGACGGGGAGCGCGCCGAGCCCCCGGAGGATCCACCCGAACACCGGCACCCGGAACAGCGGCTCGCGCGCGAGGAACGTGACCTGGCGCGGCGTCGTCCCGAACACCATCGCCGGATCCATGATGCTGTTCGGGTGGTTGCCGACGAACATCACCGGCCCCTCGAGGTCCTCGGTGGCCCTCACGATCTGCAGCCGGTAGAACAGGCGCAGGGCGAAGCCGATGACCCCCTTCACGAAGCGGTAGAACACGCGGGCCGTTCTTTACCAGCGCCGTATTTCTAAGCTAGGAGCGTCGGTTCTTCCGCTGCGGTTCCCAGGTGAGGGGGTAGTTCACAATGCGTTCGTCCCTGCGTCTCTTCGTCGTCTTCGCCGGCCTCGCGTTCATGGCCGGCTGTCCCAGCTGCTTCCCCGGCAAGGTCGGCCCCGGCGCCGCCCGCCTCACCATCCGCAACGTCGGCGCCATGGCGACGATGCTGAACGCCGACACCACCTGCGGCTTCGGCTCGATGGCCGTGCTCACGAGCCCGGCGATCAGCGGCAACGTCGGCGGCATGGGCACCGTCACCTATACGGTCACCGACTGCACCATCGACTCGGGCGAGGGGAAAGAGGTCAGCAAGGGCTGCACCGACATCGTGACGACCGCGAGCGGAAAGGTGACGCTGTCGGCCACGCGCGTCATCCAGGGCCAGATCACCGGCAACCCGATGAACCCGGTCATTCCCGCCGGGCCTGACGCCGTCACCATCACGCTCACCAAGGCGACGTTCGACAACTTCAAGGTGGTGTCGTCGGCCAGCGACAGCAAGCTCACGATGATCAAGGGCAACCTGACGGCGGTCGTGAAGCCGCGCCTCGCGGTCAACAAGACGAACGGCGCGTGCTCGGTCGCCACCCCGAACACGTCGTTCTCCGACGTGAAGTACGACCCCGCGAGCGAGGTCTTCATCGACTCTCCCGGCAACGCGTTCGGCGCCCCGGTCGACGGCTCGAACCTGACGGCGCAGAACGGCGTGAACGGCGACAAGACGAACACGCTCAGCGGCGTCATCACGGTCTTCGGCTCTGAGGTCGACGCCACGGTCACCGACGGCCTCGACCCCGAGTACAACCAGGAGGCGTTCGACATGGGGTGGCAGTGCCACCCCGACCTCGCCATGCCGGTCAGCTTCATGTGCGCGGATCTGAAGCCCCGGCTCGCCGGCGGCGTCGCGCGCCTCACGGCCCGCACCATCGGCACGGTCACGTCGCTCATCGAGGCGAACACGGCGTGCGGCTTCCAGAGCCCGGCGGTCGGCGGCATGCCGATGTTGAGCGGCACGGTCGGCGCGCCTGACGGCGAGGCGATCTTCACCATCGCGACCCCGTGCACCATCACGCTGCCGGCGACGCCGATGGTCTTGTCGACCGACTGCAACATGGTCACCACGAGCGGCCGCGGCACCGTCACGGTGACCGGCACCAAGCGCGTGCGCGGCTTCCGCACCGGCAACCCGCGCCAGCCGATCGTGCCGACGACGCCCGAGCCCGCGCTCTTCGACCTCACGCTGAACTTCACGGACTTCGAGCTCACCAAGAGCGACTCGACGTCGTCGCTGCTCATCAAGAGCGGCTCGCTCACGGGCAAGGTCGCTCCGCGCACGGCGATCGACAGCGCCACGGGCGCCTGCAGCATCTCGACGCCGGTCGTGACGTTCTCCGACATGTCTTGGGCGGCGAACACCGCGGTGCAGATCACCAGCGACGGCAACAAGTTCGACCTGGCCGTCGGGGGCTCGATGCTGAACGCGCAGAACGGCACGAAGCCGGGCGCCACGCCGGTCTCGAACACCATCTCCGGCACCATCACCGTCGACGGCATGGCGTACCCGCTGGCCGCGATGGGCGAGCAGCTCGACACCGCGTTCAACCAGGCGACGTTCGACATGAGCTTCGCGTGCACCCCGCGCATCGTGATTCCGCCGGTCGACGCGGCCTGCTCCTTCCGGCAGGCGCTCGGCACGGGCGCGGCGCGGCTGCTCGCGAAGAACTTCGCGACGGCGACGAGCCTGACCGACAGCAGCACGAACATGTGCGGCTTCCGGTCGGCGGCGGTGGTCGGCGGGGCGATGCAGAACGGCATGCCGGGCATGCCGGGCTCGGTCGTCTTCTCGGTGAACGCGTGCGCCACGATGCTCCCGGCGAACACGCCGATCGCGACGAACTGCCTCGGCAATCCGACGCGCGCGGGCGGCTCGGTCACGGTGACCGGCACGAAGACGGTGCTCGGCCTGCGCACGATGACCCCGCCGTTCATCGTCCCGCTCGCGCGTGACGCCGGCACGTTCGACCTGACGAACGTGAACTTCAACATGTTCGATCTCTACGACCTGCCGAACGACGGCGGCATGACGCCGTCGACGCGCTCGACGCTCACCGGCATGGGCTCGGTGGTCGTGCGCCCCGTCGCCGGCGAGGCCGACGCCGGCACCGGGTTCCCGGTCTACAGCATCACCACGCCGATCGCGGGCATCGACAACATCACGATGGCGAGCGGCAACATGACGCTCATCAGCGACGGCAACCAGTTCAACGTGGCGCTGACGAACGTCTCGCTGAACGCGTACAACGGCTCGCAGTACGGCCGCTCGAACACGATCTCCGGCTCGCTCACCGTCGACGGCCAGCCGGTCATGATCGCGCCGGGCACGCCGCTCGACCCGGCGTTCAACCAGATGCGGTTCGACCAGTCGTACGCCTGCACGCCGGGCCTCCAGGGCGTCGTTCCTCCCTGAGGCGCGCTGCCGCAGTCGCGCTGTTCGTCGTCCTGGCCGGGTGCCCGAAGAAGGAGCGCCCGGCCGCCGTGCCCCGGGCTCCGGTCTCGCGCCCCGATGGGCTCGTGACCCAGGTGCTCGTCCCCGGCGACGGAGACGAGGCGAAGGCGGGTGACAAGATCACGGTGCACTACGTCGGCACCTTCCTCGACGGCGGCGTCTTCGACAGCTCGCGCGCGAAGGATCAGCCGTTCTCGTTCTGGGTCGGCGAGCACCAGGTCATTCAGGGGTGGGACGACGGAATCCTGGGCATGCGCGAAGGTGAGACCCGGCGACTCACGGTGCCGCCGGCGCTCGGCTACGGCAGCGAGCCCAAGCCGGGCATACCGCCGAACAGCTGGCTGGTTTTCGAGGTCGAGCTCATCGACGTCCGCTGAGCCTCAGTGCCAACCGACCACCGACCACCAACCACCAACCACCAACTCAGAACACCCCCACGTTGAAGTGCACGTTGAACAGCGACTCGTTCACCACCGTGTCCGGCTGCAGGTTGAACCCCACGTCCAGCGCCAGCGGCCCGATGGGAGACAGGTACCGCAGGCCCCCGCCGGCCACCGGCCGCAGCGTCGCCGAGATCTTCCGCGGGTCGAGCCACAGGTTCCCCGCCTCGAAGAACAGGCCCAGGTTCAGATCCCCCACGAACGGAAACCGCAGCTCCGCCTTCGCGAGCGCAAAGAACTCGCCGCCCGGAGAAGGCTGGTACCGCCCATCGCGAATGTTCTGCGCCACCTCGCTGCACGCGTACGGGTTCGCCAGCGACTGGCAGTTCCGCACGTCGCCCCGGTAGTCGGCCCGCACGTCCTCCGGCAGCATGCTGTCTTCCGGGAACCCGCGCAGGTTCGCCGCCCCGCCGAGAAAGAACCGCTTCACCGGCGGCGTGATCGAGTCCGTCAGCGGAAAGATGTTCCCCGCCCGCCCCGAGATCGCCAGCACCACCGAGGGCCCCAGCGGGAAGTACGCGGTCAGCTGCCCCGACAGCTTGATGAACTGCACCTTCACCGGGTTGCCCTGGTTGTCGACCGCGTACTGCGCGCCCGTCATCTCGATCGGCGTCGACAGCACGAACCCGCGGTGCGGCAGCACGGGGTCGTCGCGCAGATCCAGCGTCGGAGCGAACCTCACCGTCGACAGCGCGAACGTCCCGAACAAGAACCTCAAGCGCTCCGTGTCCGTGCGCAAGAGCGGCAGCTGCGCCCCCGTGAAGCTGCGCACCGGCCGCACATCCGACACGTCGAACTCGTACTGCCAGAGCAGCGTCAGCTTCAGCCGCGCCCACTTCACGCCGACGTCGAAGCGCCCCGTCCAGTCGATGCCCGGCACGATCGCCGCCCGGTTGAACTGGTACGACTGCCGGAACACGCGCTCCGCCACCGTGTCGAGCCGCGTCCCGATGTCCGCCCCGCGAATCGCCTTCGCCACCTTCGTGTCGCCGCCCGTCAGGAACGCGAACGCCCGCGCCAGCAGGCCCCGGTTCTGCAGGCTCACGTTCGCCCGCCCGCCGACCTGGAAGTACTGGGGAATGTTGCTCACGTCGACGCGGCCCGTCGTCGCCGGAGCGCTCGCCCCGAAGTAGTACGCCTGCAGGTGCGCCTGCAGGCTCAGCGCCTGCCCGCCGAGGTTCGGCACCTGCACGTCGCCCGCGACCCGCACGCCCTCCGCCAGGTAGTAGCCGAACGAGCCCTCGAACTGCAGCCGCGGCGCCTCGACCAGCTCGACCAGCACGTCCTTGATCGGCTCCGCCGTCTCCGGAGCGAGCAGCTTCACCTCGGCCGTGCGGAAGATGCCCAGCGCGATCAGGTTGCGCTGGCTGTCGAGCAGCTCGTCGGGGTTCAACAGCTTGCCCTCCTCGATCAGCAGCTGCCCGCGCGCCACCGACTCGTCGGTGCGCCGCAGCCCCAGGATCAGCACCTTCCCGACCGTCACCTCGGGCCCCAGCTCGATGCGGAACGACAGCCGCGCCTGGTTCCCCTTCTCGATCGTCCACTCGCCGTCGACCTTCGCGTACACGTAGCCGCGCCGCGCGAGATCGGTCGCGAGCGCCTGCGCCGCCCGCTCCACCGCGCGCGGGCTGAACGGCTGGCCCACCAGGCTCTTGCCGCGGTCCGCCGGAGGAAAGCCGAGCGGCCCTCCCTCGTACTTCACGTCCTCGACAACCACCCGCGAGCCCTCCGAGATCGAATAGCGCACCTGCGCCCGCCGGTTCTCGATCACGATCGGCTCGAGCTCGACCTTCGCCTCCACGAACCCGCGGTCGCGGTACACCGCGCGCATCGCGCTCGCCGCCTCGCGGTACGCCGACTCCACCAGCACCGTCTCGGGCGGAGGCGACGGCATGTCGAACAGCATCTGTTCTTTCATCCGCCCGTGAATCTCGAGCCCGTCGACGAGGTTCGACACCACCTTCGCCGGCTGCGGCGCCGACGCCTTCATCACCTCGACCAGCAGCGCGACGAGGTCCTTGTCCGTCAGCGCCTCGTTCCCGGCGAACGCGATCTCGCTCACCACGATCTGCTCGCCCTCGTCGATCTCGAAGATCAGCAGCGCCTCGCGGCCGTCGGGGCTCACCGACTCGCGGCCGAGCACGCGCGCGTCGTGGAACCCGCGGAACCGGTAGAACGCGGCGAGCTTGTTCGCCATGCGCTCGACCACGCCGCGATCGAGCGCCTCGGTGCCGTCGTACGCGTTCACCGCCTCCAGCACCGAGTCCGGGAAGCGCCGGTTGCCGCGGAACTCGACCGTGTAGCGCGGCCCCGACTGCAGCGGCACCGACAGCCGGCCCTCGTCGTCCAGCACCGGAGCCTCGACGCGCGCCCGGAAGTACCGCTCGGTGCGCAGCAGCGTGCGCAGCCGCTCGGCGCCCCGCTCCACCACGTCCTGGTCGACGACCTCGCCGATCTCGAGGTCCATCGTCTGCAGCATGCGCTCGAGCGGCAGCCCCGTCTCGCCCGCGAACGACACGCTCGACAGCCGCGTCGGCTCGCCTTCGGTCACCACCAGCACCACGTCGAGGCCGCGCGCCCCCGCCGTCGCCTGCGGGTCGACCTGCGCGTGCAGGTAGCCCTTGCGCCGGTACGCGAGCCGCACGTTCTCGATCGCCTCGGCGATCGACTCCGGCGAGTACTCCGAGTCTTTCAGCTTCGAGGCCGCGATCACCGCGTCGCTCGACAGCGCGTACGTGTTCTTCTCGACGAACACCTCTCCGACGCGGCGCTTCGGCGACGCCTCGATCACGATCGCGATGCCGCCCTCGACCTCTTCCCCGTACACCACCACGTCGGCGAACTTCCCCGTGCCCATCAACAGCTGAATCGTGCGTTGCACCGCGCGACGCGACAGCTCCTGGCCCTTGCCCACGGCCACGAGCCTCGGAGCCTCCGCCACCAGCCCCGCCTCCGTGCCCGGCGGCAGCCGCAGCTCGACGCTCACCACCACCGGAGGTGGGCGAGCCTCTGACGAAGCGGGGCCCTCGCCCACCGCCTCCGGCGCCTGACTGAGCACGCTGACGACGACGAGCGCCGCTATTCCCACTCGAAGCGAACCTTCAAGTCCACTCCGGGGTTACCGACCGACGACTCCTGCGTCTGGTTGTCCCACTGCGCTCGCGCAGACACCTTGTCGTTGAACTTGTACTCCGCTTTCGCCTTCGTGCCTCGTCCCGTGACGGGCTGCGTGACGCCGACCTTGAGGTTCTCGGTCAGCACCGTCGACTCCCAGCTCACCGACGGCTCGGCCTGGCCGGTCGCCGGGTTGAACGAGGTCGACAGGTGAATCTGCTGGTCCTTCAGGCCCACGCTCTTCGACAGGAAGCGCTGCAAGTGCGCGTCGAGGCCCGACGCGTTGAACAGCACCTCGCCCGCGAGCGTCGCGCCGCCCTCGCGCGTCAGCTGGTCCTTCGACGTGATGCCGAGCGTCAGCAGCGTCAGCACCTCGGCCTCCGCCAGCGGAGGCTGCGCCGTCAAGCTGACCTTCGGGTCATCGAGGCGCCCGAACGCCTTGATGCTCACCAGGTACTCGCGCACCTGCGCCTGCGCGTTGAAGTCGAACGTCGGCACCAGGCCGTTGAACGTCAGCACGCCCTTGCCGACGTTCATCACGTTGCCGCGCCAGATCGCCTGCGAGCCTTCGGCCGCCTCCAGCGTGCCCACGAACGTCGGCTTCAGGTTCGTGCCGGCGAGCTTCAGCCGGCCCGTCATCACCGCGCGCGCGAGGTTGTTGTCGATGCGCACGTCTTGCCCCAGGTTGATGTCGACGTCGAACCGCAGCCACTCGACCGGCTTCTGCTCCTCCTGAATGAGGATGCTCGAGTTGCGCACGTTCTTGAGCAGCTGGTCGAGCTCGAGGTTCGTCGCGTAGCGCAGCTTCACCACGTCGACCGCCCCGCTCAGCTGGTACGGCGAGCCCGGCCGCCCGTAGACGAGCAGCGAGCCCGTCAGCGTCGCCGGCAGATCGGGCCGCACCTGCAGCATCACCTGCTCGACGTCGACCGCGACCTCCATCGACCTGAGCTCGGTGCCCTCGAGCCGCACGTCGCCGCGCGCCGAGACGCGGCCGTCGTTCATGAAACCCTCGAAGCTCTGCAGCAGCACGCGCGACTTCGTGAACTCGAGGTGCCCGTTGAGCGAGCGCACCGACACCGGCTGGTCGCGCACGCTGAACCGCGCGTCCTTCACCTCGGCGCTGCCGACGATCGCCGGGTCTCGCGTCGAGCCCACGATCGCCGCCGTCAGCTCGAGCTGGCCCGTCGTGCGCTCCAGCGACGTCGTGAACGACTCGACGAGGCGCAGGTCGACCTCGCCGTGCAGCTTGATGTCGCTCGTCGTCGGGCCCCACGTGCCCTCGGCCGCCAGCTCGGTGTTCGTGCCCTTCACGAAGACCGGGTCGATGCGCAGCTGCTGCTTCGCGTACCCGAGCACCACCGGCCCCACGCTCGACACCGAGAAGTCGCCGCGCGACAGCGTCATGCGGTCGAGCTCGGCGCGCACCGCGAGCGCGTCCATCGAGTCGAGGTCGCCGCTGCCCGTCAGCTTGCCCTTGAACGCGCCGCCCAGCCCCTGCTTCACGGCGCCTTCCGGCAGCCACGCCTTCAGATCGTCGACCGCGACGTTCAGCGTCCCCGCCCAGGGGTACGGAGCCCGCGTGTTCATCGTCACCTCGCCCCGCGCGTCGCCGAACGGAGCGCCCGTCACCTTCAGCTCCTTGCCCACGAGGTGCGCCTCGAGCCGCGCCTCGCCCAGCGACGTGCCCGACTGCTTCACGTCGGGCGACGTGAGCGAGCCGTCGACGAGCGGAATCTCGGTGTCGCCGCCCACCACCGCCTCGGCCCTGAAGCCGCCGCCGACGCCGAACGAATCGGCGAACAGCTCCTGCAGCGAGCCGCCCTCGATCGACGCCGTGAACGACAAGGGCCCGGCGAACTCCCAGCGGCCCTTCGCCTTCGTGAGCCCCAGCGGGCCTTTGAGCTCCGCGCTGTCGACCACCAGCGCCACCCCGTCGTCGAAGCGCAGGTGGCCCGAGCCGGCGCCCAGCACGCGGCCCCAGTAGCGCGTGTCCGACAGCTGCAGCTCGATGGTGCCGGTGAGCTTCTTCGCCGCGCTGTCGATTCTCCCCGAGCCCGTCAGGTCGCCCGTCAGCACGCCGCCCTGGAAGCCCGTCATCACCGGCGACAGGTCAGCGAGCACGTCCGCCATGTCCTCCGTGCGGCCCTTGGGGATGCTCAGCTTCGAGCGCACCCAGAGGTCGGCGCCCGTCCGGAACACCAGGGCCAGGTCGCCGAAGAACTGCGTCTTGCCCTTCTGGCCCGAGATCGCCTCGAACTGCAGCGTCTCACCCCGGAACTTGAGCGGCGTCTGCACCACGCCGAGCGAGTAGTTCGCGAACTTGAAGTCGTGGAGCGCCACCTGCCCCGCGATCTGCACGTCGGCGTACGGCCCTCCGATGTCGACGCGCGCCGTGCCCACGCCCGCCCACGGCAGCCCCGCGATGTGCCCGAAGTCGGGCAGCACCACCGGGTCGGCCGTCACGTGCACCTCGATGCCCTTCTCGACGTCGTAGTACAGCGCCACCAGGCCCTGCGCGTGCGTGCGGCCCTCGCCGAGCGACGCCCTGATCTGCGACATCTCGACGCGGTCGGGAAGAATCGACAGGTGCAGCGTCGCGTCGCCTCTGGGGAACTCGAGGATCGTGGGCCCCTCGGTCTCGGGCGCGTCGTACGGCCGCGCCGCGAGAATGAACTTCGTCACGTGCGCCTCGAAGTCGCCCTGCAGGTTGGGCTTCGGCAGCAGCGTGCCCGAGATCGAGCCCTTCACCGACGCGTTCAGGTCTGCCCACGCGCCCGGGATGCTCGCCCGCTCGAGGATCTTCGCGAGCCCCGCGCCCTCGGTCTCGACCTTGAACCGCGCCGGGAACCCGCTCTCGAGCTTCACGTGGCCGCTCGCGCGCACCGTGCCGTTGCCGGCCTTCGAGAAGAAGTCCTCGATCGCCAGGTCCTTCCCCGACCACGCGATGCGCGCCGTGAAGTCGCCCGGCGTGAACTGGTCGACCGTGATGCCGCTGCCCTGCAGCTCGGCCTTCACCGACAGCGAGCTCGTACGCCCGTTCACCTGCAGCCGCGACCACAGCGTGCCGCCCGCATTCGGCACCTGCGCTCCCGACAGCTTCACCGCCGTCGCCACCGGCAGGAACACCTGCGCGTTGAGCCCCAGCTTCGGCTCGGGGTCGCACAGCGCCTCGATCGACCCCGTGCTCGTCACCGTCACGCCGTCGACGCCTGCTTCAGCCCGCTGAATCGACAGCACCTCGTCGTCGACGTCGAGCTCGCCCTCGAACACCGTCTTCGACAGCCGGCCGTGGCGGCCATCCGCCAGCTCGACCGCTCCGCCTTTGAGCTCCATGCGCGCCGTCACCACCCCGCGCTTCTGCCGCCACTCGACGTCGAGCCCGTCGATGGTCGCCTTCGCCTTGCCGATCACCTCGAGCTCGAGCTCCGCCTGCGTGACCTCGAGCTGCTGCACCCTCAAGCGATCGAGCAGCGCCAGCGCGCACCCGCGCTTCGGGCCCGAAGGCGCGCTCTGGGCGGGCGGAGTCACCTGCAGCGACACCCGCGGCCGCTGCAGCTTCACCCAGTCGAGCGTCACCGAGCCGGGCAGCACGTTGCGCAGCGAGACCTCGGCCTCCTCGGCCGCGACCATCGGCTCTTCCCGGCCGGGCTCGAACACCGAGACGCCGGTCAGGCGCACCGTCTGCGACAGCGGGTCGATGCGGCACTTCGCGATGCCGACCTCGTAGCCGAGCCGCTCGGGGATCTCTCTGCGCAGCGTCGCGCACAGCGTGTCCCCGGCGGCTTCCGTGCGCAGAGCGAACACGAGTGCCGTGGCGAACAACGCCGCGACCAGCAACACTCGGCGCGCCACGCTACGGTTCTGCACGACCTACCTCAGCTCCGGTTAGAGCTTGTTCAGCCCCTCCAGGTACCTGTCGATCTCGGCGAGATCGACCCCGCGGGCCGGTTTCGCTGACGGAGGAGGAACGGGCCCATTCACGCTCTCACCGTTCGTTGCCTCGGGCGGCACCGGCAGATCATTCTCGCGGGTGACGATCTCGATCTCTTCTTCGACCGCCTGCGAGACCTGCGCCGCCTGCGCCGCCACGGCCTCCGCCGCCAGCGCCACCTGCGTCGCCGCCGGGGCCGGAGGCGTCGGCTTCGGGTCCGTGCCGTCGAGCTTCACCGAGGCCGGCGCGATACCGACGGACTTTGCGACAGGCACCGGAACCGCAACCGCCGGCGCCGCCTCTCTCTTCCCGTGCAGCCCCGTCTCGAGCCCCAGGTTGTCGGCGATCTGCTCGACCATCTGCGCGCCGATGTCCGGCGTTCGCGCCAGAAACGCCTCGAACAGCGCGTTGTCGCACAGCGTGTTGATGACGCGCGGCGTGCCGCCCGACCGCCGGTGCAGCGCCTCGATCGAGTCGGGCTTGAACGGCAGCCTCGGGCAGCCCGCCAGCCGCAGGCGGTGCTTGATGTACGCCTCCGTCGAGTCGGCGCTGAACGGCTCGAGCCGGTACCGCATCGCCACGCGCTGCGCGAGCGGGGGGTCGAGCTTCAGGTTCTTCTCGATCTCCGGCAGCCCGAAGAACACGAACGAGATGAGCTTCCGCTCCGGCACCTCGAGGTTGAGCAGCCCGCGGAACTCCTCCATCAGCTCGCGGGTCTCGAGCATCTGCGCCTCGTCGATGAGCACCACGGCCTTCTTGCCCTGCTCGTAGATCTGCAGGAGCCGCTGGTAGAGCTGCGAGAGCAGCGCGAGCTTCTCTTGCGCCGGGTTCTCGACGCCCAGCTGCAGCGCGATGCGCTTGAGCAGCCAGTTCGCCGTGATCCCGCTGTGGATGATGACGAGCAGCGCCGCCTCGTACTCGTCCTCCGGCAGCGAATCGAGCATGCGCCGCGCCAGCGTCGTCTTGCCCGCGCCGATGTCCCCGATCAGCACCGACAGGCCCTTCATGTAGCTGACCGTGTGCAAGAGCCGCGTCAGCGCCTGCGAGTGCTGCGTGCTGTTGTAATAGAACCGGCTCACCGGCGCGTTCGAGAACGGCTCCTGGCTCAGCTCGAAGTACTCGAGGTAGGTCACAGGTAGCCCACCTTCCGCGAGCCGCCCTTGCCTTTGCCGCCGCCACCGCCGCGCGGCGGAGGCGGAGAGTCATCTTCCGGGCTCGCCACCTGGCTCAGCCGCTCGACCATCGCCGCCACGTCGCGGTAGCTCGAGTCGAGATCCGACACCCTCATGAACTGCGAGAGCGCCTTGCCCTGCTCGCCCGCCTGCTCGTACATCGCTCCGAGCTCGTAGCGCACCGCCTTCTCGGTCTCGCCCGACGCGTGCTCGCTCGAGAGCGCCGTCTTCAGCGCCTCGACCGCCGCGCTGAAGTCGCCCTTCATGCCCTGCAGCGCCGCCTGCATCGCGAGGCAGTCGATCTCTTTCTTTTTCCCGATGCAGCCCTGCCGCGCGACCGTGAACTCGCCGATCGCGTCGTCGATGAGCCCCATCTCTTTGTAGGCGATGCCGAGGTCGTAGTGCGTGTCGACGTCCTCGGGCTTCACCACCTTCTCGAGGCCCTTCTTGAACTCGCTGAACACCTCTTCGACCGACACCTGGTAGTCGGCCGACGGCACCTCGCCCGACGGCATGTCGGGGTTCGCCTCGGCGTCGCCCAGCTCGCTCGCCAGCTCGGCCGCCAGATCGAACGCGTCGCGCTCGCCACCGCCCTCGTCGACCCCGTTGCTGTGCGCCGGAGCCTCGTGGTCGCCCGCCGACACCCCGTTTCCGCCGCCCGAGCGCGCCTGCTCGAGCCTCGCCATCAGCTCGGTCGCGCGCGCGTGGCCCGGGTACGCGATCAGCACCGTCTCGAGGATCTCCGACGCCTCGTCGAAGAGGTTCTGCTCCATGAAGAACGTCGCCTCGTCGCACTCCTCCTGCGCGGGCAGCTCTTCTTCGGGCGGCGCCTCGACCGCCTCCTCCTCTGGCGCGACCTCGGTCACGAGCGAGGCCGACTGGCTCGTCGGCATCGGCTCCTCGTCGCCGCCCAGCTCCGGCGGGGCCACGACGAGCTCCTCCTCGGCGCTGCCGCCCGGGACGTACGCCGGCATCTCGCCGGTGACCTCGTAGCTCTCGCGATCTCCGCCCGTGCCGTACGAAGCGCCGGTGCCGAACGCATCTTCGGGGATCTCCGACGTCGACGTCGGAGACTCCTCGACCAGCTCGCGCTCGCCCGTGATGGGGTCGCCGCCGGCCTCGCCCATCGGCTCGTCGAACGCGTCCGCCACCACCGCCTGCGACTCGGGCTGATCGTCCGCCACCGGCGGCGGCTCGACCTCGAAGCGGCCCGCCGCCTCGGCGGCCTCCGGCTCCATCGCGATCGGGTCGTCGGTGACGACGTCGCCGCTCTCGCCCTCGGCGGCGCGCAGCGCCAGGTCTTCGTCGGCGCCCGCGAGCGCGTCTTCCGGCGCGTCGGCGACGATGATCTCTTCGTCCGACGAGTCGACCAGGATCGCGTCGTCCGGCAGATCGTGCTCGACCGAAGCGCTGCCCGAGGTCCCCGCGCCCGACTTCAGCGCCGCGAGGAACACCGGCACCTCGGGGTGCGACGGGTTCGACTGCAGAATCGTCTGCAGGTACGGCTGCGCCCGCGCTGCGTCGCCGCGCCGCGTGTGCAGGCGCAGCACGTTCAAGAGCTGCTCCGAGGCCTGGGCGTGGTTGTTCGACGCCACGTAGATCGCGTACGCCTTCTCGTGCGCGTCGATGTTCTCGGGGTCGACGTTGAACACCTTGCGCAGGTGCTCGAGCGCTTTGTCGTGCAGCCCGTACTTCACGTACACGTCGGTCTCGGTCAGCAGCTTGCCGAGGCTCTCTTTCGGCGCACCGCCCGAGGCCGCCGGAGCCGCGGGAGGCGGTGCGGGCTGAAACGCCGGCGCCTGCATGGTGCGGCCCGCCGGCACGTGAGCGGGCTGAGGCGCCGTCGCTGTGTTTCCCCCGTAGCCGGTGTTTCCCCCACCGCCGAACGCCATCGGCTGCGCCACGCGCTGCGGCTGGGCGGCAGGCTGCACGTTCGTCGCCGGCCTCGCCGGAGCCACCGCCACCGGCGCCGCCGGCCTGCGCGCCTGCACGTCGGGGTCGTTCGGGTCGAGGGCCTCGACCTGCTTCCAGATCGACTCCGAGTCCTCGCGGCGGCCCTTGTCCGCGTAGACGCGCGCGAGCTCCTTGTAGACCGAGATCGTCTTCGACGTCTGGCCCAGGCCCTGGAACGCGACCGCCAGCAGCTTCAGCGTCTCGACGTCGCGCGAGTCGGCCTTGAAGCACACCTGCAGCTTCGCGAGCGCGCGCTTCTGATCGCCGCGCGACAGGTAGACGTCGGCGAGCTCGCGAGCGAGCGCGAAGTTCGTCGGCTCGAGCCCGCTGATGCGCTCGGCCACCCGCAGGTAGTCGTCGATGCGGTTGTTGCGCTTGAGGTGCTCGGCCGCGCGGCGGAACTCGCCGAGCGCCTCGTCGTTCATGTTCTCGCGCGCGTACAGCTCGGCCAGCTTGATCCTCGACGCGATGTTGTCGGGGTCGAGGTCGACCATCTTCTTCAAGGTGTCGAGCGACGCGCGCGTGTCGCCGGCCTTGTCGTAGTGGTTCGCGACGACCTGGTAGTAGGCCATCGCCTCGCTCATCAGCTGCAGCTGCTGGTGCAGCTCGGCGAGCTTCAGGTTGACGTCGATGAGCGACGCGTCGAGCTTCAGCACCTGCTTGTAGAGCGCGACCGCCTTGAGAAAGAAGCCGTCGCTCGCGTAGTTCTCTGCGACCTTCGTGAAGTAGTGGGCGGCCTGCGCGTTGTCGTTCTTCTTCTGATACAGCTCGCCCATCTTCTGGAGGATCCGAACGTCCTTCGGATCAGCGTCCAGGATCTTCTGGTACTCCTTGATCGCTTTGTCGTAGGCGCCCTTCGCCACCAGCTTGGCGGCTGCCTCGATGATCTTGTTTTTATCCAATGAGAACGCGCCCTTCGCGCGAAGGGCACGCTAACAGACTTCCCTCACGGCGTCTCTTCGATCGCTCGTTTCAGACGCTGCGTTCCAGCCTCGGAGGCGTGCAGCCTCTCGACGAAGCGCGTGTCGTATTCGCCCCTCACGAACGCGTCTTCATCGAGCGCCGCCCGGTGGAAGGGGATGTTCGTGCGGATGCCCTGCACCACGTACTCCGACAGGGCCCGGCGCATGCGCCGGATCGCGATGTCGCGGTCTTCCGCGTACGTGATGAGCTTCGCGAGCAGCGAGTCGTAGTGCGGTAGCACGATGTAGTTCTCGTACGCCGCCGAGTCGACGCGCACGCCCAGGCCGCCCGGCGCGCTGTACGCCGTGATCTTCCCCGGCCACGGAGCGAACGTCGTCGGGTCTTCCGCGTTCACCCGGCACTCGATCGCCGCGCCCTTCAAGCTCACGTCCGACTGCCCGAACCACAGCGGCTCGCCGGCCGACAGGCGGATCTGCGTGCGCACCAGATCGACGCCGGTGACCTGCTCCGTCACCGGGTGCTCGACCTGCACCCGCGTGTTCATCTCCATGAAATAGAAGCGGCCCTTCTCGTCCATCAGGTACTCGATGGTGCCGAGGTTGTTGTAGCGGATCTCCTTCATCGCCTTCACCGAGACCCGCCCCATCTCTTCGCGCAGCTCCTGGCTGACCCCCGGCGACGGAGACTCCTCGATGAGCTTCTGGTGCCGCCGCTGCACGCTGCACTCGCGCTCGCCCAGGTGCACCACGTTGCCGTGCTCGTCGGCCACGATCTGGATCTCGATGTGCCGCGGCTTCTCGATGTACCGCTCGCAGTACATGTCGCCGTTCGCGAACGCGTTCGCGGCCTCGGCGCTCGCCGTCGCGAACGCCGCCCGAATCGCCCGCGCCTCGCGCACGATCTTCATGCCGCGCCCGCCGCCGCCCGCCGCCGCCTTCAAGATGACCGGGAAGCCGATCTCGTTCGCGACCTCCTCGGCCTCCTCGGCGTTCTTCAGCACGCCCTTGCTGCCGGGGAGCAGCGGCAGCCCCGCCGCCGTCGCCGCCTCGCGCGCCCGCACCTTGTTGCCCATCAGCTTGATGACGCGCGGGCTCGGGCCGATGAACTTGATCTTGCACTTCTCGCAGACCTCGGCGAACTCGGCGTTCTCGCTGAGGAAGCCGTAGCCGGGGTGAATCGCGTCGGCGCGCGTGATCTCGGCGGCCGACAGCAGCGCCGGGATGTTCAGGTAGCTCTCTTTCGAAGGCGGCGGCCCGATGCACACCGCCTCGTCGGCGAACCGCACGTGCAGCGCGTTCGCGTCGGCCGTCGAGTGCACCGCCACCGTCGAGATGCCGAGCTCCCGGCACGCGCGAATCACCCGCAGCGCGATCTCGCCGCGGTTCGCGATGAGGACCTTCTTGAACATGTCAGGCCGGCTCGATGCGGAAGAGGGCCTGGCCGAACTCGACGGGCTGGGCGTTCTCCACGAGGATCTCGGCGACCTTGCCGGCCACCTCGCTCTCGATCTCGTTCATCAGCTTCATCGCCTCGATGATGCAGAGCGTCTGGCCCTTGCGCACCGCGCTGCCGATCTCGACGTACGGCGGCTGGTCGGGCGACGGGTTCCGGTAGAACGTGCCGACGAACGGCGACGTCACCACGTGACCCTTCTTCTCTGCGGGCGTCGCAGGCGCCGTCGGCCGGTTCGCGATCGACGGCCGCGGCGGCTCGCTCTGTGCCGGCACCGCAGGCGCCGAAGCGGCCATCACCTGCACTCCGGGCGACGCCGGCGCCTGCGCTGCCGCGTGCACCACGTGCGTCACCGGGTTCCCCCGGCGGATGATCAGCTTCTCGTCGCCGTTCTGCCAGACGAGGCGGCTGATCTCGGAGGTCTCGATGACCTCGACGATCTGCCGCAGCGCCTCGACGTCGAGCGACGTCTTCCCGAAAACGTACGTCCCGTTCGACTTCTTCTTGTCGGCCATGGAAGTGGTCTTGAGAGGGTCAGCCCGTCGCCACGCGCGTCAGGTACTTGCCGTCGCGCGTGTCGATCTTCAGAACGTCGCCCTCGTTGATGAACAGCGGCACGTTGACCGTGTAGCCCGTCTCGAGCGTCGCCGGCTTCATCGCGCCGCTGACCGTATCGCCGCGCACGCCGGGGTCGCACTTCGTGACCTTGAGGTCCACCGAGTTCGGCAGCGACACGCCGATCGCCTTGCCGTTGAAGAAGAGGATCGAGACGTTGATGTTCTCTTTCAGGAAGTTCTTCGCCTCGCCGAGCACCTTCTCGCTGACGAAGGTCTGCTCGTACGACTTGTTGTCCATGAAGTAGAAGTCTTCGCCCTGAAGGTAGAGGTACTGCATCTCTTTCTCTTCGATGTCGGGCCGCGTGAACTTGTCGCCCGAGCGGAAGTTGTTCTGCAGCACCCGCCCCGTCAGCATGCTCTTGTACGTCGTGCGAACGAACGCGGCGCCCTTCCCGGGCTTCACGTGCTGAAAGTCGGTGATCTCGTACGGCTCACCGTCGATCTCGATCTTGAGACCCTTGCGGAATTCGGAGGTGTCGATGACGCCGGCCATGGTGGGCGGGCACTTAGCCCTCCCCAACCGGCTTACGCAAGGTGATTGCTGCAGCCGCCCTACTGCAACTCGGCCTTGAGCTTGGGCGCCGTGATCCGCAGCACGTAGCGGCCCTTGCCGTAGTTGCCCTCGGGCTTGAGCGCCAGCACCACGAAGTACTCGGGCGTCACCATGCGCATCAGCGTGACCAGCTTCTCGGTGTTGATGCTGACCTCGGCGACCGCGCCCGCCTTCAAGAGCTCCGCGCCCGTCTTCAGCTGCGAGAGCGCGTTGCCGTACTCGACCCACGCCGAGCTGAGCTCGACCTGCGACGCGAAGTCAGCCGCCTGCGGCGCCTGAAACGTCTCGACGGCGATGCCGTCGAAGCCCATCACGCTGCACGCGACGGCTCCGTCGACCTGCGTGACCACCGACTCGAGGTGCGGGAGGAACCCCATCAGTTCGGGCAATTTGGCATGCCCATACCGGTCACACAACAAGTGAACGGGTAGCCCTCCTGGCCGCCGCGCGTGCCGCACGGGCCGGTGAACGTCACGTTGCCCGGCTCGGGGCACTGCGTGTCGGAGGTCTGCACCGTGATGGGAAAGGTGATGGGGTTGCTCGCCAGCGAGTCCCCCGACGCCGTGCGCCCCTTCGTCTGAATCGTCACCAGCAGCTGGCTCTCGACCGTCGGGTCCACCGCCATGTTGCGCAGCCGCGTCGCCGCCTTGTCGCCGATGATGTCGGTCGCGAGCTTGTTCCCCTCGCTGTTCGGGAGGATCTCGAAGTACACGGGAATCGTCTCGTTCTCGAACGTGACCGGCGCGCTCATCGGCCGCTCCGTGAAGCGGTAGCCCAGCGCGATCTGCTCGATCACGTAGTTGCGCTTGCCGGGCGTGGTCAGCTGCACGCCGCGCTCGTTGATGATCTCGGGGTTCTCGGTGAGCTCGGAGTCGATGTTCAACACGACCACGAAGTCGCCGCCGCCCGAGGGGTCGAGCCGGCCCGTCGTCGTGTTGATCATCACGTCCAGGGCACAGTCGGTGTCCGGAGTCGCCTTGCCGATGGGCGTGACTCCGCGGATGCGAATGGGGCTCGACGACGGCAGGCAGCCGAGCCCGGTGAGAGCGGCGACGAGAGAGATCGAGATCGCGTTTCGCATGGGCTGCTCCTCTACAGAGACTGCGCCATCTGCTGGCGGTTCAGAATTCGGGGCGTGATGAAGATCAGGAGCTCCTGCCGATCTTCCTGCATGGAGTTCTTCTTGAAGAAGAACCCGAGCACCGGGATCTTGCTCAAGAGCGGCACGCCGGCCGTTCTGTCGGCGGTGCTCTTCACGAAGATGCCGCCGATGACGGTCGTGTCGCCGTCCTTCACGAGCACGTTCGTGTTCGCCTGCTTGCGCAAGATCGCCGGCTGGCCGTTCGCGCCCGTCGTACCGGGGTCGGGCTCGCTCTTGTCGGCCGAGATGTGCAGGAGCACGCTGCCGTCCGACGTGATGTGCGGCGTCACCTCGAGCTGCAGGCGCGCTTCGACGAAGAGCGTGTTCACGCCGGCCGCCGACACCTGGCTGAACGGAATCGACGTGCCCTGGCTGATCTTCGCCGTCTGGTTGTCGAGCGTCGTCACCTTCGGAGCCGACACCACCTTCACGAGACCTTGCGACTCCAGCGCCGAGAGGCGCAGGTTCAGCTGCACCGCGCCGCCCGCCGAGCCGAAGATGAAGCCGAGACCACCGCCGCTGTTCGTACCGATCGCGGCGGGCAGGTTCACCGCCCAGTTCGGCGTCTGCGACGTACCGGCCGCCGGCGTGTCGCCCGCCGCGCCGGCTCCGGCGATGACGTTCGGGAACGCGAGGCCCGTCTGGTTGCCGAACGCCGGGGCCGCCGTCGCCGTGCCGCCCCACTGAATGCCGACTTCGCGGGCGATCTGCGTGCGGGCCTCGACGATGCGCCCTTCGATCAGCACCTGCGGCGTCTGCAGGTCGAGGTTCGAGACCAGCGCCTGCACCCGCGGCATGTTCGACTCGATGTCGCGCACGATCAGCGTGTTCGTGCGGGCGTCGACCGTCACCACGCCGCGCTCGGTCAGCACCTCTTTCACGCGGTCCTTCATGTCCTGCGCCGTCGCGTAGTTCACCGGCATCAGGCGCACGGCCAGCGGCTCCGAGCGGCGCAGCGTCGCCTGGCGCTGCTCGCGGCTCTTCGCCTCGGCCTCGAGCGCGGCCAGCGGCGCCACGCGGATGATGTTGCCGAACTCTTCGCGGCCCAGGCCCTTCGACCGCAGGATCAGCTCGAGCGCCTGGTCCCACGGGACGTTGCGCAGGCGAATCGTCACCTTGCCGCCCACGTCGTCGGACACCACGATGTTCTTCTTCGAGATCTCCGCGATGATGCGCAGCAGGTTGTGGATGTCGATGTCCTTGAACTCGAACGTCACCCGCTTGCCGACGTAGCGCGCCTTCTGCGGAGCGCCCTCCTCCGAGTACTTCTCAGCCTCGTCCGAGAAGCCCGCCGCCTGCGCCGTCGTCGTGGCCTCCTCCGTCTTCGCCCCCTTTAGGCGAATGCGCCACGACAGGCCCTCTTTCGTCTTCACCACCTGCTCTTCGATCGCCGCCTCGGCCGCCACCACGACGCGCACGCGCTCGTCCTGCCCCGGCGCCTTGAACGCGCTCACCATCTTGATCGGCGTCTCGAGGTCCGACGTGTCGAGGCTGCGCTCGAGCCGGCGCGGAATCGACGCCGACTTCAGCGTCAGCACCGCGCTGCGGTAGTCGGGGCGCTCGGTCGCCCAGCCCGTCGACCCCTCGAGCTTCAGGTCGAGCCGGCCGCCCGTCTTGCTCTCGTGGAACTGCACGTCGAGCACCGCCGCCGACTTCTCGGTGTCGTTCTCGAGCTGAATCGCCTTGCCGTCGATCTCCATCGCGGCTTCCTGCGCCGGCGCGGCCTCGGCCTTCTGCGGCCCGGCTCTCTGGGGCTCGCTCTTCTGGGAGTCGCTCTTCTGGGGCTCAGCCTGCGCCGTCGTCTCGTTCAGCGTCACGAGCAGGCCCTTGCCGCTCCGGCTCGCCCGGTACGCCGGCATCTTCTCTTTCATGTCGAGCACCAGGCGCACCTTGTCGGGGTTGAGCCCGATGCGAACGCCCTTCAGCGGCCCGCCCGACGCCTTCGACGACTTGATCGCGCTCGACATGTCGTGCAGGTCGATCGCGAGCCGCGGCGGGTCTTCCAGCTCGATCAGCTCGAAGCTCGCCACCTCGCCGTCGGTGTCGATCGCCAGCTGCTCGCCCTTCAGCCGCACCGCCTTGAGCGTCTTCGCCGGGTTCTTCACCGTCGCTTCGTCCAACCGCGCTGCGACCACGCCTTTTTCCGTGGCCGCCGCAGAGGCCCGCTTGCCCGCCGCCGGCGACGGTGCCGGGGTGACGGGCTTCTCCTCGGCGACCGCCTTCTCCTCGACCTTCGCAGGAGGCGGAGCCTTCGCCGTCTCGGTCACCTTCCCATCGACGCTGATGATCAGCCGGTTGCCGTCGGCCTTCACGTCGTACTTCGTCGCCCCGTCCAGCGCGATCAACACCCGGCCCACGTTCGACTTGTCGTTCGCGAACTGCGACGCCACCACGCCCGCGATCGGCCCCGTGCCGTCGCGGTGACCGATCACCCCGGCCGCGTCGGCCGCGCTCAGGTCGACGACGAGGCGGTCGGGCTCACCCAGGCGGAAGACCGTGAAGATGGGCGCCTTGGTGCCCATGACCACCACCTGACCGCCCGTGGGAGTCGCGTGCACCTCGATGCCCTTGAGTGCATTCAGATCGGCGGCGCCGAGCGTGCACGCGAGGAGTAGGGAGAAGGTCATGGTGTTTCAGTCTCCTTGCTTCACTGCGCTTCGAAGATCTTGTTCTGCAGCAGGTCCAGCACCGGCACGCTGCGCTTGTCCGCCTTGATGCAGATGTTCACCCGGTTCGGGTTCACCTTGCCGTCGGGCGTCTGGAAGTACTCGGTCACCACCACGCAATCGCGCTGAATCTGGGTGACCTTGCCGCCCTGCTTGCCCACCCGCGTGTTGCGGTGCACGAGGTGACCCACCTTCGACGGGTCCTCCAGCATGCCCACCGGGTTCGCGTCACCGCTCACCACCGCCACCAGCGTCAGCTGATCGAGGTCGAACGTGCACAAAGGCTCGTTGCACACGCCCTCGACCCTCTCGCCGATGCCCGGGCCGCCGCGCGGCTCGTCGAGCAGGTTGCGGAACGGGTCTCGCTTCGCCACCGGGTTGTAGAGGTACGGCACCGTCGACGCGATGTTCGTGCCCGCATCGGCCGCCGCGGGCGCCTTCGCCCTCGGCGCGATCGCCGGTCTGCTCGCCTCTTCCGTGCCGGCGCCGCCGCCGCACGCGGCAAGAGCGACGCCCATCGCCAGCGCGAGCGCCAGGAGCAGGTGCTTCATGGCTTCGGCGCTCCCTTCTTGGCCTTGTTGTCGACGAAGCGGAAGGTCGTCGCCATGAAGTCCGAGTTCAAGATCACCTTCTCGGGCTTCGTGTTCGACGTGTTCACCTTCAGGTTGATGTTGTTCACGTTCACGATGCGGCGCATGTTCGCGACTTCCTGCAGGAACAGCGCGATCTCGTGGTAGTTGCCCGAGACCATCATCTTCACCGGGATGCGCGCGAAGAAGCTCTCGTTCGACTCGGGCGCCGGCTCGACGCGCGCGATCTCGAGGCCCGACTTCTTGCCGACGTCGTTCAGCTGCGCCAGCAGCTCGTCGATGTCCTTCTGCTCGGGCAGCTCGGTCAGCGCCTCCTGCAGCTTCTGATCGAGCTGATCCATCTCGCGGCGGCGGTCGGTGAGGTTGTCGGCGATCGCCTTCTTCTCGGCGAGCTGCTGCTCCAGCGTGCGCTGCTCGTCGGCCTGCTGCGCGATGCGGTCGGCCGCCTCCTGCACGAAGAAGTAGAAGTTCCCCGCGGTGAGAACGACGATGACGGCCGCGAGGCCGCCCCACTTCACCGAGTTGGATGCCTTGTTGAGTGCTTCGATCAGGCGTTCCATGGTGCCTTCGTCAGATGGAGTAATTCGCCGACATCGAGATCTCGAACGCGACGGTGGTCTGGTTCTTCTCCGTCCGTGACTCCGCCTTCTTCAGGTCGATGTTGCTGAAGAACGGAGCCACCTCGCTCACCGAAAAGTCCTGCATCTCACCGTCGGTCGTCAGCAGCTCGACGCGAATCGTCGTCGCGTCGCGCTTGCGCTCGACCACGCGCCCCATGCCCTTCGGCGTCCACACCATCGCCGCCAGGCCGCGCATGAAGTCGGCGACGTCATCGTGGCTCGCTGCCCGGCCGGTCAGCTTCACCGCCGACTGCTTCTCGTCGAACTCGGTCAGCGAGACCTTCTTCGGCGTCGCCGTCGAGAGGGCATCGAGCATGCGCACCGGGCCCGTGCGGCCGCGGCGCAGCTTGTCGAGCACCGCGAGCTTCTCTTCGACCTCCTTGCGGCGCCGGTTGATGTTGTTGACCTCGCCGATCACCTTCTCGAGCTCGGCGATGCGGCGCTGCGTGTCGTCGATGCGCTGCTGGTTGCGATCGCGCTGAGTCGCGAGCTGGTTGTACCAGAACCAGTTGCCGATCAGCGCGATCACGACGAGGCCCACGGCGACGACGAGGAACTGTCGCCCGAGCTCGCGCTTCTTCACCTGCCGTACCGGCAGGAGGTTGATGCGGATCATCATGGCTTAAGCGAACTTGTCTCCTGCTTTGCGGAGTCCCAGCCCCACCGCCACCGCAGCGAGTGGAGCCACATCCATGATGAAGGCGGGGTCGAAGCGGCGGTTGTCGATCTCGATCGCCTTGAACGGGTTCAGGATCTCGACCGGCACGCCGACCCGGCTCTCGATCGTCTTGAACAGCGCCGGAATCTTCGCCGTGCCTCCCGAGAGGTACACCTTCGAGAACGTCGCGTCGGCCGCCGTGCCCGCGTAGAAGTCGAGCGACCGCTGGATCTCGCCGGCCACCTGCTCGGCCACAGAGCCCATCACGCGCTCGACCTCCTGCGGCACGACCGCGTCGGAGTCGCCGCGCCCGCCGCCGATCTTCAGCGCCTCGGCCTCTTCGTAGCTGACGTTCAGCTGCTTCTGGATCTCTTCCGTGAACTGGTTGCCGCCGATCGTCACGTCGCGCGTGAACGTCGTCACCCCGCCCGAGATGATGTTGATGTTCACCACCGCCGCGCCGGCGTTGATCAGCACGACGGTCTCTTTCTCGGGGATCTCGTAGTTCGCCGTGAAGCAGTTCTGCACCGCGAAGGCGTCGACGTCGACGACGGCCGGCGCGAGGCCCGCCTCGGCCACCACCGTCGTGTAGTCGTTGATCATGTCCTTCTTCGCCGCGACGAGCAGCACGTCCATCTGGCCCGTCGCGTCGTTCGCGTCAGGCTTCAGGATCTGCGTGTCGATGTTGACGTCCTTGATGTCGAAGGGGATGTGCTGCTCCGCCTCCCACTGGATCGCCTCCTCGAGCTCCTCCTGCGTCATGCGCGGCATCGAGATCTTCTTGATGATCACCGAGTGCCCGCTGACGCCGATCGCGACCTCCTTCTGCTTCACCTTGAGCTCGCCCATCAGCTCCTGAATCGCCTGCACGATCGCCGTCGAGTTCATCAGCGCGCCGTCGACGATCGCCTCCGGCGGCAGCGGCTTCATTCCGAAGCTCTGCAGCGAGTAGCCCACCTGGCCGCGGCGCCGCTGCTCCTTCAGCAGGATCAGCTTCACGCCGGTCGAACCGATGTCGAGCCCCAGCGCCAGTTTGCCCTTCGCCATTGCTGCTCCTTCTCCTCGTCAGCCTGCCCGCGTCCGATCAGCGTAAGGCCGGATCAGCGCGTCACGAAAAAAACTGCCTTCAGTCACCGAACACCTGCCCCCTGTCCGTCACCTTCAGCCCCAGCGCGAGAATGATCTTCCGCTTCGTGTCGAGCCGGCACGGAGCTCCTTTCTCGACGCGATCGATCGTCAGCACCGACACTCCTGCGCGGCGCGCCAGCTCCGCCTTCGACAGCAGACGATCTTCGCGCAGCACCTGCACGTTGTTCGACGGCTTCTTGTTGCTCATGGGGCCTTTGCTTCCGAGTGAAGCAGCGACCGCGGATTCTGCGCCCGCGATCGGCCCCTGTCAAACTGTGAGATCTCTCTTTGAGGGCTTAATTATGCGTCTTTGACATATAATTAAGCTACTGCTTGTGGGTGGACGCTGCGCTCACCCCCAATGGTTGGTGTGGGGAAGACGGCCCGAAACAGACCCGCAGGCGCCGGGGAACGGCTCAGCGCCCCCCTCAAGGCCCCTTTTCGCCTTCCGCGTCGGGGTCGATGCCGTAGTCCTTGATCTTGTACAGCAGCGCGCGGTGGCTGATCTCGAGCAGCTCCGCCGCGCGCGTGCGGTTGCCGCGCGTCTTCCGCAGCGCCGCCTTGATGAACGTCTCTTCGAGCTCGCGCATCGCGCGCTTCAGCGACAGCGCCATCGCGTCGGGCGTCGGCAGCGCCGGCGCCGCGCCCGGGCCCAGCGTGCTCGCCGCGGGCGCCGCCGCGCGCGGCTCTTCTTTCGCCCACAGCCGCTCGGGCAGCGCATCGGGCGTGATGATCGCCCCTTCGGCGAGCAGCACCGCGCGCTCGATCGCGTTCTCGAGCTCGCGCACGTTGCCCGGCCACGCATAGCCGCCCATCATGCCTTCAGCCTCCGCCGAGAAGCCCGTCACCGGCGGCTCGCGGTTCAGCTCGCGGTTGAAGCGCCCGAGGAAGGCGCGCGCCAGCGGCATGATGTCGTCTCTCCGCGCGCGCAGCGGCGGCACCTTCAGCTGCACCACGTTGAGCCGGAAGTAGAGGTCTTCGCGGAACTCGCCCTTCTCGACCAGCTTCGCGAGATCGCGCAGCGTCGCCGCGACGATTCGCACGTCGACCTTCTCCGCGCGGTTCTCGCCGACCGGGCGGATCTCGCCCTCCTGCAGGAAGCGCAAGAGCTTCACCTGAGACGCCTGCGGCAGCTCGCCGATCTCGTCGAGGAAGAGCGTGCCGCCGTCGGCCTCCGCGAACAGGCCCCGCTTGGCGACCCGCGCGTCGGTGAACGCCCCGCGCGCGTGGCCGAACAGCTCCGACTCGATGAGCCCCGCGGGAATCGCGCCGCAGTTCACCGTCACGAACGGCATCGCCGCCCGTGGGCTCAGCTCGTGGAGCGCCCGGGCCACCAGCTCTTTCCCGGTGCCCGACTCGCCGGCGACCAGCACCGTCGTCGAGACCGGCGCCACCTTCTGGATCTGCTTCGACAGCGTGTTGATCGCGTCGCTGACCCCCAAGATGCGCTGCAGCGGGCTCGAGACGCCGCGCTGCTCCTTCAGGCGCCGGTTCTCGCGCACGAGGCGGGTGCGCTCTTCCGCCTTGCGCAGCACGAGCACGACCTCCTCGGGCTTGAACGGCTTCTGCACGTAGTCGTAGGCGCCGGCCTGCACCGCCGCGAGCGCCTGCTCCTGGCTGCCGTACGCGCTCATCACGAGGAACGTGATCTCGGGCCACTTCTCGACGGCGGCTTCGAGCAGCTTCATGCCGTCGACCTTCGGCATGCGCACGTCCGAGATGACGACGTCGTACGGCCGCGCCTGCAGCTCGCGCAGCGCCTCTTCGCCGTCCGACACCGCGCGCACCTCGTAGCCGTGATCGCTCAGCACGAGCGACAGCACGTGGCGGATCGAGGCCTCGTCGTCGACGACCAGCACTGTTCGGAAGAGTGGCATTCGTTTCAGCGCGCTACGGGCAGCTCCAGGGTGAAGACCGCGCCCCCTCCGGGCGCGTTGTCGGCGCGGAGCTTACCGCCCATCTGCGTGACGAGGTGCCGAGATACGGCGAGCCCCAGGCCGGTGCCCTTGCCCGCTGTCTTCGTCGTGAAGAACGGCTCGAACATGCGCGCCTTGACGTCTTCGCTCAGCCCCGGCCCCGTGTCCTGCACCTCGATGACCGCGCCTTCGCCTTCGGCTCGCGAGCGCAGCGTGATCCGCCCCTTCCCCTCCATCGCCTGCGCAGCGTTCAGCACGAGGTTGATGATCACCTGCGACAAGGGCCCGCTCTCGGCCATCACCACCAGGCCCGGCGCGTGCTCTTCGCTCAAGACCACCTCGCGCATCTCGGGCCCCTTCGACACCAGCGTCGCCGCCGAGTGCACGACGCTCGCGACCTCGATCGGCGAAGGCTTCCCTCGGCTCGGCCGGCCGAGGTCCAGGAGCGAGCGCACGATCTGGTCGATGCGCGTCACCTCGGCCTCGATCGCCTTCGACAGCTCGACGAGCTCGGGCTGCGCCTTCGCCCGCGACTGGATCACCGAGAGGTACCCGAGGATGCCCGAGAGCGGGTTGCCGACCTCGTGCGCCACGCCCGCCGCCAGCTTGCCGACGGTCACGAGACGATCCGACGCGAGCAGCTCGGCCTGCGCGCGCACCAGCGCCTCGTTCGCGGCGCGCAGCTCTTCGAGGTGCCGCTTCGTGATCGCCCGCTCGGTCTGCACCGCCTCGGCCATGCGCGAGAGCGCGCGCTGCAGCCGCGACAGCAGCGGCCCGCCCGCGTCGATCGGCACGTCGAGCTCGAGGCGCGAGAGGCGATCGATCGCCTGCTCGGTGCGCGCGAGCGGGCGCCCCACCGTGAAGTGCACCACGATGAACGTCAGCGCCGTGACCGCCGTCAGCACGAGGCCCAGCGTAAACGGCAGGAGCAGCTTGATGCGCAAGAGCAGCTCGGCCGACTGCAGCGGCCGCTCGCGGGCCGCGAAGTCCATCAGCGCCGCCAGCGTCGGCTGCAGCGTCAGCCAGCTCGCCCCCGTCGAGATCACCGCCAACAGGAACGCGATGCTGACGACCCGCAGCTTCACCGCTTCCGATCTAAACCACGGGACCCGAGCGGCCCCAAGGTAACTACCCGAACGAGACGATCGAGAACGCCCACCCGATCATCGGCACGTGCGCGCCGAGCCACGGCCCGATCAGCGCGAGCTCCAGCGCCGCGAGCGCGAGCCACGGCCCGAACGGCAGGTTCGTCGCCCCCGGCTTCCACTCGACCTCGTTGCCCTCGACGTCCTTCGGCTCGTCGGGAATCGGCTGGATGAAGATGCAGTACGGGATGAGCACGAGCCGCCGCCAGAGCGGCAGGCCCGGCTTCGTGAGCTCCCACGTCATCGTCGGCGGCGCCTCCTCTTTCTGCGCCGCCTCCGCCTCGTTCTTCTCGTGCTCCGGCCCCGCCCGCCCCGAGATCGCGATCGACAACAGACCGAACACCGAGCCCTGCAGCGCCGACAGCAGCAAGAGCCCCGGCATCGCGGCCCCTCCGAGGTACGCGCAGATCAGCGCCGCGAGGTACTTGTCGCCCGCGCCCATCGCCTCCTTCTTGAACGCGAGCCACCCGAAGTACTCGACCGCGCGAAACGCGCAGAACCCGATCGCGGCGCCGATCGCCGCCGCCTTCACCGCCTCCCAGCCGGTGGGGATGCGCAGCAGCACGCCGGCCGCGATCCCCGGCAGCGTCAGCTCGAACGGCAGGATCCAATGCTCCGCGTCGATGAACGCGAGCGGCACGAGGAACGAGGCCATCACCAGCCCGGCGACGAGCGTGTACGTCCACCCGAGGCGCCACCAGAACGCGAAGAAGAGCAGCCCCGTGATCACCTCGACCGCCGGGTAGCGAACCGAGATCGGCGCCTTGCAGCTCCGGCACTTCCCCAGGAGCGCCACCCACGACAGCACCGGCACGTTCTCGTACCACGCGAGCGCGCGGCCGCACTTCGGGCACTTCGAGCCGGGCCGGATGATCGACTCGTCGTTCGGCAGCCGCGCGATCAGCACGTTGAAGAAGCTCCCGAAGCACAGCCCGAGCGTCGAGACGATCACCGCCTGCGCGGCCTCGTCGGGCGCGGGCAGCCCGTCGCTCATGGCCCGGCCTTGGCCTCGGCGGCGTTCTGCTCGCGCAGGTCGGCGATCAGGCCGTCGACGGTCGCCTCGTTCATGCCCCGCAAGATCAGGATCTGACGCCCCAGCGCGACGCGCGGCTGATCGCCCACCTTCAGCGCCGCCCGCAGCATCAGCTGCACCTGATCGCGGCCCAGCGGCGCCACCTCGGTCGACGCCGCCAGCAGGTTCACCGCCTCCGCATAGTTGCCGCTCTGGCCGGCCCGGTTCGCAGCGTCACGCATCTTGCGCGCCTCGGCGTTGCGGGCCGAGAGCTCGTCCTGCTCGCACTGCGTGACGAGCGCCTGGGCGCCCTGCTCCCGCGCGAACGCCGCGCAGCGCTCGTACAGCGCCCGCGACGAGAAGGCTTGAAGCCTCACCGCCAGCCGGCGCTGCCACCCGTCGCCCTCGGCCTGCAGCCGCTCGCGCGCCTGCTCCTTCGTCGAGAACAACAGCCCGAGCGGGTCGTCCGAGGCCACGTCGACCGTGAGCCCCGCCAGATCGTCGCCGCCCGAGACGAGCAGCGCCGCCACGCCGGGCGTCACGCGCGGCAGCGCCCTCAGCGCCGCTCTGCGCTGCGCAGCCGGCTGCGACGCCGCCACGAAGCGCCGCGCCCGCTCGGCGAGCAGCGGGTCGCCGATCTTCTCGGCGGCCTCCTCCGCCCCCTCGAGCTTGCCCTCCGCGAGCGCGATGCGCAGCTCGACGTACGCCCGCGCGTCGGGCGAGAGCGCCGGCAGCACGCCCTCGACCAGCCGCCGCGCCGCCGCGTTCAGGGTGTACGAGGGCAGCCGCCCCCCGTTGCTGCGCAGCGCGCGCTCGGCGAGCTCGACGAAGAACGCGTCGCGGCCTTCGACGTCGACGCGCTCGGCCGGCAGGAAGCGGTGCGGCAGCAGATCGATCGGGTTCGAGCGCACCGTCGCCTTGCGCGAGCCGAAGAACTCGATGATGGCGTTGTCGTCCGAGTTGACGCGGAGTGACGGCGTCTCGGGGCTGCCGGGCAGGCTCGCGGCGACCGCGCGCAGCGGCAGGAACCACCGGTCGACGACCGACGGGTCGTGGCCCTGCAGCAACCCGGTCTTCGCGATCTGCTCGAACCGATCGACGTGCAGCGAGAACTCTTCGACGCTGCCGACCGCGTAGAACGCGCGCGCCTCCGGCACCCAGTAGACGATGTAGTGCGGGAAGACGCTGGTGAACGCGCCGAACAGGCCCTCGATGGCGCGCGGGTCCATCTCGCCGACGCCGAACCACGTCGAGAACACTCCGCCCGGGGCGAGGTTCTTCGCCACGATCTCGAAGAACTCCCGCGTGAACAGGCTCGGCGCCACCCACGGGTGCGCCGGCATCGACGCGATGATGTCGTAGTGCCGCGGGCTCTTCGCGGCGCTCAGCATCAGCTGGTGGCGCGCGTCGTTGCGCCGCACCTCGACCCTCGGGTCTCTCGCCGGGTTTCGATCGCCCCACATGACCTCGTTCGCGTCGAGCACGCCGCCCTCGAGCTCGGCGACCTCGATCTTCTTTATCCCGAGCTCGAGCAGCGCCTTCACGGTGCCCGCCGCGCCCAGGCCCACGATCATCGCGTTGTCCGGCTGCTTCGCGTGCAGCCACGGCACCGTGCCCACGAGCACCGACTCGAGCGGCACGTAGGGCGGCAGCCGCTCGAGCCCGCCCTGGCCGAGGCCGTTCAGCGTGAGCCCCCAGCCCTGCATCGGCCGCGTGCGCTGCACCGCGACGCTCGCGATGTCGCCCTCGTAGAACAGCTCGATGCGCGAGGCGATCTCGCGCCGGCGCTGCTGGTCGGTGAAGTAGTCGCGCCCCACCTGCAGGGGCGCGACCATCTGCGCGGCGTCGAAGCCGGGGTACACCGCCACGAGCCCCACCGCCGCGAGCGCCATCAGCCCGCCGCGAACGCGCACCTCGGCGCCCGCGATGAGCACGAACACCGCCATGGCGCCGACGAGCAGCACGAGGAGCATGTACAGCGTGCGGTTCGTGCCGAGCACCGGCAGCAGCGCGAACCCGGTGATCGCCGAGCCCAAGATGCACCCGACCGTGTTCGCCACGTAGACGCGCGCGAGCGAGGCGCCGGCGTCGCGCGCCGACCGCTCGACCACCGCCACCAGGAGCGGCAGGCTCGCTCCCGACGCGATCGTCGGCACGAGCAGGCTCACCAGCACTCCGGCCAGCCCGAGGTGAATGAACACGGCGGGCTCGAAGCCCCCGCTGTCGAGCAGCTGCAGCACGTAGTGGAAGACCGGGAGCGACGCCGTGAAGAACACGATGCCCGCGACCATCGCGAGCTGCACCGCGCCCCACGTGAGCACCAGGTTCGTCGACCGCTTCGCCAGGCGCCCCGCGAGCAGGCTCCCGAGCGCCAGCCCCACCAGCACGGCGACCAGCACCGAGCCGATGCCGTACGCGGTGCCCTTGAGCGAGATCGCGAACAGCCGCGCCCACACCACCTGCGCGCCGGTCGCCACGAGCCCCCCGACGAACGCCGCCATCAGCGCGAGCCGGTCGCGCTTCTGGAGCGCCTCGCTCACCGCAGGCTCGGGCGCTGCCGCCGGAGCCGCGGCTGCCACCGGCCCCTCGCCGCCCGGGCGCCGCGACTTGATGAACGCGACCGCCGCGACCGTGAGGCTCGCGCCGCACACCACCAGCACCGACTTGAACACCCCGAGGTACGGCAGGAGCCAGAACGTGAGCCCGTACGCGCCCAGGCACGCGCCGACCGTGTTGAAGCCGTAGATGAGCGCCGTGCCGCGCCCCGCCTCGTCGTCTCGATCGATGGTCGCCGCACACACGTAGGGCAATGTGGCCCCCATGAGGAACGTCGGGGGCAGCATCAAGAGCACGCAGAAGACGAACCGGAAGATGACCGCGAGGGGGCCCGGGGGCGGCTCGATCGCGGCGAGCAGCCAGCCCGCGTTCTTCATCAGGGGGTAGAGGGCGAGCCCCAGGCCGCCCGTGATCGCCTCGAGCGCCGCATAGGTCGCGACGGGGCGCTGCGACGCGCCGACCCTCTTGCCCGCCCAGCGCGAGCCGAGCGCGAGGCCGCCGAAGAAGACCGACAGAACCACCGCGAACGAGAGGGTCGTGCTGCCGATGGCGAGCGCGAGCAGCCGGATCCACAGAACCTCGTACCCGAGGCCGGCGAAGCCCGAGAGAACGAGCAACGCCAGCAGGTAGTGCCGCTTCACGTGCGCGCACGTTATCAACTTCGCGCCGACGTTCCAGGGCAACGCGAGTGACGAAAATCGTCAGCCGCCGTTTCCTGGACGCGCGCGGTCGCTGAAGTACGGTCACTTGCCGCGCACGCGAAGGTGGCAGTGCTCTTGCTACCTGCGCGTTACACCGGTCTGACCGTTGGGCTGGGCACCTGTAGCTGGGCACCTGTATCAAGGAGACACACAACATGACCAAGAGACTCAAGAAGGGCTTTACCCTCATCGAGCTGATGATCGTCGTCGCGATCATCGGGATCCTCGCCGCCATCGCAATTCCCAACTTCATCCGCTTCCAGGCTCGCTCGAAGCAGTCGGAAGTGAAGACGAACCTGAAGGCGCTCTTTACCGGCCAGAAGTCCCGCTTCGGCGAGAAAGACCGCTACGCCGTCACGCTCGGCGAAGTCGGCTTCGCCCCCGAGCGCGGTAACCGCTACTACTACGACCTCGGCCTCGACATGGGCGGCGCGTGCCCGGCGGCCCAGCTCGAGCCCCGCATCGCCGCGACCGTCGCCCCGGCCGGCACGCTGTGCGGCGTCGAGGCTGACTCCTACCGGTACGGCGCGGAATTCCAGACGGCGATGCTCGTCGACCTGATCGGCGCGACCATGGCCGACTGGGAAACGGCGGTCACCGGCAACGCCAACCTCCCGGCCAACTTCATCGGCGTCGACGACCTCGCGCAGTGCCCGATGTGCGACTGGTCGGCTCACGCCGTCGGAAACATCGACAACGACGTCGGCGACGACGAGTGGTGGGTGTCCTCGCAGTTCGAGTCGCAGGTCGTCTCGGCCTGCGCCGAAGCCACGCCGATGACGATGTCTGACCAGCCTGGCGCTCCGGTCAACACGCGCAACGACGTCAACTGCGACTGATTCGCCAAAGCTGAACGGATAAAAGACCGAGGCGGCCGGGCAACCGGTCGCCTCGTCCCGTTTCATGCGCCGTTTCACGCAAGCAATGTGGTTGAAGGCCGGCGCGCTCGCTCTCGGCGTGCTGTGCATCGCGCTCACGGTGCAGCCTCCCGTTCGCGTCTACCGGGAGTCCGACATGAGACCCGTGCTGCTGCGGCCCGCGGTCGCGCGCACGATCTCGAGGCCCTTCCTTCCCCTGCTGCTCGATCTCTACTGGCTGCGCGCGCTCAACGCGATCGGCGAGGAGGACTCCGAGCGCAAGAACCGCGGCCTCTACGAGTACGCGCTCGTCATCACCGAGCTCGACCCCCGCTTCTACGAGGTCTACAAGTACCTCGGCCTCAACATCCCCTACGAGGTCGACCGCAACAAGTGGGTCAACGTCGAGCTCTCGAGCGACCTGTTTCGCCGCGGGCTGAAGGTCTTTCCCGACGACCTCAAGCTCCACCTCTACCTCGGCTACAACCTGTTCAGCCTCGAGCGGAAGTTCCGCGAGGCCTCCGACGTGTTTCTGGCGGGGAGCAGGTGCCCCGGGGCTCCCGACTTCATGGCCCCGTTCGCGACCCGGCTCCTCGCTCACGACGGCAGCGCCGAGGCCGCGCTCGCGCTCGCCCGCGAGCTCGCCGAGTCGGCCACCGACGAAGAGTCGCGCCAGGAGTTCCAGACCCGCGCCCTCGAGCTCGAGGTCGAGGTCGTGCTCCAGCGCGTCGATAAGGCGGTCGCCCGCTTCACCGAGGAGCAGCAGCGCGGCCCGAAAGACATGGAGGAGCTCAAAGCGAAAGGCTACTGGGACGGCCCGATGGAAGATCCCCACGGCGAGAAGATCGTGATCGGCTACGACGGCAAGGTCCGCTCCGGCTCCTTCGGTGGGCGGCGCGTGGAGGTGCACGAGAAATGACGTTGGCGGTACGAACGGAGGGGCTGAGCAAGACGTACCAGCTGGGCTTCGCGCTGCGCCGCAGCGTGCGCGCGCTGCAGGGCCTGAGCCTGTCGATCGAGACCGGGCAGGTCTACGGGCTGCTCGGGCCCAACGGCGCCGGCAAGTCGACGACCATCAAGATCCTGCTGAACCTCATCAAGCCGACGTCGGGCAAGGCCGAGATCTTCGGCGCCGCGCCGCAGTCTCCCGAGGTCCGCCGCTCCATCGGCTTCCTCCCCGAGAACCCCGCGCCGTACGAGTACCTGAGCGGCGTCGAGTTCGTGACCTACGCCGCGAAGCTCGCGGGCCTCTCTGGCGCGGCGCTCCGCACCCGGGTCGACAAGGTGCTCGACCGCGTCGGCCTCTCGCGCGCGGGGAAGCTGCAGATCCGCCGCTACTCGAAGGGCATGGTGCAGCGCGTGTCGCTCGCGCAGGCGCTGGTCGCCGAGCCGAAGCTGCTCGTGCTCGACGAGCCCACCTCGGGCCTCGACGTGCTCGGCCGGCAGCTGATCCGCGACATCATCCAGGAGCAGCGCGCCCGCGGCACCACGATTCTCTTCTGCAGCCACATCATCCCCGACGTCGAGGCGCTCTGCGATCGCGTCGCAGTCATCATCGGCGGCAACCTCACGAAGGAGGGCCGGGTCGACGAGCTGCTCGCCCGGCAGGACTCCGCGATGGAGGCCACCATCGAGGGCATCGCCGAGGCCGCGCTCGAGCCCGTGAAGGCGTCGCTGCAGGAAGTGCGCGTCATGGGGCCGCGGCTGCTCGTCCGCTTCCCCAACGAGAAGCAGCGCGAGGTGCTGCAGCGCGTGCTCGAGACCGGCGGCACGATCACGCGCCTCGAGCGCACCCGCTTCACGCTCGAGGAGCTGTTCCTCAAGACCGTCAAAGAGAGCAAGACGCTCGTGGGGAGCGACCTCACGTGAACGAGCTGCTCGCCATCGCGCTCAGCGGGTTCCGCGAGTCGCGCCGCAACCGGGTCACCGTCGTCGTCTTCCTCTTCGCGTTCGTGATGATCTTCGCGACGACGTTCGCGCTCGAGCTCACCGTCGCCACCTTCGAGCGCGTGATGACCGACGTGGGCCTGGGCGTCATGAGCCTGATCGCGGTGTTCCTCGCGATCTTCCTCGCCACGGGCCTGCTGCCGCGCGAGGTCGAGCGCCGCACCGTGTACATGGTGGTCACGAAGCCCGTCGGGCGGTCGAAGTTCGTGGTCGGCCGGCTGCTCGGCAACCTGGTGACGCTGTCGTTCGTGATGGCGATCATGGCGGTGCTCTTCGTCGCGCAGATGGCCATCAACCACGCGACGCTCACGCAGGCGCACGGCATCGCGATCGCGGGGCTGTTCCTCGAGGTGATCGTGCTGAGCGCGGTCGGGTTCATGTTCGCGTCGGGCAGCTCGCAGTTCGTGGCGACGGTCGCGACCGTGGGCATCTACTTCGTCGGCCACCTCGCGCCCGACCTGTACCGCATGGCGAACAAGACGCAGAACGTGGCGCTCAAGTGGGTCGGCAAGGCCGCCTACTACGTGCTGCCGAACCTCGACCGCCTCGACTTCAAGGCGCGCGCCACCTACGCCGAGCCCACGACGTTCTCGGAGCTGGGCGGCTCGGCCGTCTACGCGGTGGGCTACGCGTGCATCGCGATCGTGATCGCGTGCCTCGTCTTCGAGCGCCGCGACTTCAAGTGAGTCGGTGGTCGGTGGTCGGTGGTCGGGCTGCATCGAACTGCCACGTCAGGGGCACGACTGCGACCACACGACACGCCGCTCCCGCGGCGTCACCGCGCCCGGAGCAAACACCACGCGCTCGATGTCGACCCGCACCGCCGTCTCGCGGCTCTGCCCGCAGCCGTACCCGCCGAGCCCCTGCAGCGCGGCCTCATCGGGGGCCCCGGTCATCTGCAGCACGAGCATCAGCCAGCGGTGGCGCTGGGGCCGGTGCGCCAGCAGCATCGGCTGATCGAGCACGTCGGGCATCACGTCGACGCGCCGCCCGTCGGCAAGCGTGGCGTTGAGCTCGAGCCACTCGTCGTCGGTCTGCGGGTTCGGCGCGAACATGGCCCAGCGCTGGTCGAGCCTCAGCCCCCGGATCACCGGCCACACCGGAGCGTCCAGCCGCTCCGGAGTCGCCGCCTGGGTCGCCCAGGTGGCGCCCTGCTCCGAGAGATCACAGGCGAGCTCGAGCCCGATGCACGCCAGGCCGAACGCGCTCGCGGCGAGGCCGAGCCGCCGTCGCCACACCGTCGCGGGAGGCGCCGGCGCCGCCGCCGGGTGCGACGCCCGCCGCGCCACGGTCTCCCAGAACCACGCGGGCAAGAGCGCCAGCGCGGTCACCACGCCGACCCAGGGGAAGGTGCCGAGCCACAGGCACACGCCGAACGTCACGTTCATCATCACGATCAGCAGCACGCCCGCCGTGCGCACCGGCCCGAACGGAACGAGCGCCGCGATCGGAATCAGGAGCTGCACGCTCAGCGCGCCGCGCGTGCCGGCCTCGAGCAGCGAGGGGAAGCCGCGCAGCCAGACGCCCAGCGGCCGCGCGAGCTGGTCGAGCGTCAGCGCCTCGCTCACCGCGGTGCCCCCCGACCACGACGTCCCGAGCACCTTGAAGCCGAGCGCGCAGATGAACAGCGACACGAGCTGGAACACGAGGCCCGCGCTCCCCACCGACGCCACCTTCCACTCGGCGGGCGGGCCGCGCCGCCGAGCATCGACCGACGCGACGGCGCCGAGCGGCAGGAACATCGCCCAGAACAGGCACAGCCGCAGCAGGTCGTCACCCGCGTGCGCGAGCGCGAGGTTGCGGTTCTGTACCGACACGAGCAGGACCCACGAAACGATCGTCGCGACCCGCGTCCGGTACCCCACCGTCAGGCACAGCGCCGACACCGCCGACAGCACGAACAGCGCCGTCGCCCACGCCATCGAGCCCGAGACGAAGAACGCCGAGACGAGCGGGCCCGGCGCCTGGCGCGCGAGCTCGACCGGCAGGACTCCCTGATCCGTGTAGTGCGCGCGGAGGTCGGCCGCGCGCATCGCGAGATCGAACAGCAAGAGCAGCCCCAGCCCCGCGCGGAACAGCGCGAGCGAGCGCACGTCGAGGCCGAACACCGCGCGCGCCGCCGCGCGCAGCAGCGGGCCCGCCTGCTGATCGAGCAGCGCGGGCTTCGCGCCGGTCAAGGGAGCTCGCTGTCGCCGAGGCCGTGCTTCGCGAGCCGGTAGCGAAACGATCGAAACGACAGCCCCAGCGCCGCGGCCGCCTTCGTCTTGTTGTCCGCGCCCGCGAGCGCCTCGACCAGGTACGCGCGCTCGACCTCGTCGAGGTACTTCTCGAGCGAGAAGCCCGGCGTCAGCTTCGCCGCGGCGCCGTGCGACACCTCTTTCTCGCCGCGCACCGCCGGCGGCAGCGACGCCGGAGACAGCCCGTCCTGCTCCGACAGCGTCGCCGCCCGCTCGACCACGTTCTGTAGCTGCCGCACGTTGCCGGGGAACCGGTAGCGCGTCAGCAGCTCGAGCGTCTCGGGCTCGAAGTGCAGGCCCGGCCGCCCCAGGTCTTCCGCCGAGCGCGCGAGGAAGTGGCGCGCGAGCACGGGAATGTCCTCCGACCGCTCGCGCAGCGGCGGGACTTTGATGGCGATGACGTTCAGCCGGTAGAAGAGATCTTCGCGGAAGCGGCCTGCTTTCACCTCGGCCTCGAGGTCCTTGTTCGTCGCCGTGATGATGCGCGCGTCGAACGCGACCTCCAGCGTGCCGCCGACCGGCCGCACGCGCCGCTCCTGCAGCACGCGCAACAGCTTCACCTGCACCGCGGGCGACACCTCGGCGATCTCGTCGAGGAACACCGTGCCCTGCCCCGCCGACACCAGCAGGCCCGTGCGATCGGCCATCGCCCCGGTGAACGCCCCTTTGAGGTGCCCGAACAGCTCGCTCTCGAGCACGCCCTCGGCCAGCGCCGCGCAGTTGATCGGAATGAAGGGCTGCGTGCCGCGCTCGCTGCGCACGTGCACCTCGCGGGCGACGAGCTCCTTGCCGGTGCCGCTCTCGCCGGTCACCAGCACCGTGCCGCGCGGCGACGCCGCCACCCGGTCGACCATCGCCCACACCTGCCCCATCACCGGGCTCTGGCCCCACACCACGCGCGAGCCCGAGCGCGACGACTTGCGCAGGTTGTCGTTCTCGACGCGGATCAGCCGCTTCTCGAGCGCGCGCTGCACCAGCAGCCGGAACTCCTCGTTGTCGAACGGCTTGCCGATGTAGTCGTACGCGCCCTCGCGCACCGCCTCGATCGCCGACGCCGGCGTGCCGTACGCCGTGATGATGATGACCTCGGGCGCCATCGTGCGCGAGCGCGCGTCCTTCAGCACCGTCAGCCCCGACTCGTCGCCGAGCTTCATGTCGGTGATGACGAGATCCAACGGCTCGCGATCGAGCACCGCCTTCGCGGCCTTCACCGTCGCCGCGACGAACACCTCGTGGCCCCACTTGCCCACGAGCATCTCGAGGTATTCCCTCATCGACAGCTCGTCGTCGACGACCAGAACTTTCATGCCGTGGCCCTGGGCGCCGATTGAAGCGCGACGACGAACTCCGTGCCTTCGCCCGGGTTCGAGCGTACCGAGATTTCACCGCCGTGGCTGCGCACGATCGTGTGCGCCGTCGACAGGCCCAGCCCCGTGCCGCCCTGCCGCGTCGAGTAGAACGGCTCGAAGATGCGCGTGAGCTCCGACGGCGGAATGCGGCCCGCCGAGTCCCACACGCGGATCTCGGGCCTCCCGTTGCGCTCGGCCGCGAACACCTTCACCTTGCCGCCCGGCCCCACCGCCGCGAGCGCGTTGCGCACCAGGTTGATGACCACCTGCTGCAGCTGCGCCGGGTCGCCCAGGCCCAAGATCGGCCCCGACACCACCTCGAGCGTCACGCCGCGCGCCAGCGGGTCGGCCTTCAGCATCTCGACGATCTCGCTGATCAGCCGGCCCAGGTCGAGCGTCTCGAGCTTCGGCGGCGGAGGCCGCGCGAACTTGAGAAAGTCCTCCACCAGCTCGTGCAGGCGGTCGGCCTCGCGAATGAGGATGCGGCTCAGCCGCGCCGACCGGGTCTCGCCGCCCGCTTCGTCTCCCAGCATCTGCGCCGCGCCGCGCATCGAGGCGAGCGGGTTGCGGATCTCGTGCGCGAGCTGCGCCGAGAACTTTCCCAGCGACGCGAGGTGATCGACGGTGCGCAGCTGCTCCTCGGCGCGCCGCAGCTCCGACAGATCTTGAAACACCACCAGCGTCGAGCCCGCCGTCTGGTCGAGCGGCGCCACCGTGAGGCCCAGCGTGCGCTCGCCCGCCGGCGTCGGGACCTTGAGCTCCGCGCGCTTCACCCCCGCGTGAATCGTGCGCATCCCGGGGAGCAGCTCCTCGACGTCGGTGCCCCAGTCGCCGCTGATGCGCCCCAAGATCGCCTCGCCCGCCGCGTTCAAGAACGTCACGCGCCCGTTCGCGTCGCAGGTGAGCAGGCCGCTCGGCATCGCCGCCAGGATCAGGTTCTGGACGTCGACGAGCTGCTCGATGCGCTCCTGGCCCGCCTTCAGCCTCCCGCCGGCCGCCGCCAGCTGCCGAGACAGGTAGCCGGCCAGCATGCCGATCGAGATCTGCGCGATCGCGTTGCTCGCCAGCACGAACGCGAGCCGCCCTGTCGGCAGCACGTGCGAGTCGAGCGGGTCGACCCCGAGCTGCAGCTGCACCGCGAGCACCACCGACGCGAACGCCAGCGCCGAGCTCACCGCCGCGATCAGCGCGCCGCGCTGGTAGAGCAGGATCGCGGCGGCCACCACCGCGACCGAGTACACGAACGTGAAGGGCGACTCGCCGGCTCCGGTGAGGAACACGACGCTCGAGGCGAGCACCACGTCGCCGAGCACCTGCACGTAGGCGGCGCGCGTGCCCGCGATGCCGCGCCTCAGCGCCACCGCGTACACGAGCGTCATCACGTAGACGACGCCGATCACCGCGAACGCCAGCTGATCGGCGGTCGTCAGCTCGCTCGGAACCAGCGCCCGCCGCACGCCCAGGAAGATCAGCAGCAGCGTGGTGACGCCCACGCGGAACGCCGCCAGCCACGTCAGCTTTCTCGTGAGCTCGCCGCCTTCGCCAAGCGGCGCGACGCTCGTGCTACTTGATGGCACCGGCGATCGAGAAGATGGGCAGGTACATCGCGATGAGGAAGCCGCCGACCACGCCGCCGAGGAACACCATCAGAATGGGCTCGATCAGCGACGTGAGCGCGGTCACGGCCGCGTCGGCTTCGTCGTCGTAGAAGTCGGCGATCTTGTTGAGCATCTGATCCATCGCGCCCGTCGCCTCGCCGACGCCGATCATCTGCACCACCATCGACGGAAACACCTTCGTCTCAGACAGCGGCCCCGCGATGTTCTTGCCTTCCGAGATCTTCTGCCGCGTGTACATGATCGCGGCCTCGACCGTGCGGTTGCCGGCCGTCTTCGCCGTGACGTCGAGCGCGTCGAGAATCGGCACGCCCGAGCTCACCATCGTGCCGAGCGTTCGCGTGAAGCGCGCCACCGCCACCTTGCGGAGCAGGTCGCCGACGATCGGAGCCTTCAAGATCGCCTTGTCGAAGAGCTCGCGGCCCTTCTTGTTCCGGTAGAACGCGGTGCACAGGCCCGAGAACACCACGATGCCGATCACCATGTAGACGACGTTGTCGACCATGAAGTCCGAGAAGTCGACGACCAGCTGCGTCGGGCCCGGCAGCGCGGAGCCGAAGTCCGAGAACATCTTCTTGAAGACCGGCGTCACCTTGAGCAGCAGCAGCGCCGTCACGCCGATGGCCACCATGATGACCACCACCGGGTAGACCATCGCGCCCTTCACCTTGCGCTTCAGCTTCTCGGCCTTCTCTTTGTAGAGCGCGAGGCGGTTCAGAATCGTGTCGAGAATGCCGCCGACCTCGCCTGCCGCGCACAGCTGCACGTAGAGCTCGTCGAACACCTTCGGGTGATCTTTGAGCGCGTCCGAGAACGTCGAGCCCGCCTCGACCTTCGCCTTCACCGCGAAGATCGTCTTCTTCATCGACGGGTTCTCGGTCTGCGACCCGAGGATGTCGAGGCACTGCACCAGCGGCAGGCCGGCGTCGATCATCGTCGCGAACTGGCGCGTGAAGATGAGCAGGTCTTTCTGCGCCACGCCGCCCAGACCCGGGATCTGCAGGTCGGTGTCGAAGATCGTCTTCTTGCGGACCTTCGTCGGCGTCAGGCCGAGGCTCTTGAGGCGGGCGTCGACGGCGGCCGCGTCGCTGGCCTCCATCTCGCCCTTCTTGACCTCACCCTGCTTGGTCTTCGCTTCCCAGAGCCACAGGTTGCCCAGGGACCTCTTCTTCGGGGCCGGCGCTGACTGAACTCGCGGAGCGGCCGGCTGGGTGACTGCCGTCGGTGCGGCGGGTTTCGTGGCGACTTGAGGCATGGGAGCTCGTGACCTTCGAAGAAAGAAAGAACCGCGAGCAGTCTACTCTGGCTCGCTGAAAATCCTAGCCGTCGGCCGTGCGCTCCGGAGCGCTCTGCCTACGTGTGACTACCTGCGCTCAGCGCACGCCGGGCTGGCCGATCGTCGGGCGGCCGGGCAGGTTTCCGCCGCCGCCGCCGCTCGCCAGGATGTTCTTCAGCTCTTCCGGGTCGGAGGTGCGCCCGAACGCCTCTTCCTGCGAGATCAGCCGGCGCTGCAAGAGCGACGCGAGCGACTGGTTGAACGTCTGCATGCCGAACTTCGCCTGGCCGACCTGCATCGACGAGTAGATCTGGTGCACCTTGTCTTCGCGAATGAGGTTCCTGATCGCGGGGTTCGGGATCATCACCTCGAGCGCCAGCACGCGGCCCGCCCCGCTCGCCTTCGCGAGCAGCGACTGCGACATGATGCCCTCGAGCACGAACGACAGCTGCGCGCGCACCTGCGGCTGCTGGTACGGCGGGAACACGTCGAGAATGCGGTTGATCGTCTGCACCGCGCTGTTCGTGTGCAGGGTGGCGAACGCGATGTGACCGGTCTCGGCGATGACGAGCGCCGCCTCGATCGTCTCGAGGTCGCGCATCTCGCCGACCAGCACGACGTCGGGGTCCTGCCGCAAGATGTACTTGAGCGCCGTCTTGAACGAGCGCGTGTCTGCCCCCACCTCGCGCTGGTTCACCAGGCAGTTCTTGTGCGGGTGCAGGTACTCGATCGGATCTTCGATCGTCATGATGTGCTCGTGACGCTCGGTGTTGATCTTGTCGATGATGCTCGCCAGCGTCGTCGACTTCCCCGACCCGGTGGGCCCCGTCACCAGCACGAGCCCGCGCGGCTTCTTCGACAGGTCCGACACCACCTGCGGCAGCCCGAGCTCCTGGAAGGTGAGGATCTTGAACGGAATGGTGCGGAACGCGCCCGCCACCGCGCCGCGCTGCATGAAGATGTTCGAGCGGAACCGCGAGAGCCCCTTCACGCCGAACGACAGGTCGAGCTCGTTGTCCTCTTCGAACTTGTGCTTCTGCGCGTCGGTGAGAATCGAGTAGCACAGCTGCTTCGTCTCGACCGGCGACAGCGGCGCCGTCTTCAGCGGCACCAGCTCGCCGTCGATGCGCAGCTGCGGAGGTGAGCCCGTCGTGATGTGCAGGTCGGAAGCGCCCTTCTCGACCATCGCCTTGAGCAGCTGGTGGAGGTTCGCCATGTCTTTAGAACCGGTCCGGCGCGGTGTTGCCGACCGCCTCTTCGAGCGTCGACGTGCCGTTCATCACCTTGTTGATGGCCGACATGCGCAGGGTCTGCATGCCGAGGCGAATGGCCTCCTGCTTCAGCTCCGCCGCCGACGCGCCGTTGATGACGAGCTCCTTCAGCCCGTCCCAGAACGGCATCACCTCGTACACGGCGACGCGGCCGCGGTAGCCGCGGTCGTTGCACTCGCGGCAGCCGTTCTTCTCGTACAGCGTGAACTGCCCGATCTTGTCGGCCGGCACGCCCGCGTCGATCAGCGCCTGCGGCTCGAAGTCCTTCACCGGCTTCTTGCAGGTGTTGCACAGCTTGCGGCACAGGCGCTGCGCCAGGATCAGGTTCAGCGACGCCGTCACGAGGAAGGGCTCGATGCCCATGTTCAGCAGGCGGCTGATCGTGCCCGGCGCGTCGTTCGTGTGGAGCGTCGAGAGCACGAGGTGGCCCGTGAGCGCCGCCTTCACCCCGATCTCCGCCGTCTCGAAGTCGCGGATCTCGCCGATCATGATGATGTCGGGGTCCTGCCGGAGGAAGCTGCGGAGCGCCGACGCGAAGTTCAGGCCGATGTCGTCCTTCATCTGCACCTGGTTGATGCCGGCGAAGTTGAACTCCACCGGGTCTTCCGCGGTGCACAGGTTCGAGCCGACGTCGTTCAGCGCCGACAGCGCCGAGTAGAGCGTCGTCGTCTTCCCCGAGCCGGTCGGGCCCGTCACGAGCACCATGCCGTACGGGCGATCGATGGCCTCCTTGAACCACTTCAAGGGCTCCGGCTCGAAGCCGAGCTTCGTCATGTCGAGCTGCAGGTTCGACTTGTCGAGCAGACGCATGACGATCTTCTCGCCGAACAGCGTCGGGCAGACGCTGACGCGGAAGTCCATCTCTTTGCCGCCCGCGATCTTGATCTTGATGCGCCCGTCTTGCGGGAGCCGGCGCTCCGAGATGTCGAGCTGCGCCATGATCTTGAGGCGCGACGTGATCGCGTTGCGCAGCTTCATCGGCGGCCGCATCACCTCGTACATCACGCCGTCGATGCGGAAGCGGACGCGGAAGTCCTTCTCGTAGGGCTCGACGTGAATGTCGCTCGCGCCCTTGCCGATCGCGTCTTTCAGCACCAGGTTCACGAGCTTGATGACCGGCGCGTCGTCGGCCGCCTTCGTCGCCTCGTCGAGGTTCGCGTCGTCTTCGTCGACCGACACTTCGACGTCGTCGGCGTTCACCTCGCCGACGATCTCTTCCAGCGACGGGCCCTTCTCTGCGTAGTAGCGCTCGATCGCCTCGCGCACCGACGGCTCGGAGGCCACCACCGGCTCGATGTTGTACGACGTGAGGAACTTCAGGTCGTCGACCGCGTAGATGTTCGACGGGTCGCACATCGCGACGATCAAGCTCGGGCCCGCGCGGTTCACCGGGATCACCAGGTGCTTCTCGGCCACGTCTTTCGGCACGAGCTTGATGATCTCGGGGTCGATGTCGAAGTCCTTCAGGTTGATCGCCGGCACGCCGTACTGCTTCGAGAGAAAGTCGGTGAGCTTCGACTCCTCGATCGCGCCCGTCTTGATCAGCGCCGTACCGATGCGCGCGCCCGACTTCTGCTGCTCTTCCTGCGCTTTCCGGAGCTGCTGAACGGAGATGAGGTTCTCGCGAACCAGGAGCTCGCCAAGGCGACCAGACATTTCGATGATTAAAGGGCCCGCAACTCAGGGCGTCAACGGTTGAATCACGACGCGGCGCGTGCGACCGCGGTTCTCGCCGCCTCGACGTCGCGCGCGATCTGCCCCGTCAGCTCCGACACCGAGCCGAACCGCTGCTCGCCCCGCAGCCGCTCGATGAACTCCACGCTCAGCTTCTTGCCGTACAGGTCGCCCTGAAAGTCGAACAAGTGCGCCTCGATGGTCACCTCTCCACCCCCGAACGTCGGCTTCACCCCGATGTTCGCCGCGCCCCCCCACCGCTGAGCCGAGCCCTTCACCGCGACCCGGACTGCATACACGCCCGCACCCGGCCGCAGCTCGTTCTGCGTGTCGATGTTCGCGGTCGGAAACCCGATCGTGCGCCCGCGGCCCGCTCCCGGCACCACCGTGCCCTCGAGATCGAAGTACCGCCCGAGCAGCCGCTGCGCCGCCGCCACGCGCCCCTCGAGCACGTACTCGCGCACCTTGCTCGACGACACCACCACGCCGTCGACCGTCACCGCCGCCACGATCTGCAGCGCGGCCCCCGCCTTCTTGCACGCGGCCTCGAGCGTCGCCGTCGTCCCCGAGCGCTTCGTGCCGTACGTGAAGTCGTAGCCGACCACGATCGTCTTCACGGCGAGCCCCTCGAGCAGGGCCGCCTCGAACGCCGCCGCCGTCGTCCGCGCGTACTCCAGCGTGAACGGCTGCACCACCGCGAACGACAGCCCCGCCTGCTCGAGCAGCTCGAGCTTGCGCGGCAGCACCGTGATCAGCCGCGGCGCGAGCTCCGGCTGCAGCACCTTGCCCGGGTGCGGCGCGAACGTCACCGCCCCCGCCTTCCCCGCCCGCCTCGCCTCGTCGATCAGCGCCCGGTGCCCCAGGTGAACGCCGTCGAAGTTCCCCAGGCAGATCGCGGCGCCCTCGAGCTCCTTCGAGGCCGCGCCCGCCTCCAACGAAGAGAAGACCTTCATGTCGGAGCGGGTTTTGATAGCAGTGCTCGCCAGCGATGTCGCGCGTGCCGTTGCGTCCAGATCCGGTGGGGCTCGAGTTCGTCGGGGTGAAGGCGCCTCCCGACTGGGTGCAGGTCTTCGGCGGCAGCAACGGGCCCCTCGAGCTCGAGATCGGCTGCGGCGCCGGCGGCTTCGCGGTCGAGTACGCCCGCCGGAACCCCACCGTCCGCTACGTCGCGTTCGAGTGGCGCAAGAAGTACGCCCGCGAGGTCGCCCACCGCGCGCAAAAGCACGGTGTCCACAACCTGCGCGTCATCGAGGCCGACGCCCGCCTCGAGGTGCCGCGGCTCTTCGCCAAAGGCTCGCTCGCCTGCGTGCACCTCCAGTTCCCCGACCCGTGGTGGAAGCGCTCGCACCAGAAGCGCGCGATCCTCACTCCGGCGTTCACGCAGCTGCTCTTCGACCTGCTCGCGCCCGGCGGCCGCTTCGACCTGCGCACCGACGTCGAAGACCGCGCGAAGGGCATGCTCGCCACCCTCGAGAAGGCGGGCTTCGTGAACCCCCTGGGTCACGGCGCCTTTCACCCCGCGCTGCCCGACGACGTGCCCTCGACCCGCGAGCGGCGCTACCTCGTGACGGGGGAACCGGTTTTCCGGGCGCGGCTGTTGAGGCCGTGATTAACGTCAGGACTGCAAGATGAAGGCCGTATTCCCGAAGCTCGCTCCTCTGGAGCACCGTTCAGCCGCGCCGCGCGAGCCGCGCCGAGAGCCGTGGCGCGCGCCCAGACCGTGCTTCGCCGGAGCGAGCGCGTGGGTCCTCCTCACCGTGCTCGTCATGAGCGGCTGCAACCGTCCGCGTTGGGACAAGCCCGACGAGGCCTACCGCTCGTTCTCTTCCGCGGTGCGCCGCGGCGAGGTGAAGACCGCGTGGAACGCGCTGTCGGCCGACACGCGCAAGGCGGCCGAGGCGCGCAGCAAAGAGATGGCGCAGGCCTCCGGGGGCTCGGTGAAAGACGAACCGATGCTCATGTTCTTCGCCTCGGGGTATAAGCCTCTCCCCCAAGGGGACGTGAAGGTGGCGAAGGAAGAGGGGCAGACCGCAGTCGTCGAGGTGGCCGTGGGCGATGGCGGCGTCACCCAGTCTCAGCGCATGGTCAAAGAAGGAGATCGGTGGGCGGTCGATCTCACCGAGGCATTCAAGTGAGCGATCGTCCCAAGAAGCCACCCGTCGAGGTCGTCCGCCGCCCGGCCGGAGCGCCCGCTCCCCGCCCGATCGTCTCGCCGGCGCCGCGCCCCGTGGCTCCTCGCGGCGGCCCCGTCGCGCCCCGCCCGGTGTCGCCCGCTCCGGCGCCCCGCCCCGCGGGCGCCCCGGTGAGCTCCGGCGCCCCGCCGGCGTCCAGGCCCTCCAGGCCGTCATTCGGCGATCGGCCCTCGTTCGACCGCGGCGGCCCTCCCCGCGGCCGCGGCGCCGGAGGCTTCCCCCGCCCCGCTCGCCCGCCCGGCCCTCCGCCGACCGCCGAGCAGATCAACGCCCTCGCCAGGCGCGAGCGCGTGCCCGCCCGCATCGCCAAGGGCGAGCTCGAGGGCAAGATGAAGTGCCGCATCTGGAAGAAGCTGCACGCCGAGGAGGCCAGGCGCTTCGACCAGGCCTACACCCTGATGGAGAAGACGCCCGGCCTCGAGCTCGCCGAGGCGTTCGGCGTCAACCAGGCGGGCGTCTCGGTCGAGGAGTTCCGCGAGCGCCGCGCCCGCGTGAAGAAGAAGGAAGAGGTCAAGGTCGCGCGCACCTCGGTCGACCCGGCGCCGATCGACAAGTTCCTCCAGGACCTCGTCGCCACCAAGGCCGAGCTGACGCTCGTGCTCGGCGAGCGTACGGTCGTCGACGTCATCACCGCCGTCGAGCCCGTCGCGTTCCAGCTCGAGAAGAGCGGGCGGCTCGAGAAGCTCCAGGTCGTGGCGCTCTGCAGGAGATCCCTGTGGGAGAAGCAGGGCCCCCACTTCGAGCGCGACGCGAAGCTCGCGCAGAAGCCGCTGCCGGTGGCCCGCCAGCCGGCGCGCCGCCCCGTCTCCGACCCGCGGCCGTTCATGGAACATGCGGGCAAGCCGCTCGCCTTCCTGCTCCGCAACGGCCTCAAGCTCGAGCTGCCGCTGCGCGGCGTCGGCCCGTTCGACGTGCTCCTCGGCACCGAGGGCGAAGAGCTGTTCGTCCCCCTTCACGGCATCGTGAAGTGGGAGCCGAAGCCCTGATCAAAAGCAGGGCCTTCGCCCCCCACTGAGGGGCGCATGAACGCCCTGCTCCTCGCCGTCAGCCTCGCCGCGATTCCGTCGGCCTCCCGCTACAGCCTCACGGCCGGCCACCAGCCGCGCATGGTTCACGTGCTGGTCGACGCCGACACGCGCGACATCGAGCTCATGCGGGTGAGCTCGGTTCGCGCCGGCTACTACCGCGGGTTCGCCGCCGTGGCCGTCGAGGCCGATCGGCTCTGCCGCGGCAGCTGCGATCTCGACGTCGAGGTCGACCCGCGCCTCGACTACGTGCTCCGCGTCGGCGACGAAGAGCCCCGCGCCGTCGATCTCACGAGCCACGGCGACTCGGTCATCGTGAAGGTGAACCCGCCCTCGACCGGCCTGCGCGGCGGCGGCACCGCGATGCTCACCGGCGGCATCGTGACCACCGCCATCGGCGGAGTCACGGTGCTCGCCAGCCTGTACGGCCTCCTCTTCAGCAGCCTGTCTGCGTACCCCACCTACGGCACGCCGCAGTTCCTCGGCGTCGACGTGCCGGTGTTCATCGCGCTCGGCGTCGGCGCCATCGCGGTCGGCGTCACGAACATCATCATCGGGGCCATCATGAAGCGGCACGCCGCGATGACGGTCGACACGCTGCCCGGCGACACGGCGCCGGCGAACCTGCCGCCTCCGCCCCCCGCGCCGCCGAGCGACACCGCGGTGATGTGAAGTCGACGGTCACTCACCGTCGACTGCCGGTTGTCGACTGACGACTGGCTTCAGCCCCGCGCGCATCGCATCCATCGCTTCGAGCTGGGTGCGGTGCGTGCGGTCTCTCAGCTCGAGCTGACACAGCGCCTTCAGCCGCGCGTACAGCCGGTACGCCGTCGCCCTCGACGTCCCCCTCGCCTGCGCCCAGTCGTCGACGCTCTGCCCGTCGAGCACCGCGCGCAACAGCTCGCGCTCGTCGGTCGAGAACACGTTCAAGATGCCGCGCGCCAGCCGCTGCGCGTCGATGCGCGCGCGCAACACCTCGGGGAACTCGCGCGACTCCGTGAGCTCTTCCCGCGGCACCTCGGCCACGTAGCGCTTCAAGAGCTCGCCGGTCGCCTCGCCCGTCGTCGGCTTGTGGCCCCACTCGCTCCACACCGCCGCGAGCGCCTGCTCCACGAACACCGGCGAGAAGCCCGCCTTCGACTGAATCGTCGCGGGGTACGCCGCGCCCGGCGGCGGCGGAGCGTGCATGCCCGACAGCGCCTCCCGTACGTGCGCCGACAGCGCGTGGTACTGCTTGTGCTGCGGGTGCTCGTCCGCCACCAGCTGGCGGAAGCGGTGCCGCACGGCGCGGCCGAGCGCCTCCTCCTCCATCTGCATCAGCTCGGCGCGGCGCTTGTCGTTCATCAGCTGCTGCTCGAAGAAGAGGCCCACCAGGCCGTCGAACGTCTGGCTGTCGGAGTGGGAGCCCGAGCCCGACGCCAGGGCGGCGCGCAGCGCCCGGTACTGCTCCTCGGAGAACTCGCCGCGCTCGTGGAAGGCGGCGATCGCTCCGTGAAGGCTCACTTCCGCCCGCGAAACGCCGCGAGGGGGATCACCTGGCTCACGTGCGTGCCCGCGCGCGCCGACTGCGCACGGCGGATGAGGAGCGGAATGTCGCCCTCGCCGCGCTCGATGGCGACCCGCAGATCGCCGAGCCGCTCGAGGTGGCGGCGCACCGGCACGCCCTCGGCCGAGAGCGCCACGAGCTGGCGCAGGTTCGCCTCGGCGTCGTTCAGCTGCGCCTCGGCCCGGGCCATGTCTTTGCGCGCGAGCGACAGCCACGCCGCCGTCTCGGACGCCACGAGATCGAGCTCGTGGTTCAGCGAGAGAATCACCTTGCCGCGCGCCGAGTCCGCGGTGACGCGCTCGAGCGGCACCTTGTGGTGCTTCATGTCGCCGCGCTCGTTGAAGCTCGCGTGCACCGTCGCCGCCCACTCGCCCCCCTTGAGCCGCCCCGTCAGGAGCACGCGCCGCGCGAGGCCCCGCGAGATGTCGCCGAGCGTCACCACCAGCGCGTCGTCTTCGGCCCGCGTCGGGTACGCGTGGCGCGACGTCAGCGACGCGAACCCCTCGGGCTGCACGCGCACCGACGCCCCCTGCGCCACCTCGCCGAACAGGTGCGAGATCACCGCGCCCATCGCCTCGGCGAGCCCCTCGGGCCCGTCGACGTGCTCGAACGCGTTACCGGAAGGCAACGTCAGCGCCGACAGGATCTCGGCCACGTAGTGCCGCGCGAGGCCGAGCGCGTGCACCGACAGCCCCTCTTGCGACAGCCGCAGGCCCAGGGAATCGAACGCGTCTTGCGTGTCGGGCCCGACCGACGGCTCGCCGTCCGTGAGCAGCAACAGCCGCGGCCGCCGGCCCGGCACCAGCACCCGCTGCAGCGACCGCGCGCCGAGCTCGACCGCGTGGTGCAGCGCGGTGCCGCGGCCCGTCTCGACCTCGGCCAGCGCGTCCGACAGCGAGCGCTTGCCCTTGGCGTCCATGGGGATGACGGGCACCCGCTGCTCCGCGACGCCGTCGAACAAGAGCAGCCCGAGGTAGTCGTCGGGGCCCGCCAGGTCGACGAACTGCTGCGCGGCCTCGACCGCCGCCGACAGCGGAGCGCCCTTCATCGAGCCGCTCCGGTCGAGCACCATGTTCACCATCACCGGAGCCCGGGGCTCGTCGCCCGAGGTCTCTGCCGTGATGAGCACGTGCGCATCCTTCGTGTCTGCGTCGCCCTTCTCCACGGCCCAGGCAGTCCAATTCATGGAGCAGTCCAGTTCATTCGTCGATCACCCTTCACCCAATAGGAGGGCAGAGGCCCGCCAGACGTCTCAGATCCTACCCGACAGCACCTAACCTGAGGAAACCCCTACATGAACCGCGGGGGCCGATTTACCGGCCCCGGCCATTGTCGGACCCCCTCGTTAAGGTCTGTTTCGTGGCGTTGGCTCCCCTGCTGCACCATCACGCGTTCATCGATCTCGAGACGACGGGCTTGGACCCCGCGTCCGACCAGGTCATCGAGGTCGGCATCGTGCTGGTCGAGCGCGGCGAGATCGTGCAGCGCGTCGGCCAGCTGCTGCGCCCCTCGCGCCCACTGCCCGTCATCATCAAGCGGCTGACCGGCCTCGACGACGCCCTCCTGGCGACGCACCCTTCGTTCGGCGAGTTCCGCGCCGAGCTGGGCCAGCTGCTGAAGGGGTGGACGATCGTGGCCCACAACGCCGCCTTCGAGCGCGCGTTCATGGACGGGCTCCTCGAAGAGATCGCGGCGCCCGTGCTCGACTCGTGCGAGCTGTACCACTACCTGTACCCCGAGCTGCCCAGCCACTCGCTCGAGGCCATGGTGAAGTGGGCGGGCCTCGGCAACGGCGCCCAGCACCGCGCGCTCGAAGACGCGGAAGATACGTTTCACGCGCTCTGCTACGCGCTGCAGCGCTGCGTCGACGAGGCCCGGCAAGACGATCTCACCGAGCTGCTCGAGATGCTCGGCCACGCTTCTCATCTCGGCAGTCCGGGGCAGCTGTCGTTCGACGACGCGCCGTCGCCGATGCGCACGTTGCTCGAGAAGCTCCACGAGCTGGTGAAGAAGCGCCCCGCGAAGCTGCAGCTCGAGGAAGACTCGGCGTTTCTCCCCACCCGCGAGGAGCGCCGGCGCAAGGTGACCCCGCACCGCACCGGCGACCTCACCGTCACCAGCGGCGAGGTCGACGCCGTGCTCGGCCCCAACGGCGCGCTCGAGCAGGGCGGCGCGTTCGAGCCCCGCCACGGCCAGCTCCAGCTCGCGCGCGCCGTCGCGAGCACCCTGTCCGATGGCGGCACCCTCGCCGTCGAGGCCGCCACCGGCATCGGCAAGTCGCTCGGCTACCTCGCCCCGGCCGCACTGTTCGCCGCCAAGACCGGCGCGCGCGTCGCGATCGCCCCGCACACCAAGACCCTGCAGGACCAGCTCGTCGACAAAGAGCTGCCCCGCCTCCACCGCGCCATGGGCGGCTCGTTCGGCTACGCCGTGCTCAAGGGGCAGCAGAACTACGCGTGCCGCCGCCGCGCGCTCGAGATCACCCACGTCGCTCCCGAGATGACGGCCGATGAGCGCGCCCCGCGTGCGTACCTCCGCGCGTTCTTGCGCCGCAGCCCCGACGGCGATCTCGATCGCATCAGCCACTGGTTCCGCGACCGCTACCCCGTGCTCGACGAGCTCGTCGCCGCGTCGCGCTCGACCGCGGCCACCACGCTCGAGGCCCGCTGCCCGCACTACGCGCGCTGCTTCTACCACTCGGCCGTCGCCCAGGCGAAGGAGGCCGACCTCCTCGTCGTGAACCAGGCGCTCGCGCTGAGCTGGCCCGCGCGCTACCCGGCCATCGATCACCTCGTCGTCGACGAGGCCCACGAGCTCGAGGACACCGCGACGGGCGCGTTCAGCGAAGAGCTGAGCGACGTCTCGCTCGGGCTCCTCGTCGAGGCCCTCGCCGGCCGCCGCGGGCTGAGCTCGACGCTGCGCCGCCGCCTGTCGGAGGAGCTCGCCGCTGCGCTGACCCAGGCCACCGCCGGCCTCGCCGCCGACGCGCGCACGCTCGGTGAAGCGGTGTGCTCGCTGGCGCCCGCCGACGCTCCTCCGGGGCCGTACGAGCGGCGCATCGATCAGGAGCTGCGCACCACGCGCGGCTGGGTGCGCGTGCGCGACGCCCTCCACCGCGTGCGCGACGCGCTCGACGGCATCGAGCACGTGCTCTCGGGCCAGGTCGCCGAAGGCTGGCCTTCGCTCGCGGGCGAAGACCCGGGCCTCGACCGCGAGATCGCCGGAGCGCTCGAGCGCGTGCGCGAGCTCAAGCCCCTCGTCGAGCACCTCGCCGACCGCCCCGACGACGGGCGCTGCCACGAGCTGTCGTTGCGCGAGTCCGCCGCCGCGCAGAAGACGTCGCGCGAAGAGGCCTCGCGCCCGCCCGCGTGGTCGCTCGCCGCGCGGCCGATCGACGTGGCGCCGCTGTTCCACTCGGCGCTGGTCGCTCCGAAGCGGGCGCTGGTGCTGACCTCCGCGACGCTCTCGACCGGGCCCGAGTCGCCGTTCGTGCTCGAGCGCCTCGGCCTCGCGCGCGGCGGCCACCAGACTCCGGTCGTTCGCATTCACGGCTCGTTCGACCTGATGTCGCAGGCCCTCGTCGTGCTCGTCACCGACGCCCCCGACCCTTCGAGCGACGCGTTCGTCGAGTGGGCCGCGTCGCGCATCGGCGGCCTCGCCGGCTTCCTCTGCGGCCGCGTGCTCGGCCTGTTCGCCTCGACGAAGCGCCTCGAGCTCGTCGATCAGAAGGTGCGCGAGACGCTCGAGCCGATGGGCATCGAGGTCATGCGCCAGTCGAAGGGCTCGGCCCGGCTGATGGCCGCGCGCCAGGAGCAAGACGCCGGCACCGTGCTCATGGGCACGAAGAGCTTCTGGCACGGCGTCGACATTCCCGGGCCCGGCGTCGCGTGCGTGTTCATCGACAAGCTGCCGCTCGAGCCCCAGGGCCGCCCCATCGTCGAGGCCCGCGAAGAACGGCTGGGAGCCGCCGAGCCCGCCGAGGGCGTGCGCGCGTCGGCCAGCGACTTCCGGGCGCGCGGCTTCCTGCGCTACCGGCTGCCCCGCGCGCTGCTGCAGCTGCGGCAGGGCGTCGGCCGGCTCGTGCGCACCCCGACCGACCGCGGCGTCGTGGTCATCGCCGACCCCGGCAACGCCGCCTACCGCGCGCAGCTCTACGAGGCGCTCGAGGGCTACCGCGTCGAGGCGCTGCCCTGGGCCCAGGCCCGCGTGCGCATCTTCCACTTCTTGAAGCGCATGGGCCTCGGCGGCGCGCCGCCGGCTCGCCGGCGCGACACCCCCGGCCAGGGCCTGCTCTTCCCCGGGAACTGACCCGAGCAGGCAGTCGGCGGTTGGCACTCGGCAGCTCCGGGCGGCGGACTGCAGACTGCCAACTGCCGACTGCTACATGTCGAGCCGGGCCTGCATCTCGGCCGCCAGCTTCTCGAGCGCCGTGACGTCGTGGCCCTGCGCCTTCAGCTTCGCGATGCCCTCGTTCAGCGACTTCAGGTCCGCCTCGTGCTTGCTGCGCAGGAACGTGACCATCGACGCGAACGCCTCGAACACGTCTTTCAGCTCGTCACCGGGCCTGAGGCCGTAGCTCGGCGGCTTCAGCTTGCCGGTCGACACCTCGTTCGCCATGCGCTTCACGCGGAACAGCGGGCCCACGATGCGGTGCGTGGTCACGATGCTCGCGAGCCCGATGAACGCGACGAACATGAGCAGGCCGCCCACCAGCGCGAGCAGCGTGACCTTCTGCTGCGTCACGAGCTGCGTGCGCTGCTCGACGATCGACTGGCGATCGGCCTCGTACTTCCGGTCGATGTCCTCCGACTTCTTCTGGAGCTGCGCCATGAAGTCGGGGTCGTCCATGTTCTTCGCCAGGTCGTTGTTCAGCGTGCAGGTGCCGAGCTCCTTGCTCGTCTCGGCCGCCTTGCTCTGGGCGTCGACGGCCACCTGCGCCTGCGTGAACAGCGTCGTCGTCGTGTACCCCAGGAACGCGCCGAGCATGCCGGCGACGATCAGGGTGAGCACGACGATGTAGCCGGCGAACTTGAGCTGGAAGCGCGCGTCGAGCAGGAAGTTCTTGAACCTCCTGTCCGCTCTGCCGCCGCCGGGTGCTCTGGGTTCATTGGGTTGTGTCATGCGTTTCTCCGTCTTCCCTTCACTTCCACTCGAGGTCATACGCAGCGTCGTTCACGACCTTGGGGACCATCGCCTTCAGCTGTGCCTCGGGCTTCCCGCCCGCGGCCTTCACGTTCCAGGTCCCCTGAAGCGCCTGGTCCGGGTACGTCATGATGAGAATCTCGAGCTTCAGACCCGTCGCTCCGTTCGGGAGCAGGTTCGAGCGCAGCAGGTAGCCCTTCAGCTTGCCGGCCTTGATCGCCGCCTGCGCCTGCGACTTCGTCTCGCCCGGCGGAGCGATCGTCGCGCCCAACCCCGCCATCTGCGTCTTCAGCTGGTCGTACGCGAACTGCACCATGTCGCCGGGCAGCGACGCCTCGTTCTTCACCTCGATCGCGACGTACAGCCCACCCGTGGCGGCCGGCTGACCGGTGTCGAGCGCGCGCTCGATCGCCTTGCGCACGTTCGGGTCGCGATCGTTCTCGGCCGCCTTGAGGCACGCGACCGCCTCGGGCGTCGCGATCTCGGCGAGGCCCGCAGCCGCGGCGCTGCGCACGATGCTCTCTGCGTCTTTGATCGCCGAGCACAGCGGCACGGTCGCGTCGGGCGAGCCGGTCTTGCCGAGCAGCGTGCAGGTCTGCGCGCGCAGACGCGCGTCCTTCGCGCTCGCCAGCTGCTTGCGGAGGAACGAGACTCTCGCGTCTTCGCCGTACGCGCTTGCTGCCAGAAGCAACGCGAGAACGAGAACGCCCGGCCGCAAGACGCGGGGATGATACTCCGTCAGGCTGGCATTGAAATGAACGTGATCGTGGCATAACCCCTCACCATGTCTTCCGTGCTGTCTGCTGACCAGATCCGCGAGCGGTTCCTGGCGTTCTTCGCGGAGCGGGGTCACAAGCGCGTGGCTTCTTCGAGCCTGGTACCGGCCAACGACCCGACCTTGTTGTTCACGAACGCCGGCATGGTGCAATTCAAAGACGTCTTCACCGGCCGCGAGACCCGCGACTATTCGCGCGCCACGACCTCGCAGAAGTGCGTTCGCGCCGGCGGCAAGCACAACGATCTCGACAACGTGGGCTTCACCGCCCGCCACCACACGTTCTTCGAGATGCTCGGCAACTTCTCGTTCGGCGACTACTTCAAGGCCGACGCCGTGAAGTGGGGCTGGGAGCTCGTCACCAAGGGCTTCGGGCTCGACCCTTCGCGCCTCGCCGTCACCGTCTTCAAGGGCGAAGAGGGCATCCCCGCCGACGACGAGGCCGCCGAGCTGTGGGTGAAGGCCGGCGTCCCGAAAGACCGCGTCTTCCGCCTGGGCCTCAAGGACAACTTCTGGGCGATGGGCGACACCGGCGCGTGCGGCCCGTGCAGCGAGATCTACTTCTACATGCCGGGCCCGAAGCCTTCCCCTACAGACGTCGTCGGCGAGAGCGACAACTGGGTCGAGATCTGGAACCTCGTGTTCATGCAGTTCGAGCGCAAGGAGGCCGGCGGCAAGCTGACCCCCCTGCCGAAGCCTTCGATCGACACCGGCGCGGGCCTCGAGCGCGTCTCGTGCGCCGTGCAGGGCAAGCAGTCGAACTACGACACCGACCTGTTCACGCCGCTGCTCCAGAAGGTGCAGGCCCTGAGCGGCAAGCCCGTGAATGCGTCGTCGCGCGTCATCGCCGATCACTCGCGCGCGGCCGCGTTCCTCATCGGCGACGGCGTCATGCCTTCGAACGAGGGCCGCGGGTACGTGCTGCGCCGCATCATGCGGCGCGCCATTCGCCACGGCCACCAGATGCTCGGCATGCGTGAGCCGTTCATGCACGAGAGCGTGTCTGCCGTGATCGAGCTCATGTCGAAGGCGTACCCGGAGCTGCGCGAGAACCAGAAGTTCATCCTCGAGGCCACCCGCCACGAGGAGGCTTCGTTCCGCCGCACGCTCGAGAAGGGCCTTCAGCTCATCGACGAAGAGGTCGTTCGCATGAAGAAGGAGGGCCAGAAGGTCTTGAAGGGCGAGACCGTCTGGTACCTGCACGACACCCACGGCATGCCGCCGGACGTCACCAAGATCATCCTCCAGGAGAAGGGCCTCGACGCCGAGGACCCGAAGAGGCCCGAGCGCGAAGAGAAGTTCGCCTCGTCCGAGAAGGCGCTCAGCGACATCTGGCTCAAGCAGCCCGAGACGAGGTTCCTCGGCTACGAGTCGCTCACCGGCACCGGCACCGTGATCGCGGTCGACGGCTCCGACTTCGCGGTCGATCAGACCCCGTTCTACGGCGAGTCGGGCGGCCAGGTCGGCGACACCGGCACCGCGAACGGCCTGCGCGTCGTGGACACGAAGAAAGAGGGCGGCGTCATCATCCACCGCCTGAAGGAAGGCGCCTTCAAGGTCGGCGACAAGGTCGAGCTCGAGGTCGACGGCGAGCGGCGCGACATGATCCGCGCGAACCACTCGGCCACGCACCTGTTGCACAAGGCCCTGCGCGTCGTGCTCGGCGAAGAGGTGAAGCAGAAGGGCTCGGTCGTCGCGCCCGACTACCTGCGCTTCGACTACTCGTGCTTCAAGCAGCCCACGCCCGAGCAGCTCGACCAGGTCGAGGATCTCGTGAACAAGTGGATCCGCGAGAACAAGGGCGCCGACACGAAGCTGATGAAGATCGACGACGCCCGCAAGTCGGGCGCCGTGATGCTCTTCGGCGAGAAGTACGGTGAGCAGGTGCGCGTCGTCACCGTGCACCCCGAGTCGACCGAGCTCTGCGGCGGCACGCACGTGAAGGCGAGCGGCGACATCGGCCTGCTCAAGATCACGAGCGAGTCGTCGATCGCCAGCGGCACGCGCCGCATCACCGCGCTCACCGGCGTCGGAGCGCTGCAGTACGTGCGCGAGCTGCAGCGCGACCTCGACGGCGCCGCGGCCGTGCTCAAGGCGCCGCGCGCCGAGCTCAGCAAGCGCATCGAGGCGGCGCAGAAGCGCATCAAGGAGCTCGAGAAGAAGCTCGAAGAGATTCAGCTCAAGGGCACCAGCGCGAAGCAGAACGGCGAGAGCGTGCGCGAGGTGAACGGCATCAAGGTGCTGACCCAGCAGATGGACACCGCCGACGCCGCGCTCATGCGCAAGATGGCCGACCGCCTCCGCGATCAGCTGAAGTCCGGCGTCGTCGGTCTCGGCGGCCCGACCGCCGACGGCAAGGCGTTCGTGCTGGTCGCCGCGACGAAGGACCTCGTCGAGAAGGGCCTCAAGGCCGGCGACCTCGTGAAGCAGCTCGCGGCCGAGATCGGCGGCTCCGGGGGCGGCAAGCCCGACATGGCGCAGCTCGGCGGCCCCGACCCCTCGAAGGTCCCCCAGGCGCTCGCGCGCCTCTACGAGCTGGTGAAGGTGTGAAGCGGGCGGCGGCGCTCATCGCGTGTGCGACGCTGTTCGGCTGCCCCGAGAAGTCTTCCCAGCCGCCCGGCGACGAGCGCCTCCTGGCGAAGCTCAAAGCCGAGAAGGACCGCGAGCAGAAGGAAGGCCCGACCGTCCCGCCCGTCGCCGTCGAGCCCCTGCCGAAAGACGATCAGGTGAACCCCCTCGCCGAGTTCGCCGCGAAGGGCACGCAGAAGCGCACGCTCGCGCTGCCCGCGAAGACGCTCGTCCAGGTAGGCAAGGCGTCGCTGCGCCTCACCGCGCTCGAGGCCACGCACACCGTCGGCACCGGCATTTCGGTCACCACCGACGACTGGTTCGTCATGGTCGGCTTCAGCGCCACCGCCCCCGAGAGCACCGAGCTCGATCTCACCACCGCTCACCTCGAGCGCGAGGGCAAGACGTACCCCCACGCGCGCGACGCCCAGGCCGCCGGCAAGAAGCCCGGCAAGGCGCTCGTCGCCGGCGACACCCCGCTGACCGCCTGGTTCGAGGTGCCCGAAGGCGCCCTCGCCGCGGGCCTCACCTTCGTCACCGCCGACGGCGCCAGGCTGGAGCTCCAGTAGTGAAGGTCCCTCTGCGCATCAGGCTCCCGTTCGCCACGGAGCCCGAGTTCATCGAGCGCTACGGCGCCAACGTCGAGCGCGGCGGCATCTTCATCGCCACGCGCGGGCCCAAGCCCGAGGGCACCGAGATCAGCTTCGAGATCGTGCTCGCGAACGGCGACCGCCTGATGCGCGGCGAGGGCGTCGTGCAGACCGTCCGCCAGGACGAGAGCCCCGGCAGGTCCGGCATGGTCGTGCGCTTCGTCCGCCTCGAGCCGCGCACCAAGGCGCTCATCGACCGCATCTGCGCCGCGCGCGACGGCGTTCCCCCTGCCGCCGCCGAGCCCGTCGCCGCTCCGCCATCCGAGCCGCTGCCGCCTCCGCCACCCCCGGCCAGGCCCTCGGCGCCGCCCCCGCCGCCGCCCGCCAAGAAGCCCCTGTCGCTCGCCGACGACGTCGTGATGGGCATCGACCTCGGCACCACCACCTGCCGCGCCGCCGTCTTCCTCGACGGCGCGCCGCGCCTCGTGCCCGTCGGCGGCACCAGCCAGTTCGTGCTCCCGACGGTCGTCGCGCTCAACGGCGGCGGAGCCCCCGTCGTCGGGCACAGCGCGAAGGGCCTCCTCGTGAGCTCGCCGCAGAACGCCGCCGCCGGCTTCAAGCGCGTCATGGGCCGCCGCGCCCGCTCGAAGCAGATCCGCGAGCTCGCCGGCCGCTGCGCCTTCACGCTCGCCGCCGACCCCGAGGGCGACGCCGGCGTCGAGCTGGGCGGCCGCACCTGGTCGGCGCCCGAGCTCGCGGCCCTGCTGCTGAAGGAGCTGAAAGGCGCCACCAGCGAGCTCCTCGGCCGCGAGGTCACGCGCGCCGTGCTCTGCGTGCCCGCCTGGTACACCGATCACCAGCGCGCCGCGATGCTCGAGGCCGGCAAGCTCGCCGGGCTCGACGTCTTGCGCATCTTGAACGAGCCCTCGGCGGTCGCGCTCGCGTTCGGCTACGGCAAGGGCCTCGCCCGCAAGCGCCTGCTCGTCTACGACCTCGGCGGCGGCACGTTCGACGCCAGCGTCGTCGAGATGACCGGCGACGATCTCGAGGTCGTCAGCACCGGCGGCGACAACTTCCTCGGCGGAGTCGACTTCGACCAGCGCCTCGCCGACGCCCTCATCGACAGAGAGGGGCAGGCCTCGCGCGACGCCATCCGGGGGAACCGCGCCTCGCTGCAGCGCGTGCGCGACGCCGCCGAGAGCGCCAAGATCTCGCTCAGCGACGCCGAGAAGGCGCACGTCTCGCTCCGCTTCGTCGCGACCGACGCCGCGGGGAAGCCCGTGGACATCGAGGCCGACGTCCCCCGCTCGTGGCTCGAGCAGCTCACCACCGATCTCGTCGAGCGCACGTGCGAGATCACGAAGGTCGTGCTCGAGACCGCCCGCATCCCCGCGACCAGCGTCGACGAGGTGCTGCTCGTCGGCGGCCAGAGCCGCGCTCCGCTGGTGAAGAAGCGGCTCGAGGCGCTGCTCGGCAAGCCCGCGCGCAGCGACGTCGACCCGCAAGGAGCCGTCGCTCTCGGCGCCGCCCTCCTCGGCCACTCCCTGGTGCAGCGCGAGCGCGGCAAGCAGGGCGTCACGCTCTCCGAGGTGCTCTCGGCCCCCATCGGAGTCGCGGTGAAGGGCGGCGGCTTTCGCCGCGTGCTGGAGCGCAACACGCGCCTGCCGGCCGACAAGACGCTCGAGCTCCCGGTGGGCGCCGACACTCCGGTTCAGCTCGCCGTGTTCCAGGGCACCGCGAGCCGCGCCGAAGACAACGAGTATCTCGGCGCGCTGCACGTGGTGCCCGAGAAGGCAGGAGACCTCTCGGTCCGCTTCGCCGTCAGCTCCGACGGCCGCCTCGACCTGAGCGCCGCCGGCCCCGGCGGCAAGGCGCGGATCAGCTTCTCGACCGCCGACGCGAGCGACGAGATCCGCGCCGCCATTCTCGCTGCAGCACCGCTGCCGGGTGAGGAAGACGCCGGCCGCAAGGGCCTGCTCTCCGGGCTGAAGAAGCTCTTCGGCCGCCCCTGAAGCAACTTCGTTCCCCTCGATAGCGATGATGTAGGCAAATGAAGGCTGGCGGCCCAACCGCCTGTCTGGACGACGTTTTTCTTAGAAAACGAGAACGCCATGCCTCTTCCGATCTCCGACCGCCGCCTCTCGCAGCTCTACCGCTCCCTGGAAGCCAGCAACGGGAAGATCGACGACGCCCAGGCGCTCAAGCTCCTCGCTGAGGTCGCCGACCGCTCCGGCTGGTCGGCCGCGTCGGCGCAGCGTGGCCTGCCGACCCTGAGCCGCGACCAGCAGCTCGCGGCCATCAAGCGCGGCATGACGGCCAACGAGAAGGCCGACCTGGTCAAGATCCTCGACCAGGGCACCGTTCGCCTCGACCCGTCGGCGCGCAGCATGTTCGAGGCGGTGCTCGACCGGCAGGCGCCTCCGCCGCCCCCGCCTCCGGACGGCAACCTCCGCGTCACCGGCGACCAGGCGAACGGGCTCTCCGGCTTCGCGAAGCCGGGCGACAAGATCGAGGCGATCAACCTGAGCGCCGCGCCCACCGGCCGGCTCCACACCGACGACACCACGGTCATCGCGACCGTGGGCGCCGACGGCAAGTTCACCGCCGCGAAGCTCACCGGCGACCAGGCCATCAAGGAAGGCGACATCATTCGCATGCGCGCCCGCCACGCCGACGGCACCACGGGCGACTGGGTCACGCTGCGCGCCACGGGCCTCGGCCGCGACACCCGCAACGCCGAGGTCGCGATCTTCCGCATCGGCCTCACCGAGAACGCCGGCCAGATCGACGTCAGCAACATCAACGCGAGCCGCCAGGTCAGCGAGCCCGGAGCGAAGCTCCAGTTCACGAACGTACGCACCGGTGAGAAGACGGTCGTCACGCTGAACGCCGAGGGCACCTTCGACCCCGGCGTGAAGCTGAACGGCAAGGCCGGCGACACGTTCAACGTCGCCTCGACCGACGGCACCAACAACAGCGACTTCAGCGTGCAGGTCGGCAAGCTCCAGGTCCCCGGCGCCGACGGCAGCGGCGTGCCCGACATCATCAAGGACCCGGCGCTCCACAAGGACGAGCTCGACTCGAACGGCAACCCGCGCTTCTCGACCAGGCGCTTCACCGGCCCGCTGTTCAAGGACGGCGTCTCGCTCGAGGACCCCGTGCAGGGCCAGATCGGCGACTGCTACTTCCCCTCGGCCGTCGCCGCGATCGCGTACCAGAACGCGCAGGCGCTGCAGGACGCCATCGAGGACAACGGCGACGGCACGTACACCGTCACGTTCAAGGAGCGCGACTGGCGCAACGGCGGCACCTTCCGCGACGTGAAGATCAAGGTCGACGGCGACCTCTACGTCCGCAGCTGGGGCGGCCCGCTCTACGGCTCGAGCGGCGGCGACAAGGGCGAGCGCACGATGGAGCTGTGGTTCCCCGTCCTCGAGAAGGCCTACGCCCAGTGGAAGGGCAGCTTCAACGCGATCGGCGACGGCGGCCACTCCGACGTCGTGATGCAAGAGATCCTCGGCCGCAACGGCACCTCGATGAGCGTGCGCGAGGGCAACGAGGCCGCCGTGTTCGCCCAGATCAAGCGGTCGCTCGACGCCAAGCAGCCCGTCTCGGCCGGCACCTACGGCGAGTCGCAGAGCGCGCGGTACACCAACAGCGGCGTCTACGCGAACCACTCGTACTCGGTGATCGGCTACCGCACCGCCGACGACGGCACCATGATGGTCAAGCTCCGCAACCCGTGGGGCGAGAGCGAGCCCGCGGGCAACGGCAGCAACGACGGCATCTTCGAGCTCGACATCAAGACCTTCAACAAGCTCTACCAGAACCTGATGTATACGACCCCGTAATGGCCAAGCCTCCCGAGCCCCTGTCTGAAGTCCTCCCGCTCGCCGTCTGGGTCGTCGACGCCGAGGTCGTCGAGGTGATCTCCACGGGCCCGCAGCCACCGGAGCCCCCGCTGCGCGACAAGCAGCGCCCCGACGCCACCAGCCGCAACCTGAACGCCCCCGCGCAGAAGGTGAAGCTCAAGGTGAACCGGGTCCTCAAGGGCGACGCCGTCAAGGAGCTCGTCGTCGACAAGCCGATCGCCGGCTACGCGCTCAAGGCCGGCAATCACGGCCCGTTTCTCATCGACAAGGCGAAGACGATTCTCGGCCGCTACGGCCCCGACACGTACAACTTCGGCAAGCTCGAAGCGGCCATCAAGGGCTGAGTGGTTCTCGCCGTCGCCGTCGCGCTGGCCGCTGCGCCGGGCGTCCCCCCGCTCCCTTCGGTCGCTGCGCCGTGCACCGAGCGCGCGTGCTTCGTCACCGCCGCCGAGAAGTGCACGCCGGTCAGCGGCTCTCTGCCCATCTACGACTGGACGGGCATGTTCACGCTCGAGGCGCAGGGCCGCACCGACATCGCGATTCAGAAGGCCGAAGGCGGCGCCTGCAGCGTCACGCTCGACGTCGTCATGACCGACTTCCGCCCGAAGACCGCCATCTCGCGGCAGAAGGCGATCGATCGGCTCAACGCGGCGCCCCGAAACCACGTCAGGTGCCTCGGCACCCCCGCGCAGATCACGCGCCTGCTCTCGCAGCTCGGCACGAAGGCCGTCGCCCTCGCGACGCTCGCGGTCTGCAAGCCCACACGCTGCGCACCGCTGCCGCCGCTCGACGAGGGCTGCGCGGCTGCCGCCTGCAAGGACGGCGAGTACGCGCTCACCTGCGGCAAGAAGACCTGCGCGACGGCCGGTGTCGACCCCGACGCGCTGGCCGAGGGCATGGTGTACGGCTGCGGCGACGCGGGCGACGTGCGCACGCGCTCGCGACCCTAGGACTACCTGGTCACTTCCGCGCCTACTGCGAGCGCCGATCCTCTCGCTGCGTCGGGCAGACTCGTCGCTGCGCTCCTCACTGGGCCGAACGAGCACAGCTCCGGTGCTCGCTCCTCGTGTGCCCGTCTCGCGTCGGTCTCGGCGCTCTCGCTACGGCGCCGAAGTGACCAGGCAGTCCTAGATCTCGAAGCGATCGAGCAGCGCGACACCCTCGCCCGCCGCGGCGAGCACAGCCTCGGCGGGACTCCGCGTCACGTCGATCGCATCGAGCAGCGCCGGATCATCGTCGCCGAGCCGCTTCAGCCCGCGCCGCGCGATCTCGACGAGCTCCCGCGCCTCGCCGCCGAACGCCTTCAGCCCCTCCCGCTGCGCCCGCTCGTGAAGCGCCCGGTGCTCGGCGAACGAGCGCGGCGGCAGCAGCCTGCCCAGCTCGTCGCGCGCCGCCGCGTCATACAAGAGCCCGCGCATCAGCGCCGCGAGCGCGCCCGTCATCGCCGGCGAGCAGCAGTCGGCCGAGCGAATCTCCATCACGCGCTTGATCCGCACCTCGGGGAAGAGCGTCGACAGGTGATCCACCCAGTCGTCGTACAGCGCGGGCTCGCCCTCGAACCCGTCGGCGAGCAGCTGGCGGAACGTCATCCGCGGCCCGAGGTACTCGCCGCGCCGGCGCAGGAACAGCAGCGGAGCGTCGAGCGCCCACTCGACGTAGGCCCGGTACGAGAACGACCCGTCGAACATCGCCGGCAGATACCCGCAGCGCGCGGGGTCGACGTCCGTCCACACGTGCGAGCGAAACGACAGGAACCCCGTCGGCTTGCCTTCCGCGAGCGGGCTGTTCGCGTACAGCGCCACCAGCAGCGGCGAGCACCGCGCCGCGAGCGAGATCATCGCCGCGCACTCGCCCTCGTCGCCCCAGTCGAGCGACACCTGCCCCGTCGCCGTCATCAGCATCATGTGGTGCGCGAGCTTCCCGCGCGCACCCAGCGTCTCGCGCATCACGCGGTACCGCGTCTTCGGCATCCACGGCATGTCGGCCAGCCGCTCGAACGGCCGGTAGCCCAGCGTCACCGCGCGCAGGCCCAGCGGCTCGAGCACGGCTTTGAGCTCCGCGACGTGGCGCACGTTCTCTTCCTGCGCCGCCTTCGCCGTCTTCGCCGCCGTGCCCGACAGCTCGAACTGCCCGCCCGGCTCGAGCGACAGCGTCGCGCTGCCCTTCGTCATCGCGATGACGGGCAGCCCCGGCGCCTCGCGGTGCTCCTTCCACCCGAGCTTCGCGAAGCCCAAGAGCACCTGCTCGATTCCCTGCGCGTACGCCGGCGGAGCCGCCCCGCCCTTCGGGTAGATGATCTTCTCGTGCTCGAGACCGATGAGGCGCGCGCCGCCGCGCTTCTCGGCCGCCCGGAAGTACCCGACCAGGTCCTCGACCGTCGTGACCGTTCGGCCCTCGCTCTGCTTGGCATCCAGCGACATTTCAGGAGGTTCAGATGCTCGCAGACGGCAGTCGTTTCGTCCTTATAACGTACTTCTGACGATGCCCAGCGACACCCCGGTGCCCTCTCTGAGCGGGGGCCTCAGCGACTTCTTCACCGGGCTGGGCCTGCCCTTCAAGAGCCTCGGGCTCGTGTTCAAGGGCGGCAAGTTGCTCGCGCTCAGCCTCGTCGCCTCCGCCGTCACCGCAGTCACGCTCGTCGCGATCTTCCTCGGCGCCTGGCCGCTCGCGAGCCGCATCGCGCACGCGCTCGTCGGCGAAGGCACGCTCGGCGTCTTCTTGAGCCTCGTCGTGTACCTCACGCTCGTCGTCATCGCCGCGCTCACCGTGCCGAACCTCGTGCTCGCCCCGCTGCAAGATCCCATCTCCGAGGCCACCGAGGAGCGCTGCGGCAACTTCAGCGCACCGAAGTTCTCTTTCCCCACTTTCGTGAAGTCGATCGGAACGTCCGTCGCTCACACGGCGTCACGTGTCTTCATCATCGTGATCGGCTTCGTCGTGCTCTTCCCGCTCCACTTCGTGCCCGTGCTGGGCAGCGGCGCGTACTTCGTCTTGAGCACCGCCTGGGCCGCCTGGTGGCTCACCGCCGAGTACCTCTCCGGCCCCATGGCCCGCCACCTCATGCCCTTCAAGCGTGTTACCGCCGCGATGCGCTCCCGCCCCATGGTGTCCCTGGGCTTCGGCCTCGCGCTCTACGTCGTCCTGTGGGTGCCGGTGCTCAACTTCTTCCTGGTGCCGGTGGCCGTGGTGGGAGGAACATTGCTCTTCCGTGCGTTGCAGCCCCACCTTCCTTGAAGGGCCGGTTTGGCCTGATTAGGCTTCGTTACATCTCCCCGAAAGACCACCATGTACTTCCTTAGGCGCGCTCTTCTCGTCTCCGCGTTGCTGGTCGCCTGGGCGCTGGTCGGCTCCGACCGCGCGCCCATGCCCCTCACCATCTCCGACGCGATGGCGGCCCCCTCGCGCGGCGGCGACGACCTCGACGAAAAAGGTGGCAAGGCCCAGCACGACCTCTCGGCGATGCGGGTCTTCTCGAAGGTCATCATCTACGTGAAGGACAACTACGTCGACCCGCGGCGCGTGAAGCCGAAAGAGATGATGGTCTCCGCGCTCGAGCTCGTCGAGAAGCAGGTCCCCGACGTGATGGTCGACGGCAACGCCGACTCCGGCAAGCTCAAGCTCAACGTCAACGGCAAGCTCAAAGAGTTCGACATCAGCCACGTCGACTCGCTGTGGAAGATGAGCTTCACGCTCCGCGACGTCTTCGACTTCATCTCGCGCAACATGCGCCCCGTCGAAGACACCCGCGACATCGAGTACGCCGCCATCAACGGCATGCTGCAGACCCTCGACCCGCACTCGGTGCTGCTCAAGCCCGAGATGTACAGAGAGATGAAGCTCACCACGAAGGGCGAGTTCGGCGGCCTGGGCTTCGTCATCCAGATGAAGGAGGGCAACCTCACCGTCGTGAAGGTGCTGCCGAAGACGCCCGCCTTCCGCGCCGGCATCAAGAAAGACGACAACATCACCAAGATCGGCGAGGAGTCGACCGTCAACATGGACCTCAACGAGGCCGTGTCGAAGCTGCGCGGCCCCGTCGACTCCCGGGTGACCATCACCATCGCGCGCAAGACCTGGGAGAAGCCCCAGGTCATGACGCTCACCCGCGCGCTCATCAACATCGAGTCCGTTCAGTCGAAGCTGCTCGCCCAGGGCGTCGGCTACGTGCGGCTGAAGAACTTCCAGGGCAACACCACGCGCCACCTGCAGCAGGCGCTCACCGAGCTCGACGCCGAGGCGCGGCAGAAGGGCTCGCCGAACGGCATGCGCGGGCTCGTGCTCGACCTGCGCGGCAACCCCGGCGGCCTGCTCGACCAGGCCATCCAGGTCTCCGATCTCTTCGTCAGCGACGGCACCATCGTCGCCACGGTCGGCCTCTCGGACAAGCTGCGCGAAGAGAAGAAGGCGCACGCCGACGAGGGCGACGACGCCTACCCGATCGCGGTGCTGGTCAACGCCGGCTCCGCCTCCGCCAGCGAGATCGTCGCGGGCGCGCTCAAGAACCTGAACCGCTCGGTCATCATCGGCCGCCAGACGTTCGGCAAGGGCAGCGTGCAGGTGCTCTACGACTTCCCCGACGAGAGCGCGCTCAAGCTCACCATCGCCAAGTATCTGACCCCCGGCGACATCTCCATTCAGGAGGTCGGCATCGTCCCCGACATCGAGCTCATCCCCACGCGCGTCACCAAAGACCGCATCGACCTCTTCGCCCCCCGCAAGACCATGGGTGAGGCCGACCTCGACCACCACTTCTCGAACCCGTCGAACGCCACCGCCGTGAAGAAGCGCGAGGACCTCGTCTTGCGCGAGAAGCCGTCGATGTCGTTCAAGTACTTGAAGGAGTCCGAGAAAGAGAAGGTCGCCAAGGAGGCCGCCGAGAAGAAGGAAGACAAGCAGAAAGAGGCCGCCCTCAAGGACGCGAAGGGCAAGAAGCCCGGCAAGAACCCGCTCACCGACATCGAAGAGACGCCCGAGGAGCTCGACGACCAGCTCGACGCCGAGTCGCAAGACGAGGTCCGCGAAGACTTCGAGGTGAGCTTCGCGCGCGACTACGTGCTGACCGCTCCGTTCACCCGCCGCGACAAGATGCTCGAGGCCGGCAAGGCCATGGTGCTCGACCGCACGAAGTCCGAGGAAGACCGCATCGCCGCCGCCATCGGCGCCCTCGGCATCGACTGGAGCAAGGGCGAGAGCCCGAAGAACCCGCAGCTTACCGGCACCTTGAAGCCCGGCGCCGACAAGAAGATCGCCGCCGGCGAGACCGTGCAGCTCGAGGTCACCGCCGAGAACAAGGGCACCGAGACCATCAAGCGCCTCCGCGCGTGGACCGAGAGCGAGAACGGCTGGCTCGACCGCCGCGAGTTCCTCTTCGGCGCGCTCAAGCCCGGCGAGAAGAAGAGCTGGACGGTGCAGGTCAAGATGCCGAAGGACATCATCTCGCGCCGCGACGGCGTCACCGTGAAGTTCCAAGACGACCAGCGCGTGCTCGAAGACACCGTCACCGGCGAGCTCTCGTTCGTCGAGCTCGTTCGCCCCTCCTTCGCCTTCAACTACCAGGTGCTCGACAACTGCGACGGCTGCAACGGCGACGGCCTCGTGCAGCGCGGCGAGTCGATGACGCTGCTGCTCGACGTCACCAACGTCGGCAGCGGCCGCGCTCAAGACACCTTCGCCACCATCAAGAATGCCGGCGACCAGAACATCTTCATCGAGAAGGGCCGCTTCAAGCTCGGCGAGCTCGCCCCCGGCGAGACCAAGACCGCCCGCTTCAACCTGCAGGTGAAGCGCGGCTGGAAGGGCAAAGACTTCCCCCTGCGCATGGCCGTCATCGACGAGCCGCTCGAGGAGTACACCGCCGAGAAGCTGAGCATCCCCGTCGCGGGCGAAGACGCTCCCCCCATCGCGTTCGAGGTCAAGAAGGGCACCGTGAAGCTCAGCGACAAGGCCGACCTGTTGCCGTCGGCCGACCCCAACGCGAAGCCCATCGCGCGCCTGCCCAAGGGCGGCGTGTTCAACGAGGTCGCGCGCGGCGGCCAGGTCTCGGTGATCCAGTGGGACTCCGACCGCGTCGCGTTCGTACGCCTCGCCGACGTGAAGGACGCGAAGGGCGCCAAGGCGTTCGCTCCGAAAGAGGTGAGCTACGTCGCCATGCGCGAGCCGCCGCAGATCTCGCTCAGCGTCGACCCGCAAGCCGGCGGCGTCGTCACCGACGGCGATCGCTTCACCCTCTCGGCCGTCATCAACAGCCCCGTGCTGCTCGACGCCTACGTGCTCGTCAACGACCAGAAGGTCTTCTTCCGCGCCGCCGACCCCGCCGAGGAGGGCAAGATGAAGTTCACCACCGACTTCACCTTGAAAGAGGGCAACAACTACGTCACCGTCTTCGCCCGCGAGAGCCAGGAGTTCCTCGGCCGCAAGACCGTGCTCGTCCGCCGCCGCCCCGTCGCGGTCGCCCAGAAGATGCAGGAAGCGTCGACCGCGAAGCCTTAAGAAATTGATCGCGTGGGGCCTCGCGGCTAGCGTCGTCCGCCGTGTCGTCAACCGCAGGGTCGAGGTTTCTCGCGCTCGTACTGCTCGCCGCCGCAACCGCTGCGTCCGCCGACCCGTACGACTTCCGCCTCTTCAAGCTCGGCAACCCCTCCGACAAGGGCACCGCCGCCGCGCCCTTCAACCCCCGCGCGAACGGCAACTTCCGCGTCTTTGCCCGCCAGCTCGCCGCCGCGATGAGCTCGGCCACCCTCATGCCGCCCGAGACGCTCGGCCACGCCGGCTTCGCGTTCTCGCTCGAGGCCTCGGTCGTCCAGATCTCCGAAGACCCTGACGGCAACGGCGGCATCACGTTCCCCACCCAGCAGGCGAGGGCCTGCGCCTCCGGCTGCGCGGCCAGCGGCTACGAGAGGGGCATCTCGAGCCCCGTCGTCATCCCCTCCGTCCACATCCGCAAGGGGCTCCCCTACTCGTTCGAGCTCGGCGGCCGCGTCGGCTGGTTCGAGAAGAGCCGCATGTTCATCGGCACCCTCGAGCTCAAGTGGGCCATCAACGAGGGCTTCACCTACCTGCCCGACATCGCCGTCGGCGGCCGCGTCTCGAAGATCATCAACAGCCGCGACTTCGACGTCACCACCGGCGGCCTCGACGTCAGCGTCGGCAAGCAGTTCGCCCTCGCCGGCATGGTGACGCTCACCCCCTACGCCGGCTGGAACCTGATGTTCGTCGGCGCCAGCTCCAACCCCGTCGACTTCGACCCCGCCCGCACCCTGCGCGACGGCGAGATGCGCGACGATCAGTTCCGCGACATCTACGTCTTCGACAGCGTGCAGGCGAAGGACAACACCCACAACCGCTTCTACGGCGGGCTGCGCTTCATCAGCTCACCGTTCATGCTCGGGGCCGAGTTCTCGTACACCCTCATCGGCAGCTTCCGCGACGAGAAGAACGGCAACGTCGAGCGCAAGATCCCCGCCGTGCTCGCCGGCAACTTCATGATCGGCGTCGACCTCTGAGTTTCCGGCCGCACGTTCGTCAAGGCTACCGGTGCCCCAGGCCTCCCGATTGGCGCAGCTCGGCCGGCCGGTTCGTGATCACGTAGGCCGCGCCCAGCTCTTCCAGCCGCCGCGCCTCGTCGCCGTCGTCGACCGTCCACACCGCGATCTCGAACCCCTTCGCGCGCCAGGCCTCCATGCGCTCGGGCGTGCACGCGCTGAAGTGCGGGTGCACCGAGTCGCGCGCCGTGAACGGCGACCACAGCGCCTGCATCAGCCAGCTCTTGTCGGGGTCGATGAGCTGCCCCCGGCGAATCTCGGGAAACCCCGCCGCGAGCCGTATCAGGCACAGCGGGTTGAAGCTCGAGACCAGCACGCGCTCGTGCAGGCCCTGCTCTTCCACGTAGCGGCCGACCGCCTCGGTCAGCCCGAGATCGTCGACCGTCGCGCACTTGAGCTCGACGTTCACGAGCATGCCCTCCGGCAGCAGCTCGAAGACCTCCTCCAGCCGCGGCACGTACGCCGGAGCGAACCCCAGCGGGCTCCCCACGTCTGCCTTCTTCAGCTTCCAGTACGGCGTCGCCTGCACCCACCACTCGAGCCCCGCCAGGCGCTGCAGCTGCTCGTCGTGGCACACCACCAGCTCGCCCGACGCGCAGCGCATCACGTCGAGCTCGACGCCGTCGGCTCCTTGCGCCACGGCGCCCTCGAACGCCTCGAGCGTGTTCTCGGGGAAGTCGGCGCTCGCCCCGCGGTGGGCCAGAATCTTCAACGCCCCGTTCGCTTGCCGGAAGCTCCACCCACGGTCAAGATGACCTTCGTGAAGTCCGAGTACCTCTTCATCGCCGCCGTCATCCTCATCATCCTCTCCGCTTCGCGGATGAGCCAGATCGGCAACGCGCTCGGCAAGTTCGTCTACTCGTTCAAGAAGGCGAAAGACGGCGCGGGCTACGTCGACGGCAAGACCGTCAGCATGCGCTCCGGCTCCTCCGAGGTCGTCGACGCCGAGATCGTCGACGAGAAGAAGACCCGTCAGAGCTGAGCGAGCACCCGGGTCGCGCCTGCATGGCCCGGCTGCAGCTGCAGCGCCTCCTTGAGCAGCGCCGCGCCCCCGGTGCGGTCTCCGAGATCCAGCCGGCACAGCCCGAGGTTGAAGCACACCGTCGCGTGCCGCCCGTGTGACTCCATCGAGCTCTCGTACAGCTCGGCCGCCCGCGTCAGCTGCCCGATGCGGTGCAGCACCGTCGCCATCTCGAACGCGACGTCCACCGCGCCCCCGACCTCGAAGTGGTTCTCCCACGCGAGATCGATCGCCGCCACCAGCGCCGCGCACTCCTCGGCCGTCGGCTTCGCCGCGCGCAGCGGCTCGGCCATGCGCACGAACACGTCCGGGTCGAACCGCCAGGAGGCCAGCGTGTGCAGCAGCGCCGGCAGCGGCTGCGGGTACTGCAGCAGCGAGTCGAGCTCTCTCAACCGGTGCAAGAGGCTCTCGGCCCCGAGCGTCGCGCTCCACGTCGCCTTCGTCACCGCCATCGCCTTGAGGCCTTGAGCGAGCGCGTAGAAGCCCAGGTCGGGCTCCGCGTGCGCCGAACGCAGATAAGGCCGCCAGCCCCACCACGCGCGGAGCGCGTCGAAGTTCACCATCGCCGAGATGCCGCCGTGGCGCTGCAGCTTCGGGCTGCCGCCGGCCTGCACCGCCGCGACGTCGGGCTCGCCCTTGTCGGCCACCAGCACGAGGCAGCGGCCCTTCGTCCACTCGCCTACGCGCTTCAGGCACTCGAGCGCCCCCGCCGGCACCATGAACACGCCCTCGCCCACCCGCGGCGCGTAGCCGCGCACGAACGGCGGCGCCTCGGTCTCCACGTCGCTCCAGCGGAGCTCGGCGCGCTCGCACTCGGGCCCGTCGCCCGGGGGCAGCTCGACCCCCACGTGCTGCGCGACGAGCCGCCCGCCGCGCATCGCCCAGGCGTCGTGCGGCAGCGTGTCGAACAGGTACGACGCGATCACCACGTCCGGAGCGAGCGGCGGCCCCACCGTGTCCTGCAGCACGTCGAGCTTCACCGCCTCGACCGCCCCGGCCCGCGCCTGCACGAACGGGCGCGCCGCGAACGCCGCCACGTTCGACGCCGCCGCGTCCGTCCACGTGAGCTGGAAGGGCACCTTCGCGCTCTCGAGCCAGCGCACGAGGTGGAACGCGAGCCGCCCCGCCCCGCCGCCGAGCTCCAGCACCTCGACCGGCGCGTCGCGCGCCTTCACGCCCGCCGCGATCAGATCGGTGCGCCACGCCGAGATCATCCGGCCGTACGCCTCCGCCACGCGCACGCTGTTCGTCAGCCGCCACGGCACCGTGCCCTTCGACCAGGCCTCGACCGCCGCGCGCTCGTAGAACTGCGCGCTCCAGCGCCACAGCGGTGACTGCGAGAGCCGGGTCGAGCTCATCTCGCGGGTCGCGCCACTTGCAGCAGCACCCGCGCCTGCTCGCGCAGCGCCTCGTGAACCCCGTTGTCCCTCGAGAGCTCCTTCAGGTCCGCGAGCGACAGCAGCGGCACGATCTTCGTGCCGACGTCGGGCGGCAGGTACGGGTTGAACGCGAGCGCGCGACGCACCGCCGGCCGCGTCGACCACCGCGGCGAGTGCCAGATCTCGACGAGCGGCTCGGGCCGCGCCGGCCGCCGCGCCGCGATGCGCACCACGAGCTCTTCCGTCAGGCGCGGGTTGATGAGCACGTTGCGCACCACCTCGGGGTTCGAGGCCACCGCGAGCCGCGCCAGCTGATCGGGGTTGCGCGTCAGCCGCGCCTCGACCTTCAGGTGCCCGAGCGACTGCGTGAACAGCTTCGCGTCCGCCCGCTTCGCGGCGTCTTCGTCGTACTCCTGCGCCGCGGGCCCCGAAGCGAACATCGTCTCGACCTCGGGCAGGTCGGCGATGTGCGCGATGCGGCGCAGCTGGGGCGCGTAGGGAATCTGGGCCGCCTCGCGCTCGAGCGCCCGCGTGAACGCCGAGAGGCTCACGCGCGCCGGCTCGAAGCCGCCGTACACCAGAGCGACGATCTCGTGGAGCAGCTCGGTCGCGTCGACCGGCGACAGGCGCGACAGGAGCCGCGCTGCCGCGAGGCGCGTCACGTCGTCTCCGCCGGTGAGCGAGGCCAGGTGCAGCGCCGTCTGCCGTGCGTCTTCCTGCGAGGGCATGGCTCAGCGCGCCGCAGTCGTGCCCTCGTCCGGTGAGACCGTCACGCGCACGCGAAAGTCCTTCAGGTCGGGCGGGTACTCGTAGAACGCCACGAGAAACGGCCCTTCCGCGCCGGGGTCGAGCTTCGCCGCGTTCGGCGCGAGCCGCGCCGCCAGCTTCGCGAGGTCGTCGGCGGTCGCCACGCCGTACAGATCCTCCGGCGACGGAGTCGCCCCGACCCAGCCCTCGGCCGAGCGCACCAGGTCTTCACCGTCCAGGATCTCGGCCTTCACCTTCACACGCCCGGAGCTCGCTCCGCGGTTCTTCACCTCGCCGCGCACGTAGAAGACCGGCCGCCCCGCTCGCGTGTCGTACAGCCCGTTCGAGATGTCGAACGCGACCAGCTCGCGTGGCTGCGAGAACAGGCTCTTCAGCTTCGACCACGACAGCGCGGCGTCGACCTTGCCTTCGTTGAGCACCACCGTGATCAGCACGGCGAGCAGGCCGAGCAGCACGACCCCGCTCAGCACGTTCCACACCATCGCCACCACGCCGCGCTTCGGACGGCGCGACGACGACTCCCTCGCCTCGCCGCCCTGCGCCTTCGCGAGATCCGCCGCGCTGACCTTCTTCAGGGCGATCTTGGCGACCGCGACCTGCTCCTCCGGCTTCGGCGCCGAGAGCTGGTTCTCCATCGGCTCGGGCACCGCCGGCATGTCGAACAACGAGTCGCGCTGCTCCGGCGCCGCCTCGAGCCCGTCGTCCACGTCGATCGACAGCGAGCCCGTATCGGGGGGAATGTCGCCGAGCAGCCCACCGCCCTGCTCCTGCGGCTCTGGCACCGTCGGCGTCTCGACCTGCGTCACCGCGCTCGGCGACGCCCGCGGAGGCTTCGCCTTCGTCGTCGGCGGGGGCGGTGGGGCCAGATCCATGTCCATCGACGGCCCGAGATCGAACGACGGCATCGCAGGCGGTGCCGCAGGCTTCGCCGCTGCCTTCGGCGCCGACGGAGGCGGCTTCTGCGCCGGGGGCGGCGGAGGCGGCGGCGCAGCGGGCGCCGCGTTCGCGTCGAGCGACGAGAAGTCGAACGGCTGGGGGTCGAAGCTCGAGGGAGCCGCCGGCGGCTTCACCGACGCCCGCTGCGTCGTCTCGGCGGGCGGGTCGCTGCCCAGCCCGCTGAAGTCGAACGGCTGCGGCTCGAACGCCGACGGCTTCGGCGCGACCGGAGCCCGCTGCCGCACCGTCACCTCGGTCTTCGGGGCTTCCGCCGGCGGCGCGAGCGCGCTGAAGTCGAACGGCTGGGGCTCGAACGCCGACTTCGGCGGGCCCGGCACCGCGGCGCGCTGCGTGACGTCGGACTGGCCGGGCGCAGCCGGCGCAGGCGGCAGCGCTCCGAAGTCGAACGGCTGGGGCTCGTACGACTTCGGGGGGGCCTGCGGCGCCGCAGGCGGAGGCGCCAGCGCCGAGAAGTCGAACGGCGCCGGGTCGGTGAGCGGCTTACGGCCCGGCGGCGGAGCGGGAACCGGCTTCACGCGCGTCGGCGCCTCGAACTCCGAGGTGAGCGGCTTGAGCTCGCCGGCGGAGTACAGGTGCGGGCGTGTCTCTTCGCCCGGCTCCATCGGCGGAGGTGCGCCGAATTTCGCGAACGGATCCGCAGCGCCCGCCGGGGCCGGGGCAGTCGCCTCGCCCTCCTTCTTCACGCGGAAGGTGTGCTGGCACTTCGTGCACCGGACCTTGACCCCCTTCTCGGTGACCTTGTCGTCGGGGATCTTGAACCGGGTCTGGCACTGCTCGCACTTGACGATCATCGGCCTTGAAGCCGGCGAGTATAGGCGCTAATCGCCATTTCGCAGTGCGTCATCCCCGTCCATGAGCGAGCCCCAACCGACAGCCGCGGCGAAAGAGCCGAAGGTGATCAAGCGGTACACGAACCGCAAGCTCTACGACACGGTCGAGAGCCGGTACGTCACGCTCGACGAGATCGCCGAGATGGTGAAGCAGGGCGTCGAGGTGAAGATCGTCGACAACCGCACGAAGGAAGATCTCACCTCGGTCACGCTCGCCCAGATCGTCTTCGAGGAGGAGAAGAAGAAGAGCCAGATGCCGCTCGACGTGCTGCGCGAGATCATCCGCCGGCCCGGCGACACGCTCTCCGACTTCTTCAAGTCCGAGGTCTCACCGCGCGTCGAGTCGATTCGCGCCGGGGCCGAGCAGCGCCTCGACAAGCTCCTCGGCCGCGACGGCGAGCAGGCCGCCGCCGCACCGCCCGCCGAGCCGCCCAAAGAGAAGGAAGATCTGCTCAAGACCGCGCAGCGCCAGCTGCAGGACTTCCAGAAGGGCATCGACGACCGCGTGAAGGCCGTCGTCGAGAACGTCGTCGGCAACCTCCCCGCGATGGGCCGCGACATCGGCGCGCTGATCCAGCGCATCGACGCGCTCGAGAAGAAGATCCAGGCGCTCGAAGAGAAGAAGCGCTGACTTCAGTCCGTCAGTCGAAGGCCGGCGGCGACGACCACGACGCGTAGAAGTCCCGCACCTGCCCGCTGGACGTCGAGATGTCGTACGCCTCGCTGTGCGCCGCCCCCGGCTTCTTCACCTGAACCTCCTCGCCGTCGAAGAACGCGCGGTAGCCGAGCTTGCGCAGCTCCTCGACGACGGCGCCGTGGTACGCGTCGCCCTCCTCGAGGCTGCCCGCGCCCTCGGGAATCGGGTGGAACCCGCGATCGAGCGCGCGCCGAATCGCCTCGCTGACGTCCTCGTGCCAGCTCGCCTTGTGCCCCGCCCGCGCCGCGACGTTCTTGTCGCCCGCGCGGTTCACGTGCACCTCGCGCCCGCCCGGAGGCTCGGGCAGCCCGCGGCTCCGCGTGCGGTCGATCAGCGGCCCGGCGTCGACCTTCGCGCCGCTCTCGAACGCGTCGAACGACGCCGGCTTTGGCGCCACGAGCCGCTGCGCCGCGCGCTCCAGCACCTTCGCCTCGCGCGCGTCGATCACTCCGCCGCTCTTGAGGAACCGCTGCTGCAGCTTCAGGAAGTTGTTGAGGGCTTTGTTCACCATGCCGAGATTCTCGGCGTGCCCATCAGGGCGGGGGCCTTTCAAAGCCTTTCTTCTGGAGCCACTCGCGCTCTCCGTACTCGCGGTACGCGGCCCGCAGCCACGATTTCAGCTGGTTGTCGACGCGGGTGACCCGCAGGTGGTGCACGTAGAGCGGGCCCACCTTCTCGACCCTGCGGAACCGCGCGCTCTCGAGCCTGCGCGGCAGCACCAGGTGCACGTCGAGCGCACCGTCGCGCACGCCGTTCACGCTCGCGAACCGCACCTGCGACAGAAACGCCACCCGCGTCTTCGCCGGAGCGACCTCGTACGGCCCGCACTCCGCGATCGCCCGCTCGAACGCGCGGAACAGCTTCTCGCCGGTGGCGCTCTTGCCTTCGAGGAACTTCTTCACCGAGAAGTCCCCGCAGGCGTGGCTGAAGTTCTTCGCCACCCCCTTCACGCGGCACTTCGGGCACCGCCACATCAGGCGCTCTTGCGCGCCTGCGCCTTGCCCACCCGCTCGACGTTCTCGGCGACCGCCTGGAGCAGGGTCGCGCCGCGGCTCCACGGTGCGTACTCCCAGATGGTCTTGCCGTGGCTCTGCGCCTCGTCGATGGCGACGTTCATCGCGACCGGCGCGGCGCAGCGGCCGGGGAAGTACTCCTGGAGCTTCTCGAGGATCTCGTCGGCGAGCGCCGTCTTCCGATACAGAGTCGGCACCACGAGCGACACGTGCAGATCGGGCCGTGCGTGCTCGGTGTTCACCTGCTCGATGGTCTGGACCATCTCGGCGCACCCGTCGAGCGACAGGTACGTGACCGCGACGGGGATGACCACCTCGGTCGACGCCACCAGGATGTTGGTGGTCACGAGCCCGAGCGAGGGCGGCGCGTCGAAGATGATGTAGTCGTACGACTCTGCCTCGGGCACCTCGAGCCGCTTCGCCAGCCGCCGCGCGCGCTGCATATCGCCCGAGAGCGCCTGCGGCAGGTCGGCCAGCTGCTTGTACGACGGCACGACCGTGAGCCCCGGGGTCGACGTCGTGTGCGCGACCGCCGCGAGCGGCACGTCGTCGCGCGTGAGCCAGTCGAACGCCGACATCGACAGCCCGCGAACGTCGATGCCCAGCGACTTGCCGGCGTGCCCCTGCGTGTCGAGATCGACGAGCAGCACGCGCTTGTTGCGCTTGAGCGCCAGCCACGCGGCAGTATTCACCGCGAGGGTGCTCTTGCCGGTGCCCCCCTTCTCGTTGATGAAGGCGATGCGCCGGGCGGTCACTACTTGGTCCGTGCCTCGACGAGCTGGTCGACCTTCGCCTCGACGTTCGACAGGAGCTTCTCGAGCTCGTCGACCTTCTCGCGCAGGATCTCGAGATCGCCCGTCGACGGCAGGTTCATCGCACCCAGCGCCGAGCGGATGCTCTTGTCGAGCGTGCCCTTGGCCGACAACGTCCGCGCCACGATGGTCTGCACGGTCGCCACGAACTTCTCGTTCGAGAGCAGCTGCTGGGCGATCTTTCCGATGCGCTCCTCGCCGGTGGCGACGAGCTTTTTCATCATGGGGTTGTCTTTGAGCATGGGCGCGCGGATGGTGATCTCGCACGCCGAAGCTGTCAAGGTCGGCAAAAACAAAGATGTCGGCGCTCGCTCATCAACGCCTGCTCATCGTCACCGGCAAGGGGGGAGTCGGGAAGACGACCATCTCCGCCGCCCTCGCGCTCGGGTCCGCCCGCCGCGGCCTGCGGACGCTCGTCTGCGAGGTCAACACCAAAGAGCGCATCACCACGCTCCTCGGCCGCCCCGAGGTCGGCGCCGAGATCGGCTCGCTCGACGAGAACCTCTGGTCCGTCGACGTTCGCCCGCAAGAGGCCCTGCGCGAGTACGCGCTCATGATCCTGAAGTACGAGAGCATCTACAACGCCGTCTTCGGCAACCGGCTCGTCGGCTATTTCCTGCGCTTCATTCCGTCCATTCAGGAAATCGTGATGCTGGGGAAGATCCTCTTCCACCTGCGCGAGAAGCGCCCCGACGGGCAGTGGCGCTTCGATCGCATCGTCATCGACGCTCCCGCCACGGGGCACGCCATCACGTTCCTCTCGGTGCCGCAGGTCGTGCTCGACACGGTGCCGCCCGGGCCGCTCGCCACCGACGCCACGTGGATGCGCGACCTGCTCGTCGACCCCAAGACCACCGGCTCGGTGCTCGTCTCGCTGCCGGAAGAGCTGCCGGTCAACGAGACGCTCGAGCTCCACGCGGCGCTGAGCGCCAAGGTGAAGCTCACGACCGCCGCCGTCGTGCTGAACGGCTTCATCCCCGAGCGCTTCACCGCGGCCGATCGGGCCGGGCTGCCCCCCGAGCTCGCCGAGGTCGCGCGCGTGCACGAGCTGCGCGCCCAGCTGTCGACCGAGGCCGAGAGGCGCCTTCGCACGCTGCCCGCTCCGCTCGCGCGCGTGCCGCGCGTGTACCAGCCCCAGTTCGGGCGCGCGGCGATCGAGACGGTCGCCGCCACCCTCGCGCCTCTGCTCGATCGGAGCGCGCCGTGAACCCGATCGCGAAGGCGCTCGCCGAGAAAGACGTGCTCGTGTGCGTCGGCTCGGGCGGCGTCGGCAAGACGACGGTCGCGGCGACGCTGGCGCTGCGCGCGGCGGTCGAGGGCAAGGGCTCGCTCGTCTGCACCATCGACCCGGCGAAGCGGCTCGCGAACGCGCTGGGGCTCGAGGCGCTCGGCAACGCAGAAACGGCGATTCCGGCGGCGGCGTTCGAGGGCGCGGGGCTGAAGCCGAAGTCGACGATGCGGGCGATGATGCTCGACATGAAGCGCACGTGGGACGAGCTGATCGAGCGGCGGGCGCCTCCCGACAAGCGCGACAAGATCCTGAGCAACCGCTTCTACCAGGCGATGTCGTCGGCGCTCGCCGGCTCGCAGGAGTACATCGCGATGGAGAAGCTGTGGGAGCTGCGCACCCAGCGCGACTACCCGCTCATCGTGCTCGACACGCCTCCGACGGCGCACGCGCTCGACTTCCTCGACGCTCCGAACCGCATCCTCGACTTCCTCGACAACGACGCCGCGAAGTGGCTGCTGACCCCGGCGCTCGCGGCGGGCAAGGTCGGCCTCAAGCTGTTCAGCTTCGGGTCGAGCTACGTCGCGAAGACCATCTCGCGGTTCACCGGCACCGAGACCCTGCAAGAGCTCGCGAGCTTCATGCTGGCGATCAGCGGGCTGAACGAGGGCTTCCGCGAGCGCGCGCACCAGACGCGGGCGCTGCTGGCCGCGAAGACGACGGCGTTCGTGCTGGTGACCGGGCCGATGCCCGATCGCATGGACGAGGCGGTGTACTTCCACACGCTGCTCCGCCAGAACCACCTCGAGGTCGCGGCGCTCGTCGTCAACCGCGTGCACCAGCCGGTGCCCGACGCGCAGTGGTCGGCCGCCGCCCGGCTGCCCGACCCGCTGCGGCACAAGATGGAGCAGACCCTCGAGGAGTCGGAGCACCTCGCCGCCGCCGACGCCCGCGGCATCGAGCGCTTGAAAGAGCTGTGTCCCGGCACGCCGCTGATCACCGTCCCCCGCTTCGAGCGCGACGTGCACGACCTGAAAGCCCTGTGGGAGACCTCCCAGTTCCTGTTCGGGTAGGCTTTGCTCCGGCTGGAACCTGGCTGCAGGAGGCGCTGTCTGACGAGCTCGATGACACGAGGGTTGCTGGTGCTGGTCGTCGTCTCTTCGAGCGCTTGCCTGCGAAACGTCAGGCCCGACGGCGACGACCGGCCGCCGAGCGTCGAGTTCGACCCCGTCGTCATCACCGGCGATCTCGAGCTCGAGAAGCTGAACGACGAGGAGCTCTTCGCCGCCGGCACCTCGTTCTACGCGGCGGAGGACTACGCGCAGGCCGCCCGCTACTTCGGCCGGCTCGCCGACTTCTTCCCCAAGAGCCGGCACCGCCGCGCGGCGCTCTACAACGCGGGGCTTTCGCTCGAGAAGGTGAAGATGTGGGAAGAGGCGTACCAGCGCTTCTCCGAGCTGTCGGACCCTCAGAAGGGAACCGGAGACGCGCTCGACGCGGCCTTCCGCGTCGCCGAGACGCTCTACCACCTCGAGCGGTTCCCCGACGCGATCGCGGTGCTCGATGCGATCGCGACGCGCACCGACCTGCACATCGACAAGATCATCGAGGCGCGCACGCAGCAGGGCATCTGCGAGCTGGAGTCCGGCAAGTCCGACGTCGCCGAGTCGACGCTGCGCAAGGTGCTGGCGATGTACCAGGAGGCTCCGGACAAGGACGTGCTGGACGACTACTTCCCCGCGCAGGCGCAGTTCTTCCTCGGCGAGATCTTCCGGCTGCACTACGAGTCGATCACGCTCGACGCGAACAAGACCGTCGACGAGCTCGCGAAGGACCTCGAGTACAAGGCCGAGCTGCTGCTCTCGTCACAGGGGCACTACCTGCGCGCGATCCGCCTCGGCAACGGCTACTGGGCGACGGCGGCGGGCGCGCAGATCGGCGGGCTGTACGAGAACCTCTACGACCACATGATCAACGCCGAGGCCCCGCGCGAGCTGAACCGGGAAGAGGCCGACCTCTACAAGAGCGAGCTGCGCAAAAAGATCCGCGTGCTGCTGAGCAAGGCGATCACCGTGTACGAGCGCACGCTCGAGGCCGCGGAGCGCATCGGCGCGCAGAGCCCGTTCGTCGAGAAGACGCGCGAGAGCCTGAAGCGCATGAAGGACCTGCTGCTCGCCGACGCGAAGGCCGAGGAGGCCGAGGAAGTGCCGGCCAAGCCGGAGCCCGAGCCGCTGCCCCCGCCGCCGGCGCAGCAGACGAAGGGCAAGAAGAAGGTTCCGCACACGTGAAGTAGAACCTCGGCCCAACGTGACCGAGGCGATCTTCACGCCGGAGCAGCTCGCCGAGATCCACGCGTACCACCGGCCCTATTACTTCTGGGCGTGGGCCGGCATCGTGGTGAACCTCGGCATCACCGCCGTGGTGCTGAGGTTCGTCATCGGCCCGCTCTACGCGCGCTGCGAGCGGCTCAAGATCCCGTCGAAGGCGCTGTCACAGATGTGGAAGGGGGACGGATGGGCAGCGGCGCTTGCCTTCTCGTTGTCGTACTTCGCGGCAATGGTGTTGGTGTCGCTGCCAGTCGACGTCTGGTTCCAGCTCCACGAGCACGCGTTCGGATTGTCGAAGTACACGCCAGCGACGTACGCAATCGACTACGCGAAGAGCCTGGTCTTCTCGATCGGCGGGTACTGCGCGATGACGTTCGGCCTGTTTGCTCTGGCCCGCCGGCTGCGCAATTGGTGGGTGCTTGCTGGAACGCCCATCGCCGTCTTGCTCCTCATGTCGGCCGCGCTCGATCCTTACCGGTCGCGCATCAATTTCGAGCAGAAGCCGCTGCCGGATGGCGAGCTGCGCGAGCGCATCACCGAACTGATGGCGAAGGCTGACATCGACTTCCGCGATGTGCTCGTCGAGGACAACAGCCGCGCGACGGTGAAGCTACAGGCGTACTTTGCGGGCCGCGGCCCGACGCGAACGATCGTCCTCAACGAGTCGCTGCTAAAGGAACTGACCACCAACGAGATTCTCTCGGCAGTCGCGCACGAGGCCGGACACGTACACGAGTCGCGCTGGCCTGGAAGCATCGCGTCAGCCCTCACCCTCGTTGCATTTCTGTTCGCGATCGAGCGGATGCTTCGCTGGGTCGCGAAACGTCGTTTCTGGGGCGTCACCGAGGTCGCAGACATCCGAGCGCTGCCGCTGATCTTCCTGATGTTCTGGTTGATCACGACGCTGGCGACACCGGTGAGCGCCGCGTTCTCACGCGAGCGTGAACGGCAGGCGGACGCATACGGGCTGGCGCTGACCGGCGATCGCGAGGCCTTCGCGTCGATGCTGGTGAAGGCGGCGCGCGTGAACAAGATGGACCCTGATCCGCCGCGGTGGATCGTGCTGAAGGGGCGGACGCACCCCTCGATTCGGGAGCGGCTCGAGGCGCTCGGCCCCGCAAAAGCCGACGGCGGATAGGTCTGGGAGCCTACCCGCCGTCAGCCGGCCAATCTCGAGTGCTCCCCAGCGCCCGGAGGCCTTGCTGGTTCCTCGGCTATCGCGCCTTCGCCACCTGTACGGCGGCCATCGTGATCGCCTTCACCAGCCCTTTGGCCCTTCGGCCTGCAGCCGTCTCGCCGTAGGGGTCGGCTTCGACGGCCTTCGCCAGGTCTTGAAACCCGGCGCGGTCGCCGGCTTTGAGCCTCAACTCGCCGCGGTTGGCGAGGGCGACGGGGTTCTTGCCGTCCTGATCGAGCGCGGCCGTGTACTCGGTGATGGCGTCGGCCGTGCGGCCGAGCTTCTGGTACACGGTGCCGAGCGCGGCGCGGGCAGCCGAGTCCTTCGGGTTACCGGCGACGAGCCCCTCGAAGATGATGCGGGCATCGTCGAGACGCCCCGCCGCCGCGAGATCGCAGCCGACGGCGGCGATGGCTTTGGCTTCTTCGAAGGTCATGCCCTCGACCTCGGCCCAGGTCATCTCGCCTCGGGCGAAGGCTTTGAGCTTGGACTTCATGTCGGTGTCGGCCTGCATGGCTTTCTCGGTCTGTTTGATGATTCGGGGGTTCATTTGCGCGCTCACCGCATGTTGCGGATGGCCCCCATCGACATCTCGTGGAACGACTTCGAGAGCTCGGAGAGCAGCGTGTACATCTGCTTCCGCATCTCGGAGAGGTTGGTGAACTTTCTTTGGAGTTCCGTCAGCTCGGCTTGCGCCTTTCGAGCGTCCTCCGGGCTGCCGTTGATCACGATGTCCGTGAGCTCGGTCATGCGATCTTCCATCGTGCCCAACTTCGTCGTCACGTTCTCGAGCGCACCTTCAAAGCTCGTAGACTGTCCAAGGGGGGCCGAGTTAGGCGGCGGCTGGTACCGATAGCGGTCGTCGTCCGAACCGTCCGGTTTCGTGCCTCCGCCCGGGTTCGTGCCTCCGCCCGGGTTCGTGCCTCCGCCGGGGTTCGTGTCTCCGCCGGGGTTCCGCTTGAGGTCAGTGAGCTCTTCCTTTTTGGCCTTCAGGTACTCCTGCAAACCAGTGACCGAGATCGAGTTGTTGCTGCTTTTCGAGTGCGCAACGATCTCACGCCAAACATCTGGGTGGTCTTTCAACCACTTTGCGGCCTTTACGACCTCCCCGTAGCCCTTCGCCGTCAGCTCAGCCTCTTTTGCGATGATGGTATCGATGTTTTTTTCGATGTTCGCCCATCCGTCCTTGTCGCACTCGTTGTGTTTCTGAACCCAATCGAAGTTGTTGATCAGCTCCTGCGTATAGTGAACGGCCTCATCGAGCTCCTTCAGTTTCTCCTTCAGCTTGTCGATCTCCTTCTGCTTGTTCTCCTCCTCGGTTTTGGTTTCGAGGGCCTTTCCGAGCGTGTTCACGGCGTTCTGCAACATGGACCCCGCTCCCTTTGCCTGCTGAGTCGTACAGGTGGACGCCCCCTGGCTACCCTCAGCACGTTCAGACTGAGCGGCAGCGGTGCTTGCGTGCTGTGACTGCATCGAGTACCCCTCGCCGTGTGACGCGGCGGACGCCGCGTATTGAGTCTGCGCTGCTGCACCGGACGTAGAGGCGCCCGAGTTCGAATTGACTCCATTATCGAACTGCGAAGCGGCGTCCTTACTGAGTCGGAGGTACTCGGAGTACGTGTCGGCACCTGCCTTCAAGCTCTCGTCGCCCGCCGGTTTATCGATCGGCTTGTCGACTTCCCCCTTCACGAGACCAAAAAGCGCGCCGGCGGGGTTGAGCAAGGTCTCGAGCCCCCCACCTTTGCCACCGCCCGTGATGATCCCGGCGGGATCCAGCAACCCCATGATTCCGTCGAAGAGCCCGCCGCCCCCGCCGCCCTTGTCGCCACCACCGATTCCTCCAAGCATCAATCCTCCAGGGTAAAGCGCCGGTGCGCGGCGCGGTTAGTGTGCACCGGTGCCTGTGCAGCGCCGATGCCCACCCCGCCGCCAGTCGTTCCCGCCACTTCCACCCACCACCCCGTCCGAAACGCCGGACTCACCGTCCGCCCCAGCGGATACATTCACGCCCCGTGAAGGCCCTCGCCCTCGACGTCGGCTCCAAGACCATCGGCCTCGCTGGCAGCGACGCGCTCGGCATCACCGCGCAGCCCATCACCACCGTGCGCCGCACCAACTTGAAGGCCGACCTCCAGGCGGTGAAGCAAGTCATGGCCGAGCGAGAGATCACCCACCTCATCGTCGGCCTGCCGCTCAACATGGACGGCACCGAGGGCCCCAGCGCACAGGAGGCGCGGAAGATCGGCGACGCGCTCCAGACGCCACAGCTCACCGTCATCTACTGGGACGAACGCCTTACGACCGTCGCCGCTCAGCGATCGCTGCTCGAGAGCAACGTGTCCCGGAAGAAGCGCAAAGAAGTCGTCGACCAGGTCGCAGCGGCGCTGATACTGCAAGGCTGGTTGGATTCACGACCGAATCAGGAGCCGATCGATTGAAGAAGTTGCTGGTCCTCGCCCTCGCCGTGCTCGTACTCGGCGCCGCCGGAGCCGCAGCCTGGTGGTACCTGTACGAACAGCGCGTCACCGAATTCGCCGCCGCCACCTTCGGCGACGGGACCCGCGTCGTCGAGATTCCCCCGGGCACCAACCCCAAAGGCGTCGCCAAGCTCCTCGCTGACGGCAAGGTCGTCGCCGACGCCGACCTCATGTACGCGTGGCTCAAGCGCGAGAAGCTCGGCCCGAAGCTCCGCGCCGGCGAGTACGAGTTCACCGGCAAGCTCACCCCCGGCCAGGTCACCGAGATCATCACCTCCGGCAAGGTGAAGCTCTACCGCTTCACCGTCCCCGAGGGCCTGCGCGTCGACGAGATCCTCCCCATCCTCGCGGCCTCGGAGCTCAAGCTCGATCTCGGCAAGCTCAAGCAGCTCGCCGCCACCCCCGCATTCGTGCGCAAGACCGGAGTCCCCGCCGACGGCCTCGAGGGCTTCCTGCTCCCCGACACGTATTCCTTCTCGAAGGGCGCCACCGAGGAGCAGGTGCTCACCAAGATGGTCAGCCGCACCATCGAAGAGTTCAAGAAGTCACCGCGCAAGCCCGGCGTGAAGTTCGACCTGCTGCAGGCGATCACGATGGCCTCGATCATCGAGAAGGAGACCGGCGCCAGCGAGCTCGATCAGCGCGCTCACATCTCTTGCGTCTTCCACAACCGGCTCCGCGAAGACTGGCGGCTCGATACGGATCCCACCGTCATCTACGCGATGATGCTGCTCCGCGGTCAGTACTCGAAGAACATCACGCGTAAGGACCTCGAGACCGACCACCCCTACAACACGTACCGGAACAAGGGCCTGCCGCCCGGCCCCATCGCGAGCCCCGGCGTCGCCGCCATTCACGCCGCGCTCAACCCGATCGAGTGCAAGGACTTCTTCTTCGTCTCTCGCAACGACGGCACCAGCGTCTTCTGTCCCGACATCAAGTGCCACAACGCCGCGGTCGACAAGTACCAGCGCGGCGGCGGGGGTCAGAAGTGAATCACGCAGTCGCCTCCGGTCTCGTTGTTGCGCTCGAGCTTCGCCTTCACCCCTGAGAAGAACGCCGCGTCCATGTCGCGGTAGTTCGGGTCGATCGGAAAGAACGGCACGCCGGGGCACGCGCGCGCCTGCGCAGCGGCCTCCATCACGATCTGAGGCTGCGTCGTGACCGGGCTCACTGTTCGAAGCGAGTCGTGCCACCCGCCTTCGCGGTGCCACGTGTAGACGCCGAGAGCGACAGTGAAGGCCGCCAGCACCGCCACCGCGCGCTCGCGCAGCACCGAGCCCGCGTACACGATCAGCACGAGCAGCGACGTCGCCGTGAAGCGCGCCAGCGGCTCGAAGTCGCCGACGATCGTGCTCCGCGTCGTGAACACGACGACCGGCAGCACCGCCACCGCGATGAGCCAGCCGTGCTGCCGCATGCGCGCCACTCCGGCGACCGCCACGATCGGCGTCAGCGTGAACACCGCGCACAGGGGCCAGAAGAACAGGTTCAAGAGCCGGTGCTTCCAGAAGCCCCAGAACACGTCGCCGCTCGCGAACCACGTGCGGTGAAACGCATTGATGAAGCGCGCCGGGTACTGCGCGTCGCCGTGCCACTGCGCGTTCCCGATCAGCCACACGAACGGAAACACGAACGCGACCACCGCGAACACCGCCGCCGATGCGTACCGCCGGCGCAGCGCCAGCACCACCGTCAGCAGAGGAATCAGCATCCACACGTCGTAGCGGGTCGCGCACGCCAGCGTCAGCGCCAGCGCCGACAGCACGAGCTTCTCGTACGCGAACCACGCCAGGCACGCCGTGAAGAGCAGCAGCGACAGACCCTCGCTCGCCGCCGTCGTGCTGAACTGAATGTGCATGCCCCAGAACGCCAGGATGAGGCACGAGACCCGCGCCGCTCGCGCGTCGAACAGCTTCCGGCACAGGAACCAGAGCGGCACCGTGGTCGCCACTCCGGCGATCAGAGAGACCACGCGACCGGCGTGCTCCCTCGCGCTCGACAGCATCGACGCGATGCCCAGCAGGTACAGGTGCAGCGGGCCGAACTGCCACGCTCCGTCGCCGAACGCTGAGATCCAGTGAGGTGACGACGCCCACTGCTCGCCCAGCCCGATCCTCGCGACCGCGTCGCCGTACATGTTCTGCGTGAGCGGGAATGCGATGGCTCGCACCGCCAGCACCACCAGCGTCAGCACCACGAGCTCGCGGAGCCCCTCACCCTGTCCCTCTCCCCTGCCGGGGGAGAGGGGACTCGTGGTCGTGCGCTCAATCATTCTTGATCAGCACCCTCAATGATCTGAGCGCCGCTCTTACCTGCTCCGAGCGCTCCGCCGGCGACGGCGCCCCCGCCGGGTACTCCGCGTTCGGCGGCCCCGCCCGCTCCGCGTGCTCGGCCCGTCTGAGCACCGTCGGCGGAGCGCTCAGCCCTGCCCTCCGCGCCCGGGCCAGCTCGACGATCGCGTGGTAGACGTCGAGCGCGTCGAGGAAGCCTGCGTCGCTCGCCTCGCGCAAGAGCCGCGTCGCCTCCTCGAGCGCGGCGTCGACCTCGTCGTCGTGCCCCAGCACCGCCTCGGCCGCCGCCAGCGCCGCCGTGCACAGCCCTCCGTAGCGGCGGTCGTCGGCCTCGCCGAGCAGCGGCAGCGCCTCGCGGTATCGCTTCACCGCCTCTTCCGCCTTGCCCTGCTCCTGGTGCCACGAGCCGAGCGAGAACAGCGCCACGCCCTCGAACCGCCGCGCGCCGACCTCGCGCAAGATCGCGAGCGCGCTCTGGTAGTGGTTCCCCGCTGCTCCGAACTTCTCGAGGTCGCGGTTCAGATCGCCCAGGTTGATGTGCGAGATGCCCTCGGAGCGCCGGTTCCCCAGCTCGCGGTGAATCGCCAGCGCCTGCTCATACTGCTGCCGCGCCTGGCTCAAGAGCCCCTGTGCCTGCTGCAGCACCCCCAGGTTCGCGAGCGTGATGCCTTCGTACCTGCGGTCGCCCACCGACCTGTGCATCTCGAGCGCGCGTTGGTACGCCGCCGTCGCCTCGTTCTCGAACGACAGCTCGTGGAGCAGCACGGCGAGGCTCGAGAGCGTGCGGCCCTCCATCCGCTTGTCCTTCACCTGCCGCAGCAGCGCCAGCGCGCGCTCGAAGTGCGCCTGGGCGTCGCGGCGGTTCCCCCGCAGCCGATCGACGAGGCCGCAGTAGTACTCGGCGCGGCCCTCGAGCGCGGTGTCGCCGAGCACGGCCGCCAGCGACAGCATGCGCAGATAGTCTTCGCCGGCTTCCTGCGTGCGGCCGCGCGCCTGGCGTGCCCGGCCGCGCAGCTCCAGCGCCGCAGCCTCGACCGCCGGATCTTTCGGGAGCCGCTCGATGGCGGTCTCGATCATCGACAGGTGGTGGCTGAACGGCCCGCGCAGGGTCAGCAGCGGGTCGAGCGCCGCGATGGCGAGCAGCGCGCGCGGGCCGGGCTCTTTCGCTTCGATGGCGCGCTGAAAGACCGAGTAGAGGTTGTCGCGCTCGAGCTCGAGCCAGTCGAGCTGCTCGACGCTCCCGTCGGCCGTGATCGCCAACCGTGAGCCGAGCTCGAGAAAGTACCGTGCGTGGCGCTCGCGCGCCGCGCGCTCGATGGGCGTGCCCTCGAGCTTCTCGAAGGCGTACTCGCGAATCGACTCGTAGAGGCCGTAGCGCGCCTCGAGCTCGTCGCCGCGCGGGAAGTACGAGCGAATGAGCGATTTCGAACGCAGCGCCATGACCACCTCCATGACGGACAGCGGGCTCTCGAAGTGGGACAAGCTGACGACGGCCTCGGCGGCCTCGATGGTGAAGCCGCCGCGGAACACCGCGCACTGCGCGAGAACCGCGGCCTCCTGCGAGGTCAGGCTCTGCCACGACCAGTCGAGCGCGCCGCGCAGCGTCGTCTGTCGATCGGCGAGCAGGTCGAACCGGCGCGGCAGCCGCTGCACGATCTGCTGCGGCGACAAGCGCCCCATGTGCGAGGCCGCGAGCTCGATCGCCAGCGGCATGCCGTCGAGCTGCGTCACCAGCTCCGCGATCGCAGCCTGATCTTCCGCGCCCGGCTGCCAGCCCGGCCTCGCCGCCCGCGCGCGATCGACGAAGAGCATCACCGACTCGGAGTTGAGCGCCTCTTCCTGCCGTGCCGGCACGCGCAGCGGGTGCACCTCGAACACGGTCTCCCCGGCGACCTTCACGTACTCGCGCGACGTCACCACGAACCGCACACCCGGAGCCGCGGCCAGCCACACCCCGATCGTGGCTTCGGCGTGCCCCGCGACCTGCTCGAAGTTGTCGAGCACGATCAAGACGTCTCCGCGCGACGCGATCACGTGGCTCATCTGCACGACGGCGTCGCCCGGGCTCAGCGGCACCGAGAGGGCCTGCGCCACCGCCGCGCAGATGCTGTCGACGTCGCGCGCGTCGGTGAGGTCGACGAACCAGACCCCGCCGCGCTTGTCGCCCTCGCCCGCCTTGAAGTGGCTGACCAGCTGGCTCGCGAACTGCGTCGCGAGGCGCGTCTTGCCGGTGCCCGCGGGGCCGACCATCGTCAGCAGCCGGAAGCCCTGCCGGAAGATCTGCTGCAGGTCGGCGAGCTCAGCGACGCGCCCGACGAACGCGCCGGGCGGCAGCACGATGTTCGTCGGTCGCTCGGCGAGCTCGCTCAGCACCTTTCGCGCGCGCTTGAAGCCGGCGCCCACGCGCTCGGGCACCGTGCGATCGGGGTTCTCGCGCACGTGCAGCGAGTTCGCGGACTCTGCGCCTTCGAGCTGCGTCGGCAGCGCTTCACCCGACGCCGTGCGCAGCTCGCCGCTGTCGTCGAGGCCCGGCACGTCGTCGAGCTCGCGGAAGAACGGCACGATCCTGGGTGGCGACATGCCCGCCATGACCTCCTCGAGCGCCTCGCGCATGGCGTCGGCAGTCGGGTAGCGATCGTCGGGCTTCTTCGAGAGCGCCTTCATGACGATGCGATCGACCGACTTCGGGACGATCGGGTCGATCGACGACGGCGGGTCGACCGCGCACGCGCGCACGGCCTTCAGCGTCGCCGAGTCGGTCTTCTGGCGGAACAGGGGCCGAAGCGCGAGCATCTCCCAGAGCACGATGCCGAGCGCGAAGACGTCGGTGCGGGCGTCGACCTTCCGGCCGTTCGCCTGCTCGGGCGCCATGTACGGGAACTTCCCCTTCAAGATCCCGCTCGCGGTGTGCACCGACTTGTTCGCGGCGCGCGCGACGCCGAAGTCGATGAGCTTCACCGCGCCTTCGCTCGAGACGACGATGTTGTGCGGCGAGACGTCGCGGTGCACGACCTTGAGCGACTTGCCCGACGCGTCCTTCAGCCCATGCGCGTACGCGAGCGCGAGCGCGGTCTGCTGCGCGATGAACAGCGCGACCGGCACGGGCACCGAGCCCCCCTGCTCGCGCGCGCGCTTGAGCAGGTGGCGCAGATCCTTGCCCTGGACGAGCTCCATGGCGACGTACCAGGTGTCGCCGACCTCGCCGAGCTCGTGGATGCGGGCGATGTTGGGGTGCGAGAGACGGGCGGCGATGCGGGTCTCGTCGAGGAACAGGCGCAGGAAGCGAGGGTTCTCGGTGAGGTTCGGGAGGATGCGCTTCACGACGACCTGCCCGAGGTCGGGCGAGCGGGCGAGGAAGACCTCGCCCATTCCACCCGCTCCCAGACGGCGTACGAGCTCGAACTTGCCGAAGCGCTCCACTTTGCGGGCGGCAACCTAGCGCGGAGGCGCTTACATCTGGGTCTTCGCACGATTCTCAGATGCGATACGCTCACGTTGGGTGTGGGGTGAACCCACACGGAACTTTCTTAAGAGGGCACTGAATGGCCAACTGGACAGAGAAGATTGCCGCACTCCAGGACAAGCGGGAGTACCAAGAGCTGAACTGGGAAGGCAGCTTCGACGACTACCTCGAGCTCGTCCGCAACAACCCGCGCGTGACGCGCACCGCCTACCAGCGGCTCTACGACATGATCTTGAGCCACGGGAAGACCGAGTACATCGACAACAAGAAGAAGCTGATTCGCTATCACTTCTTCAGCGACGAGAAGAACGGCGGCCGCGATGCGGTGTTCGGCCTCGACGTGCCGCTGATGAAGCTGGTGAACGTCTTCAAGTCGGCGTCGCTCGGCTACGGCACCGAGAAGCGCGTCATTCTGCTGCACGGCCCGGTGGGCTCGTCGAAGTCGACGATCGTGCGCTCGCTCAAGCGCGGGCTCGAGCAGTACGCGTCGAGCCCCGACGGCGCCTGCTACACGTACACGTGGATGCCCGACGGCGAGGTGCTGAAAGAGAAGTTCCGCTCGCCGATGAACGAGGAGCCGCTGAAGCTCATCCCCCGCGAGTGGCGCGCGAAGATCTTCGCCGACCTGGCTCCGCCCGAGAAGGGCTTCACGATCCCCGAGCTGGGCGAGCTGAACCCGGCGTGCCGCTTCATCTTCAAGCAGCTGATGCTGAAGTACGACGGCGACTTCGCGAAGGTGATGAAGCACGTGCGCGTGCAGCGCCTCATCTTCTCCGAGAAAGACCGCATCGGCATCGGCACGTTCCAGCCGAAGGACGAGAAGAACCAGGACGCGACGGAGCTCACCGGCGACATCAACTACCGGAAGATCGCCGAGTACGGCTCTGACTCCGACCCGCGCGCGTTCAACTTCGACGGCGAGTTCAACATCGCGAACCGCGGCATCATCGAGTTCGTCGAGATGCTGAAGCTCGACGTCGCGTTCCTCTACGACCTGCTCGGCGCCAGCCAGGAGCACAAGATCAAGCCGAAGAAGTTCCCGCAGACCGACATCGACGAGGTGATCATCGGTCACACGAACGAGCCCGAGTTCAAGAAGCTCGAGAACAACGAGTTCATGGAGGCGCTGCGCGACCGCACCGTCAAGATCGACATCCCCTACATCACCAAGCTCAGCGAGGAGCAGAAGATCTACGAGAAGGAGTTCAACTCGAAGCGCATCAAGGGCAAGAACATCGCCCCCCACACGCTCGAGATGGCCGCGATGTGGGCGGTGCTGACGCGCCTCGAGGAGCCGAAGAAGCACAACCTCTCGGTCTTGCAGAAGCTGAAGCTCTACAACGGCAAGACGCTGCCGAACTTCACCGAGGACAACATCAAGGAGCTCCGCAAAGAGGCGGGCCGCGAGGGCCTCGAGGGCATCTCGCCGCGCTACATCCAGGACAAGATCAGCAACGCGCTGGTGAGCGACAAGAGCGAGATGTCGATCAACCCGTTCATGGTGCTGAACGAGCTCGAGGCGGGCCTGAAAGGGCACTCGCTGGTGAACGAAGAGGCGCGCAAGCGGTACCGCGAGCTGCTCAACGTCACGAAGCAGGAATACGAAGACATCGTGAAGAACGAGGTGCAGCGGGCGATCAGCGCCGATGAAGACGCGATTCAGAAGCTGTGCGGCAACTACATCGACAACGTGAAGGCGTACACGCAGAAAGAGAAGATCAAGAACAAGTACACCGGCCTCTACGAGGAGCCCGACGAGCGCCTGATGCGGTCGATCGAAGAGAAGATCGACATTCCCGACTCGCGCAAAGACGACTTCCGCCGCGAGATCATGAACTACATCGGCGCGCTCGCGATCGAGGGCCGCACGTTCAACTACCGCACGAACGAGCGGCTGCAGAAGGCGCTCGAGCTGAAGCTGTTCGAAGACCAGAAGGACAGCATCAAGCTGAAGACGCTCGTCTCGTCGGTCGTCGACAAAGAGACGCAAGAGAAGATCGACGTGGTCCGCGGCCGGCTCATCAAGAACTTCGGGTACGACGAAGAGTCGGCCACCGACGTTCTCAACTTCGTGGCGAGCATCTTCGCGCGCGGAGACGCCAAGGAGTAACGCGCCCGTGGCCCTTCGAATCGATCAGGATCACTCCCGCTTCAAGGCGATCGTCCGCGGGAAGATCAAGCAGAACCTGCGCAAGTACGTGCAGCAGGGAGAGATGATCGGCAAGAAGGGCAAGGACACGATCTCAATTCCCGTGCCGTTCATCGACGTGCCGCACTTCAAGTACGGGCACAAGGAGCAGGGCGGCGTCGGCCAGGGCGACGGAGAGATCGGGCAGCAGCTCGCTCCGGGCAACGTCGAGCCCGGCGACGGAGCGGGCAAGGCCGGCCAGGGTGAAGGCGAGCACTCGCTCGAGGTCGACGTCTCGCTCGACGAGCTCGCGCAGATCCTCGGTGAAGAGCTGCAGCTGCCGAACATTCAAGATCGCGGCAGCGAGAAGATCGTCACCACGAAGATCAAGTACACGGGCATTCACACCATCGGCCCCGAGTCGCTGCGCCACTTCAAGCGCACGTACAAGCAGGCGCTGCGGCGGCAGATCTCGATGGGCACGTACGACCCGAAGAACCCGATCATCGTGCCGCTGCGCGAAGACCGCCGCTATCGCACGTACCGGCTCGAGAACCTGCCCGAGACGAACGCCGTCATCATCTACATGATGGACGTGTCGGGCTCGATGGGCGACGAGCAGAAAGAGATCGTGCGCATCGAGAGCTTCTGGCTCGATGCCTGGCTGCGGCACCAGTACAAGGGGCTCGAGACGCGCTACATCATCCACGACGCCGTGGCGCGCGAGGTCGACCGCGAGACGTTCTTCCACACGCGCGAGTCGGGCGGCACGATGATCTCGAGCGCGTACAAGCTGGCGCGGGACATCATCAAGGCCGAGTACCCGGCGTCGAGCTGGAACATCTACCCGTTCCACTTCTCCGACGGCGACAACTGGAGCGCCGACGACACGCGCCTGTGCATCGAGCTGCTCAAGACCGAGATCCTGCCGCAGGTGAATCAGTTCGCGTACGGGCAGGTCGAGTCGCCGTACGGCTCGGGCCAGTTCATCAAGGACCTGCGCGAGCACGTCGGCGAGCAGACGAACGTGGCGCTGTCCGAGATCGCCGACAAGGACGCCATCTACAACTCGATCAAAGACTTCCTGGGCAAGGGGCGCTGATGCCGCGTTCGCTGACGCCGCGCCTCGAAGACCTGCGGAAAGAGATCGAGGGCTACGCGAGAGGGTTCGGCCTCGACTGCTTCGAGACGGTCTTCGAGATCCTCTCGTACGACGAGCTGAACATGGTGGCCGCGTACGGCGGCTTCCCCACGCGCTACCCGCACTGGCGCTGGGGCATGGACTACGAGCAGCTCTCGAAGGGCTACGAGTACGGCCTGTCGAAGATCTACGAGCTCGTGATCAACAACGACCCGTGCTTCGCGTACCTGCTCGAGGCGAACGCCGAGGTCGATCAGAAGCTCGTGATGGCCCACGTCTACGGCCACTGCGACTTCTTCAAGAACAACTTCTCGTTCCGCCATACCAACCGGCGGATGATCGACGAGATGGCGAACCACGCGACGCGGGTGCGCCGGTGGATCGACAAGATCGGCGTCGAGAAGGTCGAAGACTTCATCGATCGCTGCCTGTCGCTCGAAAACCTGATCGACCAGCACGCGCCGCACATTCGCAGGAACCCCGACCCGAAGCTCGCCGAGGAGCAGGCGAAGCTGAACGAGCGCGTCGAGGGCATCAAGGTCGACCGCGAGTACATGCGCGGCTACATGAACCCGCGCGAGTTCATCGACCAGCAGCGCAAGAAGGTCGAGGACGAGAAGCAGAAGGCGAAGCGCTTCCCCGAGCGGCCGCAGCGCGACGTGCTGGCGTTCCTGCTCGACCACGCGCCGCTCGAAGAGTGGGAGCGCGACATTCTCGCGATCGTGCGGGAAGAGGCCTACTACTTCGCTCCGCAGGGCCAGACGAAGATCATGAACGAGGGCTGGGCGTCATTCTGGCACTCGACGATCATGACGACGAAGGCGCTCAAGGATCACGAGATCATCGACTACGCAGATCACCACTCGGGCACGATGGGCACGCAGCCCGGCGCGCTGAACCCGTACAAGCTCGGCATCGAGCTGTTCCGCGACATCGAAGACCGGTGGAACAAGGGCCGCTTCGGCAAAGACTGGGACGAGTGCGACGACCTGCGCGCGCGCCGCTCGTGGGACAAGAAGCTCGGCCTCGGGCGGCAGAAGATCTTCGAGGTGCGCAAGCACTACAACGACATCACGTTCATCGACGAGTTCCTCACCGCCGAGTTCGCGATCGAGCAGAAGCTGTTCGTCTACGGCTTCAACGAGAAGCGCAACTCGTGGGAGATCATGGACCGCGAGTTCCGCAAGGTGAAGAACAAGCTGCTGCAGAAGCTCACCAACTTCGGGCAGCCCGTCATCGAGGTCGTCGACGCCAACGACGAGAACCGCGGCGAGCTGCGGCTGGCGCACAAGCACGACGGGCTGGACCTCAAGGGCGACTACGCGCGAGAGACGCTGCGCAACGTGCAGTCGCTCTGGCGTCGGCCCGTGAACCTCGTCACCAAGGTCGAAGGCAAGGGCGTGATGCTGCGCTACGACGGGCAGAGCCACTCGGACAAGAAGGTCGAGCTCTGAGCAGCGCCGGCCCTCCTTCACGGTTGGCCATCAATCACGACGAGTTCCACGCACAGCACATTGGGCGAACCGCGGATGGGCGGCAGTTCATGCTGACCGGGCCCTTCGAGCCATACGGTCATGAGTTCGTCGCGCTCTACCTGTTCGATTCTGATGGAGGCTTCCTCGAAGCGAAGATCGATGATCTGGGCCTGCGCCCAAACATCGATGCTGCACGCGGCGAGAAGATGGCCGCAGGTTGGCTCGCTGAGCTGGGCCCTGTGACCTTCTGCCGTATCGAGGTGGCTCCGTTCGAGGTGGAGCGGTTCGGTCTCAAGTTCGGGCTCATTCCGCGGCCCCCGGAAGACGATGAGGACGACTGGTGGGTCGAGCTCCAGCCCGGGAATTACATGGCGTTCCACGAGCCGTGGGACAGCGGCGACTACGACACGTGAGTTCGCGGACATCGGCGGGCACGGCTCTTGAGTTCCAGCCCGCTCATGACCCCCTACCAGCTTGCCTCCGACATGTTCCGAACCGGCATTTCCCACGACGAAGTCGTCTCGCGGCTCATCGCGACCGGCCTCACCCCTGACGACGCGAGCACCGCGGCGATTGCTGCACGCCACCAGCAGCCAGCCTCAGCGGCCGCGACGGCCGCGGAGGCTCCGGTCAAGCCGGGCTTTCACGGCTGGCTCCTGCTCGCGACGATCGCGCACGGCATCTACGCGGCGAAGACGCTCCAGGGACTCTCGCTCTATGCCCTGCTGCTGCCGTCGCTCGTGCGCAGCGCCAAGACAGCCGGCGAGCTCGCGGTCGTCGTGTTCTGGCTCTTCGCCTTCGCCGGGGCGGCCGTGTTCCTCGCGACCGGCGTGGTGTTGCTCCTCAAGCGGCGGCGACGGGCCCGCACCTTCCTCATGCTGTGGAGCGCGGCCTGCCTCGCGATTCAGCTCATCACGTTCGTCTTCGGTGACGGAGCTCTCACCAGCCTGGTCATGCCCGCGTTCTGGCTCTGCTACTTCTGGAGCTCGAAGCAGCTGCGCGCGACTCTGACGAACTGACCCAGGCTCAAGCGCGCATCGTGTGGGCCATCGCCTTCGCGATGCGCGCGTGCTCCTCGTCACCCCAGTGCTTCTTCACGAGGTGCAGCCCGAGATCGAGCGACGACGACACCGCGCCCGCCGTCACCACGCGCCCCGCATCGACGATGCGCACGTCGCGCACCACCTCGGCGCAGTACGGAGCCAGCCGGTCATACGACCCGAAGTGCGTCGTCGCCTTCAGCCCCTGCAGGTGCCCGGCGCGGCCGAGCAGCAGCGCGCCCGTGCACACCGACGCGATGTGCCGGTCTTTTCCCCACGACTGCAGATACGCGAGGCAGTGCTCGTCTTCCTCGAGCGCCCGCGTGCCCAGGCCGCCCGGCACCACGAGCAGATCGACGCCGTCGAGCTTCGGGTAGGGCTCGGCCTCGATCGCGAGGCCTCCCTCGTCGACGACGCGCGTTTCCGTACCGATGATGCGCAGCTCGACCCCCGACAGCCTGCGCATGGCGTCGTACACGCCGATGAAGTCGAGCGTGGTGACCCGGGGAAACACGAAGAAGGCGATGCTCCGCATGGGCCTCTCATACCGCGATGGCGGTCGACCGTCCGCAATCGGCACGGGCCGCGCCGACCGCCGGCTGCTGACTGCCGACTGCCGACTGGTATAGTCCGCGGGCTTTGGCGCTCTCACGCATCGAGGAGGTCCAGGCCCGCGACTTCCGCCTCGAGATTCCCCTGGGCGACTTCTCGGACCTTCCCCACCGCCTGCCGGCGGTCGACATCCAGCGCGAGGGCGACGTCATCGTCATGCGCGCCGAGCAGCAGACCTGCCACCTGCGCTTCAAGGTCGACGGCGACGTCGCGGTGCTCGACGAGGTGGTCATCCGCTCCGACGTTCAGGGCAGGTTTTTTCAGCAGGTGCTCGGTGCGCTGCTCATCGAGTACCAGGGCGACTTCCGCGGCACCGTCGCGTGGAGCATCCCCAAGGGTGATCGCAGCGAGGTGGTTGTGGACAGAGGTGAGAGCCCCTACCCGCTGCTCGCCGTCCTCGCGGCCGCCCGGCGCAGCCCGCTGCAGGAGCACGCCGGTGCGGCCAAGCAGCCACCCGAGCTCACCCGCGCCGAGAAGCTGCAGGCCGAGGGTCGCGCCGCGTACGAGGAGTACCAGCGGCTGAAAAATCAGCGTCGCTCGTGAGGCGGAATCTGGTGCGCGTGCGACGGTTGTGATTTGGTTCGTAGCGCCTCGTAGCTCCCCGCCTCGGTAACTCCCAAAAAATGATCGCACTCCTCGTGAGCGCCTGGGTGTTCGGCGCGACCGACCTGACGGTGGTGAAGAACCGCCGCCTCGAGCCGAAGCAGAACGTGGCGAAGGTCCTCTTCGCCGCCGGCCTCGATGAAACGACCGTCGACGCCGTGCAAGGCGCGCTCAAGGCCACCGGCTTCGACTTCAAGAAGGCGCGCCCCGGCGATCAGCTGCGGCTCGTCTTCCGCGACCGCCAGCTCGACGTGCTCGACTACCGCCGCAGCATCTTCACCGAGTGGCAGGTGCGCCGCGAAGGCGACCGCTACATCGGCAAGAAGGGCCAGCTCGAGAAAGAGACGCGGCTCGCGCTCGTCGAGCTCACCGTCGAGACGACCGTGTGGGACGCGGCGAAGGCCGCCGGCGAGAAGCCCGAGGTCGCCGTCACGCTGAGCGACGTCTTCGCGTGGGACATCGACTTCTACCGCGACGTGCAGAAGGGCGACCGCATGCGCGCCGTCGTCGAGAAGGTCGTGAGCAAGGGCCGCGTGCTCGAGTACGGCAACGTGCTCGCCGCGAGCTACGTCGGCTCGACGGTCGGCAAGAAGAAGAGCTTCCGCTACCGCATGCCCGACGGCAGCGAGTCGTACTACCTCGAAGACGGCACCTCGGCGCGCAAGACGTTTCTCAAGAGCCCGCTGAAGTTCGCGACCGTCACGAGCGGCTTCGGCAGCCGCTTCCACCCGATTCTCAAGTACGTCAGCGCGCACAACGGCGTCGACTACGGCACTCCGACGGGCACGCCGGTCTGGGCGGTCGCCGACGGCACGGTCGTGCGCGCCGGGTGGGATCGCGGCGGCGGCAACATGGTCTGCGTGCGCCACGTGTACAGCCTCGAGACCTGCTACCTGCATCTCTCGAAGGTCGAGGTGAAGGAAGGCCAGCGCGTGCAGCAGAAGGCCATCATCGGCGAGTCGGGCTCGACCGGCCTGTCGACCGGGCCGCACCTGCACTTCGCGATGAAGCGGGCCGGCGCGTTCGTGAACCCGCTGACCCAGACGTTCCCGCGGGCTGATCCGTTACCGAAAGCGCAGCTCGCCGACTTCCGCGAGAAGTCGGCCGTCCTCGACGCACAGCTCGAGGCGAAGTCGTTGGCCGAAGTCGCCCGGTGAATTAGAGGAGAGGGCGCATGGAACAAGCGCTCTCCCCTGCTCCGGGGAAACAGGCCTCACCTGGTCCGACCAATGGCGCCGCGACGCCTGACGCCCGCGAGGGCGTCAAGCCGGCCGAGATCCGCAAGTCGTTTCTCGAGCACGTCGAGTACACGCGCGGCACGTCGTTCGACACCGCGACGCCGTACGACAAGTACATGGCGATCGCGAACTCGGTGCGCGACCGGCTCGCGAAGAGCTGGGTGCGCACGCAGCGCCGCTACAACGCCGCGAACGCGAAGCGCGCCTACTACCTGAGCGCCGAGTACCTGCTGGGCCGCGCGCTCGGAAACAACCTCATCAACCTGGGCCTCTACGAGGCCTCCCAGGAGGCCCTGCGCGAGGTCGGCGTCGACCTCTCCGCCCTGCTCGAGATGGAGCCCGACGCGGGCCTCGGCAACGGCGGCCTCGGCCGCCTGGCCGCCTGCTTCCTCGACTCGCTGGCGACGCTCGGCATGCCCGGCATGGGCTACGGCATCCGCTACGAGTTCGGCATCTTCACCCAGCAGATCGTGAACGGGCACCAGGTCGAGCGCGCCGACGAGTGGCTGCGCTTCGGCAACCCGTGGGAGATCGCCCGCCCCGACCGCGTCGTGCCGGTGCGGTTCCACGGCTCGGTCGAGCAGTACCAGGCCCCCGACGGCCGCCGTGCGTCGCGCTGGGTCGGCGGCAAGACCGTGCTCGGCGTGCCGTACGACACGCCCATCGCCGGCTTCGGCGGCAACACCGTCAACACGCTGCGGCTGTGGAGCGCCCGCGCCTCGGCCGAGTTCGACTTCGCGCTGTTCAACGACGGCGACTACGAGCGCAGCGTCGTCGAGAAGAACGACTCCGAGGTCATCTCGAAGGTGCTGTACCCGAACGACCAGAACCAGGCCGGCCGCGAGCTGAGGCTCAAGCAGGAGTACTTCTTCGTCGCCTGCTCCATCGCCGACATCATGCGCCGCTACGTGCGCACCGAGACGGACCTGATGAAGCTGCCCACGCGGGTCGCGATTCAGCTCAACGACACGCACCCGGCGATCGCCGTCGCCGAGCTGATGCGCGTGCTGGTCGACGAGAAGAAGGTGCCCTGGGAGGAGGCGTGGGAGATCACGACCGCCACGTTCGGGTACACGAACCACACGCTGCTCGCCGAGGCGCTCGAGAAGTGGCCGGTGTCGCTGTTCGAGCACCTGCTGCCGCGGCACCTGCAGATCATCTACGAGATCAACCACCGCTTCCTGCGGCAGGTGCAGATCGCGTGGCCGTTCGACTCCGAGCGCGTCGGGCGCATGTCGCTCATCGAAGAGAACAAAGAGAAGTACGTGCGCATGGCGCACCTGGCGGTCATCGGCAGTCACAGCGTCAACGGCGTCGCCGAGCTGCACACGAACCTGCTCAAGCGCGACGTGCTCCAAGACTTCGCGCAGATGTTCCCCGACCGGTTCAACAACAAGACGAACGGCGTGACGCCGCGGCGCTGGCTGCTGGTGTGCAACCCGCGGCTGTCGAAGGTCATCACCTCGGCGATCGGCGACAAGTGGGTGACGGACCTCGAGCAGCTGCGCGAGCTGGAGCGGTTCTCGAACGACTCGACCTTCATTCGGGCGTTCGCAGAGGCGAAGCGCAGCAACAAGGCCGAGCTCGCCGCGCACCTGCGCGACGTGATGTGGCTCAACGTCGACCCGAACGCGATGTTCGACGTCCAGGTGAAGCGCCTGCACGAGTACAAGCGGCAGCTGCTCAATGCGCTGCACATCGTTCACCTCTGGGTGCAGGCCCGCAAAGAGCACCACGCCGTGAAGGTGCCGCGCGCGTTCCTCTTCGGAGCGAAGAGCGCTCCCGGCTACAAGATGGCGAAGCTGATCATCCGCCTCATCAACGGCATCGCCGAGGTGGTGAACAGCGACAGCGCGCGCACGGGCCTGCAGGTCGCGTTCGTGCCGAACTACCGCGTGTCGATGGCCGAGCGCATCATTCCGGCCGCCGACGTCAGCGAGCAGATCAGCACCGCCGGCATGGAGGCGTCGGGCACCGGGAACATGAAGTTCGCGATGAACGGAGCGCTGACGGTCGGCACGCTCGACGGAGCGAACATCGAGATCCGCCAGCTCGTCGGCCCCGAGAACTTCTTCCTCTTTGGGCTGACGGCCGACGAGGTCCAGGCGAAGCGCCGCGAGGGCTACCGGGGCCGGCAGGTCTACGAGAGCAACACGGCGGTGCGCGACGTCATCGATCTCATCTCGTCGGGCTTCTTCTCGCCGGAGGATCGCGACCTGTTCAAGCCGCTGATCGACTCGCTGCTCGACGAAGACCGGTACCTCGTGCTCGCCGACTTCGACGCCTACGTGAAGGCGCAGGCGGCGGTGACCGAGACGTACGCGCAGCCGGAGCAGTGGTGGCGGAAGGCGGTGCTCAACGTGGCGCGCGTCGGCTGGTTCTCGTCGGACCGGACGATCAAGGAGTACGCGAAGGACATCTGGGGCATCAGCTCGGTCCCCGAGACGTGAAGCTCATCGAGTGCCCGCACTGCCTTGGGCGGGTGCTGCCGATGGCGAATCACGCCTGCCCGGCGTGCCAGAAGGATGTTCGCGTTCCGAACACATCGCCGTTCACCCGGCTGACCGTCACCCCGACGACGGCGTTTCCCGACCGGTGCTGCGCGTGCGGCGACGCGACGACGCTGCGAGTGCCGATCATCGGCAAGAGCCACGGCGCAGATGCGCTGTGGGTCCGGCTGCTCGTCGGAGCCGCCCTGCTCCTCAAGCCGCTGAGCCTGCTGGAGCACAAGGACGTGCTCGTCGGAGACACCGAGCTGTTTCGCATCGACGTGCCGTACTGCCAGGCGTGCAAGAAGAAGGCTCCGCTGCAGCCGGAGTTCATCAACACGAAACAGGGCACCATCGAGCTGAAGGTCATGCGCGTGTTCGCGGACGAGGTCCGGGCCCTGAACGCACGCGCCTGAGCTACTCGAAGACGAGCTTCCCGAAGCGGGGCAGCGCGTGGAAGTCGCCGACGAACAGCGGCGAGAACGACTGCCCCTCGATCTCGGTCTGCCGCTTCAGGTGCTCGAGCCGGTACAGGTTGAAGCGCCACACGTCGCCCTTCTGCGGCGTGTGCGGCACGTTCGCGAGGTTCGCGATGGGGATCTTCATCTCGGCGCTCCAGCCCTGATCGGCCTGGTCGTCGTCGAGGGTGCCGCGCACGTCGACCGCGGTGGTCATGCCGGACTCCCACTTCATCGCGGTCGCGAGATCGGATCGGCGCGAGACGAAGCGCGCGTCGAAGTTCACGTTGTGCGGCGAGACCTGCAGCTCGTTGTAGTTCGCGAGGTCGCTGCTCGGGTTCAAGAACACCTCGACGGCGTCTTCGTTGTAGATGTCGTCGTCCTTGTTTCGCTTGGTGCCCCAGACGTCGGGGTCCTCGCAGTCGAACGCGACGTAGAGAAACTGCTCGTCCCACAGCACGCGCGCGGTCGTCTTCCGCGACACCGGCCGGCCATCGAAGCTCGCGGTCAGCGTCACCTCGGGGGCCGCCTTCCACGCGTCGTCCTGCAGCTTGCCGTCGATGACCGGCGCCTTCGCGGTGCGCGGTGCCTTGTACTCGGGCAGCGGCGGGCCTCCGCCGATCTCGAGCTTGGGGCCGAGCATGCGGTTCTGGCCGTCATGCAGCGGAGCCTGATCGACCGGCAGCCGGCCGTCGTCTTTCCAGAAGCCGAGCACCGCGCGCATCGGCCCCGCGCCCTCGGGGAGCTGGAACACGTGCTGGTCGAAGACGATGCGCCCGACCGGCCACGTCTCGAGCATGCCATTGCCCTGCTGAATCTCGTGGTCGGCGTTCACCACCATCTGCCCGCTCGCGGCGTCGACGATGTGCACGAAGAAGCGGTAGCCCTGCGGGGGCGGCTTGTCGGCGCGAAAGAAGTGAGACAGCCGCACCGGCTGTCCGCCCTGCAGAATCGCCGGCTCCACCATGGTGCCGAGGTACGCGACGGTGCCGCCGGCCCAGGTGCCGGTGCCTTGAAAGGCGAGCTTCACCTGGGGAGGAATCGCGTCGAGCGTGCGCACCTGACCCTGCTGGGGCTGCTGGGGCTGCTGCGGCTGCTGCGGCTGCTGTTGCTGCTGTTGCTGCTGTTGAGGAGCGCCACGGGGGCGCGGGCCGGCCTGCTCGTCGCGGCAAGCGGCCAGCAACAGGAGGCACAAGGCGCGTTTCATGGAGACACCCACCCTACACGCTCCAGGGAATTTCGGGGGGTTGCCGTGGCAGCGCGGCTGCTCCCCGTGCGGCGCATGCTCATCGAAATCGGCTGTGGCGGCGAGACGACGCAGGCGGACCTGAAGGACGGCACGGTGAAGGTCGGGGGTGACAAGGCAGACGAGATCCGGATCCCGGGGCTGCCGCCGTCGCTGCTGACGCTGCGCATCGAGGGCAAGCGGCTGACGCTGACCGCGACGGAAACGGTGTGCGTCGGCAAGTCGAGGTTCCCTTCGCACGTGCCGCGCCTGGTGGTGGCGGGCGAGCTGGTGAAGCTGAAGAGCGGCGTCACGGTGAAGCAGGTGGCTGCGGAGCGGAAGCCGAAGACGACCGCGATGCTGATGAAAGACCTGTTCGCGGGCGACGGGGCGATCGAAGACACGCAGGCCTCGACGCTGACGGTGCTCACCGGGACCGACGCGGGCAGCGTGATTCCGCTGGCGTTCGAGCAGATCCTGATCGGGCGGGCGGACGACTGCGAGATGCAGGTGAAGGACCCCGGCGTGTCGCGCCGCCACGCGCGCCTGGTGATGCGCGGCAGCAAGACGATCATCGAGGACCTGCGCGGCCAGAACGGCACGTTCGTGAACGGGGTGCGCATTCGCCGGCGGGCGACGCTGGTGCCCGGCGACGTGATCGAGATGGGCAAGACGCTGCTGCGCTACGACGCGCCGGAGGTCGAGGAGGCGAAGGTGCCGTCGCCGCCGTCGGTGGTCGTCGATCGGTCGCTCGTCGTCACGGAGCCTCACGTGCCGAAGCCGCCGCTGCTGCCGCAGCGGTGGGCGGCGGTGACGTTCGCGGGCGGAGCAGTGGCGATCATCTTCGGGCTGGCGGCGGTGCTGGCGGCCTACTTCTGAGTTGGCAGTCGGCAGTCGGCAGTCGGAAGGGCGTGACGAATGCAGCGATTCACCGAACTGAAGGTCTGGCATCGCGCGCACAAGCTCGTTCTGAGTGTGTACGAGCTCACCCGGAGGCTCCCATGGGACGAGCGCTTCGGGCTCACATCGCAGCTGCGGCGCGCCGCCACATCGGTCGCCGCCAACATCGTCGAAGGATGCCGTCGGGTCGGCGCGGGTGATTTCTCCCGGCACCTCGACATTGCGCGAGGCTCGGCAAGTGAAGCCGATTATCTCCTGCTCTTGGCTCGCGATCTCCAGTACGTCACCGAGGAGCAGGTTGCACCGCTGCGCGACGAGCTCAATGAGATTGGCGCGATGCTCAATGGCCTACGTCGCAAGGTGGAGCAACAGCGTGCGTGACCAAGACTGCCGACTGCCGACTGCCAGCTCAGAAGCTGTTGCCGATGGTGAACTCGAACAGCACCGGCTGATCCTGATTCGAGCGCCGGATGAGCGGAATGCCCCACTCGAAGCGCAGCGGGCCGATCGGCGAGAACCAGCGGAAGCCGAAGCCGACCGACATGAGCAGGCCCGCAGGCAGGTTGTACGTGCGGTCTTCGAAGAAGTTCGCGTTGATCGCGAACGAGTTGCCCGCGTCGTAGAACAGCACCCCGCGAATGCCGACCTTCTCGAAGATCGGGAACTCCAGCTCGACGTTGAGCAGCAGCTGCTTGTCGCCGCCGACCGGGTAGTCCTGCGAGAGCGCGTCGGGCCGCGTCGAGGTGCCGCGCTTCTCGGTCGGGCTCACCGTTCGCAGCGCGTAGCCCCGCAGCGTCTGGATGCCGCCGAGGAAGTAGCGCTCGGAGATCGGGAGCACCGGCCGCTCCGAGGGCAGCGCCTGGATGTAGCCGACCTGCAGGTTCGCCTTCGCGACGATGCCGAGCGGCAGCGGGTAGTAGTAGCGCCCGTACGCCGTGTAGCGCGCGTAGTTGAACGTCCCGCCGAAGAAGTTCGGAGCGAAGTCGATCGACCCGTAGAGCAGGTGCCCCGCCGACGGGAAGAGGCGGTTGTTGCGTCGATCCCACTGCGCCGAGATGCGCACCGAGCTCGTGCGACCCGGGCCGAAGTCGTACGCGCCGGGGATCTCGGTGTCGTAGTCGCGGCCCGGCTCGACGTTGATGAACTCGAGCGTGTACGCGAGGTTCACCATCACGTCTTCGAGCACGTTGTAGCCGAGCGTGACCGAGCCGCCCGTCGCCTGACGGATGAACCCGAAGTAGTCGGCCTGCGTGCGGTAGAAGTCGGCCGCGAAGATGACCTGCGTGTCGAGGAAGTACTGGTCGTAGAACGACAGCTGAATGAAGTTGCGCAGGCTCGAGAGCTGCGCGCTCGCCGAGAACGCCTGCCCCCACCCGAGCATGTTGTTCTGGGCGACCTGCGCCGTGAAGATGAAGTTCTCGACGTTGGAGAAGCCCAGGCCGACCTGGAACGTGCCGGTCGACTTCTCTTTCACCTCGACCTGCACCACGACGTGCGTGTTGTCGGCGCCCGGCTTCTGCGACACCTCGACCGTCTCGAAGAAGCCGAGCTGGGTGATGCGCTCCTTGCTGCGGCGCATGCCGGTGCCGCTGAACAGCTCGCCCTCGTACACGCGCATCTGCCGGCGAATGACCTGGTCGCGCGTCTTCGTGTTGCCGACCAGGTCGATGCGCTCGATGTAGACCTGCTGGCCCTTCTGCACGTCGAAGGTGAGGTCGATCGTCTTCTTCTCGGCGTTCACCGCCGTGACCGGCGTGATGTTCGCGTACGCGTAGCCCTGGTCGTAATAGACGTCGGTGATCGCCTGAATGTCGCGCGCCAAGAGCGAGCGGTTGAACGTCTCGCCCTCGATCGACACCATGCGGCGGTGCAGCTCGTCCTTCGTGACGAGCAGATCGCCCGAGAAGTCGATCTTGCCGATCGTGTACGGCTCGCCCTCGTCGATCTTGATGCCGATGTAGATGTGCCGCTTGTCCGGCGACAGGCTCACGATCGGCTTGTCGACCTTCACGTTGATGAAGCCGCGGTCGTAGTAGGCCGCCTGGATCACCGAGAGGTCGCGCTGGAACATCTCTTCGCGGTACGTGCCTTCGCCCGTGAAGAACGACAGCCAGCCACCCTCCTTCGTGGCCATGTTCTGCTTCAGGTCCTCGGCGCTCACCTTGTTCGCGCCCTGAAAGTTGATCTCTTTGACGAGGACCTTCGCGTTCTCGCGGATGACGAAGACGACGTCGACCTCGGGCACGTCTTTGACCGGCTTCAGCTCCCAGTTGACCTCGGCCAGGAAGAAGCCCTTCTCGACGTACTTGTCCTGAATCTTCTTCGCGTTCCGCCGGATCGCCGAGAGATCGAGAATGCTGTACGGGCGAATGTCGATGGTGTCCTTGAAGTCGTCTTTCGAGATCTCGTCGTTGCCGCTGATGCGCACCTCGCGCACCGACGGCTTCTCGGTGACGCGGATGACGTACGCGATGCCGTTCGGCAGCCGCTGCACGAGCAGCTGAATGTCCGAGAAGTAGTTCAGCGCCCACAAGCTCTTCAGATCGTCCGCGGTGCGCGTCGGGTCGAAGCTGCGCCCCTCTTTGTTCCGCAGCGCCCGCTTCACCGCCTCGACCTCGACCCGCCGGTTCCCCTCGACCCGGATCTCGACGATCTTCAAGGAGATGCCCTCGTCGGCGACCGGAGCGTCCGCCGGCTGGCCGAACGCCGCCGACAGCGGTGCCGTGAAGCCGAGGGCGAGGCACACGGGCAGCAGGTTCCGGGTCATGAAAGGCGGCGCAACCTAGCCCTGTACGACCCCAGACGCGATCCATTTCGCGCTGCGATTCCGAATGCTTGCGCGACCCTCGAGTCAGTCGGCCGAGACGACCTCGCCGCCCTTGAGCCGCAGGCGGCGGGGCATCGACTTCGCGAGCGTCTCGTTGTGCGTGACGATGACCGCGGTGATGCCGAGATCGCGATTCACCTCGCGCAGGAGCTGGTGAATGCCCTCGCCCGTCGCCGGGTCGAGGTTGCCGGTCGGCTCGTCGGCGAGCAGGAGCGCCGGCTTCAGCATCAGGGCGCGCGCCAGCGCCACGCGCTGCGACTCGCCTCCCGACAGCTCGCCCGGACGGTGATCGGAGCGGTCTTTCAGCCCCACCCGATCGAGCAGCTCGCGCGCGCGGACGATCGCCGCTCCGCGATCTTCGCGGCGAATGAGCGCCGGCATCGCGACGTTCTCGGCCGCGGTGAACTCGGGGAGCAGGTAGTGCGACTGGAACACGAAGCCGATGGTGCGGTTGCGGAACTCAGCGACCTCGGCGTCGTTCATGTCGAAGACGCTGCGCCCCTCGAACTTCATCGACCCCGCGGCCGGCGCATCGAGCGTGCCCACCACGTGGAGGAACGTGCTCTTGCCCGAGCCCGACGCTCCCACCAGCGACACGAGCTCGCCCTTCTGAATGTCGACCGTGACGCTGCGCAAGACGTCGATGCGCTTCCCGTGCAGGAAATACGACTTGAAGACGTCTTTGATCTCCAGGAACGCGCTCAATTCGGTGGTCGCGCTGCGGCGCGCTCCCTCTCACACGTCAGGGCGATGACGTCGGCACTGCGAGCGGGTCGCTTGATCGCAGCGCTCATTCGGCCTTGAGGCCCTCGACGGGCTCGACCTGGCTCGCCTTCAGCGCCGGGTAGATCGACGCGAGGAAGGTGACGAGAATCGCGATGACGACCGCGAGCCCCGTCTGCAGGGGCTCGATGCGCACCGGCAGCGCGGGGATGTAATAGACCTGCGGGTCGAGCTTGATGCCGACGCGCTCGATGAAGAAGCACCAGGCGAGGCCGGCGATCAACCCGAGGATCCCTCCTGCGACGCCGATCTGCAGGCCCTCGCTCAGGAAGATCTTCACCACGCCGCCGTCGCTCACGCCGAGCGCCTTCAGCACCGCGATCTCTTTTCGCTTCTCGAGCACGAGCATGATGACCGTCGCGACGATGAGGCCGGCGGCCACGATCACGATGATCGAGAGAATGATGCCCATCACCAGCTTCTCGAGCCGCAGCGCCGCGAACAGGTTGCGGTTCATCTCGCCCCAGTCCTTCGTGCGGTACGGGTAGCCCTCGAGCTTGTCGTAGATCGCCCGCGTGACGCGTCGGGCGTCGTCGATGTCCTCCATCTTGAGCTCGATGCCGCTCGCACCCTTGACGTTGAAGAACGTCTGCGCGTCGCGCAGGTGGATGTAGACGAACTTCGAGTCGTACTCGAACATGCCCGAGTAGAAGATGCCCGCGACGCGGAACGGCCGGCTCTTCGGCATCGGGCCCTGCGGCCCCATCTCGCCGCCGAGCGGGCTCACCACGTTCACGCGGTCGCCCACGACCACCTTCAGCGACGACGCGAGCTCGCGCCCGAGGAAGATGCCGGGCATCACCGGGTCGTCGGCGTCTTCTTCGTCGTCCTTCTCGACCTTGACGTACTCGTCGCGCACGATGTCCGACGGTTGGTCGTCGAACCCGCCGAGGTGCCGCCGCTGGATCTTCGAGGGGTCGTCGAGCCACTCGAGCTTCGACGGCGGCAGCAGGTACTTCGGCAGATCGGTCACCGAGCCGACCGTCTCGGGGTCGATGCCCTTGATCATCGAGCCCGAGATGTTGCCCTCGGACGAGATCATCACCTCGTTCAAGATGAACGGCGTCTGCCCGGCGACGCCCTTCACGGTGGCGATCTTCTCCATCACCTTCTCGTACTCGGACATCGAGTCCGAGTACTTGAGGACGACGCCGTGCGAGTTCGTGCCGAGGATCTTCTGCTGCAGATCCTGCTCGAAGCCGCTCATCACGCTGAGCACGATGATGATGCTCATCACGCCCAGGCCGACCGCGCCGACCGAGAGCGCCGTCATCATCTGAATCGGCCCGAGCTGGCGGCCCTTCAGATCGTTCAGCGCCCTCGCCGCGAGCAGCGGATCTTTGAGGCCGAGGTGACGAATGCGCGTGCGCTCGACCTGGCGCTCGGTCGCCATGATGATCGCGTACACGAGCAGCGGCGGCACGATGCCGAACCACAGCACCGCGAGCGCGCCGAGCAACAGCCGCGGGCGGAAGGCCGACACGTGGCGGTTCGCGACGAACAGCTCGAACCCGCTGCGCACGTCGGTGCGGCCCGACGAGGTCGCGACGAAGCCCGCACACATGCCGAACAGGCCCATCAGCGCGAGGAAGACGAAGACGAGCCAGTACCCGAGCTGGGGCCTCGCTTCGCCGAGCAGCGACGACAGATACGTGACCTCGCGCAGCCGGTAGCCGAGGCGCACCGAGAGCACCGGTACGACGTGCATGGCCGTCAGCACGATCGGCACCGGCAGCCCGAAGTACAGCATCGCGAGCGTCGCCTCGGGTATCGACAGCCGCTTCGAGTGCGCCGAGCCGAGGTAGCCGCCCACGAACGCGATGATCGCGCCGGCGCTCAGCGCGGCGAGAAACGCCGTCACCGGCGTGAAGACGCGCTGCGCATCGTCGAGCTGGATCTTCGACTCGGCTCCGAGCCCGATGAGGAACGTGTAGAGGACGATCAGCACGACCTCGGAGAGCAGGATCCCGAAGCCGTACTCGGCGAGCGTGCCCCAGTAGAAGTCGCGGTAGCTCGCCAGCCGCGGGTTGAGCGGTGCCTTCAGGGGGCTGGCCGCCGTCTCGGTCGGGTCGACCCGCTTGAGGCCGAACGCGATCATCGCCATGCCCGCGACGAAGACCGCGAGCCCGCCCCACGTCAGCAGCTGCCCGCTGCCGCCGGGGCCACCGGCGCCGAACGTCGCCCAGAGCGTGTCGTGCATCGTCTGCGTCTGCGCGGCGAAGATGCCGCCGAGCACGACCTCGACGAAGACGCCCCAGCCGACGCAGACGAGGGCGAGATCGGTGACGATGAGCTCGGCCGCTCCGTCTTTGGCGAGGCCCGCGATGATGACGCCGAGGCCGATGATCGCGAGCACGCCGCCCGCGTAGGGCAGCGCGCGCGAGCCTTCAGGCGCGGGCGCCGCCGCCGGCGCCGCGTTGGGCGCTGCGACCGCGGGCAGCTGGGCCTGACTCTGTTCTCCCACTCACTTCCCTTGCGGCTTGAGTAACGGGAACAAGATGACGTCGCGAATCGATGGTGAGTCCGTGAACAACATGGCCAACCGGTCGATTCCGATGCCTTCTCCGGCGGTCGGAGGCAGGCCGTGCTCGAGGGCGCGGATGTAGTCGGCGTCGTAGTCCATCGTCTCCTGCTGGCCGCGCGCCTTGGCCTCGACCTGGGCCTCGAAGCGGCCCTTCTGGTCGATGGGATCGTTGAGCTCGCTGAACGCGTTCGCGATCTCCCAGCCGTTGCAGAACAGCTCGAAGCGGTCGGTGATGTTCGGGTTCTTGTCGTTGCGCCGCGCGAGCGGGCTGATCTCGACCGGGAACTCGGTGACGAACGTGGGCTGAATGAGCGTGGCTTCCACGTACTGCTCGAACAGGGCGCCGATGAGCTCGCCGCGGTTGAGCTTCTCGAGCTCGGCCGGAGCCGCGGCCGGCGTCTTCAGCGCCAGCGCGAGCAGGGCGTCGCGGTCGTTCTGCGCCTCGTCGGGGCAGCCGAGCTTCTCGCGCACCGCCTGCCACATCGGCAGGCGCCGCCAGCCCTTCGCGAAGTCGATGGTGTTCTCGCCGAACTTGAGCTTCGTGCCGCCGCACACGTGACGGGCGGCCTCGCTCAGCATCTCTTCGGTCAAGTTCATGAGGTCTTCGTAGGTCGCGTAGGCCTCGTAGAACTCGAGCATCGTGAACTCGGGGTTGTGCCGCGTGCTGATGCCCTCGTTCCGGAAGTTGCGGTTGATCTCGTAGACGCGGTCGAAGCCGCCGACCACCAGGCGCTTGAGGTGGAGCTCCGGCGCGATGCGCAGGAAGAGCTCCATGTCGAGCGTGTTGTGGTGGGTCTTGAACGGCCGGGCCGCCGCGCCGCTGACCAGCGAGTGCATCATCGGCGTCTCGACCTCGAGGTAGCCGCGGTCGTCGAGGAAACGGCGGATGAACTGCACGAGCTTGATGCGCTTCTTGAAGGTCTCGCGCACGCCCGGGTTCGCGAGCATGTCGAGGTAGCGCTGGCGGTAGCGCTGCTCCGTGTCGGCCATCGCCTGAGACTCGGCCCAGGCAGCGGAGTCGCCGCCCTCCTTCGCGAACTTGCCCGGCGGCGGGCGCAGCGTCTTCGTGAGCGGCACGTACTGCGTCGCGCTCAGCGTGAGCTCGCCGGTCTTCGAGCGGAACAGCGTGCCGACGATGCCGACGAAGTCGCCGAGGTCGAGCTGCTTCACGAGCTCGTACTTCTCGCCGAGCGCGTCCTTCTTGAGGTGCACCTGAATGGCGCCCGTGCGGTCTTGAACGTGGGCGAAGCCGGCCTTGCCGAACGAGCGCCAGCCGACGACGCGACCCGCGACGCTGTACGTGGGCGGCGCCTTCTCGAGGTCCTCGGGCTTCGAGTCGACGTGCTTGACGAGGATGTCGGCGGCGAGGTGCTCGGGCCGGAAGCCGTTTCCGAACGGGTTCGCGCCGAGGTCGCGCCACTTCTGCGCCGAGGCCAGGCGCTGCTCGAACAGCTCGTGCTCTTTCTTGCCTTCGTTGGCGGGAGCTTCCACCGCAGAGCGGACGCCCTTCTTCGCTTCTTCGGACATTGTCGGCGTCCCGCTTACGGGTCAGCCGACTCGGCGTCAATCAGAGCGAAGCCGTGCAAGGTGCACCGTCGGGCCGAACCGGTCAACGAACCCGTTCGCCGTTCCGCTGCAGCGTTGCCGTTGCCGTTCCTGTTGCCGTTTCCGGAAGCGTCACGCGCCCGCGAAGAACAGCATCGCCGCGACCATCACGCCGAGCAGCAGCGGAATGATGACCTCGACCGGCACCCTGTACATCGCCTGCTGCATCGCCGCGTTCCGGCGGTCGAACACGCGCCGCCGCCGCACCCGCCGCATGATCGTCGACGCCAGCGCGGGCGGAGCCTTCTCTTTCGGCGCGCCCTTGAGCAGCGCGATCGTCTTCTTGTACCGCTCGAAGCGGGCCTTCAGCTCCGGGTCGGCCGCGAACGCAGCCATGAGCTTCGCGTCGTCAGAGCCCGACAGGGCGCCGTCGACGGCCCCTGCAAACAGCTCTTCGACTTCACTGGACTGCAACGCGGTGCTCACGGCTCATTCTCCCTTTTTCACGGCTTCGGTCTCAAGCTCACCGAGGATCACCGCCAGCTTCTCGCGGGCCCGGTGGAGCCGGCTCTTCACAGTACCCTCGGCCAGCTCGGTAATTTCCACGATCTCGTCGTACGCGAGCCCCTCGATGTCGCGCAACACCACCAGCACGCGCTGGTCTTCGTCGAGCCGCGCGATGGCGCGGTGAACGAGCGCGCGGGTGCGGGCCGACTCCAGCGACTCGTCGGGCATCGTAGGAGCCCCGGCCGACTCGTTGATCGCCTGCTCGCTCGTCTCGCCGTACTCGTCGCTGCGCCCGCGGCCGCGCCGCTTCAGGTACTTCAGCCGGTTCAGGCAGTGGTTCCGCGAGATCCGGAAGATCCACGTCGAGATCTTCGCGTCGTGGCGGAACTGCTCCATGTGCTGGTGAATCGAGACGAAGATCTCCTGCGTGACGTCGAACGCCTCTTCCCGGTCCGACAGCATGCGCATGCAGAAGTCGTAGACGCGATCCTGGTGCTGCTTCACCAGCGCCTCGAACGCGGCGGGGTCTTTGCGGCGCAGGCGCGAGATGAGCACGCGCTCCGAAGGCTCGCCCTCGGCAGCGTCGTGCTGCTGCGACCCCACCTCCGCCTCTTCCATGGAGAGCTCGAGCGCCACGGCAGCCGTATCAGACAACGGACTGCCGTGGCGGTTCCACCGGGCCCAAACGTCCGGAACTTCAGACTCTTTCGATGATCGTCGCGATGCCCTGACCGCCGCCGATGCACAGGGTGACCAGCGCGGTCGACTTGCCCGACCGCTCGAGCTCGTCGAGCGCCGTACCGAGCAGCATCGCGCCAGTCGCGCCGAGCGGGTGGCCCAGGGCGATCGCCCCGCCGTTCACGTTCACGCGCTCCGGGTCGATGCCGAGCTTCTTCACCGTCTGCAGCACGACCGCGGCGAAAGCCTCGTTGATCTCCCACAGGTCGATGTCGCTCGCCTTCATGCCCGCCATCTTCAGCGCCTTCAGGCTCACCGGCGCCGGAGCCGTCAGCATGATCACCGGCTCGTCGCCCAGCGTCGCCATCGCGCGGATCTTCGCCCGCGGCTTCAGGCCGTACTGCTTCACGCCCTTCTCTGAGGCCAGCGCCACCGCCGCCGCGCCGTCGACGATGCCGCTCGAGTTGCCGGCCGTGTGCAGGTGCGCAATGGCCTTCACCGCGGGGTAGCCCTTCAGCGCGAGCTGATCGAACGTCTCGCCGTTCAGCCCGACCTGCGCCTCGCCCATCGCCGTGAACGCCGGCTTCAGCCCCGCGAGGCCCTCGAGCGTCGTGTCGGCGCGCGGGTTCTCGTCGCGCTCGAGCGCCACCTTCCCCGTCGACGGGTCCTTCACGGGGAACAGCGACTTCGAGAACCGGCCCTGCTCCATCGCGACGGCGGCGCGCTGCTGAGAGCGCAGCGCCCACTTGTCGAGGTCTTCGCGCGTGAAGCCCTCCATCGTCGCGATCAGATCGGCGCTGATGCCCTGCGGCACCTGGAACAGCCTCTTGCGCAAGAGCTCGTTGTTGCCGTCGATGCCGCCGTTGTCCGAGCCCATCGGTACCCGCGACATGCTCTCGACGCCGCCGCCGATCGCGAGATCCATCGCGCCCGACGCCACGCCCATCGCGGCGAAGTTCACCGCCTGCAGGCCCGAGCCGCAGAAGCGGTTCAGCGTCACGCCCGACACCTGGTCGGGCCACTCGGCGGCGAGCAGCGAGTTCTTCGTGATGTTCGCCCCCTGCTCGCCCGCCTGCGACACCACCCCCATCATCACGTCGTCGACGTTCTTCGGGTCGAAGCCCGCCTTCTTCTGCAGCGCGTGCAGCGCGGCCGCGAGGAGGTACTGGGGGTGAATGCCCGACAGGGCGCCCTTGCCGGCCTTGCCACGGCCACGCGGGGTACGGACGGCATCGACGATGTAGGCGGGAGCGTTCATGGCCCCTGCATAACAAGGTAGGCGCCCGTCTTGGAGTCGACCTTCACTTTCGGCGGCCGGTGCGTCTTCTCGAACGCGGCGAGGCCCGGCGCGAGCATCTTCGACCAGTCCGACTCCTCGCAGGTGCGGCTCGGGTAGATGTCGAAGTGAATCGGCCGCACGCGCGCGTCGGTCGAGAGCAGGTACACCTCTTCGATCTCGCGATCGCCGATCGCGATGCAGCCGATCGAGGCGCAGCCGCCGTGCAGGTAGATGAGCCCGCCCGGCTTCTCTTTGTCCGACAGCACGTCGTCGGACTTGTTCGGGTAGCTCACCTTCATCGAGAGGTGGAAGTTGCTCGTCGGGTTGAACGAGCTCACCTCGTAGAAGCCTTCGGGCACCTGCAGATCGCCCTCTCTGCGCTTGGGCCCGAGCTCGCCGCTCGCCGCGCAGAACGGGTACGTCTTGATCAGCGTCAGCGGCTTGCCCTTCGGGCCGCCCCAGACCTCGAGCTGCTGCTCCTTCTTGAAGGCCCTCAGGTAGATCTCGGCGGGAGGCGCTTTGAGGCCCGCGCTCGACCACAGCGCCTTCACGTCTTCGGTGCGCTGGCTGCGCGCGACGGCGACCCGGTCTGCGGCGAGGAGGCTCAAGAGAATGAGGAACACGGGAGAGGTGACGTTCAATCGCTGTGCCGTGTTCCAACGGACACGGGAAACGCCGCGGGCTGCACGTCAGCGGGCGCGGCGCAACACGACTTTACTCCGGCAGCGACCGCGCCGGGTTCTTCACGCCCATCAGCTGCGCGGTGATGAACTCGTCGAGATCGCCGTCGAGCACCTTGTCGACGTTGCCGGTCTCGACGCCCGTTCGCAGGTCCTTCACCATGCGGTACGGCTGCAGCACGTAGGATCTGATCTGCGAGCCGAACGCGATGTCCATCTTCTGCGCCTCGGCGGCGTCGCGCTGCTCGGCGCGCTTCTTCATCTCGAGGTCGAAGAGCCGGCCGCGGAGGATCTTGAACGCCATGTCCTTGTTCGCCGACTGCGACCGCTCGGTCTGGCACGTGATGATGATGCCCGTCGGCAGGTGCCGCAGCTGCGCCGTCGACGACGTCTTGTTCACCTTCTGACCGCCCGCGCCGCCTCCGCGAATGAACTTCAGCTCGTAGTCGGTCTCGGGGATGTCGATCTTCACGTCGTCGTCGATCTCCGGGTACACGTCGACGGCGGTGAAGCTCGTCTGCCGCCGCGCGTTCGCGTCGAACGGCGAGATGCGCACCAGGCGGTGAACGCCGATCTCGGCCTTCAGGTGGCCGTACGCGTACTCGCCCTCGATTCGCAGGCTCACGTTCTTGAAGCCCGCCTCTTCGCCAGGCACCTCGTCGTTGATCTCGACCTTCCAGCCGCGCCGCTGGCAGTAGCGCGTGTACATGCGCACGAGCATGGCCGCCCAGTCCATCGACTCGGTGCCGCCCGCGCCCGCGTTGATGTCCATGAAGCAGTTCGCGCGGTCGTTCTGGCCGCTGAGCATCTTCTTGAGCTCCAGCCCCTTCACGTCGGCCTCGACCTGGCCGAGCGAGCTGATCGCCTCGTTGCGCGAGGCCTCGTCGTTCGCCTCGGCGGCGAGCTCGAGCAGCGTCTTCGCGTCGTCGAGGCCCCGCTGCGCCTTCTCGAACGAAGCGACCGTCGCCTCGAGCGTGGCCTTCTCTTTGAGCAGGCCCTGCGCCTTCGTGTTGTCGTCCCAGAAGTTCGGCTGCCCGGAGTCCCGCTCGATCAGCGCGATGCGGCTCTTCTTGCGCTCGACGTCAAAGACTCCCCCGGAGGCTCGCGAGCCGCCCCGAGAGATCGGTGATGGTTTCGTTCACGTCGATGGCCATGGCGTTTTGGACTCCGCGCGTAACTCCCTAAACCGCATGACGAACGCACGCAAGACCGTTAAGAACGCCGCCACCTGACGCCCACAAGGAGATTCCCGACATGAAGTTCGAGCTCGAGCCCCTGCCGTACGCGAAGGACGCCCTGGTCCCCCACATGAGCGCGGAGACCATGAGCTTCCACTACGAGAAGCACCACCAGACGTACATGAACAACCTGAAGAACCTCCTTCAGGGCAAGCCCGAGGCCGAGAAGTCGCTCGACGAGATCGTCAAGAGCGCGACCGGCGGCGTGTTCAACAACGCAGCGCAGGTGTGGAACCACGACTTCTACTGGAAGTCGATGAAGCCGAAGGGCGGCGGCGAGCCCACCGGCGCGCTGCTCGACGCGATCAAGCGCGACTTCGGCTCGTACAGCGACTTCCGCACCCAGTTCCAGACCGCCGCGGTCGGCCAGTTCGGCTCCGGCTGGGCGTGGCTCGTCAGCGACGGCGGCAAGCTGAAGATCGTGACGACCTCGAACGCCGAGACGCCGATGACGAAGGGCGCGACCTGCCTCGTCACCTGCGACGTCTGGGAGCACGCGTACTACATCGACTACCGCAACCTGCGCGCGAAGTTCGTCGAGACCTGGCTCGCGAACCTCGTGAACTGGGACTTCGCGGCCGCGAACCTCAAGTAGCCCGCCCTCACGGGCTGACGCAGCTCTCGATGGGCCCGGAGGTGTCGCAGCGCTGATCGCTGCGGCACCGGCCCAGGCAGGGCAGCCGCTCGCAGACCGCCGTCGCGTCGTTGCACCGCCAGCCCGACTCGCAGACGGGAACGCAGGTCGCGTCGCTGCGTGTCGTCGGACCGCTGCCGGGAGCCGGACTCCGCGGCGAGCCGACCCCGCTCACCGCCGTGGCGATGCGCGAGCTGGTGCGCGCCGGCGTCGCGCAAGACAGCAGCAGCAACGCCGCGAACGCTCCTCTCGTCATTGGGGCCTCACGTTCCAGAACGCCGCCGCCGTCGCCACCGACAGCGGCAGCACCATGCAGATCAGGTTCCAGTTCTGCTGATCGAACATCGGCAGCACCTTCGCCACCACTCCGAGCAGCGCCGTCACCGCCAGCGCCGCGCTCGCCCACTTCAAGCCCTTCAGCGCACGCTTGCTCCCCTTCATCAGCATCGGCCCCAGGAACAGCAGCGTGAACGTGATCGGGTTGATCAGGAACAGGTTCTCGTTGCGGTGCGCGACCTGGTGGTTCGTCCAGATCCCGACGACGAACAGGAACACGCCGAGCGAGCCCCAGATGAGCCCCTCGAACGTGAGGAACAACCCGAGCAGAATCCGCGCGCCCTTCTTCGCGAGCCGCCGGCTCAAGAAGAACACCAGCCCGCCCACCGCCGCCGAGCCGAGCGCGAGCCACACGTTCCAGTACGGAGCCTTCTCGGGCACCGGCTCCCGCCCCACCGTCCGGTAATAGAAGATCTTCTGCTTCACCACCGGCCGCCCGTCGATGGTGAGCGCGTCGAGCTGCCGCTCGAGCTCGTCGGGCAGAAACGACTCCTCGGCTTGCGTGATCGGCCGGTCGAGCTCGTCGTTCTGCAGGTAGTCGAGCACCAGCGACATCGGCGGGAACACCTCGGAGTACCGCCGCGTGTGCTCGCGCAAGCTCATGCGCGACGGCACGGACGTCGCCTTCTTCAGCGCGCCCGCGAGCGCCTGGTCGATGATGTCGCGCGGCCGCGTCGAGCAGTTGTCGTTGTAGTGGTGGTACAGGTACTCACGGTTCTCGGGCCGCACGTTGTTCGCGAGCAGCTGCGCCGCGAGCAGCGCCTGCTCGGGGTTGAGGTCGAGCACCTGGATGCGCACGTCGCGATCGAGGCTCTTGTAGAGCTCGTACGTGCCGAACACCGACGCCTCGCCCACCCAGAACTCGAGGCGCCCCTGCACGAACTTGTGCACGAAGCCCGTCGAGAAATCGAACATGCCGTAGTTGTAGAGCCGCGCGTGCTGCAGGCGCGTGTCTTCGACCACGAGCGCCGTGTGGCCCCACCACGACGGCAGGTCGTCGCCCGGGCCGAACGTGGCGACCGACACGACGAGATCCTCGGCGCGCGACGGCCCCCCTGGAGCCCACGGGGCGGGACTGGCGGTGAGCAGCGCGCCCCACAGCGCTGCGAGTTGAAGCATCAAGACGAGGTCAGGAGTTGAACCACCGGCGCTCGGTCGCCTCCTCCTCCTTCGTCTTCTTGTGCGTCAGCTCGACCGGCTTGTCGCCCGTCAGCTCGCTGTCGACCACCACCGACGGCACGCGCTCGTTGTGCGCCGCCCGCAGCGCCCCGGGGCCCGCGATCGGCGCGGTCGGCGCCGACGGCGACGGGTTCGGCGCGCTCGACGACGTGCCGCGAATCGTCTCGTCTGCCGGGCGCGGAGCCGACGGCGCCGGCTGCACCGGCTGCACCGGCTGCGTCAGCTGCGTCACCTGCGCCGGAGCCGGCCCGAAGTCCGCGCTCGGCACCCCCAGCGCCTCGGCCAGCGACTCGCGAATGAACGCGCCCACCGACTTGCCCGTGCGGGCCGCCCCTGCGTTGATCGCCTCGATCATGTCGGGCGTCGCGCGAAACGCGAGCGTGCGCACCGAAGAGATGACCGCGATCAGCTGCTCCAGCGCCGCGCTCGGCCTCGACACCGCGAAGTCGCCCTGATCGAGCATGGCCTTGATGCGGCGCGCCATGTCGTCGCGGGTGTACCAGTGGCCGTCGAAGTAGATGGCCTCGGCGTCGATGTCGATGGGCAGTTGGCTCATGACCTCAGAGCGTGCGCCCCCGGGTGGAAGGGAGTCAAGCTGACGTTTGTTCCCGTGCGTCATGCGGAGCGCGAGTCCTTGCGTCTTGTGCTTTTCCCGGCAAGTTACGACGCACTTGCCGCGCCTCCTGCTGCTCGCCTGCTCCTTGTTCACTGCCGCGGCGCTCGCCGCCGACCCGCCCCTGCCGCCCACGCAGGTGAACACCCGCGCAGTGCCCGACAAGGTGAAGCTCGGTGAGCCCTTCACGGTGGAGGTGGTGATCACCCACCTGAAGGAACAGCGGTACGATCTCCAGCCTCCCGCCCCCACCGAGAGCTTCGACGTGATGGACATCTCGAGAAGCCGCCTCGACGGAGCCGACACCGCCACCACGACCTTCAAGGTCCAGATGGCGGCGTTTCAACTCGGCAAGCTCACGAGCCCCCAGCTCGGCTTCGACGTGTGGACGGCCCAGGCTGAAGGAACGTTCTCGGTGCCGGGCACGAACGTCGAGATCGTGTCGACGCTGCCTCCCGACGCCGACAAGACGGGGGCCGGCCTCTTCGACATCAACCCGCCCGTCGACGTCGCCGTCCGCACCTGGCGGCTGCTCTATGCGCTCGCGATCGCGCTCGCCGTCGCGCTCGGCGCGTACGGCTTCATGCGCTGGCTCAAGCGCCCGAAGCCGATCGCCCTCGAGGCCCCGAAGCCCGTCGAGCCGCTCGAGGTCCGCGCGCGCAAGGCGCTCGACACGCTGCGCGCCGAAGACCTGCCCGGCAAGGGCCGCGTGCGCGAGTACTACTTCCGCCTGTCCGAGATCGTCCGCGGCTACCTCGGCGAGCGCTACGGCTTCGACGCCCTCGAGAGCACCTCGCCCGAGCTGCTCGACAGCCTGCGCCGGCTCCACACACCCGGCCTGCCGCTCGAGAAGCTGCAGGACTTCGTGAACGAGTCCGACTTCGTCCGCTACGCGAAGGCGACCGTCGACCCCAACGCCTGCAAGAACGCGATCGAGCTCGCGTACCACATCGTCCAGGCCACCACCTCCACCGCCGCGCCGCCCACGCCCCATGCCCAGCTTCGAGTTTCATAGCCGCTGGGTGCTGTGGCTGATCGCGGGCGCCCCGGTGCTGCTCGCGTGGGCGTACGTCGAGCGCCGCACCCGCGCCGTCTTCCGCTTCCCCGCCGCCGGCGTGCTCGTGAAGCAGGGCCGCGGCGTGCGCCCGTATCTGCTGCCGCTGCTGCCGGTGCTGCGCGTGCTGGCCATCGGCTGCGCGCTGATCGCGCTCGCGCGGCCCCAGGAGCGCGACAGCCGCGTGCGCGATCAATCGGTCGAGGGCATCGACATCATGATCGCGCTCGACCTCTCGAACTCGATGGAGGCCGCCGACTTCCGCCCCCAGAACCGCCTCAAGGTCGCGAAAGACGTGCTCACCGAGTTCCTCGACAAGCGCGTCAACGATCGCATCGGCCTCGTCGTGTTCTCGGGCGCCGCCTACACGCAGGCGCCGCTCACGCTCGACTACGGCGTGCTGAAGGAGGTCGTCGGCCAGCTCCGCACCCGGGTGCTCGAAGACGGCACGGCGATCGGCGACGCGCTCGCCACCGCGCTCAACCGCCTGCGCGACAGCGACGCCAAGTCGCGCGTCGTCGTGCTCATCACCGACGGCGACAACAACGCCGGCCAGATCAGCCCGCTCGACGCCGCGGCCATGGGCGCGGCGCTCAAGATCCCGGTCTACTCGATCCTGGTCGGCAAGGGCGGCAAGGTGCCCTTCCCCGTCGGCGTCGATCTCTTCGGCAACACGTCGTGGCGCGAGGTCGAGATCCCCACGAACCCCGAGCTGCTCAAAGAGATCTCGCAGAAGACCGGCGGCGAGTTCTACCGCGCCACCGACGGCACCGCGCTCAAAGAGGGCCTGCAGAAGGTGCTCGACTCGCTCGAGCGCAGCAAGCTCCTCGAGGGCGGTGCCCTGTCGACGTACCGCGAAGACTTCCACGACTGGCTCCTCGCGGCCTTCGCTCTCGCCGCGCTCGAGCTGCTCTTGCGCGCCACGATCTTGAAGGTGTTCCCGTGAGCCCGCTGCGCTTCACTCTGCTCGGCTACCAGGCCGGGCTCGCGAAGCCGCTCTTCCTCGCGCTCGTGCCCCTCGCGCTCGTGCTCGCCGGCATCGCGCTGTGGCGCGCGCTCGTGCGTCGCTCGAAGGTCACCGGCGCGATTCCCGAGCGCCTCGCCGACGTCGTCGCGCCGGGCGTCTCGCTCGCGCTGCCCGCGGTGCAGGCCTCGCTGTACGGCCTCGGCCTCGCGCTGATGGGCTTCGCGCTCGCCCAGCCGCAGTGCGGCAGCCACGCCGAGCTCACGAAGCGCCGGGGCATCGACGTCGTCGTCGCGATCGACGCCTCCCGCTCGATGCTCGCCCGCGACGTCGTGCCCTCGCGCCTCGATCGCGCGCGGCTCGAGCTCAACACCCTGCTCGACGAGCTGAAGGGCGACCGCGTCGCGATCGTCGGCTTCGCCGGCGAAGGCTTCGTGCAGTGCCCGCTCACCAGCGACTACTCGGCCGCGAAGCTGTTCCTGCGCGCGATCGACCCCGAGCAGGTGCCGCAGGGCGGCACGAACATCGGCGCCGCGCTGCTGCTCTCGAAGCAGGTGTTCGCGAACGCCGACCACGGGGCGAAAGACAAGGTCGTCGTGCTCATCTCCGACGGCGAAGATCTCGAGGGCGACGTCAGCGCCGGCGTCGACGCCCTGAAAGAGATCGACGCCCGGGTCTACGCCGTCGGCATCGGCTCCGAGGCCGGCGAGCCGATTCCCATCGTCAACAAGAACGGCGAGGTCACCGGCTACCGGAAGGACAGAGAAGGCAACACGGTGCTCACGCGCCTCGATCGCGCGGGCCTGATGCGCATCGCGGCCGAGACCCGGGGCGAGTTCTTCCACCAGCCGAACGGCGTCGCGATGGGCGACGTCGTGAAGATCATCGACCGGCTGCAGAAGAGCGAGCTCGAGAGCCGCGTCACCGTTCGCTACGCCGAGGTCTTCCAGCCCTGGCTCGCCGCCGGCCTCGTCTTCCTCGTGCTCGGCATGCTCGTGCTGCCGTCCCTCCACCGGAGGCGCGCGTGAGGGGGTGGAGCTGGGTCGTCTTGAGCGCTCTGGCCATGGGCCCGTTCGAGAAGAACCACCCGCTGGTCGACGATGGCGAGGCCGCCTACGAGCGCGGCGACTACGAGGGCGCGCTCTCGAAGTTCGACGCCGCCGACAAGGAGCTCCCCAACAACGCGCAGATTGCCTTCGACCGCGGCACCGCGCTGCACAAGCTCGGCCGCCACGACGAGGCCCGCGCCGCGTTCCTGAAGGCCGCCGAGCTCAACCAGGGCAAGCAGCCGCTCGACTCCAAGATTCACTACAACCTCGGCAACTCGTGGGCCGCCACCAGCAACAAAAAAGAGGCCATCGCCGAGTACCGCAAGGCGCTCCGCAAGGACCCCCAGAACGAGCAGGCGCGCCACAACCTCGAGGTGATCTTGAAAGACCTGCCTCCGCCTCCGTCGAGCGGGGCCGACGGCGGCACGCCCGACGGCGGCAAGGGCGACGCCGGCCACCCCGACGCTGGGGCCGACGGAGGCAAGCCCGCCGACGCCGGCACTCCTTCGGACGGCGGCCGGGGTGACGCGGGCATGGGCGACGGCGGCGCCGACGCCGGCGACGGAGGTCAGGGCCCCGGCGACGGCGGACGCGGCGACGGAGGCCAGGGCGACGGCGGAAAAGGCGACGGCGAGAGCCAGGGCGACGGCGGGTCCCAGAGCGGCGAGCGCGGCGACGGCGGCAGCGACGGCGGCCAGGCCGACGCCGACGGTGGAGTGGGCGACGCCGAGGCCGCGGAGTCGGGCGACGGCGGTGAAGAGATGTCGCGCCGCGACGCCGAGCGCATGCTCGACTCGCTCAAGAACACGGAGCGCAACCTCCAGCTGTGGCGCTTCCGGCAGGATAAGAAGAGGAAAGCCAATGAGAAGGATTGGTAGATCGCTCGCCGCCGCCACGGTGCTGCTTGCGGCGACCGCGAGCGCCGAGGTCGAGTTCTACCAGACCGTCGATCGCCAGAAGGTCGGCACCGAAGACACGTTCCACCTCACCATCGTCGTCGGCGACGCGCCCGAAGGCGCCACCGTGCAGTTCCCCGCGCCGAACGACTTCGAGGTGCTTCAGCGCTCGCAGAGCACGCAGATGAGCTACTCGCTCGGCACGGGAAACCAGGGCGTCATCAAGCGCGTGCAGAAGTACACGCTCACGATGCGCGCGAACCGCCCCGGCAAGCTCACGATTCCCCCCGCCGCGCTCGCCACCGCGCAGAAGACGTACAAGACCGACGCGATCACGATGGAGGTCGTGAAGGGCCGCACCCAGGCCGACGCGCCGCCTCCCTCCAGCGGCCGGCCGCCCGGCTTCGTCGACCCCTTCCAGGGGTTCTTCGGCGACGACGACCCGTTCGCCGGCATGCCGCAGCTGCCGCACATCCCCGACCCCGACGTGCCGCGCTCGGAGTCCGACCTCTTCCTGCGCGCCACCATCGACAAGGACACCGTCTACGCCGGCGAGCAGCTCAACCTCACGCTGCACATCTACTCGCGCGTCGAGCTCTCGTCGGTCGACGCCGTCACGATGCCGAAGCTCGAGGGCTTCCTCTCGGAAGATCTCGACAGCCCCACGCAGCTCGCTCCCGAGCAGCGCATCATCAACGGGGTTCCCTACCGCTCCTACCTGCTCCGCCGCCGCGCCCTCTTTGCGCTCAAGCCCGGCACCCTCACCATCGGAGCCGCCGAGGCCGACATCACCACGGGCATGTTCTTCCAGGGCCACCGCGTTCACCGCAAGGGCAACCCGCTCACCGTCACCGTGAAGCCGCTGCCGAAGGAAGCGGCCGGCTTCGTCGTCGGTCGCTGGCGCATCGCCGCCGAGGCGTCGCAGACCACCGTGCAGGTCGGCACCCCGATTCAGGTGCGCGTCGCCATCGAGGGCCGCGGTCACCTGAAGAGCGCCGTGATGCCGAAGCTCACCGGCCCCGCCGCGCTGCGCATCTACGAGCCGACCACCACCGACAAGACCGTCATCACGCATGGCACGCTCGGGGGCCGCCGCGTGCAGGAGTACGTCGTGCTCCCGCAGCAGACCGGCACGTTCGTCATGCCCGGGCTGAACCTGCAGTTCTTCAACCCCGAGACCGGCCGCATCGAGGAGTCGAAGACCGACCCCATCACGCTGACCGTCACCCCCGGCGCCGGCGGCGCCAACTTCGCCGCCACCCCGTCGCCCGGCGCGCCCGCCGAGGGCCCCAAGAACCGGCTCGAGGCCGGCGGCCTCAAGCAGCTGCGCCACACCGCCCAGTTCGGGGAAGCCAGCCGCCCGCTCTGGCAGCGCGCCTGGTTCCTGCCGTTCGCGGCCGGGCCATTCGCGCTCACGCTCATCTTCGGAGCGTTCGGCCTCGCCCGGCGCGTCGCCGGAGCGACGGACCCTGCGAGCGAGAAGCGCCGCAAAGCCCGCGCCGCCCGGGCCCGCCTCGCCGCCGCCGAGAAGCTCAAGCGCTCGGGCAAGACGCAAGACTTCTACAGCGAGGTCGAGAAGGCGCTGTACGGCTTCCTCGAAGCGCGCCTGGGCGAGCCGGCCGCCGGCCTCACCCGCGACCAGCTCGACAAGAAGATGACCGACGCCGGTGTCAGCGAGGCGGTGCGCACCGGCGTGAAGTCGGCGCTCGACACCTGCGACATGGGCCGCTTCGCGCCGGGCATGGGCGACGCGCACGCCCGCGCGAGCGCGCTCGACGAAGCCGCCGCCGCGATGGAGGCGTGGGACGCGAAATGACCCTCGGCCTCTTCGCCGCGCTGCTGCTCGCCCAACAGCCGAGCTACTACACGCCCGAGGAGGCGCAGGCGCTCTTCCGCGAAGGCAACGACGCCTTCTACAAAGATCCGCCCGACTACGCGGCCGCGAAGGCCGCGTACCTGAAGCTCCTCGAGCACGGCCACGACGGCGCCGACGTGCTGTTCAACCTCGGCACCGCCTGCCTCGCGAACGGCGAGCTCGGCCCCGCCGTGCTGTACCTCGAGCGCGCGCGGAAGCTGCGCCGCGCCGACGACATCGAGGCGAACCTCTCGATCGCGCGCGCACGCCAGGGCGACCAGCTCGTCGGCGGCGCCGCGGTCTCCGAGCCCTTCCTCGAGCGCGTCGCCGACGCCACCGACGACGACGCCGTCTCGATCGTCTCGCTCGCGAGCCTCTGGCTCACGTTCGCGCTGGTGGTGCTGTTCCGGCGCCTGCTGCCGGGACGTCGAACGTGGGTCGCATTCCTGCTCGTGATGAGCATCATCACCGCCGCTGTCAGCACCACGCTCGTCGGCATCGACGCGTGGTTCGCGACCCACTACGTCGAGGGCGTGGTGATGCCCGACACGGCGCGCGTGCGCGAGTTTCCCGGCGACACCGCCCGGGTCGCCTTCGAGGTCCACGCCGGTTTGAAGGTGCGCATCCTGGAGGAGTCGGGCAAGTTCGTGCGCATCCGCCTCACGAACAACCTCGAGGGGTGGACAGAGCGCGAAGGAGTCGTCCCGCTGTGATCACGGTTCAGAACGCCGTCCGCATCTACAAGCGCGGCAAGACCGAGGTCCGCGCGCTCTCGCTCGAGTCGCTCGTCGTGCCGAAGGGGCAGTTCCTCTCGGTGATGGGCGCGTCGGGCTCGGGCAAGAGCACGCTGCTCAACCTGCTCGGCGCGCTCGACGTGCCGACGAGCGGCACCATCACCATCGAGGGCCGCGAGATCTCGCGCCTGCCCGACGACGAGCTCTCGGCGTTTCGCCGCGACCGCCTCGGCTTCATCTTCCAGTTCTTCAATCTGCTCCCGACGCTGACCGCGGTCGAGAACGTCATCCTGCCGGCGCTGCTGTCGGGGAAGGCGCGAGCGGAGATGGAACCCAAGGCCCACGCCCTGCTCGAGCAGGTGGGCCTCAAAGGGCGCGACACGCACCGCCCCGACGAGCTGTCGGGCGGCGAGATGCAGCGCGTCGCCGTCGCCCGGGCGTTGCTCACCGAGCCCGCGCTGCTGCTCGCCGACGAGCCCACCGGCAACCTCGACTCTCGCACCGGCGCCGAGGTGCTCAAGCTGATTCGCGAGGCCACGCGCGCCCGCAACCTCACCGTCGTCATGGTGACCCACGACTCGAAGGCCGCCGAGGTCGGCGATCGCATCGTGCGGCTCGCCGACGGCAAGATCATCGGCGACGAGCTCACCCGGTCGGCGGCGGCCTGACATGCTGCAGCTCTTGCGGCTGGTGTCGCTTCGCCACCTGAGCCTCTCGCCGCTGCGAACCGCGCTCACGGTCATGGGCGTCGCCGTCGGCGTCGCCACGCTGATCGGCATCACCGCGATCAACCGCGCCGTGCTCGGCGCCTTCCGCTCGACCATCGACACCATCGCCGGCAAGGCCGACCTGTCGGTGTCGGCGGGCTCGGCGGGCTTCCCGGAAGAGGTGCTCGAGAAGGTGAGCAAGCTGCCTGGAGTCTTGCACGCGGCGGGCAGCGTCACGGTCGTTGCGCCGGTGAAGGCGACGCCGGGCGAGCGCCTCTACGTGATGGGCGTCGACCTGCTCGACGACGGCTTCTTCCGCAACTACGAGGGCGCCGATCGCGACGTCGGCCACATGAGCGACGATCTCGAGTTCTTGAACTCGACCGACCGCATGCTCGTGTCCGAGCGCTTCGCGAGGTCGCACGGGTGGAAGGCGGGCGACACGTTCCAGCTCGTCACGCCCGACGGCACGAAGGACTTCGTCATCCACGGGCTCTTGAAAGAGACCGGCCCCATCAAGGCGTTCGGCGGGCTCGTGGGCGTCATGTACATCGGCAGCGCGCAGGTCGCGTTCGGCCGCGATCGCATGCTCGACCGCATCGACGTCGGCGTCGACCCGAAGGTGGGCACCGACGCGGTGAAAGAGACGCTCCAGAAGGAGCTGGGCGTGCAGTACGAGGTCGCGCGCCCCGACCGCCGGGGCCAGAGCACCGAGACGATGGTGCGCAGCTTCCAGCTGGGCTTGAACCTCGGCTCCTCGGTGGCGCTGCTGGTCGGCGTGTTCCTCGTCTACAACACCGTGGCGATCGGCGTCGTGCAGCGCCGCCGCGAGATCGGCGTCTTGAGGGCGCTGGGCGCGACGAAGCGCCGCATCCGCGCGCTGTTCGCGCTCGAGGCCATGGTGCTCGGCGCGCTGGGCTCGCTGCTCGGCATCCCGCTCGGCACGCTGCTCGCGAAGGGCACCGTGTCGGCGGTCAGCGACTCGATCAGCTCGATCTACGTGCAGGTGAACGCGAACAGCGTGACGTTCACCCCGGTCGAGATGTTCGTCGGGGTCGCCCTCGGCATCGGGGGCAGCCTCTTCGCGGCGCTGCGGCCGGCGTTCGTGGCCTCGCAGGTCCAGCCGGTCGAGGCCCTGCGCCGCGACATGGCGGCCGGCGCCGCCGCGCTCAACTCGTTTCCCACGGTCGTCGGCGTGCTGCTCTTGCTCGCCGTCTGGCCCGCGACGCGCATTCCTGCGCCCATCGAGAACTTCCCCGTCGGCGGCTACCTCGCGATGTTCTGCATCTTGATGGGCACGACGTTGCTGTCGCCGCTCGTGCTGCGGGTGCTCCAGCGGGTGTACCAGCGCCCCGGCGAGCTGGCGCTCGGCATCCCCGGCCGGCTCGCCGCCGACAACTTTGCGCGGGCGCCGGCGCGCACCGCGGTGCCGGTGTCGGCGCTCGCGATCGGCGTCGCGATGACCGTCTGCATCGCGGGCTTCGTCGGCTCGTTCCAGAAGAGCTCCGAGAAGTGGATCGACCAGAGCGTCCCCGCCGACCTGTTCGTGACGTCTTCGTCGAAGGTCGCCGGCGTGCAGAACGTGCCGCTCAAGCCCGAGTTCGGCGACCCGATCGAGAAGCTGGAGGGCGTCGCCGCCGTCGATCGGCTGCGCATCTACCAGCACGACCTGATGGGGCTGCGCATCTTCATCGTGTCGCTCGACCCCGAGATCTACAACCAGCGCGGCAAGCCCGAGGTGCGCGAGGGCCGGCTGCCGACGCCCGAGATGCGCGCGCAAGGCTACGTCACGATCTCCGAGAACCTCGCGCGCCGCCGCAACCTGCACCCCGAGACGGTCTTCGAGATGGACACGCCGACGGGCCGCCGCAGCTACAAGGTCGCCGGAGTCATCACCGACTACACCTCCGACCAGGGAACGGTGTTCATGGACAGGAAGATCTTCGTCGAGCAGTTCAACGACGACCGCGTCGACAACTTCGAGATCTACCTGACGGACCCGTCGTACACCGAGAAGGTGCGCGATCAGATCAACGCGCAGTGGAAGGATCAGTACGACCTCTTCGTGCTCTCGAACCAGGAGCTGCGCCACGAGGCCTACGCGCTCGTCGACAACGCGTTCTCGGTCACCTACGCGATGGAGTTCCTCGCCGTCATCCTCGCGCTGCTCGGTGTCATCAACACGCTGCTCGCCGCCGTTCTCGACCGCACCCGCGAGATCGGCCTGCTCCGGGCCATCGGCGCTGCCCGCAAGCACATCGTGCGGCTGTTCGCCGGCGAGGCGGCGCTCATCGGCCTGACCGGCGGCGTGATCGGCAGTCTCTCGGGCTACGTGCTCGGCTACATCGTCACCAAGGTGGTCGGCGTCGAGGCGACCGGCTGGGACTTCGCGTACATCTTCCCGGCGAAGCTGGCGGTGCAGATGCTGCTCGCGGCGACCGCCTGCGCGATCATCGCGGGCCTCTACCCAGCTCGGAGGGCCTCCCGGCTGGATGTCGTAGAAGCGCTCGCGTACGAATGACGCCTATACTCGGGCCTTCATGGCCGAGGGGCGCCCGTTCAGAGTGCTGCTGGTCGAAGACGAGCCGGTCATCCGCGAGCTCGTCCGCAGCATGCTCGGCGACGGCACGGTTGACGTCGACTGCGCCGCGAACGGGGCCGAGGGGCTGAAGCTCGCGAAGAGCTCCGAGTACGACCTGATCCTGCTCGACGTCGTGCTGCCTCAGATGGACGGCATCACCATCTGCCGCCTGCTCAAGGCCGACCCCAAGACCGCCCGGACACCGCTCTACATGCTGACCGCGAAGGCGAAGAAGGCCGACGTCGAGACGGCGACCAAGGCAGGAGCCGACGGCTACATCCACAAGCCGTTCCGCGCGACCGAGCTCATGGAGCTGATCGAGCGGCTTCGCCCTAAGGCAAGCGTGGGTTGAGGTAGCGCGCGAGGGCGAACATGTCGTCCCAGTCGAGCTGATCGAACTCGAGGCCGATCATGCCGGGCGAGCGGCGCTTCACGGTCGCCTTCGTCGTGATCTCACGGTCGCCCGGCAGCGGCAGCGAGAGGGTCAGCTGATCCGTGATGGCCGGCACGCCCAACAGGCACAGGCCCGCCATCGACAGATCCTTCGCCTTGGCCACCAGGTTCCGGCCGTTCACGAGGAGCTTCACCATGAAGGTGGCCTCCACGCGGGGGTGGTACCGCTGCACGACCGGGGTTCCGCTCAGCTCCAGCATCTCTTCCGCTCCTTGGTTGGGGGCTACAGACGCGAAGCAGTGTTGATCATCGTGTAGCTCCCGCAACTTTTGTGCTGAAAGGTGGGTGTGAACCCAGTACCGCGCATCGCGCTCGTCTGTTCGGGGGGCGGAGCGCGCGGTGCCTACGAAGCCGGCGTCATCCGCTACCTCCGCGAGGAGCTGAAGGCGAACGTGCGCTTCGACATTCTCTGCGGCACGTCGGTCGGCGCGATGACCGCCTGTTTTCTCGCCACGACGATGGACCAGCCGCAGACGCAGGGCCGCGAGCTCGCGGAGGTCTGGCAGAGCCTCTCGCTGGAGCGCGTGTTCAAGGTCGAGGGCGAAGATCTGTTCACCATCACGCGGAAGATGTGGCACGCGGCGCGCAACACCGAGCGGCCCGACGGCTGGCGCATCTACGACGTGCTGCACCCCGAGGCGCTCGAAGAGATGGTGCGCACGCGCATGAGCTGGCCGCGCATCTCGGCGAACCTGGCGAAGGGCCTGTTCTCGGCGCTGTCGGTGACGGCGACGCGCATCAACGACGGCCGCGCGGTGGTGTTCGTGCAGCGGAAAGAAGGCGGGCTGCCGGCCTGGAGCAAAGACCCGAGCACCGAGGCGCGCGAGACGATCATGGGCCCGGAGCACGCGCTGGCGTCGGGGGCGATTCCCCTGCTGTTCCGCTCGGTGCGCATCGGCGACGAGTTCTTCTGCGACGGGTTCATTCGCCAGAACACCCCGCTCTCGCCCGCGCTGCGGCTCGGAGCCGACCGCGTGCTGATTCTCACGCTCAAGCACAAGCCAGGCGTGCCGGAGCCGGTGCGGCCGATGCGGGCCACTCCGAGCACGCCGCTGCTCGTCGGCAAGGTGCTGAACGCGCTGATGCTGGATCATACGGAGTACGACCTCGAGCGGCTGCGCCGGTTCAACGGCATGCTCGAGGCGGGCGAGAAGGCGTTCGGGCCCGACTTTCTTGCGCGGATGAACGAGGCGGTGAAGGCGCTGCGCGGCCAGCCGTACCGCCACGTTCGCGAGCTGGTCATCCGCCCGTCGCGAGATCTCTCGGAGATCGCCGGCGAGCTGCTCAAGAAGCGGAAGATGCCGGTCGACGAGACCGCGCCCGCGCCGACGCGCTGGCTGCACCGCCTCACGCAGAGCCAGCTGTTCACGCAGGCCGATCTCGCGAGCTATCTGCTCTTCGACGGCCAGTACGCACGCGAGCTGATTCAGATGGGCATGGACGACAGCCACGCGCGGCGGGACCAGCTCCGGTCGTTCTTCGATCCCGACGCGCGCGCCGCGTAGCCGTTCCGCGCGCTTGCGCTGGCATCGTCCGTGAAGGGTGGGCCCGTGTCGTCAAACACACGGAGCCTTCCATGGACCAGCCGAACCGCATCAACTCTCTTTCCTTCAACGTGACCGGCCGGCGCCAGACGCCGAAGAACGAGTTCGGCCAGGTGTTGAGCAACGTCATCAGCGGCGCGATGAAGACGGGCGCCGGGATCGTCGGCCAGCTTCCCGGCATGCCCGTGGTCAGCGCGGCGGTCACCGCCGTGCAGGGCGTCGTCTCGACGAACTACGCGCAGAGCGTGCAACAGCTCGGCGGCGGAGGCAGCGGCCCCGGCCTCAACACGACGGTCGGCAGCGGCGGCGGCACGGTGAGCACGCCCGGCGATCGCCCGGTCTACGAGAACTCGCAGGTCCGAGAGATGGCGGCGATGAGCGACTACTACCTGCGCATGCAGAACGAGATGCAGCGCGAGAGCCGCGAGTTCAACGCGGTCAGCAACATCATCAAGGTCCGCCACGACTCGGCGAAGTCGGCCATCAACAACATCCGCTGAAGCCCCGGAGGGAATCATGGCCGTGCTCGGAGTCGGATCGATCGGGATGTCGAACATCGCGGGCGCCGGAGCGCCCAAGCCCGCGACCCAGAAGTTCGGCGAGGTGTTGAAGACCGCGAAGCCGGCGGCGCCGCAGAAGCCGCAGTCGCCGCAGAAGCCGCACGCGCCACAGAAGGTCGAGGCGAAGCCCGAGGTCAGCTCGCAGCGCCCCGCGGCGCGGGCGCTCGATCAGGTGAGCGCGGCTCAGACGCGCATGGAGAAGGTGCTCGAGCTCGCCCAGTCGGGGAAGACGTTCACACCCGCCGAGCTGCTCGCGCTGCAGACGCAGATGTACCGCGCGAGCCAGGAGCTCGATCTCGCCGGGAAGGTCGTGGAGAAGGCGACCGGCGGTGTGAAGCAGGTGCTGCAGACGCAGGTCTGAAAGGAGCCGTGCCGTGAAACGCCGCCTGATGCTCGTCGTCACCCTGCTGCTCGCTGCCTGCCGCTCGCAGATCCAGCACGGGCTCGACGAGCGCGACGCCAACGAGATCGTGAGCGTGCTGGTGGCGCGGGGCTTCGACGCCCAGAAGGTCGCCGAGAAGGGGAAGAAGCCGACGTGGGCGATCGAGGTCTCGGATGAACGCGCGACCGACGCGCTTCGAGTGCTCACCGAGCTGAAGCTGCCGCGGCCGCAGCGCACCACGACGCGCGACGTGGCGCAGCAGGCGGGCATCATCGATACGCCGGGCGCCGAGAAGCTGCGCCAGGTCGAGGCCCTCGAAGGCGACATCGAGCAGACGATCGAGACGATGGACGGCGTGGTCTCGGCAGGGGTCGAGCTCGTCGTTCCGCTCCCTGCCCGCCCCGGGCTCACGGCGAACCCGTCGAAGGCCTCTGCCCTGCTGCGCGTGACCCCGTCGAGCTTCGAGCGCATTCAGCAGCAGCGCGAGCAGCTCAAGTCGCTGATCGCGGGCTCGGTCGAGGGCCTCAAGCCCGACGACGTGGCGCTCGTCGTGGACCCGGTCGAGACCCACGTCGTCCGCGTCATGCCCGAGGCCGCCGACGTCGGCCGACTGAAGGCGGTCATCTTCGCGCTCGCCTGCCTGCTCACCGTGGTCGCGATCGCGCTCGTCGTGCTCGCGCTCCACCTGCGGCGTGCCTCGAAGCCGCAGCCCGCTCAGCCAGCGCCTGCGGTTGCGGCGCCGGCCCCCACGAAGACGGCCACGCCTGCGCCACGGCCGGTCATCGCTCCCGGCGCGCAGCGCAAGGTCGCCTGAGCCATGCCGCCCGCGCCCCCCACGAGACGGATCGTCCAACGCGACGAGCGCGAAGCCGGCGCCCTCGCCGAGCGAATCGTGATGTTCGCGGTCGTCACCCGGCGGCCGCGCGCCGCGAACGTGGTCGAGGGGCTGTCGAAGCCGGCCGCCGCCTCCGCGAAGAAGATGCTGGAGACGATCGCGAGCTGGCCGTCCGGCATGCGGCAGGCGCGGGTCTCGCTGGATTTCGGGCTCCGCGGTGACCAGGCTGAGCGCCTCGCCTCGGTCATGGCGGAAGCGCACCCGGCGCTCCGGCTCGCGATGTACGCCTACATGAGCCCCCAGCAGCAGGCCCGGTACCCGCGGCTGGCCGCCGTCGAGTTCCGGCAGATTCCCGGGCGGAACGCGTGGGCGGCCCGTCTCGTCCGCGAAGCAACTCGCTGAAGGGCCGCGAGTCTTTCCGGCAGGTTGGGTTGGCCGGCGCCGTGAACAGTGTCCCGCCGTATGTACGACACCGAGACGGCGTGCACGGTCACGACGCAGCCGCCGAAAGGCAAGCAGCAGACGACCGTCAAGATCCGCCCGTTCCGGTGGAAGCCGCCGTTTCGGGCCAGCCGCGCGCACGTGATGCTCGGTCGCCGGCCCGTTCTGGCGAGGGCCGCGCAGCAGCTGCTCGAAGCGACCGCGAAGGCGATCTCCGAGCAGCTCGGCGCGCCGCTGACCTTGAAGGGCGAGCTGACTCCGACGTGGATGAACCCGTTCGACGGCCTCTCGCGCTTCTCCGTCTTCGCGATCTTCGACGTCACGGCTGCGGGCGCGGTCGCCTGCCTCGAGGTCGACGCACTCACGCTCGGCGGAGTCCTCTCTCGCATTGCGGGCTCGTCGCAGAAGCTCGCGCTCCCGCTCCAGCTGACGCGCCTCGAGGAGGCGGCGTTCGGGTGGATGCTGCTGCTCGCGCTCGAGGCGCTGCGCGCCGACCCGCTCCTCGAGGCGCTGTTTGCGCCGCGCCTCCTCTCGGTGCACTGCGACCGCGCCGAGGCGCTGGGCAAGCTCGACTGCCGCAAGCGTCACCTCGCGTTTCACGTACGGCCGGAGCTCGAAGGCTCGCGCGGCATCATGCGCCTGCTCGTGCCGGCGCTCGCCGTCGAGCGCGCGTGCCACCACGTCGAAGAGTCGCTGCAGGGGCCGATCGACTACGCGGTCGGCGAGGCGCGGATCCCTGCCCGCCTGATGGTCGGCCGCGCCCCGCTCTCGCTGGCCGACGTCGGCTCGCTGAGCACCGGCGACGTCGTCGTCTTCGACGGCCTGAAGCTCGAGAGCGGCCGCGTCATCGGCCCGGCTCGGCTCGAGTCGCGCACCTTCGAGCTGACCGGGACCAGCGGCAGCGACGGCTTCACGTTCAACAGCGCGCGCACCCGCGCCTTCACCGAGGAGATGGAAATGTCCAAAGACGTCGCCGACCCTGCCCTGCCCGTCGAGGTGGAGATCGAGCTCACCCGCCTGCTGCTGCCTGTCGCCGAGCTGGCCACGCTGAAGCCCGGCGCCGTGCTGCCGCTGCACATCAACGCGGCACAGCCCGTGATGCTCCGCATCGGAGATCGCGCCGTTGCCCGCGCCGAGATCGTCGAGGTCGACGGCGAGCTCGGGGCCCGCATCATCAACATGCAGAAGTGACTCTCACCCCCGAGCTCCCCATGAACCCCAAGACCAAGATCCTCGTCGCATCCGCGGTGCTTCTGGCGCTCGGCGCCGCGGCGGCCGTCACCGGCCTCGACTCAGCGCTCGTCGCCCGCGTGGCCCTGGGGCTCACCGCCGTCGCCGGGCTCGCCTGGTGGTTCATCAAGGCGAATCACGCGCAGGCGCGCGCCCCCCAGAAGCCGCGGCTCGAGATCATCGCGCGCACGGGCCTGTCGCACCGCACCGGGCTCGCGCTCGTCGAGGTCGACGGCAGGGCGCTGCTCGTCGTTCACGGCGACGGCTTCGCCGAGGTTCACCAGCCGGGCGCAACGAAGGCGCCGCGCCGCCGGTCTACCAGGCGCGCCTCGTTCGAGCAGGCGCTGAGGAGCGTGTCATGAACGCTGCGGCCGAGATGAACCAGTCGTTCGCCGGTTCTCCGCTGCCGATGATGGGGCTGCTGGCGCTGATGGCCCTGGTGCCGTTCGCGGTGGTGATGCTGACGAGCTTCTCGAAGATGGCCGTCGTGCTGTCGCTCGTGCGCTCGGCGCTCGGCACGCAGCAGGCGCCTCCGACGATCGTGCTGACCGGCCTCGCGGCGGTCTTGAGCGCGCACGTCATGTCGCCGGTGTTCGAGCAGATCTTCACTTCGGCGAAGGCGACCTACGAGCTTCACCCGACGGGCGATCAGCTCGTCGACGCCGCGGGGCCGACGCTGCAGCCGCTGCGCGACTTTCTCGAGAAGCACGGCGGCGCCGAAGAGCGTGCGCGGTTCCTCGACATGGCGCGCGAGCTGCGGCCGGCCGATCAGGCCTCGCTGGTGACCGAGCACGATCTCACCGTCGTCATTCCCGCGTTCGTCATCACCGAGCTGAAAGAGGCGTTCACCATCGGCTTCCTCATCTTCCTGCCGTTCCTGGTGCTCGACATGCTGATCGCGAACGTGCTCCTCGCGCTCGGCATGCAGACCCTCTCACCGAGCCAGGTCAGCCTCCCCTTCAAGATCCTGCTCTTCGTCGCCGTCGACGGCTGGGCGCTGCTCGCCCGCGGTCTCATCCTGGGGTACCGGTGATGGGCCAGGACATGCTGCTCTGCCTCGCACGAGAGGCGCTGCTGCTCATGATCATGGCGTCGCTGCCGCCGATCGGCGCGAGCCTCGTCGTCGGCTTCTTCATGAGCCTGCTGCAGGCGACGACGCAGATTCAAGAGAGCACGCTCTCGGTGGTTCCGAAGCTCTGCGCCGCGGTGCTCGCCCTCGTCATCGCCGCTCCGTGGATCGGCGGGCAGCTCACGCGGTTCACGACGCAGCTCCTGCTCGCGCTCCCTGCGGTGGGCTCGTGAAGTCAATCGAGCTCCAGCTGCAGATCGCCGCCCTGGCGCCGCACTTCATCGCAGTGGCGTTGATCGCGGCGCGGCTGCTCCCCGTCGTCTTCCTGTGCCCGGTGCTCGGTGGCGAGGCGGCTCCGACGACGGTGAAGCTGGGCGTGGTGCTCGCGCTCTCGCTGTGCGTTCACTTCGCAGGGGGTATCGCGCCGCTCGAGATCGTGAACGACCCGCTCACGTTCGCCGGCCTCGTCGTGCGCGAGTTCTCGTTCGGGGCCGCGCTGGGCCTCGTCGCGTCGCTGCCGTTCGACGCCGCGCGCATGGGCGGGAAGCTCATCGACCTGTTCCGCGGGTCGTCGGCCGAAGCCGCCCTGCCCCACGCCGGCACACGCGAGTCGGCCGCGGGCGACGGCCTGTACCAGCTGCTCGTGGCGCTGGCGATCACCGGCGCCGTGATGCCGCTGATGCTGCAGGGGCTCTTCCACAGCTTTGCGATCGTGAAGCTCGGCGCCTTCGTGCACACCGAGTCGGCGGCGATGCACGTCGTGGCGCTCGCCGGCACGGCGCTCGGCACCGGCCTCGCGATCGGGGCCCCGGTCGCAGCCTCGGCAATGGCCGTCGACTGCGTGCTGGGGCTCGCCTCGCGAGCGGCGCCCCAGATGCACCTGCAGGACGTCGGCTCACCCCTGAAGATCCTCGCCGGCGGCGCCGTGCTCTTTCTCACGCTCGGTGTCGTCGCCGAGCGGCTCCTCGCACACGCAGCCACGGCCGACATCGCGATGAGCTCGCTGCTGGAGCTCGGGCGATGAGCGGTGAGAAGACCGAGAAGCCGTCGGAGCACAAGCTGCGCGAGGCCCGGAAGAAGGGCCAGATCGCCAAGAGCCGCCTGCTCAACGCCTCGGTCGTGACCTTGGGTGGCCTCGCCGGCTTCTCGGCCAGCGACGTGCCGGGGACGCTGAAGTCGTGGACGGCGCAGCTGCTGTCGGCGCCCACCCTCTCGCCGGCCAAGGCCATCTCGCAGGCGGTCATCGTGCTCGCGACGGTGAGCCTGCCGGCGCTGGTGGGCGCCCTGCTCGCGGCGCTCGCCGTGTCGGTCGCCGCGGCAGGCCTGCAGGTGAACGCGGGCCACGTCGCCCCGCAGCTCGAGCGCATCGACCCGTTCAAGGGTGTGAAGAAGGTGTTCAGCCTCTCGCAGGTGATCGAGCTCGGCAAAGGCCTGCTGGTCACCGCGGTCGTCGCCTGGCTCGTCTGGAAGGGGGGGCGTGAGGCGGCGGAGCAGATCGTATCGAGCGTCACCCGCGGCGGCGAGCTGGCGATGACGACGGTGCTGACCTCGCTCCAGTCGGTGCTGGTGAAGGGCGTCGTCGCGCTCCTCGTCCTCGGCGCGGCCGACTACGCGCTGGCCCGGCGCAAGCACCTGAAGGACCTCATGATGTCGCGCGAGGACCTGAAGCAGGAACACAAGAGCCACGAGGGCGACCCCCACCACAAGGCGAAGCGGAAGCAGCTCCACCAGCAAATCTCGGCCGGTGGCCCGGCACGTGGGGTGCACAAAGCCACGACCGTCGTGGTCAACCCCACCCACATCGCCATCGCCCTCCGCTACGACGAGACCGAGTGTGACGCTCCGTACATCGTCGCGAAGGGCCGCGAGGAGGATGCCTTGAAGATCCGGAAGCAGGCCGGTGAGCTCGAGATTCCCATCGTGAAGGACGTGCCTCTCGCGCGCACGCTCGTGAACTACGACGTCGGCGAGGAGGTGCCCGAGGAGCTGTACCAGGCCGCCGCCGCCGTCCTGAAGCTCGCGATGGAGCGCAAGGCCGAGCAGGAAGCCGAGAAGGCCGCGAAGAAGGACGGCAAGTGATGCAGGCAGCGCTCGCCATCGTCCAGCGCGTGCTCGCGCGCGCGAAGGCGTCGTCGGACATCGTGCTCGCGATCGTGATGGCCTCGATCGTCGGCGCCATGATCGTTCCGCTCCCGGCGTGGGTGCTCGACGTCGGCATCGCCCTCAACCTCGCGGCGGCGCTCGCCCTGCTCGTCGCGGCGCTCTACGCGAAAGACGCGCTCAAGGTCGCCGCGTTTCCCACGCTACTGCTCATCACCACGCTCTTCCGCCTCGCGATGAACGTGTCGTCGACCCGCCTCGCGCTCTCGGAGGGCCACGCAGGAGACATCATCCAGGCGTTCGGCGAGTTCGTGGTCCGCGGCGACTACGTCGTCGGCGCCGTCATCTTCGCGATCCTCACGCTCGTGCAGTTCCTCGTCGTCGCGAAGGGCGCCGAGCGCGTCGCCGAGGTCTCGGCGCGGTTCACGCTCGACGCCATGCCGGGCAAGCAGATGTCGATCGACGCCGACCTTCGCGCCGGCGCCATCAACCAGGCGCAGGCCCGCGCGCGGCGCCGCGAGCTGGAGCGCGAGTCGCAGCTGTTCGGCTCGATGGACGGCGCGATGAAGTTCGTGAAGGGCGACGTCATCGCCGGCCTCGTCATCGTGCTCGTCAACCTGATCGGAGGCATCGCGATCGGCGTGCTCCAGAACGGCATGACGGCGGCGGAGGCTGCGAGCACCTACGCCCTCATCTCGATCGGCGACGGCCTCGTTTCGCAGATTCCGTCGCTCTGCATCGCCGTCGCCGCGGGCCTCGTGGTCACGCGCGTCGCGTCCGAGAGCGACGAAGCTTCCCTCGGCTCCGACATCGGCGCGCAGTTCTTCGGCCAGTGGAAGGCGCTCTTCATCGTCGCGGGGCTGTGCCTTGCCCTGGCGTGCATGCCCGGCATGCCGCACTTCACGTTCATCGTGATCGCGACGTGCGCGGCCGCCGCCGGCTTGGGGCTGAAGCAGCTGGCGGCGCGGCCGGCGACGGTGTCGGCGAAGCCCGCGGAGCCCACCGAGGCGCAGAAGCCGGCCGAGCCCGAGATCGGCGTGGCTCCGATCGTGGTCGATCTCGCGGCCGATCTCACCGAGCTCACCACGCAGCAGAACGGGAAGTTCGTGAGCCACGATCTCACCGTCGTGCGCGACCGGCTCTTCCACGAGCTCGGGGTTCGCGTACCGGGAATTCGGGTGCGCACCGGCGCCCCGCTGCCGCCGGGCAGCTACCTCGTGCAGATCGACGAGGTGCCGAGCGCCCGCGGCCAGGTCTCGTTGGGGCACCTGATCGCGATGGTGCCGGTCAACGAGCTGTCGTTTCTCAACGTGGCCGCGGAGCCGGTGCTCGACCCCCTCACCGGCGCGAAGGCTTCGCGCGTCGCTGAAGAGAGCCGGGCGCAGCTCGAGGCGGCCGACATCCGCGTCAACGGCCCGACGCAGATCATCTGCTCGCACGTGTACCTGGCCCTGAGGCGGCGTGCGGAGCAGTTCCTCGGCGTGCAGGAGGTACAGGCGTCCCTCGAGCAGCTCGAGAAGCGCTACCCGGCGCTCGTGAAAGAGACGCTGGCGAAGGTGCCCATCGCCCTGCTGACGGACGTGCTGAAGCGCCTGCTCCACGAAGAGGTCAGCATTCGGAACCTCAAGGCCATTCTGGAGGCGCTCGTGTCGCCGTCGACCGAGGGCGACGCTGCAGCGCTGGCCGAGAAGGCGCGGCAGGCCCTCGCCCGGCAGCTGAGCCACAAGTACGCGCCGAGCGGCCCGCTGTTCGCGTTTCTCGTCGACCCGGCGATCGAGGAGGCAGTGCGGTCGGGCGGACCCGCGGCGGCCCTCGAGCCCCAGCAGGTCGGGGCGATCATCGAGGGCGTGCGCAGGCTCGCGACGAACGGCCGCGCAGTGTTGTTGTCGTCTCCCGACATTCGCCGCGCGCTCAGGCGCCTGATCGAAGGCGCTTTTCCCGACGTGGCGGTGCTCACCTTCACCGAGCTCGACCCCGATCTGCAGGTGAGACCCGTCGGCCGGCTCGTCGCGGCGCAGCGCTGACGATCAGCCGGTGGAACCCGCCGGAGCGCCCGTCGGCGGGCTACCCTCGACGCCGCGATTCACCCGGTCGCGCAGCTCTTTGCCGGTGCGGAACAACAGGCCGCGCTTCGGCTTCACGGGGATCACCTCGCCCGTCTTCGGGTTGCGCCCCTGGTAGCCCTCGTAGTGCTTCACGTGAAAGGCGCCCAGCCCGCGGATCTCGATGTTCTCGCCGCGCACGAGCGCGTCTTTCATCGACTCGAAGATCGTTTCGATCGTGGCTTCCGCCTGCTTCTGAGTCACTCCGCGCTTCGCCACGAGTACGTTGACCAGATCGGACTTGAGCATGAGCCCCCTCGACGGGAATGGACGCAGTATTACGCAGGAAGCTCAACCCAGCAAGAATGCTGGGGAATTTTCTTACGCTCTCGGCGTGCCTGCGGCGATGGTGCTCCAGGAAATCTGACTGAGTTTCTCGATACTTGCGTTGTCGATTTGCCGGAACAGCTGCTCGAACTCCGCGAAGTCTGCCGCCCGGCCTTTCGCTGGGTTCTCGCCTGCGGTGACGACTCCGCCGACGGCCGTCGAGAGGTCGGCGAGAGTGAGCAGCGACGGGTCGCGCGCGGGCCTGATCTCGCCCTTCTTCTCGACCTTCAGAAGGCCAGCGAGCTCGAGGCGATGCACGACCTCGCCGACGGTCTGTGCCGGCACCGAGAGCTGCTCCGCGATCTGGCGGCTCGTGGGCGCCGGCGCTCCGGCGAGAAACGCGCGAGCGGCGATCTGCGCGACGCGTGCCGCGATGAGCTCGCGCGCACGGGGGTGCGCGAGAATGTCCATGAAGCTGCCGCGGAACCCCGCGTGCTCGACGGCGTACGAGAGGCGCGCTCCGAAGAGTACGATCGTCCAGGACACATAGAGCCACATCAGGAACAGCGGGGCGATACCGAGCGAGCCGTAGACCGGGTTCGCCGAGAACGCGAGGGTCGCGATGCCGGTGTAGCTGTGCCGCGCGATTTCCCAGGCGGCGCCTGCGACGATGCCCCCGCCCAGCGCCGACCTCCAGCGAACGGGCGCGTGCGGCGCGAGCTTGTAGAGCAGCGTCATCGACACCATCGCCGACAGCGTGCCGCCGAGCACGAGCACCTGGCCGGAGTACGGCAGGTTCAGCGCCTCAATCAGGTGCCGGATGCCGCGTGTTCCCGCCAGCGTCGCCGCGATGACGATCGGCCCGACCAGCAGGAGCCCCGCGTACAGCCCGATGCTCACGAACAGCGGCCGCCGCCGGGTCACCGCCCACACCTCGTTCAGCGAGGCGTCGAGGTGGCGCAGGAGCAGCCCCGCCGAGAACAGCAGGATCGCGAAGGACAGCGTGCCCGTGATGCGCGAGCCCGCGGAGCTGACGAACGTGTTCACCAGCTGGTCGGAGGTCTCGCGAACGCCCGGCTGCAGGAGATCACGCACGAAGCCCTTGAGCAGCGTCTCGAGCTCCTGTGCCTTGAAGAACTGGAGGAGCGCGAGGCCCACGCCGATCAATGGAATCAGCGACGTGATGGTGATGAAGGTCAGGTTGCCGGCGCGCAGCGCGATCGACTCACCGCGGAAGCTGTGCACCAGCCCGCGCGTGGCACGCGTCGTATCGGCGACGAAGCGCCCGAGCCGCGTGTCCCGCCACCCCACGTCAGCGCCGCACCAGGATCTTCTCGACCAGTTGCCGCGACACCGAGCTGAGCTCGATGAACACGACCCCCATGCCGGGAGTGGGCCCTTCACCAGGGTGCACCGCGCGCACGACCTCGCCGATGCCCTCGATGGTCTCGAGCTCGTCCATGATCACGGTGAACTTGAGGTTCACGCGCGTGCCCACCGGCAACGGCTCGTCGGACTTGATGAACACGCCGCTGCGCGAGAGGTTGGTGACGTACTCGGCGATGAACTCGTCGACCGAAGCGAACTCCTTGTTCACCGACTTGCGTGCTTCGGAGCGGCGCTCAGGCTTCGCCATCGTCACTTGCCTCCGGCGACGGGCTCCGTGCTCGCGGGGGTCTCGGCGGCCGCAGCGGCCTTCGGCTCACCTTGCGGCGCAGATGGGCGCGGGCGCTCCTGGTGGTTCCGGTTGCGGTCGCGATCACGGTCGCGATCACGGTCGCGATCACGGTCGCGGTCGCGGTCGCGGTCGCGATCGCGGTCTCTGCCCTTGCGGTCGCGGTCGCGGTCACGGCGGCCGCCGCCCCCGCCCCGATCGCGGTCGCGCCCCTCGCTCTTCTCGCCGCCCTGCCGCTTCGGAGCGCCGTAATCGGCCGGCTCGAACGTCTCGCTCGAGCTCGCGACCTTGTACTCGTTGCCCGCCGCCGCCCGCGCGAAGATGTCGTACTGCTCGCGGTGGTAGTTTTTCTGCGGCTTGATCTGGATCGACTTGTTGAAGCGATCCATCAGGTGGCGCAGCTCCTGCCGCTCTTCGGTGTTGAGCAGCCCGGCCACCTCTTCGTTGCAGTGGATGATGAGCGTGGGGTCGCGGTGTGCGCCGGCCGAGCGCCGGAGCTCGCGGAAGATCTCGTACGAGACCGTCGTGGTCGTCTTCACCAGGCCGGTGCCGTCGCAGTAGATGCAGTCGGCGTGCATCATGCGGCCGATGGACTCGCGCACGCGCTTGCGGGTCATCTCGATGAGGCCGAGCTCCGAGATGCGCAGCACGTTCGTCTTCGCCTTGTCGCGGCCGAGCGCCTCTTGCAGCGACTTGAAGACCTTGTCGCGGTTCTGCGACTTCTCCATGTCGATGAAGTCGCAGATGATGATGCCGCCGATGTTCCGCAGGCGCAGCTGGTAGACGATCTCTTTGGCTGCCTCGATGTTGATCTTGGTGATCGTCTCTTCGAGGCTCTTCTTGCCGACGTAGCGGCCCGAGTTGACGTCGATCGCGGTGAGCGCCTCGGCCTGATCGATGATCAGGTAGCCGCCGCTCTTCAGCCAGACCTTGCGCTGCAGCGCGCGCTTGATCTCTTCCTCGATGCCGTACGCGTCGAAGATCGGCTCATCGGTGTCGTGGAGAACGACGCGCTCTTTGAGCGCCGCGTCTTGCGCCGCCACGAACATCGAGACGCGCTCGTACTCGTCGCGATCGTCGATGACGAGCTTCTCGACGTCCTGCGCGAACAGGTCGCGCGTCGCGCGCAAGATGAGGTCGAGGTCCGGGTGCATCAGGCCGGGCCCGTGCCGCTTCTCGTTCTTGCGGAGCGTCTCGTTCCACACCTCGATGAGGAAGCGGATGTCGGCCTCGAGCTTTTCTTGAGGGACGTTCTCGGCGACGGTGCGCACGATGAAGCCGGTGCCGGGCGGGCGCAGGCGATCGACGATCTCGCGCAGGCGACGGCGCTCTTTCTCGTTGCCGATGCGCCGGCTGATGCCGACGTGATCGACGGTCGGCATGAAGACCAGGTGCCGGCCGGGGATCGAGATGTGCGACGTGAGGCGCGCGCCCTTCGTACCGATCGGGTCCTTCGAGATCTGGACGAGCACCTCCTGGCCGACCTTCAGCAGATCTTCGATGCGCGCCGGCTTCTTCTCGCGGCGCTTCTCTTCGTGCCGATGCTTGTGGTCGCGATCGCGATCGCGGCGCCCGTCACGGTGCCGCTCGTCGCGCGGAGCTCGAATCTCGCCCTGCGCCGGCGCGGCTTGAGCGATCGCGGCGGCGATGACTTCGGCTCCGGTGGGTGCGGCGGGCGTCGCCTCCGCGATCGCGGCGGCCACGACCTCTGCACCCGTGGGCGCAGACTCGGGTGCTGCCGGGACCTCTGCGGGCGCAGGCACGTCGGCTGGCGTCGGCGACGGTTCGACCGCTTCGACCGCTCCGACCGGCTCGGCGGCTGGTGGAGCGCTGGGGTGCGGTGCCGGAGGCGCCGACGGCTCGGGGATCGGCATCTCGCCCGTGATGGTGGGAGCAGTGGCTTCGCCGGTCTCCGGCGCCGCCGACGCATCGTCACCTTCGCCGGGCTCTTCGGGCACCTCGGGCGTCTCGTCGTGCTCGCCTTCGGTGAGCTCGAAGGCGGACTTCGAGAACTCCGGGTCGTAGAAGACGTCGCTGACGTAGAGGAATGCCGCCTTGTCGAGCCCGATGTCGACGAACGCGGCCTGCATTCCCGGCAACACGCGGGTCACTCGACCCTTGTAGATGTTGCCTACGACGCCCTTGTCCTTCTTACGCTCGAGGTAGAACTCGGCGATGTGACCGTTCTCGACCAGCGCGACGCGGGTCTCGCGGCCCGCGGCATTGATGACCAGAATGCTGCTCATTGACGAATCCAATGCACGCGCCGAAAGCAGCGGAGCCCGACGGACGGGAGACATCGAGCGTTCGCGCCATGCGCGGCGATGAAAAGAGTGAAACTGTGAGGGACAGCTGTGGCGTCATGACGCGCCCACCCCGTCTAAACCTTTGAACGGGGCACAGTTTCACGGATCTGTGACCGAAGTAAAGGCCGCTACGCTTGAATTTGCGGCTTCTCGACGCGCGGCGCCCGCGGCTTCCAGGCCAGCCTGAGCGCCGTCCAACCCACGTCGACGACGAGCTTCTTGTCGTCCGACAGGCCGATTTCGAGCGCCGCGACGCGCACGAAGTCTTCGGTCGGGACCTGCGAGCTCTCGGTCGCGGCCGGGAAACAGACCCAGATGTGCCCGGTGACCGCCATTCCGCGGGCGAGCCCGGGGAGCTTCTCGACGAGCTCCGTCTTCTTGGTGCTGAAGTAGAGCGTGAGGTCGAGGCCGGTCTTGGAGTTGTCGATGAGCGCGACGCCCTGCGGCAGCGGCTCGAGCTTCTGCAGAAAACCCTCGGGAGCATTCAGCACCGAGACGCGCATGCCCGTGCGGATGCCGAGCAGCTCGGGCAGCGAGAGCGTGCTCATCGGGTCACCGCGAACGTCGAGAACTCACCGGTCGCTGCCGCTGCCTCGTGCTTCACCGACTCGACGCGCGCCTCTTCGGGGCCGCGGCGGCACCACGCGATGAACTGATCGATGCGCTGAGGCTCGCCCTCGGCGATCGCTTCGACGTCACCGTTGGGGAGATTGCGAACCCACCCCGTCAGGTTCAGGCGCAGGGCTTCGAAGCGCGCCGAGGCGCGGTACGAAACACCTTGAACCAAACCACTGATGACGAGATGAGCTCTGATGCGATCGGCCCCGGCCACGGCATGCGCCTTACGTCAGCGACGATAGACGAACAAGCCCTCGCCCGGAGACTGGCGCCCGAGGAGCGCAAGCGGCTGGGTGCGTACTTCACGCCGGTCGAGATCGTGGACCGGGTGCTCGACGCGGTGTCGCGTTACCTCCCCGTGCGTCAGCTCGCGTTCGTGGACCCGGCGTGCGGTGCCGGGGCCTTCCTGGCGCGCATCGCGGAGCGCTTTCCAGGTGCCGCGCTGTACGGAAGCGAGCTCGACCCGGGTTCGTTCGCGCACGCGCGGAGCCGGCTGCCGGGCGCGAAGCTCCGCTGCGGCGACGGGCTCGAGCTCGAAGGAATCGACGCCGAGTGCGCCGTGTGGATCGGCAACCCGCCATACAACGGCACGTCGGCGCTGCTCAAAGACCCGGCGCGCTGGGCCGCGCTCGCGCGCGACGTGCCGCAGCTCCGCGGCCAGAGCCTGCGGGAGGACTATGCGTTCTTCCTGCTGAGCGCGATGCAGCGGCTGCGCGGCCGCTCGGGCGTGCTGGCGTTCGTGACGAGCGCCACGCTGCTCGACAGCTGGGCGCACGCGCCGCTTCGCAAGCTCTTGAGCGACGAGCTCTCGCTGCGCGAGGTGCACCTGCTCGGGCGCGGGGTGTTCGAAGACACGAGGGTCTCGACCTGCTTCACGGTGTTCACGACGCGGGATCTCGGCCGGGGTCTTTTGCCCGCTCCACCCGAGTACCTCTTCCGCGAAGAGATCGATCGGCGCGCGGCCGAGCTCGACGCGGCGGGAGTGCGGCTCTCGCAGCTCGTGCCGGTCTCGCTGCCGGGCCTCAAGACCCGGTTCGACGAGCTGCTCGTCGACGATGACCGTGACGTGCTGGTGGAGCGCATGCGCCGGTTCTGCGCGGGCAAGCGCGTCGAGGTGCCCGAGCGGTGCCGCGCGAAGCTGGCGGCGTTGCCGGTCGTGCCGTTCGACGAGCGGGCCGTGCGCCGCTTCCTGCACCCCACGGGGCGCCGCGCGTGGTGCTACGTCGATCGGCGCCTCATTCCGCGTGGCGATCATCGTTTCCAGGGCGCTTGGGATCCGCACGCGTGCGACGTGAAGCTCGTCTTCAATCATCGGGAGCTGCCGCTCCACGCGCAGGTGATCGCCGAGCCCGGGTGCGTGACGGCGTACCGGCACACGCGCTTCGCGCCGCTCCTGGTGCCCGAGCGCGTGCTGCGCGAGGGCGTCGCGATCGCGCGAAAGACGAGCGAGCTCGGCCCGCTGGTTCCGAACCTCGCCGTCGCGACGGGCGATCCGCGGGCGGCGTTCGACGCGATCGCGCGCTGGCTCGAGGGCGACGCGATTCAAGAGTTCTGGGCGCCCGCGTTCGGTACGACGCGCGACCCGCCGATTCAGATGTAGCCGAAACGCCGGCGCAGGGCCCACTCGAGCCCGATGATGCAGACCATCGCGACGAGCCAATACCAGCGATCCCAGATGGGCTGATCTTTCGCGCGGCCGACCTCGACGAGCGGCGGCTCGAGCAGCGGCACCTCGGAGAGCGGCGGCACCGACTGCGCGAACGCTTTTCCACCGCTCGCTCGCGCGAGCTCCTGCAGGAGCTCGGTGCCGACGTGGGCGTCGGCGAGCTCGGTTCCGACCGCTCGCACGGCGACGGCGTCCTGCCCTTCGCCGAGCGACTTCTCGCCCTTCGACGCCCGGCCGACGAGGCGGTACGGCCCCGGCGCCGGCGGAGGAAACTCGATTCGCACCACGCCGTCGGAGTTCGTCGTCCCCGACTTCGTGCCGACCACGCGCCCGTCGTCGGCCGAGATGAGGTCGACCTTCACCTGCGCATCCGCGGCCGGCTGGTAGTCGGGGAGCCTCGCGGTGATGACGACAGCGACCGGCTTCCCGGGCTCGACGCTCGGCGGGTCGGCGACGACCTGCAACGTGGTGAGATCGGGGTCGCGCACGAGCCAGCGGAGCGCGTTCGACCAGAACCGCTCGTAGTAGCGCGAGGGCGCGCCGCCCGCGTGCGCGGGGAAGGCCCAGTACCAGCTGCCGTCGGTCGTCAGCGTGAGCGTGCGGCCGCGGCCGTAGTCCCACAGCGCGAGCAGCGGCGCGGCGCGGCCGTCGACGGTCGCGAACGGGTGCTCGAGCAGCACGGTCGCTCCGGAGCGCGCGCGGGTGAGGTTCATCCCGGGAATCGCGGGGAGCGAAGCCCAGGCCGACTCGCTCGACTGGCTGGCGCCTCCGAGCGCAGTGACGGGGTGCCGCTGGCCCTCGGGTGTGAGGCGCGCCTTGAACGGCTGAACGTCGGCGGGGAGCGCGGCCTCGACGGGCAGCGCGTCGGCGAGCATGCCGAAGCGGCCCGGCGCCTCGGTGAAGGAGCGGTCGCCTCCGATGAGCAGCAGCGCGCCGCCGTTCTTCACGTAGTTCGCGAGGCCGTTCTCGTACGAAGAGATCGAGAGGCCCGGCTCGGAGTAGCCGAAGTTCTGGAAGATGACGACGTCGAACGTGTCGAGCTTCTCGAGGAAGATCTCGCGCATCGGGAACGGAATGAGCGACAGCTCGCGCTCGTCGTTCGTCGCTCCCGTCACGTCGGCCTGGTTCCGCAAGATGTAGAAGCTGATGAGCTCGACGTTCGGGTCTTGCCGGAGCAGACCGCGCAGAAAGCGCTCGTCCCAGCTCGGGCGCCCGGCGACGAGCAGCACGCGCACGCGATCGCGAATGACCTTCAGCGCGAAGGAGCGCGTGTTGTTGTCGGCGACGGCCTCCTCGGGGAAGACGGGGACCGCGAGCGTGTAGACGAAGCGGCCGGTCTGGTCGGGCGTGAACGTGAAGGTGACGGTCTGGACGTCGTCGTCGCTCTCGAAGCGGATGTCGCGCGTCGCGACGGTGGTGCCCTCGCGGCGCAGCACGACCTTGGTCGACTGCCCCTTGAAGCCGCGGCCGCGGACCTCGACCTCGGCGGTGATCGAGTTGCGCACGAACGCGAACTCGTCGACCTTGACGGTCTCGATGGCGAGATCTTTGAGGCCGCTCTTACCCATCGCGAACGTGGAGATGGGAACGCCGAGCTCCTCGATCGCGGCCTTCGTGCGCGGCGAGAGGCCGGTGGCGAGCTCGGCGTTGTCGGCTCCGTCGCTGAGCACGAGCACGCCCGAGAGCTTGCGCGCGGTCGAGCCGCCCTGCCCCGTCGCCGCGGCCCTCAGCGCCGCGAGCAGATCGGTGCGGCCGCCACGCGCCGGCTGCGTCCGCAGCGTGCCGGTCGAGACCGGAGAGAGCTCGGGGTCGAAGCCGTAGATCTCGAACGCGTAGCGATCGCGCAGCGCCTCCATCTCGGGAGCGAGCGCGTCGAGCACGTCGGCGGCCTGGCTCGAGCGCGTCTGCCCCTTCGACTCGACGGGGAAGCCCATCGACGCCGAGCGGTCGACGAGCACGGCGACGCGGCTCTTGATGCGGGCGACCTGCAGCTTCCTCAGGCCGGGCTCGAGCAGGAAGAACATCGCGGTGACTCCGGCGAAGACGCGCAGCATCCACAGCGTCCACCTCCGGCGCGCCGACAGCTCTTTGCGCACCGACAGCACCGCGAGCACGACTCCGCCGACGGTCGCGACGCCGAGCAGCACCAGCGCCCACAGCGGGAGCGGCGACAGGCTGACGAGCTTCCAGGTGTCGATCGCGCGATCCATCTCAGTTGTCGCGCCGCGGCGCGCTTCCTCTCTCGCAGACAGAGCCGACGACTGCCCGGGTCGCCGGTCGCTTGATCGCGGCGCTCATGTCACCGCCGCCGCTTCATGATCGCGGGCAGGTGAACGGCGTCGTCTTTGTAGTCGAGGCACATCGCGTACATCACGGCGTTCACCATCAAGCGCGTCGCGATCTCGCGCTGGGCTTCGCCGCCCGGCATCACCTCGAACTCGTAACCTCCGCCCTCGTCGCGGCTGAGCGCGCCGAGCACGTCGTTCTGCGAGTAGAGCACCGCGCCGCGCTTGCCGAGCGAGCACGCCTCGAGCTGAGGCTTCTTGAGCAGGCGCCCCGGCGACGCGTCGAGCAGGAAGAACGACTTGTAGACGACGTGCGCGAGCGAGACGGGCGCGAGCGGGTTCTGCGGCAGGACCCGGGCGATCTCGCGGCGGAACGCGGCGTCGAAGCCGGCGGCGTCGGAGCCGTCGTTGGCATCGGCGAAGACGAAGCCGCCGTAGGTGAGGTAGCGGCGGAGGTTCTCGATCTCTTCGCCGCGCAGCGGCGGGAAATCGCCCTCGCCGCCGAAGTAGATGAACGGGTGATCGAAGAGTTTGGGGCTGGCGAGCGGAAGCGGGCGGACCTCGAGTGAGACCTCGATCGAGGTGCGCCGCTGGAGCTCCCACGAGAGCCGCCGGAGCGCGTTGATGCGGGCGTCCCACTTGCCGCCGTGCTGGGCGATGGCGGGGACGAAGAGGGAAGCGTCGCCGAAGGCGAAGGCGCGGGAGACGGCGAGCGTCGAGGCGGCGGTGAGGAGGTGGCGACGGGTGAGCAGCAAGGAACCCTCGAACCGGTTATACCGTCGAAGCCCAGGCAGATTCCCGCTATACGGCACCCTAAGCGATGGCAAAAGGTGGCAAAGAGAAGGACGGGAAGTCTGCGCTCGAAGCGGCGCTGCGGGCGTACGAGGCCGGTGATGCGGTCGGGGCGCGGCGTACGGCGAAGCGGGTGATCGCAGGTGCGACTCCCGACGACCAGGCGGCGGCGCGCAAGGTGGCGAAGGCGCTGCACGGCGACGACGACAAGGGTGAGGCGCAGGCCGAGATCCTCGCGGGTGAGATCGTGAAGCGGACGAGCCCCATCGCGAGGCCGTACCTGTGGTTCCTGGGCGGCGTGGGCGCATACGCTCTGCTGCTGACGCTGGCGCTGGTCCGGTACGGATGACGAAGTCGCTGGCGCAGTCGCTCGAGGCGTATCAGCGCTTCGACCCCTCGGGGTGGATCGACCTGTACCGGCCGTTTCCGTTCTGGGTGGGGCTCCTCGCGATCGCCGCGGGCGCGCTGATGCTGCTGTTCGGCAATGGGAAGCTGTTCCGGCTGGTCGCGGGGCCCATCGGGGCACTCGTGGGGGTGCTGTGGGCGGGGCTCGTCGCGACGAAGCTCGGCATCCCGGGCAGCACGCACCAGGTGACGATCGTGGCGGCCTCGGGGCTCGCGCTCTTGGGGTTCCTGTTTCCGCCGGGCGCGCTCTTCTTCGTGGTCGGGGTGCCGGGCGGGCTGGTCGCGGGCGAGCTGGTGGGTGGCTCCGACTGGGTGCTGGGGTTCTTTCCCGGGCTGCTGGTGGCGGGCGCGCTCGGAGCGGCAGCGCACCGCTTTCTCGGTGCGATCGCATCGGCGGTCACGGGAGCGTGGCTGATCGTGCTCGGGCTCCTCGCGGCGCTGAGCCCGCTCGGGACGCTGTCGCCGAGCCTGGCGGCGCAGCCGTGGGGTTGCATCATTGCGGCGCTGCTGTTCGCGGTTGCGGGCGCGGTGTTTCAGTTGTTCGTGCGGCTGAGCCCCGAGGAGCGGGCGCGCCTGTCGGACGAGAAGCGGCGCGCGAAGAAGCGGCGCGCGGAGCAGAAAGCCGTCGAGGAGCGCTGGTCGAACTACTCGAAGAAGAGGGGTCTCGATACGTGACGGGGCCGGTGCCTTCGTGGTACTGCCGCGCGCGGACATGGCGCAGGCCAAGCGGAAAGAGCGCGAAGACGGTGAGCCCGAGGTGAAGGAGCAGGGTTCCGGCCAGGGGGCCAAGGTCGAGGCAGTGCCGAGCGCTCCCGGCGAGGGGATGGTGCCGTTCGAGAAGCCCGCTCCGCTCGCGCGCAACCTGCTGATCGCGATCGGCGTGGCGGCCGTGACGATCAACTTTCCGATCATCCACTACTTCCTGCTGCGCGGGCCGCCGGAGGCGACCGTGGGGCTGCCGTACCAGGACGACTTCTCGGACCCGTCGACGGTGCAGAAGCACTACTGGAGCAGCGGCGGCCTGTGGCGCGTGGTCGACGGGCAGCTCGTGTGTCCCGGGGTGAAGCAGAACCCGCTGTGGCTGAAGGCGAAGCTGCCGCAGAACGTGGCGGTGGAGTTCGACGCGCGCTCGCAGTCGCCCGAGGGCGACATCAAGGTCGAGCTCTTCGGCGACGGCACCGACCACGCGTCGGGCTACGTGTTCATTCACGGCGGGTGGAACAACTCGCTGTCGATCATCGCGCGGCGCGACGAGCACGGTAAGCCGCTGCAGCAGCTTCAGGCCGAGGCGCAGCGCATCGCGGCCGAGAAGAAGCTGCCGTCGGCGGGGCTCGTCGAGACGGGGGTGTTCAACGAGAACTCGCGCATGCGCGTGGAGGCGAACCCCTACCCGGTTCAGATCGGGCGGACGTACAAGTGGCGCATCGAGCGGCGCGGCTCGAAGATCACCTGGGCGATCGACGGGCAGCCGTTCATGGAGTTCGACGATCCGATCCCGCTGACCGGCGAGAAGCACAACCGGTTCGGGTTCTCGTGCTGGGAAGCGCAGCTGTACTTCGACAACCTGCGCATCGAGCCGCTGCCGTAGCTCAGTCGGCGCAGGTCGGGTTCGGGTAGAGCGTGGGAGCGTCGCAGAAGTTCGCGATGAAGCTCCCGCTCGTCATGTCGGAGCTGCCGAAGGTGGCCTCGAAGCTGGCCTCGAGGAGCTTGTCGGCCTCGTAGCGGGCGACGGTGACGGTGCCCTTCGTGGCGATGGAGTCGCCGAACGCGAGCGTGCTCTTGCAGTCGGCGTCGAGCTTGAAGAACTGGAGGCTCGCCGGGTTTGGGACGTTGAAGGTGCCGGTGGCGAGCGACTGCTGGAAGGTGAGCTTCACGAAGGCGCCGTTGCGCGGGAACTGGTTGGCGACGAGCTTGGGGCAGAGGTCCTTGGTGTTGCTGAGCCAGACCTCGGCGCCGCCGACGAGGAGCGCGGACTGCAGGAGGAGGCTGTTGCCTTTGACGGTGCCGGTGAACTGGTTCCCGCCGGCGCCGCCACCGCCGCTGCAGGCGAGGAGAAGGCCCGGCAGCATGAGGAGGCACGATCTCATGCTGCCGAGCGTACTGCGTTAGTTACTGGCAGTTGAGCTGCGTGGTCGTGACCTCGCAGTACTCGGCGGTGAAGCGGCCCTTCACGTCGATGCCGCGGCCGTAGGTCGCGTCGAAGGTACCTGAGGCGAAGCCCTCGCGCCCGGTCTCCAGCTTGTCGATGCTCACGAAGCCGCTCCTCAAGACGGCGTCTGCGGCCGGAATCGTGTTGTTGCAGTTGAGGTCGGTCTTCATCATCTGGCCGATGGCGTAGTTGCCGGCGCGCTGAGGCTCGGACGTGATCACGGTGTATTCGCCAATGTCGGGCGCGAGAAGTGAGCGATCGCTCAAGCTCAGAACCAGGAACTGGAGCCCCTCCATCTTCTTCGGCTCGCGGCCGCTGCGCAGGGCACGGCAGACCTCAGGCTCATCCGCGAGGATGATCATCGCCGACGTCATGCGGCCCGCGTTGTCGAGCGCCGGGACGAACGCGGCGCTCTGCACGGGAATCGACTTGCCATCGCTGGTGCGGATGGAGCCGGGGCTGTTGCAGGCGGAAGAGAGAACAACGAGCGAAGCGACGATTGCGAACCGGGTGGTCATTTGAAGCTCCTTGTTTGTGCAGCGGGGAGGAGCCGAGGAACTTCACGGGCCGTGCAGGCGCAAGTCCGCGAAACCTCGTCGCGGGAGGACCACTGCGTCCGCCGCGGCGGACGGTAGCCGCACCGACCGACGAGGTTTCAGCCGCTTAGGGTGGTCGCCCAAGTGAACTGAGGGGTCGCGTTCCTTTCCCCAGGAGGTTCACACAATGAATCGGTTTCTCGGTGCGGTGATGATGGTGCTGGTTGGCTGTGCGGGTAGTGACTCGGCCCGGTGTACGCGGGACTCGCAGTGTCCGAGGGATGCGTTCTGCGACCGCGATACTGGCGTTTGCTTCCGCGAGGAGGTGATGCCCAACGGTGGAGGCACGGGAGGTTCTGGCGGCTCCTTGGGGCCTATTGGCGGCTCAGGGGGCGCTAGCGGCGGTTCAAGCACGGCCGCTCAGAATCGTGCAGCGCTTCCCTGCAAGTCCGACTCGGAATGCCCCGGCGGGAAGTGCGAGGGCCTCAATGCGAGCCTGGCGACTGGCTACTGTTTCAACGAATGCGGCACATCGTCGGCGCCCAACCAAGCGATGTGCCGCCTTGGCACGACGTGCGTCGGATTCGCGAGCGTCGGCAAAGCAGCCTGCGTCCAGTACTGCACTGCCGACAGCGAGTGCAGCGTCGGCATGAAGTGCTTTCCTAACCTGAACGATGAGCACGCAGGCAAGAGCTCCTGCCAGCCGTTCACCCCGAGCATCGCCGGAGGGCCGTGCCGTGCGAACTCGGAGTGTGCGGCCCCGCTCAAGTGCGACACGAGCGTCCCGGGCGGCTACTGCACCGCGCGTTGCGGACCCGGCGGCATCACTTGTCCTTCACTCTCCGTCTGCGTTCAGTTCACCGATGACGACTCGTTCTGCATGCAGGTGTGCCATAACGTCGGAAGCGCCTGCTTCCGCACCGAGCAAAAATGCCGTGCGCTTCAGGGCTTGAACTACGGGTTCTGCGGCTGAGCGCCAAGTCGCTTGCCTGAGTAGGCTTTGACGGCGCCGAGATCGATTCGATCTCGGCGCCCTCGTCACTTCCAAGAACGTCTTACGGCAGCTCGGTGTGCCCCTGGCGCCGCAAGAACGTCGGAATGTCGAACTCGTCTTCATCGAGCGCGAGGCTCTCGCGCTGAGGCGGCGGCGGCCGCGCCACCGGCGTGCGCGGGTGCTCTGCCGAGAGCGTTCGCGCTCCGGCCTTCGCCGGCACCAGCGTCGCGACCTCTTCGAGCTGTGGCTTCGTGACCACCGGGGTCGGCGCGGCGGGCGCCTCGCGCGGAATCGGCGTCGCCGGCCGCGGAATCAACGGCACCTGAACGGCGACCGGCGGCCGCACCTGCTTCACCTCGCGGTGCACGAAGCCCGTCGCGATGATCGTGATCTTCACCTCGTCGTGCGCGTTCTCGTCGATCAGCGAGCCGAAGATGATGTTCGCCTCCGGGTCCGCGGCGTCGTGCGCCAGCGACACCGCCTCGTTCACTTCCTGCAGCGTGATGTCGCGGCCGCCGGTGATGTTGATGAGCATGCCGCGGGCGCCGTCGATGCTGACGTCCTCGAGCAGCGGCGAGCTGATCGCCTGCTCCATCGCGCGCAGCGCCCGCTTCTCGCCGTTCGCCCGGCCGGTGCCCATCAGCGCGAGCCCCTGCTCGCTCATGATCGTCTTCACGTCCGCGAAGTCGACGTTGATGTAGCCGTGGTACTGGATGAGATCCGAGATCCCCTGCACCGCGTGCAGCAGCACCTCGTCGGCGCGGCGGAACGTCTCGAGCAGCGGCATCGGCTCGGAAGAGATCGTGAGTAGCCGCTGGTTCGGAATCGTGATGAGCGTGTCGACGGCGGCCTTCAGCTCCTGGAGGCCCTGCTCCGCCGCCTTGCGACGCCGGTTGCCCTCGAACTGAAACGGCTTCGTCACCACGCCGACGGTCAGCGCGCCGAGCGACTTCGCGATGTCGGCGATGACCGGAGCCGCGCCGGTGCCGGTGCCGCCGCCCATGCCGGCGGTCACGAACACCATGTCGGCGCCCTCGAGCGCCTTCGCGATGTCGTCCTTCGACTCGGTCGCCGCCTGCCGCCCCATCTCGGGGTTCGCGCCGGCGCCCAGCCCGCGCGTCAGCGTCGCGCCGATCTGGATGCGCGTCGACGCCTTGCTGTTCTGCAGCGCCTGGATGTCGGTGTTGCACGCGATGAAGTCGACGCGATCGAGCGCGTTCGCGATCATCGTGTTGACGGCGTTGGAGCCGGCTCCGCCGACGCCCACCACCCGGATTTTTGCCGCCTGCTTGCTCTGCTCGAAGGAGTCCATTGGTCGTCCGATTCAAAGGTTGCTACAGCCTTGTCGCAAGTTTTCAGAACACCTCTTCGAGCCACTCCCGCATCCGCCCCTTCACCTTCTTGAAGACGTTCTCTTCGCGGATGCGGAACATGCGGCGGTCCTGGTGCTTCGCGCCGTAGACGACGAGGCCGACGCCCGTCGCGTAGATCGGGCTCTTCACCACGTCGACCAGGCCGCCGATGCCGCGCGGAGTTCCGCGACGCACCGGCACGCCCATCACCTCTTCGGCGAGCTCGTTCATGCCGGGCAGCAGCGTCGAGCCGCCGGTGATGACGACGCCGCTCGTCAGCATCTCGGCGAACCCGTTGCGCTCGATCTCGCGGTGCACGAGCTGGAAGATCTCTTCGACGCGCGGCTCGAGGATCTCGCTCAGGATCTGACGGCCCATCACGCGCGGCTCGCGGCCGCCGACGCTCGGGACCTCGATCATGTCCTGCTTGTCGACCATGCTCGCCATCGAGCAGCCGTACTTCTGCTTGATGCGCTCGGCCTCGTGCACCGGCGTGCGCAAGCCGACGGCGATGTCGTTCGTGAGGTTGTTGCCGCCGAGCGCGATGACCGCGGTGTGCACGATCGAGCCGCCGGCGAAGATCGCGATGTCGGTCGTGCCGCCGCCGATGTCGACGAGGCACACGCCGAGCTCCTTCTCTTCGTCGGTGAGCACCGCCTCGCTCGAGGCGAGCGGCTGCAGCACGATGTCGGCGACGTTGAGGCCCGTCTTGTTCGCGCACTTCACGATGTTCTGCGCGCTGGCGACGGCGCCGGTCACGATGTGGACCTTGGCCTCGAGGCGATAGCCGGCCATGCCGAGCGGCTCCTTGATGCCGCCCTGGTCGTCGACGATGAACTCCTGCGGGAGCACGTGAATCACCTCGCGGTCGACGGGGATGTTGACCGTCTTCGCCTGCTCGATGACGCGCGCGATGTCGGCCTCACGCACCTCTTTGTCCTTCAGCGCGACGACGCCGCGGCTGCCGAAGCCCTTGATGTGGCCGCCGGCGATGCCCGTGTAGACGTGGCTGATCTCGGTGCCGGCCATGGCCTCGGCCTCTTCGATCGCGCGGCGAATCGAGCCGACCGTGCTCTCGATGTTGACGACCACGCCCTTGCGCAGACCTTTGCTGGGGTGGGTGCCGATGCCGATGATGTCGATGCCTTCGTCCGAGATCTCCCCAACGATGGCGCAGATCTTCGTCGTGCCGATGTCGAGGCCCACGACGATCTCTCCGCCCTTCTGCTTTGCCATTGACGCCCTCCGTTATTTCGACGCAGTCGATGAAAGTTGAATGGTGACCCAGTCGGGCCGCATGCGGTTGTCGAGGCGGATGACCTGAGCGGTCAGCTTCCGGCTCTGAAGCTCCTTGCGGATGCGCGCGAGGCGCTCGAGCTTCGCGGGGATGTCGCCTTCGCCGAGCCGCACCTCGACGCCGTCGGCCTGGACGACGGTCACGCCGTGAACCGACGTGCGGACCTCGGCGGGGGCCGGCTTCCACTGCTGCAGCACGGCGAGCGCGGCGACGATGCGGTCGTGGGCCTCGAGCGGACGCTCGGTGTAGCCGTCGCGATCGAGGCCGGTGATGAGGGGGAGATCGAGCTCGTCCTGCGCCTGCAGCCGCTTGAACGGCAGGCCGTCGGCGTCGACGAGGTAGAGCTCGCCGAGCGAGACGACGGCGGCCGGCTCGTGCTCGGTCACCGAGATCGCGAGCGCCGACGGGAAGTGGCGCGCGACCTTCGCGGTCTTCACCCACGGATGAGAGCCCAACGCGCGCTCGAGCTGCGCGGTGTCGAGCTGGAAGATGTTCTGCGGTTCGCCGAGGCCGCCGACGCGCAAGAGCTCGGCGTCGGCCGCGCGCGCGTTACCGGCGATCGAGACGGACGTGACCGTGAACTGCGGAGCGACCTGCGCCCACGCCCACGCGAGCTGCCCACCGAAGCCTGCGCCGACGATGATGAGCGCCGCGACGCAGAGCTTGAGCACGAACGGCGCGTGCGCCCTGGCGGCGGCCGCGACATCGCGCTTGCGTCGGTTTTTCTTGGTGGTCAGCAACATGCGTGTGGCGGGATGACGCAATCGTCAACCCGCGGAGATCCGGGGGCAATTTTTTGGTCAAGCCTTGAGCGATGCGCCCTGGAGCAGGCGCTCGCAGAGCTGGGTGAAAGAGATGCCTTTTCCGGCTGCAATCTTGGGGAGCAGGCTCGAGGCGGTCATGCCGGGGAGCGTGTTCACCTCGAGGAGGAAGATCTCACCCTTCTCGGTGACGATCGCGTCGCTGCGGGTGGCGCCGCTGCAGCCGAGCGCCTTGTGCGCCTGCAGGCAGAGCTGGTTCACGCGGTCGTAGATCTCGGGGTCGAGCCGCGCGGGGAAGATGTACTGGGTGCCGGAGTTCGCGCCGTACTTCGCCTGGTAGTCGTAGAACTCGCGCTCGGGCACGATCTCGATCACGCCGAGCGCTTCGTCGTCCAGCACCGCGCCCTGCACCTCGCGGCCCTTGATGAACTGCTCGACCATGATGAGGCCGGCGTGCTTGCCCGCCTCCTTCACGGCGTCGCGGTACTGCAGCGGGTCCTTCGCGATCGAGATGCCGACCGAGCTGCCCTCGCGGCTCGGCTTCACGACGACCGGCAGCTCGAACGGGAGCTGCTCTTCGAGCGCCTGATCGACGTGCTCGAAGATGGCGTGCTTCGGAGTCGGGATGCCGCGCATCACGAAGACCTGCTTCGTGAAGACCTTCTCCATGCCGACGCTGGAGGCCAGCACGCCGCTGCCCGTGTAGGGGATGAACATCGACTCGAGCAGCCCCTGCACGCTGCCGTCTTCGCCGTAGCGGCCGTGCAGCGCGATGAACGCGACGTCGATCTTCTCGGCGATGAGGCGCTGAGGCAGGTCTTTCTGAACGTCGATCTCGACGACCGTGTACGCGGCCTCGCGCAGTGCCTTCGCGACGGCGGCGCCGCTGCGGAGGCTCACGTCGCGCTCGGAGCTAAGGCCGCCCATGAGCACTCCGATGCGTTGGGTCTTGAGCTTCTCGATGGTGTTCATTCGAAGACTCCGATGCGTTTGACTTCGGGCGTGAGGGTGACGCCGGAGGCGTCGCGCACGCGGGCTTGCGCGAGGTCCATGAGGGCGACGACGTCTTTCGCCGTGGCGCCGCCGAGGTTCACGATCCAGTTCGCGTGGAGCTCGGAGATCTGGGCGTTGCCGATGCGGTGGCCCTTGAGCTTCACGCTCTCGATGAGGCGGCCGGCATGATCGCCGGGCGGGTTCGTGAAGACGCTGCCGAAGTTCGGCTTGTCGAGCGGCTGCGTGCGCTTGCGGTACGCGAGATCGATGTCCATCTTCTGCTGCGAGAGCGCGAGGTCGCCCCGCTCGAGCTTGAAGCGGACGCGGGTGACGACGGCGCCCTGCGGGATCGCCGTGTGCCGATAGACGAACGGCAGGCCGGTGACCCAGCCGAGGCCGTCGGCGGTGGCGAGCTCGATGGCGTCGACGATGCGCATGCACTCGCCGTTCTTCGTGCCGGCGTTCATCGCGGTGGCGCCGCCGATGGTGCCGGGGATGCCGGCGAGGAACTCGGCGCCGACGAGCTTCTGCTGCTTCATCAGCGTGATGAGGCGGGTGATGGCGGCGCCGGCCGAGAGCGTGATCTCGTCACCGTCGATCTCTTCGGCGGCCGGCTGGAGCTTGAGCGTGACCCCGGGGACTCCGGCGTCGCCGACGAGCGTGTTCGCTCCGCCGCCGAGGATCGAGACGGTGAGGCCTTCCGTCTTCGCGATGGCGAGGGTCTGGACGAGGACGTCGGGGTGGCTCGGTTTGACGAGGGCTTCGGCGCTGCCGCCGACGCGAACGGAGGTCCACTTCGCGAGGGGGACGTCGAACGTGACGTCGCGGGAGAGCGGATGGGTTCTCGCCGGCATCACGGACCGCCTTCCCCCTCACCCCGGCCCTCACCCCTACGAGGGGAGAGGGAGGCTAGAAGCTCGGGGCCTACCTGCGTGATGTCGCCGGCGCCGAGCGTGATGACGATGTCGCCGTCTTTCACGCGCGCGGCGATCGCGGCCGGCAGATCGGCGCGCTTCTCGATGAAAGTGACGTCGCGGTGGCCGTGGGCGACGACGGCGTCGGCGAGCGACTTGCCCGTGACGCCGGGGATGGGGTCTTCGCCGGCGGCGTAGATGTTCGTGAGGAAGACGACGTCGGCGTCGTTGAACGCGCTGACGAAGTCGCTCATCAGATCGTGCGTGCGCGTGTAGCGGTGGGGCTGGAAGGCGACGACGATGCGGCGGCCGAAGGCGCGGCGCGCTCCGGCGAGCGTGGCCTTCACCTCGGTCGGGTGGTGACCGTAGTCGTCGACGACGGTGACGCCGTTCGCCTCGCCCTTGATGGTGAAGCGGCGCTGAACGCCGCCGAACTCGGCGAGCGCCTTGCGGACGGTGTCGAGCGGGACGTCGAGCTCCTCGGCGACGGCGATGACGGCGAGCGCGTTCATCGCGTTGTGGGCGCCGACCATCTTCACGGTGAAGGGGCCGAGGTCGGTCTCGTGGCGGAAGGCGCGGAACTTCGTCGCGTAGCCGTCGAGCTCGACGCCCTCGAGGCGGTAGTCGGCGGTGTGAACGGAGCCGTAGGTGACGACGCGCTTCTCGATGTGCGGCACGAGCGCCTGGACGTTCGGGTGATCGAGGCAGAGGACGTTGAGCCCGTAGAACGGCACGCGGTTGCAGAACTCGGCGAAGGCCGCTTTCAGCGCGTCGAGCGAGCGGTAGTGATCCATGTGCTCGGGGTCGATGTTCGTGACCACGGCGATGCTCGGGTGGAGCTTCAAGAACGAGCCGTCGCTCTCGTCGGCCTCGACGACCATGAGCTCGCTCTTCCCGAGGCGCGCGTTGGAGCCGATGACGTTGACCTTGCCGCCGACGACGGCGGTCGGGTCTTTCCCCGCGGCGTTGAGGACGGAGGCGACCATCGAGGTGGTGGTGGTCTTGCCGTGGGAGCCGGCGATCGCGACCGAGTACTTGAGCCGCATCAGCTCGGCGAGCATCTCGGCGCGGGGGATGACGGGGATCTTGCGCTGGCGCGCGGCGACGACCTCGGCGTTGTCTTTCCGCACGGCCGACGAGATGACGACGACGTCGCTGTCGAGCAGGTTCTCGGCGCGGTGGCCGTAGACGATGCGGGCGCCCAGCTGGACGAGGCGCCGGGTGACCTCGGACTCCTTCAGGTCGCTGCCGGAGATCTGGTAGCCGAGGTTGAGCAGCACCTCGGCGATGCCGCTCATGCCGATGCCGCCGATGCCGACGAAGTGAACGTGCGCGGTGTGGCGGGTCTTGAAGCGCGACGAGAACGGTCGCGGCGCTGAGGGGCGGTCGGGCTGGTTCATGACGATTTCCTCGCGCGCCCCTGCTCGCCCCACTTCTTCCACATCATCTCCATGCAGACGTCGGCGATCTCGCGGGCGGCCTCGGGGCGTCCGAGCATGCCGGCCGCCTTCTCCATCTTCTTTCTGCGGTCGCCGTCTGCCTTGAGCGCGCGGATCTCGGCGGCGAGCTTCGTGCCGTCGAGCTCGGCCTCGCGGAACATGACGGCGGCTCCGGCGCTGACGAGCGCGCTCGCGTTGACGGCCTGGTGATCGTCGGTGGCGTAGGGAAACGGAACGAGGATCGCGGCCTTCTTGCAGACGGTGAGCTCGGCCAGTGTGGTGGCTCCGGCGCGGCAGATGACGAGCTCGCTCTTGGCGTAGGCGGCGGACATGTCGTCGATGAACTCGACGACGTCGGCGTCCCACCCGGCGGAGGCGTAGCCGGCGCGCACGGTGTCGAGGTCGAGCTTGCCGGTCTGGTGGATGAACTTGAGCTCGCCCTTGATGTCGTCGAGGTGCTTCAGCGCGTCGAGGACGCGGGAGTTGAGGCCCTTCGCTCCGAGAGAGCCACCGAAGATGAGCACGGTGAACTTCTCGTGCGGCGTCGAGGAGCGGAGGTAGTTGTCGAGGAGCTTGCGGCGAATGGGGTTGCCGATGACGTGGATCTTCTTCTCGGGGAAGAAGCGGCGGGCCTCGTCGAACGCGAGGAAGACGGCGTCGACGAAGCGGCCGAGGACCTTGTTGGTGGCGCCGGGGAGAGCGTTCTGCTCCTGGACGGCGGTGGGGACGCCGAGCATCCACGCGGCCATGACGACCGGGCCGGAGGAGTAGCCGCCGACGCCTACGACGACGTCGGGCTTGTGGCGGAAGAGGAGCCAGGCGGACTCGAAGAACGAGACGGGGAGGAGCAGGAGACCGAGGAGCAGGTTGAGGGGGCCCATGCCCTTGAGGCCTCTCGAGGTGATCGTTTCCAGCTTGAAGCCCGCGGCGGGGACGACCCTCGCCTCGAGGCCGCGGTTGGTGCCGACGAAGACGACGTCGTTCTTCGGGTGACGGGTCGTGACCTCTTCGGCCAGCGCGATGCCGGGGAAGAGGTGGCCGCCCGTGCCGCCGCCGGCGATCAGGACTCTCACGCCGGGAGCCCTGCCAGCGGCGTCTCTCTCGTCGCCGTTCTCGTCTTCTGCGCCACCGCTCGCCGCCGCACCCCTTCCGACGTGCTGCTGACCGACAGCAGCAGGCCTGCGGCTCCCATCATCACGATCAGCGAGCAGCCTCCGTACGACACGAACGGCAGCGTGAGGCCCTTCGTCGGCACCAGCCCCATCGCCACCGCCATGTTCGTGATCGCCTGGAACGCGATCAGCGACGTGATGCCCAGGCCGAGATAGCTGCCGAACGTCTCGCTCGCGTTGAGCGAGGCGCGGATGCCTCGCCAGATCAGCACGCCGTAGAGCAGGACGAGACCTGCGACTCCGATGAGGCCCAGCTCTTCTCCGATGATCGAGAAGATGAAGTCGGTGTGGGCCTCCGGCAGGAAGAAGAGCTTCTGGCGCCCGTCGCCCAGGCCCAGCCCCGTGATGCCTCCGCTGCCGATCGACATCAGCGATTCCGCGACCTGGTAGCCGCTGCCCTGGCGGTTCGCCCACGGGTCGAGGAACGCCGTGATGCGCTTGAGGCGGTACGGGGAGCTCGCGATCGCGTGGTACGCGAACGGCAGCGACATCAGCACCGTGCCCACCAGGTAGCTGAGCTTCGTGCCCGAGGCGAACAGCAGCACGAACATGAGGAAGAGCAGCGCCACCGAGCTGCCGAAGTCGGGCTCGGCCATGCAGAGCAGCACGAGCACTCCGCCGAGCGCGAGGTGCGGGAGGAAGCCGATCGAGAAGTGCGTCACCTTGTCTTGTTTTTTTGCGAGCGAGTACGCGAGGTAGATCGCCCAGCAGACCTTCGCGATCTCCGCGGGCTGGATGCTGACGCCCGGGAAGCGGATCCACCTGCGCGCTCCGTTCACCACCGTGCCGACGCCCGGAATCAGGACTGCGATCAGGAGCACGATCGCGACGAGCAGCAGGGGCCACGCGAGCCGCGCCATGCGGCGGTAGCCGAGCTTCATTGCGGTCGCCATCGCGAAGAGGCCGATGCAGGCCGCGATGCCCTGGCGCTTGAGGAAGTGAAAGCCGTCGCCCAGCTTCTCTTGAGCGGTGACCGCGCTCGCGCTGTAGACCATGACGAGGCCGAGGCCGGTGAGGATGAGGACGGCGGCCAGGATCCATGGGTCGTACGTCAGCGGCAGCGCTCTCTGGGTGTCGGTCTTCACAGTGCGTTCACCAGGCGTTTGAAGGTGTCACCGCGGTGCTCGAAGTTGTCGAACTGGTCGTACGAGGCGCAGGCGGGCGACAGCAGAACCGTGTCGCCGCTCTTCGCCAGTTTTTGAGCCTCGGCGATCGCCTTCGGCAGCGTCTCGCACGGGTGAATGCTGAACAGCCCGCCGAACGCCTTCGAGATGGTGGGCGCGTCGTTGCCGATCGTCAGCACGCCGGCGACCTTGCCGCGCGCCGCCGTCACCAGCGGCTCGTAGGGCGCGCCCTTCCCCTTGCCGCCCGCGATCAGCCAGATCGGCCCTTTGAGCGCCGCGAGCGCCACGAGGGAGGAGTCGACGTTCGTCGCCTTGCTGTCGTTGATCCACTCGACGCCGTTGAGCTCGCGCACGAGCTCGAGCCGGTGCGGCAGCCCGGGGAACGTGTCGAGCGCCTGCTGGATCTGCGCGTCGGCGATGCCGTACAGCTGCGCGCACTTCGCCGCCGCCATCGCGTTCTGCCGGTTGTGGTCGCCTCGCAGCGCGCGGTTCGTGAGCGAGAACGAAAACGCGTCGGACAGCTTGAACGGGTGCACCGGCACCTTCGCCGGCTTCGCGAGCTCGACCACCGCGGGGTCGTCGCCGTTGATGACCACCCAACCGTTCTTGGGCGCGTTCATGAAGATGCGCGCCTTGGCGGCGGCGTACTCCTGCTGCGACGGGTAGCGATCGAGGTGGTCGGGCTGCAGGTTCGTGATGATCGAGCCGAGCACCGGCGTGCTCACGATGCTCTCGAGCTGGAAGCTGGAGAGCTCGACCACGTGCACCGGGTACGGCTTCTCGCACGCCTCGCTGAACGGGCGGCCGAGGTTCCCGCCGACGAACGCGCCGGGGATCATGTGGCCGAGCAGCGCGGTGGTGGTGCTCTTGCCGTTCGTGCCGGTGACCCCGAGGATCGGGCCGGCGCCTTCGGGCAGCATGCGCCAGGCGAGCTCGATCTCGCCGATGAGCTCGGCGCTCGTGTGGACCTTCGAGCGGGGGACCCCGGGGCTCAAGACGACGAGATCGGCGACGACGGGGTCAGGCAGCGGGCCGTCTTTCTCGTCGTGGGTCGTCACGTCCCAGCCGCGGGCCTTCAACAAGGCTGTAGCCGCACGCCCAGACTTCCCCATTCCGATGACGGCGGCGCGCTTGCTCATCGGAGCTTGAGACCCAGGATGGCGATGCCGCCGCAGAGGACCGAGGCGATCCAGAAGCGGACGATGATCTTCGGCTCGGGCAGACCGCTGAGCTCGAAGTGGTGGTGCAGCGGAGCCATCTTGAAGATGCGCTTGCCGCGCGACTTGAACGACGCGACCTGCAGCATCACCGAGAGGATCTCGGTGAGGAACACGCCGTGGATGATCGCCGACGCGATCTCGTTCTTCGACAGCACGGCGAGCGTGCCGAGCGCTCCGCCGAGCGCGAGCGAGCCGACGTCGCCCATGAACACGCTGGCGGGGTACGAGTTGAACCAGAGGAACGCGATGCCCGCGCCGACGATGGCCGCGCAGAAGACGGCGAGCTCGGCGCCGCCTTCGACCTTCGCGATGCCGAGGTACTGGTGCAGCGGCACGCCGGTCGGCTGACCGTTCACCACGTCGTAGATCGCGACGCCGGTGCCGGCGACGTAGCAGAGCACCGCGAACGTCGTCGCGCTGACGATGGTCGGAGCGATGGTGAGGCCGTCGAGCCCGTCGGTGATGTTCACCGCGTTCGAGGTGCCGACGATGACCACCCAGCCGAACGCGACGTAGGCCCAGCCCAGGTCGGGGTGCAGGCGGTGCGTGGGCACGAACGGAATCGTGAGCGCGGTGTCGACGAGCAGGTGCGGCGCGCCGTGGCTCCAGTCGGTGAGCAGGCCGAAGACGCCGACCAGGTAGAAGCCGGTCTGCAGGATGAGCTTGTAGCGGCCCGGCAGGCCCTTCGAGTTGCGCTTGCTGAGCTTCAGCCAGTCGTCGAGGAAGCCCGTGAAGCCGAAGCCGCCCGTCATCAGCAGAGCGACGAGCACGACGCGGCTGCGGAGGTCGGCAAAGAGGAGCGTGCCCGCGAAGATCGAGAGGAGGATGAGCGTGCCGCCCAGCGTGGGCGTGCCCTTCTTCTTCTGGTGCGTGTCCGGCGTGTCTTCGCGCACGTTGCTGATGCCGTGCTGGCGGAAGCGCAGCCAGGCGATCAGCCTCGGGCCGACGAGGATGCCGAGCACGAGGGACGCTGCTCCGCCGGCGACGATTCGGAACGTCGGGTAGCGCAGGAAGTTGAGGAGCCGCCCCGCGTCGGAGTCTTTGAGCCATTCGTAGAGCAGGTAGAGCATCAGTGCCCTCCTGCTGCCGATGGCTTGCCGGTGAGCGCGTCGACGACGCGCTCGAGCTTCATGCCGCGGCTGCCCTTCACGAGCACGACGTCGCCCTTCTGCAGGTCGTTCGAGAGCCAGTCGACGAGCAGGTCGACCTTGTCGAAGTGGGCGGCGTCGCGCTTCAGCTTCTTCGTCGCGACGTTGTAGGCGGCCTTCATGCGCGTGCCGAAGAACGCGACGCGCTTCGCGAGATCGGACGCGTAGATGCCCATCTGCTCGTGGGCCTTCAGCTCGTCTTTGCCCAGCTCCAACATGTCGCCGAGCACTGCAATCGGCCGGCCCTCGATCGCCAGGCTGCCGATCGACTCGAGGGCGGCCTTCATCGACGCGGGGTTGGCGTTGTAGCAGTCGTCGACGACGGTGATGCCGCCGGGGGCTTCGAGGACCTGGAGCCGCCGGGCGTGAGACTGTGCGGCCTCCAGGCCACGCACGCACTCGTCGGGCTTGTAGCCGAGGGCGAGAGCGAGGGCGAAGGCGCCACAGGCGTTCATGGCGTTGTGATCGCCGATGAGCCGCAGGGCGACGGGGAAGTCCTGCCCCCGGTAACGGATGGTGATGGCGAGGCCTTCCCGCCCGTGGGGGTCGGTCTTCAAGAGCCGCACCTGCGCGAGCGGAGCGCGGCCGAAGGTGAGGGTCTTCGCTCCGCTGAGCTTCGCCTGCTCGACGATGCGCTCGTCGTCGACGTTGACGACGGCGATGGCGTTGCCGCGCAGGCCCTTGAACAGCTCGCCCTTCGCGTTCGCGACGCCCTCGATGGTCCCGACGCCCTCGAGGTGAGCGGGCTGGACGATGGTGATGAGGCCGGCGTCGGGCTGGGCGATGGCGGTGAGGCGGCCGATCTCGCCGGGGTGGTTCATGCCCATCTCGACGACGCCGGCGACCTGGCGCGGCTCGAGGTTGAAGAGCGTGAGCGGGACGCCGATCTCGTTGTTGAGGTTGCCTTCGGTCTTCAGCACGGGGCCGCGCGTGGCGAGGATGGCGGCGACGAGCTCCTTCGTCGTGGTCTTGCCGTTGCTGCCGGTGACGGCGCCGATGGGGAACTTGAACTTCTTGCGCCAGGCGCGGCCGAGAGCGCCGAGCGCAGAGAGGGTGTCGTCGACCTCGAAGACGGTGACGCCCTTGTCGGGGTCGTGGCGCTCCTGGCCGCGCTTGACGATGACGGCGGCGGCGCCGGACTTGCCGACGAGCTGGAGGAAGTCGTGGCCGTCGAACTTCTCGCCCTTGAGCGCGACGAAGATGCAGCCCTTCTCGATGTGGCGGGAGTCGGTGGAGACGCCGGTGTACGACGAGCGGGTGCCCTTCCGTGCGCGGGTGGCGCCGGTGGCTCGCATCACCTGGTCGTCGGTGAACTTCACAACCACCGTCAGCCTCCGAGGGCCTTCGTGGCCTCCTCGACGTCGTCGAAGTGCTTCTTCTCGCCGGCGACCTCCTGGTAGGGCTCGTGGCCCTTGCCGGCGATGAGGAGGGTGTCGCCTTCCTTCGCGAGCGAGGCGGCGAGGGCGATGGCGGCGGAGCGATCGGCCTCGACGAGGTAGCCCTTCTCGCCGGTCTTCGCCTTGGCGGCGCCCATGCGGCGCAGGCCGTGCTTCTCGAGGCCGGGGACGATCTCGGCGATGATGTCGTCGGGGTCTTCGGAGCGCGGGTTGTCGGAGGTGATGACGGGCACGTCGGCGAGCTCGGCGGCGGCCTCACCCATGAGCGGGCGCTTGCCCTCGTCGCGGTCGCCGCCGCAGCCGAAGACGACGATGAGCCTGCCTCGGGTGACGGCGCGGGCGGACTCGAGCGCCTTTCTCAAGGCGTCGTCGGTGTGGGCGTAGTCGACGAGCGCGACGACGCCGGGCATGCGGCCGACGACGCGCTCCATGCGGCCGGGCACGCGCATGACGCGCTCGATGCCGTCTTGCACGTCGCGGCGCGAGTAGCCGGCGCTCAAGGCGACGCCGGCAGCGGCGAGGATGTTCTCGAGGTTGTGGCCGCCGATGAGCGAGCTCTTGATGGCGATGTCGCCGGCGGGGGTCTTGAGCGTGGCCTTGATGCCGGAGCTGGTGAGCTCGACGCCGGCGGCCGAGATCTCGCCGTTGCCGGAGCGCGAGAACTTCCACGCCATGCGCTTGAGGCCGCGCAGCTCGGAGTAGATGCGGACGGCGTGGGTGTCGTCGCCGTTGACGACGGCGACGCCGCCGGCGCTCAGGTTGTCGGTGAACAGGCGGCGCTTGGCCTGGAAGTACGACTCCATGTCCTTGTGGAAGTCGAGGTGATCGCGCGTGAGGTTGGTGAACGCGGCGGCGCGGAAGGTGAGGCCGTGCACGCGGTCTTGCGTGAGGGCGTGGCTGGAGACCTCCATGACGACGGTGTCGACGCCGAGGTCGACCATCTCGCGGAAGGTCTTGTGGAGCTGAACGGGGTCGGGCGTGGTGTGGGTGGGCCCGAGCTTCTTGCCGGCGAAGCGGTTCTCGATGGTGCCGAGGAGGCCGGTCTGTGCGCCGCCGGCGGCGGCGATGCTCTCGAGGAGCCAGGCGGTGGTGGTCTTGCCGTTGGTGCCGGTGACGCCGAGGAGGGTGAGCTCGTCGGCGGGCTTCTTGTAGAAGTTGGCGGCGATGAGGGCGAGGGCCTTGCGGGCGGAGGTCACCTTGAAGACGGGGACCTTGACCTCGGGGATGTCCTTCTCGGCGACGACGGCGATGGCGCCCTTGCCGACGGACTCGGCGGCGAAGTTGATGCCGTCGACCTTGGTGCCGGGGACGGCGACGTAGATGTCGCCGGGTTTGACGGCGCGGGAGTCGTGACAGACGCCGGTGACGTCGCCCTTGTGCTTGGGGCCGGCGGGCGGTTCGGTGCCGACTCCGGCGAGCAGCTCGTTGAGTTTCATGGTGCGTTGCCTGCCAGGTTGAGAGTGACCCGGGTTCCTCTGTCCACCAGGGAGCCCGGCGCTGGTGCCTGGGAAGTTACCCTGCCGGAGCCGGAAAGCCGCGGCTCGAGTGAAGCACCGAGAAGTTGAGCCACCGCTTCACGGCTGACTTTTCCCTTCAGATCGGGGACTCTGACTACGCCCGCCGCGATCGGCTCGGAGATTTCGGGCATCGTCTCGAGGGCCTCGATCGCAGCCACCACGGGGTTCTTCGCGGGTTTTACTTCCGGAGAAACTGCTGCGACGACGACGGGTGCGGCTCTCACGGCGCGAGACGGCGGAGCGCCGAGGTGCGGCATGGCGGCGGCGGCGATCTCTTTGAAGGCGGGAGCGGCGACGAGGCCGCCGTAGACGTCGGTCTTGGGCTCGTCGACGATGACGGCGATGACGGCGCGCGGATCTTCGGCGGGGACCATGCCGATGAACGAGGCGATGCGCTTGTCGGAGTAGCCCCTGGCGACGGTGTCGACCTTCTGTGCGGTGCCGGTCTTGCCGGCGACGCGGTACTCGTCCATTCGGGCCTTCGGTGCGGTGCCTTCTTTCTCGACGACCGCCTCCAGCATGGTCACCACGGTCTTTGCCACCCTCTCCGAGACTGCGCGCCGTTCTCTCACCGGCCTGTTCTCGAGCAGCACCACGCCGTCGGAGTCGACCACGCGGGAGACGAGGTACGGCCTCATGTACGTCCCCCCGTTGGCGATCGCTGCGTAACCGGCGGCGAGCTGAATCGCACTCGCAGTGAGGCCCTGGCCGAACGATTGTGTCGCGAGGGTAACCTCGGCGCGGGGGAACGGAATCACGCCGCGGGCTTCGCCGGGGAGGCCGAGGCCCGGCTTCTCGCCGAAGCCGAAGCGGCCGAAGGCGTCGACGAGCGGTTTTCGACCGACGAGGGCGCCGATCTTGGCCGCGCAGATGTTGCTCGAGACCTGGAGCGTCTTGGCGGCGGTGAGCTTGTCGTGGGGGTGGGTGTCGTGGATGACGTGCTTGCCGATGGCGAGCGAGCCGTTCTCGCAGTCGAAGACGGTGCTGGTGTTGATGACGCCGGCCTCGAGGGCGGCGGCGACGACGAAGGCCTTGAAGGTGGAGCCGGGCTCGAAGGCGTCGGTGACGCTGCGGTTGCGCAGGGAGCCCGGCGCGGACTTTTCCGGGGCGTTGGGGTTGAAGCGGGGGGTGTTGGCGAGCGCGAGGATCTCGCCGGTCTTCGGGTCCATGACGACGGCCATGCCGGCGGCGGCCTTGCTCGAGTCGACGGCGGTCTCGAGGGCGCGCTCGGTGACGTACTGGAGGTGGCGGTCGAGCGTGAGGGTGACGGAGGCGCCCTGGCGGCCGGAGTCGTCGACGCCGGTGAGGAGCTTCCTGCCGCGGGCGTCGCGGAAGCCGAGGCGGGTGATGGGGTCGCCGGAGAGCTCGTCTTCGAACGCGAGCTCGAGGCCGTCGAGGCCGTGGCCGTCGGTGCCGACGATGCCGATGACGTGGGCGGCGAGCTCGCGCTGCGGGTAGAAGCGGCGGGGCTCGCGGGTGATGCCGAGCGAGGGCCAGCCGAGGGCGCGGGCGGCGTCGACGTCTTGGGGGCGGGCCTGGCGCTTGACCCAGGCGAAGCGCCTGGCGCGGGCGAGGCGCTCGAAGAGCTCGGCGCGATCGACGTCGAGGATCTTGGCGAGCTCGTAGCTGGCGAGCTTGAGATCGGGGAGCTGGGAGGGGTCGACCCAGATGCTGTCGACGTCGACGGACTGGGCGAGGGGGACGCCTCTCCGGTCGAAGATGTCGCCGCGGCGGGCGGGGATCTCTACTTCTCTGACGTATTGGTCCTGCGCGAGACCGCGGAGGCGTTCACGCTCGCGAACCTGGAGCTGGACGGCCCGGGCGAAGACGCCGGCGAGCAGGCCGAGGAAGACGACTCCGACGATGGAGAGGCGCAGGCGCATCCACCGCGTGGGATCATCGACGTCGGTGGCCGCCCGGCGCTTGAGATCTCTCATTTGCGGGCCTTCAGCACGTGGATGATCGATGCCGGTGCCGGCGGGCTCATGTTCAGCTTGCTGCGGGCGATCGCTTCCAGCCGGCTCGGGCTCTTCAGCGTCGCCAGCTCCAGCTTCAGCCGGTCGTTGTCTCGGGTGAGCGCCGCCGATTCGCCATCGAGCTTCGACAGCTCGTAGCCCACCTTCACCACGAGGACTCTCGACGTCACGTGCACGACCCCCACCGCCGCCAGCAAGGCGATGGCGAGTGCTGCCGGTAGCAGCTCCAGGAAGATCACCGAGAACGGCAACGCTCCTCGCGTCCGCAGCTCGACCGTGCCGGAGTTCATGCTCCTGGCCTCCGTGTTCCGGGTCGGCCGCCGGCCGGGTCCCGGTCTGTCGCCGGCTGTGACGCTCTCGCGTCACCGCCGTCCGGCGGCCTCCGGGCTGCCCTCAGCTTCGCGCTGCGCGAGCGGGGGTTGCGCGCCTGCTCTTCGTCGCTCGCCGTGATCGGCTTCTTCGTGAGCGGCTCCAGCGTGTCGCGGAACGCGTGCTTCACCATGCGGTCTTCGAGCGAGTGGAACGAGATGATCGCCGCGATGCCGTTCGGGTTGAGCAGCGTCGGCAGGCGCTGGAGCACGTCGCCCAGCTGTTCCAGCTCGTGATTCACCGCGATGCGCAGCGCCTGGAACGTGCGCGTCGCCACGTGGATGCTGCCCCACGCTTTCCGCGGCACCGCCCGCTTGATTGCTTCGACGGCTTCGAGGGTGGTCTGGGGTCGAAGCGCCTTCAGCTGCTTCGCGATTCGCCGCGAGTGCCGCTCTTCGCCGTACTGGTAGATGACGTCGGCGAGCTCGTTCTCGGGCAGGCGCTCGATCAGCTCGGCTGCCGTCTCGCCTTCGCTGCCCATTCGCATGTCGAGCGGGCCGTCGCTCTGGAACGAGAAGCCCCGCCCCGCGTCGTCGAGCTGCGGGCTCGAGACTCCGAGGTCGAGGAGCACTCCGTCGCACGCGGAGAGCTCGCTCGCGTAGTCGCCCTGGCGCGCCGAGAAGCGGTCGCCGAACCGCGCCAGCCGCTGCTTCGCGGCTTCGAGTGCCTTCGGGTCGCGGTCGATGCCGATGACGGTCGCTCCTGCTTCGAGCAGGGCCTCCGCGTGACCGCCTCCTCCGAGTGTTCCGTCGATGATCAACTTGCCTGCTTTCGGTTCCAAGAGCTGCACCGTCTCGGCGAGGAGCACGGTCTGATGCGCGAAGTCAGCCACTGACCAGCACGGCGCGCGTGAACGCGGACACCGCGTCGTCTTTCTGCGCGAAGAAGTCGAAGGCCCCTGCCCCGCCGGCGCTGCGGAAGATGGCGTGGAGGTAGGGCGAGAGGCCCGAGAGCTTGATGTCGCCGCCGGCCTTGCGGAAGAGCTCGGCGCGCTGGACGAGCGGCTTCACGCCGCGGAAGTCGAAGTGCGTGACGCCGTCGAAGTCGATGACGATGCGCGTGGCGCCGCGGTGGGCGACGCGGAAGAGCATCTCCATGATCTGGGGCAGGTCTTCTTTTCCGATCTCGCCCTCGAGGACCATGGTGGTGGGCTTCTCGGTCTTCGAGACGCGGGGGACGACTTCGACTTCGGCCAGCTCGCTCAAGACTGCTCCTTTCAGGTTTGACGAAGCTCGCTGAGGACGCGGAGGACGTCGGCGCTGCCGGCCTCGGTGCGGGCGTCGGCCTGGGCCTTCTCCCAGCCGGACTTCGACCAGAGCTCGATCACCTTCACCATGCCGGCCCAGATGACGTCCTTCTCGAGCATGGCGTGGGCGCGCAGCTGCGGGGGGATGAGGAGGCGGCCGAGCTTGTCGAGCGGGCACTCCTGGGCCGGCGCGACGTAGAGGCGCATGACGGTCTTCACGCCGGGCTCCATGGGGTTCCTGCGGGCGAGCGCGGCCTCGAGCGCTTCCCACTCGCGCACCGGGTACGCGTGGAGGCAGCTGTCGAGCGAGGACGTGACGATGAGCCGCTCGTCGTACGCGCCGACGAGCGTCTCGCGCAGCTTCGCCGGGAAGCTGGTGCGACCTTTGGAGTCGATCTGGTGCTCGAAGACGCCGCGGAACACTTGCTGCCCATTCTCCCACGGATCAGGCTCTGATCAGCACTCTGATCCGAATTTTCCCACTGCTTACCACCCAACGAGAAAATAGGGTCGGAAAATCAGGGGGTCAAGAAAGGCGGATCGTTCTGCGCACCTGGGTCCACCAAGTGGGCGCTGTCCAACCAGGGAGACTGAATGAATCGCACGATCAAGATGTGTCTGGGCGTCGCCTCGCTGTCGCTGGTCGCGTGTGGACCGGGAGCGAAGATCGGCGGCGGGAAGCAGGGCGCGGCGGAGGCGCTGTTCGCGGCCTCGGGGCCGACGAAGGAGTCGACGAACCCGTCTCAGGGCATCGACATCATGGTGAAGGACCGGTCGATCGCCTGCCAGTACGGCGGGACGGCGACGCTGAAGAACTTCACGCTGAAGACGGACACGGTCGGCGGCGTGGGCTCGAACGTCGGCGCGCAGTACGACGTGTCGTACGAGAACTGCGGGGCGTCGAACAGCGAGGCGGGCAAGGTGGTGCTGGCCGGGGCGTGGCAGGCGACGCAGTCGATTCAGCAGAGCACCGGCACGGTGAAGGTGGCGCAGACGTTCAAGGGCAAGCTGACGTTCGGCGGGGCGTTCGACGACTTCCTCGACGCGGACATCGTGCAGTCGGTCGACGTGAACGCGCTGGGGACGGGCACCGGCACGGTGGCGGTGGTGCTGAAGGGCACGCTGACGAACTCGAGCGGGACGTACACGTACGACGAGGCGGTCAACGTGACTGCCGGAAACGTATCCGTCGCGGTCACGAAGAATTAAATAGGAGGGCCTTGAGCCCTTCGCCGAACAAGCCTCCGGTGCGTTTGAAGGTGTCGTACAAGACGCCGGAGGCTTTGTTGTCGGAGTTCACGCGCAGCGTGGGCCGCGGTGGCGTGACGATCGAGAGCAAGAAGTGGCTGCCGGTGGGCACGCGGTTCGTGTTCGAGCTGCACGCGCAGGGCGTCGCGGAGTCGGTGGAGATCTTCGGCGAGGTGCTGAAGCTCACGCAGACGGACACGAAGCGGTACCTGCTGGACGTGAAGTACGACGCTCCGCAAGACCGCAAGGGCCTCGACGTGCTGATTCAGCGCATCTTCGACGCGCACAAGTACGAGAAGGTCCGCAAGCACCCGCGCATTCCGATTCGGCTCCGCGCGACGGACCAGAGCCTGGGGGATGTGCTGCAGTACGTGGTGCGTGACATCTCGCGCGGGGGCCTGGGCATCGAGATGGAGCTGCCCGCGATCCCCAAGTCGATCAAGGTCGGGACTCCGTTTCTGCTGACGCTGTCGCTGTCGATCGGGCCGCTCGCGCTGCACGGCGAGGTGGTGTGGATGTTCCAGCCGCCCCGCGAGCGGCGCGTGCTGAACCCGGCGCTCGGCGTGTCGTTCGGGAAGCTGCGCGCCGAGACGGTGGAGCGGCTCGAGCGGATCTTGAAGCTGCGCGGGTTGCCGCCGCCGCCGTGGAAGGCGCAGGTCTCGTTCGGGCTCGACGCGGTCTCGAGGATGCCATGAGAGTCGCCGTCGCCCTCTTGTTGCTGGCGCTGCCGGTCGCCGCGGCCCCGAAGAAGAAGAAGGGGCCGCCGCCTCCCCCGCCGGTTCCGACGGAGCCCTCGGCGAAGCTGGCCGATGCGCTGACCGAGAAGCCGACCGGCATGCTGACCGGGGCGACGAAGATCGTGCTGCAGAAGGTGACGTTTCAGCCGGGGGTGCGGCCGAACCCGCAGCTCGCGGTCGGCGTCGACTACGAGAAGGCGGGCAACCCGCGCGAGCTCTCCGAGGGCGAGCTGAAGCGGTTCCGCGGGCTGCTCTACGACGCGAAGTCGTTCAAGTTCGAGAAGGCGCCCACGTGCGGCGAGTTCTCGCCGGAGCTCGTGTTCCTCGCGACGGGCGACGAGGTCGGCACGCTCGAGATGCTGGTGTCGTTCAAGTGCAACGGGCTCTACTTCTTCACGGCGAAGACCGCCGGGCGATCGCTACCGGGGGCGCTGCTGAACTTCACTCCGTCGCGGAAGGCGCTCTTGACGATGGTGAAGGAGCTGATGCCGCAGGAGGCGGTGGTGCAGGCTCTGAAGTAGGCGACGCGGACGCTCTCGGCAGCGGCCGATGAGCGAATTCCACCGGCGGCCCGCTCCGCGCAGCGCCTGACGGCGCGCCCGCCGGGCGCCCTTCGGGCTGCGCAGGGGCCGCGCACGACCGACGGCCGGCAGGCACGACAGTGGCTTTTTCGCGCCGGGTTGCCGCGGCGGTCCCGGCCGAACGACTCGAGACACCGCCAATCTCGCAAGAGATCGTCGTGCGACCCCTCTTTGGGAACAAACGCCCAAGAGAAGCGCCGATGGGCCTCCTGGGCTCGAAGGACGGTGTTTCTTTTCCGCTTTTGTTCCCTTCCCGCTGTGTCCCGGGCGTGAACCTGCCAGTGCATCGTCGTTTGCCGGCGCACCCAAGCAACGAGGCTCGCGCCCACGACGCAGGCCTTGGAGCTGCAGCAGCCCGGCAGCCCAGCCACGCGCCGGGCCCGGGCGAGGATTCATGCAGGCGCGTGCACCGTCAGTTGACTCGCCAGCGGTAGTTGCGCCCGTAGTCGGAGTCGTACTGCACGCAGCCGCCGCGATCGGAGCTCTTGAACCAGAGCTCGACCTCTCGGGCGCCCGAGGGGATCTCGATCAGCGCCGGGCTCGAGACGCGGACGTTGCCGTCGACGACCTTCGTGACGGGCGTGTACTGCACCGGGCCGCCGTCGAAGCGCCACCACACGAGGATCTCCCAGGTGGGAAAGCCGTTGTAGCCCGCGCGGCAGCTCGGCAGGCGCGAGAGGTCGTAGTCGATCAGCAGGCCCGGCGCGCTGCCCGGCATGCCGATGACGGTCTCGCTCCACGCGCGGTCGAAGACGATGCGCGGCTGCGGCGCGACCTCGTAGACGAAGTTCCTGCCGTAGTTCGAGTCCCACGCGCTGCAGCCCCAGACGTTCGTGATCTGGAACCAGAACGCGACGCGGCCGGCCGCGGGGAGCTGCACGACCGACGGCTGCGTGCCGCCGGACGGCGAGTGGCCGCCGGCCTCGAAGCTCTGAATCGGGCCGTCGTTCACGCGCGCGTAGCCGGTGATGGACCAGGCCGGGTGGCCGTTCTGATCGCCTCGGCACTGCGGGAGGCGAGCGGCGTCGTACTGCACGCGCGCGGTGCCGCCTTCGATGAAGAGGCCGTTGCGCACGATGTTCCAGTCGGAGCGGAAGGAGATGGTGGCTTCGGGAGCGGCGAGCGCGGCGGCGGCGGTGCCGGTGACGTCGTCGAGGCCGCTGAGCTCGGCTTCGGTGGAACCGCAGGCGGCGAGGAGAATGAGGGCGAGGCGCTTCATGGCGGGGCATACACCGCGCCCGCGCCGAAAGTGCAAGGCGCTCGTCAGAGAATCGAGAAGCTCGCCTCGCCCGTCACGTCGTCCACCGTCGCCTTCTCGCGGCGCGGCCCGAACAGCGCGCGGTGGCGCGTGAAGTCGATGCTCCAGACCGGGTGATCCTTCCGGCCGTCGGCGTAGTGGAAGACGATGTGGTGGAAGTGCCGCGACGGGCGGCCGCGGCTCTTCAACGTCTGGATGAGGCGATCGACGGTGAGGCACAGCCCCGTGTCGATCGGGAAGAACGGACCCGCGGGGGGAACGACGACGCGCGTGGTGGTGCAGCCCTCGCGGAAGCCGAGCTTCTGCGACCAGCCGAGCGAGACGTCGATGCGCTCGTAGCCGCCCTCGACGGGCTTGAGGAGCACGCCTTCGACTCCGACGTGGGTGTTGTCGAGCGCCTCGCCGTCGGGGCCGACGTTCTCGACCTCGATGCGCGAGAGGCGAACCCGGTTGCCGTTGCGCGAGAGGAACTCGTCGAGCAGCGCGCGCAGCGCCGCGTCGGCCAGCACGTAGCGGTTCTCGACGACCGCCTTGGGCGCGGGCGGCGTGAAGCGGATGCGCGCCTGCGGAGGACTCGAGACCGGACCCGTCAGCGGTACGGCGTGTGATGAGGGAGGCATGGGGGTGTTTTCCCCACTGTCACTCGGACGTTTCTGCGCACACCTGTCACCGGCGTTGACGATTCGCGCGAATTTCGGCGGGAATTACGCGAGCGAGAACGGGTAGCCGCCCTTGGCCTCGACGGCGGCGGCGACGGTCTCGACGAGCTCCTGGTAGCTCTGCTCGCTGAACCCGAGCAGGGCCTTGAGCTTCTCGATGGCCGCGCCCTTCCCCGCCGTCGTGAGCACGCGGCGGGCAGCCTCGAAGCTGCGCAGCTGCGCCTGGGCAGTGAAGAGGCGGATCATCGCGACGCGAACGGGGTCGAGCGCGCCGCCGACGGCGACCTGCCGGGTGCGCGTGATCATCGAGTCGAGGGCGAACGAGTCCATCATGATGTCCGCGATCGCCGAGAGCACGACCTGGTGCTTCTCGAGCTCGAGCCCGAACGTCTCGGTCGCGATCTTCAAGCTGAACAGCGCCATGCGCTTGAGGTGCTCGGCGCTGAGCGTCTCGTTGGACAGCGCGTCGTTGCCCTTCGCCTTGGGCAGCGACTTCGCCTCGAGCTCCTCGGCGACGGTCGAGGCGACGTCGAACACGGGCAGCTCGCCCTTCATGGTGCGCTTGAGCAGCATGCCGGTGATCAGCATGCGGTTGATCTCGTTCGTGCCCTCGAAGATGCGGTTGATGCGGGCGTCGCGGTAGGCGCGCTCGACGGGGTACTCCTCGATGTAGCCGTAGCCGCCGTGGATCTGGACGGCGTCGTCGGTGACGAGCGCGAGGGCCTCGGAGCCGAAGACCTTCAAGATGGAAGACTCGATCGCGAACTCCTCGATCGCCTTCTGCACCTTCGCGTCGTGATCGGGGGCCTTCTTGTCTTCGTGCTCGAGCTTCGAGTCGATGAGGCCCGACGTGCGGTACGCCATGGACTCGGTCGCGTAGATGGCGACGGCCATGCGCGCGAGCTTCTCGCGGGTGAGCCCGAACTGGACGATCGGGGTCGAGAACTGCTTGCGGTCTTTCGCGTAGGCCACGACGTTCGTCAGCTGCAGCTTCATGCCGCCGAGCACGCCGACGCCGAGCTTGAGGCGCCCGTGGTTCAGCACGTTGAACGCGATCTTGTGGCCCTTGCCGATCTCGCCGAGCACGTTCTCGACCGGCACCTTCGCGTCTTCGAACACGAGCGGGCACGTCGAGCTGCCGCGCAGGCCCATCTTGTGCTCTTCGGGGCCGACGACGAGGCCGGGCGTGTTCCGCTCGACGATGAAGCAGGTGAACTTCTCGCCGTCGACCTTCGCGAAGACCATGAAGAGGTCGGCGAAGCCGGCGTTGGTGATGAACTGCTTCGACCCGTTCAGGATCCAGTGCTTGCCGTCGGCGCTCTTCACGGCCTTGGTGCGGGCGCCGAGGGCGTCGCTGCCGCTGACGGACTCGGTGAGCGCGTAGGCGCAGACCCACTCGCCGCTCGCGACCTTGGGCAGGTACTTCTCTTTCTGCGCCGCGGTGCCGTACCAGACCATGGGCAGAGAGCCGATGCCGGTGTGGCCGCCGAAGGTGACGCTCCAGCTGCCGTGCAGCGTCTTGGCTTCGGCGACGAGGCAGGAGGTGGTGACGCCGAGGCCGAGGCCGCCGTACTCCTCGGGGATCTCGATGCCGAGCAGGCCGATCTCGCCGGCCTTCTTCAAGAGGTCTTTGAGCAGGCCGAAGTCTTTGCCTTCGATCTGCGCGCTCTTCGGGAGCACCTCGTTGCGCGAGAACGCGAAGGCGGTCTCGTAGTAGGCCTTCTGCTCGGCTGAGAAATGCTCGGGCGCGACGATGCGGCTGTGGCCCACTTCACGAAGAAGAAATTCACCACCGGTTGGATTGGAGTCAGCCATGGACAAGGGCGAGCCCGTACCATAGTGAGCACGGCTGCGTGAAGGTGCGAGCCCTGCCCTTTGTGGTCTTCGCAGTCGCCGCCGCCTGCGGGCCCACGGTGGGTGATCCGTGCACCACGGCCGCCGACTGCCTGGGCAAGGCGTGCATCAACGGCAACGGCACGCCGGGCGGGTACTGCTCGGTCGACTGCACGAAGGACCCCTGCCCGACCGGGTCGGTGTGCGTGACGAACGCGCTCGGCGCCGGAGTGAACGGCTGCATGCGCGCGTGCAACAGCTCGCGCGACTGCCGGGCGACGTACCGGTGCGAGACCGAGCGGGGCTCGGAGCTGAAGGTCTGCACGGGCGGGCTGTGAGCGTCGTCGCCGGCGAGGGCTTTCAGGTCGAGGTGCCTCAGGGGTGGCAGCGCATCGGCGAGCAGGGCGATGCGTTCACGCTCGCGAACCCGGCGGACGGAATCGGAGCGCTGCAGATCACGACGGCGCTGAACGCGACCGACGAGCGGCCGGCGCTGGGCGATCTGCGCGACATCGTGCAGGCGCTGGCGGAGTCGAACGGCTTGGGCGCTCCGGTCGAGGCGACGTACTTCGAGCTTCCGACGCTGCGCGCGGCGGTGACGACGTTTCATCACGGCGACGACTTCATCCGCGTGTGGAGCGTGAGCGACGGGAAGAGCTTCGCGCTGGCGACGTACGTGTGCCGGTGGGGCAGCGAGGCGGCCGAGGTCGAGACGGCCGACGCGATCGTGCGGTCGCTGACGTTCGGGCCGCTCGCGCGGGCTTGAGTCAGATGCAGATCATGCCCGACTGACAGACGCCCTGACTGCAGCTCGAGCCCGACGGGCACTGAGCGGACGAGGTGCACTCCTGAGCGCAGCGCAGCTCGCTCTTCATGCAGCCGCCCGCGGGCCCACACTGCGTGCAGGCGGACACCTGCCGCGAGCCCGTCGGGCAGACGACACCGCCGCACGCGGAAGAGAGGAAAAGGAACAGCGCCAACGCGGAAGACCGGAGAGTGAGCATGCGCGCACGAAAAGCAGGGCGCGTGCCGCCATCGTCTCGCGGGGATGCGCCGAGATCGGTCTCGAGCTTCGGTCGACTCCCTCGAATTTTCGGAGGGCCGGGTGGCGCATGGATGCTCCGTCGGCACCGTGACGGAGATGACAGGGGCTCTCACATGCGAACGCCGAGCAGCACGGAGCTCGAGAGCTTGAGCAGCGTGTTGTCGAAGAAGACGCCGTGCTCCGAGTGGCCGAGCTCGCCGCGAATCGTCGCGGTGATCGCGGTCTTCGAGAGCCGGTAGAGGACGGTGAGATCGAGCTGGCCGGCGTGCTGCACGGTGCGGCCGTTCGCTCCGAGGAAGTAGAAGGCGACGGCTTCGAAGCCGGCGAAGGACTCGGGCGGGTCGAGGGTGAGGCGCACGAACGGAGCCGGGCCGAAGAGCGCGCGATCGAAGCCGACCGCCTGGCCCCTCGTGTTGAACACGTGCTGGAGACCGACACCGAGCTCGAGGGCAGCCGCGCTGCCGCGGACGACCTCGAAGCCGAAGCCCGAGACGAGGCGCGAGCTGCTCTCGAGGTGGGTGGTGCAGCCGCCGAGGCTGACCAGGTTGTTCGACCACGCGTGGTACTGGAAGCGGGAGCCGGCGATGCGGCGGCGCGCGATCGCGGACCAGACGACGTCGATGAGCGTGGCGCGCTGCGCGTCGATGGCGGAGAGGCGGCCGGGCACCCCGGCGGGATCGCCGCCGGTGACGATGTTGGTGCGCTCGGAGGCTCCGGCGCCGGCGCTGACGCGGACCTCGCGGTCGTCGCCCGCGAACGCGGGGGCGAGGAGCAGGCCGGTGAAGAACGCGTTGCCGGCGAAGCCGATGGCCATGATCTCGCCGCAGCCCGGCAGGCGGTCGTGCTCGCCGGGAGCCACGGCGGACGCGAAAGAGGGGGCGGAGAGGAGGAGGAGGAGGACCGGAGACGCGCGCACGCGCGCGGGGTGAGCACGCGGCGTGCCGTCGGGGATTCGAGGGGATGCGGCGCGGCGCGCGTCAGACTTCGGGCGGGGGCCTCAGACTTCAGAGCCCGCGCTCGTTCAGCCGCGAGGGGCCGCGTTGGGCGGAGCGTGGCTCGTCCAGCCACAGGTGAACATCTGTGGGCCGATCACCGACCAGCACTTGATGGTCTGCCGGCAGACGATCAGATCCCACGTGACGGCGCTCGTGGCGCGGACCTCGGGCGGCGTGTCGGGGCAGTCGCCGATGCCGGCCAGCTCGAGGAAGTTCTGTCGCTTCGAGCGCTCCATCAGCTCGGGGAGGTGCTTGGGCTCGAGCCACCACGCGGCACGGCACTGCCCGCTCTCTTCGCAGAGCGCGACCTGGTTGCAGCCGGCCCAGACGCGCGGCCAGCCGGGTGGCGCAGGTGGCGGGCTGCCTGTGCCCAGGCTGGCGCCGCTGACGAGGTTGGTGTTCGTCGCGCGGCCGACGATCACCGCGAGCACGAGACCGACGCCGAGCAGCACGGCCTCGCCGGCGACCTCGCCGGTGGAGATCGGCGTCTCAGGCGGGTACTTCGTGACGTCGGCGACCTCCTCCTCGGGGCACTTCAGCAGCGAAGCGACCTGCTTCTGCTCGTGAGCGCAGGCGAGCGCCAGGCAGAGCGGCAGCGCGACGAACCTCATGCCGGCACGCTCTGACGGCGGCGATCGAACGCGTGCGCCCACGGCACGAGAAGGTACGAGAAGAACGCGACGTACATCACGGCCTGCCACGAGGGCGGCGGCGGGCCGAGCAGGTTGCCGACGTAGGCGATGACGAGCAGCGCGACGAACGCGACGAAGCCGATCGAGCCGGCGCGGGTCACGGGCTTCGTGGTGCGGGCGTAGATGAAGACGCTGGCGGCGAAGAGCAGGCCCTCGACGGCGACGGTGCCCGGGATCGACGCCCACAGCTCGAGGCCGAGGACGTGCGGCCCGCCGGGGTAGACCTGCATCTCGGGGCGGTGGGTGACGACGTCGAGCACCCAGTGGCTGAAGACGCCCGCGGCGATGACGGCGGCGCCGCGGCCGTCTCTCTTCAGCGCGAAGTAGAGGCCGCCGAGGAGCGCGCTCCACACGAGGACCATGACGAGGCTGTGCGACCAGGGAATGTCGTAGAGGTTGAGCGGCGTGAACGCGGTGTAGCCGGGGGTCACCTCCGTCTTCTCGAGGCCGATGGCGAGGAAGAGCGGCCAGAGGACGTCGCAGAACATCGGCGCGAGCATGAGCCAGCCGAGGCTCGTCTTCGGAGCCAGCGGCTTGGAGGCGAACCCGACTGCAAAGTGCCCGATGAACATGATCGGCTACCTACCGCCGTCTCTCACGCGCGGCCTCGGATACACGAGGCACAGCTCGCCGAAGATCGGCGCGTCGGCGCTCGGGTAGTTCGTCGCCAGCGCCGACGCGATGTCGGCCATCGTGAGCCCCATCGACGGCGCGAAGCAGACGTCGGGCGCGTCTTTGAAGCGCTGCTTCACGCGCTCGAAGCCCTTGCGCAGGGTCGGCAGATCCATTCGGCCTCCGCGCACCGGCACCGAGGGCCCGTTCGGGTCGATGCCCGGCAGCTTGCCCATGTTCGTCTGCAGCTCGAAGCCGTCGGCGCGGTGGATGACGCGCAGCTTTCCCGGGACGGGCTCGTCGATCCACTCCTGCCAGGCCTTCTCGTCGCGCAGCTTCACGCGGTACGCGATCGGGCCTTCGGGGTGCTGGAGCCACACCTCGCTGCCGGCGTCGTCGAGCGCCGCGAGCAGCGGCATCACCTGCGCGAGGTACGTGTCGCCGGCCGGCACGAGCAGGACTTTCGGTGCGGTGATGGGCGCGACGTCGCCGTTCAGCTCGATCGTCTTGGCTCCTTCCGGCAGCGGCGGGCCGGCCGGGGTGAACGGAGCCACCTTGAACGTGTCGTCGGCTTCGTTCGTGAGCGGCTTGAACTGCTCTACGGGCTTCGGCTTCGGGGGGGGTACGTCTGCGGGTTTGTCTTTGCATGCGACGATGAGCACGACACAGAGCATCGCTGCTCTACTCGCTCTGACTGCCCCCTCACCCCGGCCCTCTCCCCTACGAGGGGAGAGGGGGCGCGGTTCCGAACCTTTTTTTACTTCCACGCGGCCTCGGCGCAGGCCTGGGCGAGCAGGCCCTGCTTCATGAAGTCGGGGACGAGCTCGCGCGGGTGCTTGAAGACGAACATGTCCTTCACGCGCGTCTTGTCTTCGAGCCGGCCGACGTCGTGAATCGCGACGGCCTTCACGCGGCCGGGAAACTCGTTGCGGATCTCGGAGTACACCTCGGGGTCTTTCTCACCCGAGTCGCCGATGAGCACGACCGGCTGTGGCACCGACTTGAGCAGCGAGCGGATGATCGGCTGCTTGTAGCCGCTCAGCGTGCTCGGCCCGATGTCGCGCAGGTAGAGCCCGAACGGCGGGAAGTCGTTCTTGAACAGGAACCGGGTCACGCGCGGCACGAACTGAACCGGCGAGCCGCTGACGAGGGCGAAGACGGGGCGCTCCTTCTTGCCTTCGCGCAGGCAGCGCATGAGCTGCGGCATGCCGTCGACGAGCGGCTGGGTGTCGCCGTCTTCGGTGAGCGCGTGCTTGAGCAGCGCGCCGCGGTCGGTGACCTGGCTCACGGCGAGCGTGTCGTCGAAGTCGGAGACGACGAAGAACGGAGCGTCGGGAGAGATGACGTCGACGCCGGCGACTCCGACGGCGCAGCCCTTCGCGGCGGCCTCGGCGCTGCGCAGGCCGACGGGAAACGGCTTGCCCTTCGGGGCCGAGAAGGTCGCCTCGAACATGCCGTCGCTGCCGCTCTTCACGTCGGCCTGCTGGCCCTCGAAGCGGAGCTGAACGTCGGCGCCCTCCCAGTTCGGGGCGAGCAGCGAGCGCATGTTGCGCGAGAGCGGGTTGCTGCCGCGGCCGACGGGGGCGCTGAAGACGCGGCCCGAGAGCGTGACGGAAGCCGGGGTTCCGACCGCGGGGAACAACATCACCTGGCCTTCGGCGAACGCTGGAACTGCCGCGAGAACCCCCACTACGGCCAGGAAGCGTTTCACGCTCAGCATGGTACCTTTCTCGGCGTGGCCGACAACCAGTTCGGGAAATACGAGCTCCAGTCCCGCCTGGCTGCCGGCGGGATGGCGGAGATCTTCAAGGCCCGGTACCCGGTCGCGGCGGGCATCTCGAAGAGCGTCGTAATCAAGCGGATCCTTCCGCATTACGCAGCCAACAAACAATTCATCCAGATGTTCACGAACGAGGCCCGAATCGTCATGGGCCTCAGCCACGGCAACATCGCGCAAGTCTTCGACTTCGGTGAGATCGACGGCGATTGGTTCATCGCGATGGAGTACGTCGACGGGCAGCCGCTCTCGAAGGTGATCAAGCGGGCGCGAACCGTGGGGATTCAGTCGATTCCCACCTCGTTCGCGGTGCTCATCACGATCGAGATGCTGAAAGGTCTGCACTACGCCCACACGCGGCTCGACGAGGAGGGCAAGCAGCTCAAGATCGTGCACCGCGACGTGTCACCGCAGAACGTGCTGCTGAGCTACGAGGGGCAGATCAAGCTGGTCGACTTCGGCATCGCGAAGGCGAAGACGGCGGGGCGCGAAGAGACGGAGTCGGGCGCGGTGAAGGGGAAGTACTCGTACTTCTCGCCCGAGCAGGCGCGCGGGAAAGAGCTCGACGCGCGCACCGACGTGTTCGCGGCGGGCATCGTGCTGTACGAGATGCTGTGCGGGCAGCTGCCGTTTCAGGGCCGCATGGTCGAGACGATGTCGCGGATCGTGAAGGGGCAGTTCCCTCCGCCGCGGGTGATGAACCCCGACATCACGCCGGCGCTGGAGCAGATCATCTTGAGCGCGATGGCGCTGCAGAAGGACCAGCGGTACCAGTCGGCGGAGGCGTTCCAGAGCGCGCTGTCGAGCTACCTGTACCAGAACGCTCCGAGCTTTCAGGCGAGCTCACTGGGGTCGTTCGTGCAGTTCCTGTTCGAGCCGGACCTGGTGCAAGACGGGCGGCCCGTGCAGCTGACGCGCGAGTTCCTCGACCAGGTGACGCTGTGGAAGAAGCCGCTGCCGGTGCCTCCGCCCGAGAGCTCGCCGGGGGAGACGGCGTGGGGGAAAGACCCGGCGAAGTCGGCGGGCCGCAAGGTGGGCCAGAGCGAGCCCCTGAGCGGCAGCGCGTACACGGGCGAGGTGGAGCGGCGGCCGATACCGCGCTGGCTGCGCTTCGTACTGCTCGGCGGAGCGCTGGGCTTCGGGCTCGCGCTGGTGGTGGCGGGCTACTCGGTGTGGCAGACGACGGGCTCGTTCTACCTGGAGCTGTCGTCGACGCCGGTGGGCGCGTCGATCTTCGTCGACGGGGCGCCGTGGCCGAAGAAGACGCCGACGGTGCTGGAGCTCGAGGCGGCCTCGCCGCACATGCTGGAGCTGACGTACGCGGGCATGCGCGACTGGTCGCGATCGATCAACAAGACGCGCGGCGAGAAGGTGAGCATGCACGCCGAGCTCGAAGCGATCGTGATCAAGACGCCGGAGGTGAAGGTGCAGGTGGCTCCGGAGCAGCCGCCGGCGCCCGAAGGCCCGGCGATGGTGGTCTCGTACCCGCAGCTCGTGTTCAAGGTGAACCCGCAGGTGCACGCGGTGAACATTCCGGCGACGAAGGCCGCGCGCATCAAGCTGAACCCGGCGCGCACGTACAAGCTGTCGACCGAGGGCCGCGCGTCGTTCGGAGGGGCGGGCATCTTCGTGAACGAGGTGGGCTACTTCGCGGTGGGCCCGGGCGTGGCCGCGAAGGACTCGTTCGGCATGGTGGGGCCGAAGGGCGGCGTGAGCTTGAAGGGGGCGACGATGCTCTACGCGTTCCTGATGGACAGCGTGCTCGAGGACAACTCGGGCGCGGTGAAGCTGAAGCTGCGCGACAACAAGGGCGGGACGGAGACGTTGAGCGTGAGCTCGGTGAACAACGTCGTGATCCCCGAGCCGAACCAGCGGCTCACGTACATGGGGTTCAACAGCCTGACGACGTACAACATCCGGGTGCTCGAGAACGGGCCGGCTCCGCGGACGCGCGGCGAGAAGGGCGGCACCGTGTCGAAGGTGATGGTGACGCAGCAGACCGGGTTCAACGTGCTCGAGGGCCGGCCGCTCGCCGGCGAGGCGCTGCGCGTGTTCGAGCTCGGCAAGAGCTACAAGGTGCACGGCACGGGCTTCGTGTGGCTGATGTTCCCCGACGACGATGCGCAGGACGACAACTCGGGGACGCTCGACGTCGAGGTGATCCCGGGGGCGAACCCGCTCGGCGGTTTCAAGGTCCCGCTGCCGGGCGTGGGGAAATGAGATGCGTCGCGCTGCTGGCCGCAGCGTGCGCGACGGCGCCGCCACCGCTGGCCGCGGAGCCCAAGCCGAGGCTCGCCTGTGTGGACAGCGTGAAGCTCGAGATCGACATCGACGACGGCGGCTTGCGCCTCATCGAGTATGTCCGGCTCCACGAGTTCGGCTGTCGCATTCAGTACGAGATGTTCGAGCGCAGCGGAGGTGTGGCCTGTGGGCGTGAGAGTCGCGAGCCGGGGACCGAGATCGTCGCAGGGTTCCTCTGCGACTGCTCGTTGGTCGCCCCACTCGTCGATGGGGGCCCGTGTCGCGTGGAGCACATGGCCTACGACGGCGGGCCTGCGTGCGCGCTGCGCGTGCGCGGCTGCCACGAGAGCGTTTGCAAGACGTGGCCAGAACGCGTCGCCACCGGCAGCACGCGCGACGTGTGCGGCGTCGAGCTCCGCTGCCCGTGAGCGCCGAAAAATTGCCCCGCGACAGCCTGCGCCTACCATGTAGCCAAACGTAGCCACATGGAGGCAGCGCAAATGAAGAAGCTGGTGATGGGGTTCGCGGTGCTGAGCGGCGTGGTGAGCGGCGGGGTGTTCGCGATGTCGGTCTCTCCGGTACGGACCGGTAACGCGGAGCAGGTCGACGAGACGAAGGTGCAGCAGGTGATCGACGCGCGGCTGCACGAGCTGCTCGTGAAGATGAACACCCAATCTTCCCGCTGATTTTTTGATGCCCGACCGAAGTGGGGGTGCTACGACCCGCGGGCCTTTTCGAGGGGCCCAATGGCCGAAACCACCGCTCCGCCAGCTGCGCCGCCACCGCCGAACATCAAGCTCGCCGTCGGTGACCGGGTCGTCTACCCGAACCAGGGCCTGTGCAAGGTCACGGGCATCGACACGAAAGAGGTCGCCGGTCAGAAGCTGACGATGGTGAGCCTGCTTCGCGAAGAAGACGGCGCGAAGGTGATGGTGCCCGAGGCGAAGGTCGGGGCGATCGGGGTGCGCAAGGTCAGCTCGGGCGCGGAGGTCGAGAAGGTGCTCGACTTCGTGAGGTCGGACTCCGACAAGGCGTCGCTCGACTGGAAGGCGCGCGCGCGCACGAACGTCGAGCGCATGGCGACGGGCGGCCTGCTCGGGCTCGCCGAGGTCGTGAAGGGTCTGCAGGTGCTGTCGGAGCTGCGGCCGCTGCCGACGAAGGAGCGCGAGCTGTACAACGACGCGCGCCACCTGCTGGTCGCCGAGATCTCGGCGTCGCTGAACATCCTCGAGTGCGACGCGGAGGACACGGTCGACGCCCTGCTCTTCCCCGTGGGCAAAGAACGGCCGAAGCGCACGGCGGAGGAGTTCCGCGCGCTGGCGGGCGGAGACGACGACGAGCTCGGGCTCGACGGCGATCTGATGGGCGGAGGGTTGGAGGACGAGGGCGGCGAAGAGGAGCCGCAGGAGCCGGCCGAGGGCGGCGAGGAAGCGGCCGAGGGCGAAGAGGGCGAAGAGAAGAAGCCGGCGGCGAAGAAAGAGAAGAAGCCGAAGGTCTCGCGCGAGGCGGCGACGCAGCCGCAGGAGCCGCTGAAGAAGTCGGTGATCTCGGACGTCGACGTGACGCTGCCGCAGGCGTCGCCGATCATCACGGAGCCGATCAAGCGCAAGCGCGGCCGGCCGCCGAAGCCGAAGCCCGAGGGTCCGCCGCCGGAGCCGAAGAAGCGTGGCCGCCCGCCGAAGCCGAAGCCGGAAGGTCCTCCGCCCGAGCCGAAGAAGCGCGGGCGCCCGCCGAAGGTGGCCAAATGATCCGTGTCGCGACGTTCGACGAGCTCGACCCGAAGCTGGTGAAGGATCTGTGCAAGATCCTCTACCAGGCGTTCGCGGTGGGCGCGGAGCACGCGGGAGTGGTGACGCCGCCGTCGGGCATGAACGAGCCGTGGGACGCGCACCGGCTGATCAAAGAGGCGCCGAAGGTGTCGGCGTTTCAGGACGACAAGATTCTGTACGTGACGTCGCGGAAGCTCCTCCCGCGGAAGCTCGCGACGGGCGAGGTCCCGACGTTCGGCATGTCGCAGTACAACGGGCAGCGGGCGGTGGTCTCGTTCGCGCACATCAAGAACCCGAACGAGAACGTGAAGCAGGTCGCGCGCTACGCGCTGCAGGAGCTGGGGCACGCGTGGGGCCTGCATCACTGCCTCGACCCGAGGTGCGCGATGTACCCGCACTGGACTCCGTCGTATCCGAACGGAGACGCCTCCTTCTGCGTGTTCTGCCGCGAGACGAGCGAGCAGAAGATCCGCCTTGCCAAGTCCTGAGCCTGCGGGAGTGAAGAAGCTGCCCATCGAGGGCGGCCTCATCGTCCTCGTCGCCCTGCTCTGCCTCGCGTTCCAGCTTCGGATGCCCCTGCTGATTCCGTCGGAGGCCGACTGGCTCGAGGTGCAGAAGGTGCTCGAGGCCGAGGCGCAGCCGGGCGACGCGGTGTTGCTGTTCCCGTGGTGGACGGAGCGGGCGCGGCTCTACGCGCCGGAGCGCGTGACGGTGGTGGGGTACCAGGGCAGCGACTCGGACTCGCTGGAGCTGCACCCCCGGGTGTGGGTGATCGCGCAGCCGGATCTGCCGAGGGCGAGCTGGTCGTCGTTCTGGTCGGTGTTCTCGCCGCAGCGCACGGCGATCGGCGCGGAGCGGTCGTTCGGGCGCTTGAGGCTCGGGCTGTACCAGAACGGGCGGGCGCGGCCGGTGCGGTTCTCGTTCACCGAGTCGATCGCGTCGGCGCAGGTCTACGTCGAGGGCCCCGACGGCTCGCGGCTGCCGTGCAGCTGGGACGGGCGCGCGCACCGCTGCGGCGGCGGGAACTACGTGGCGCCCGAGTGGCACGAGATCCGGTTTCAGCCGCGGCGCTGCCTGCGCATGTTCCCGCCCGGCGGGCAGGCCAAGCTCGTGGTCGAGCTGCCGTCGGTGCCGGCCGCCGACACGCTGACGGTGCTCGGCGGCTTCATCTGGGACCGCGGCTATTTCCGCGAAGAGAAGTTCAGCGACACGCACCTGACGGTGCAGGTGAACGGCACGCAGGTGGGCGCGATCGAGTACCCGCGCGGGAAGTTCGGGCTGCACCGCAGCGATACCGGGGCGGTGCCGCAAGGAGCGTCGGTGCGGATCGCGACGCAGGCGCAGAACCCCGAGCTGCGCGAGCTGTGCGTCGAGGCGTACGGCTTTGGAGGTGGCCAATGACCGTGGCGGACCCCAAGCTCGAGAAGCGCACGGCGTGGGCCCTGTTCACGGGCGGCTTCTTCACGCTGCTGTTCACCGAGAAGCCGGCGGGGTTCGTGCGCGACGAGAGCGTGTACTTCGCGGCGGCGGAGTCGCACGGGCGCTGGTTCAAAGCGGCGTTCTCGTCACTGCCCGACTGGTTCAGGCAGGCGATGACGCTGCTGGGCGACGGCAGCCAGACCGGTTTCACGTGGCTCGCCCGCGTGTGGGACGCGCGGCCCCTGCCGTGGACCGATGCGGGCATCGTGCAGGCGTTCGACTTCAACCACGAGCACCCGGCGCTGATGAAGAACCTGTTCGGGCTCTCGTACCTCTTCTTCCACGAGGGCCTGGGCATCTTGCGGCCGGCGGCGGCGCTGCGGCTGCCGGCGTTCGTGGCGGCGGCGGCGATTCTGCCGCTCATCTACGTGATGATGCGGCCGCTCGCGGGGCGGGTGGCGGCGATCTTCGCGGCCGTCAGCTTCCTGCTGGTGCCGCGGCAGTTCTTCGAGGCGCACCTCGCGTGCTTCGACGTGCCGGTCGCGGCGATGTGGCTGCTGGTGGTGTTCTGCTTCTGGCAGGCGTTCGAGAAGCCGCGCTGGTGGATCTGGACGGGGCTCGCGTTCGGCGCGGCGCTGGGCACGAAGCACAACGCGTTCTTCATACCGGTGCTGCTGGTGCCGTTCTCGCTCTTGCGCGGCTGGCAGCAGTCGAAAGATTCGCCCCAGGCGCGCACGCTGCTCCTGCAGATCAACGGCGTCTACGTGGCCGGCGTGGTGGCGTACGGCGTGATGGTGCTGGCGATGGGCGGGCAGCGGGTGCTGGGCACGTTCCAGCTGTTGAGCCCGCACCTGGTGATCTTCGTGGCGGCCTCCGTGGGCGCGGCGCTGCTGCTCGGCCGGCTGTTCACGGTGCACGTGGGCACGTTCCGGGCGGTGGCTCCGCTGGTGGCGATGGCGGTGCTCGGCCCCGTCATCTTCTACCTGCACTGGCCGTATCTGTGGCACCACCCGGTCGACCGCGCGGCCTGGTACTTCGCGTTTCACCTCACGCACAACCACTACACGTGGTTCTACCTGGGCGAGCTCTTGCGCGAGCCGCCCTTCCCGCTCGACTACGTGGTGGTGGTGACGGCGCTGACGGTGCCGGCGGCGTTCTTCGTGCCGATGGTACTGGGCCTTTCCGGCGTGGGCTTTCGGGCGTGGAAGCGCGAGGCGACGATGCTCGAGGGCTTGATCGTGGTGAACGCGCTCGCGTCGATCGCGATCATCTCGCAGCCCGACGTGCCGCACTTCGGCGGCGTGAAGCACTGGTTCCCGTCGATGCCCTTCCTCGCGATGCTGGCGGGCATCTCGGTGGAGCGCGGCGCGGCCGCCTTGCATGCCTGGCGGCCGTGGCTGAAGACGCGCGAGCGGACGATCGCGGCGGTCGCGATCCTGTGCTGCCTGTCGGCGTTCATCGCGAACTGGCGCGTGTACCCGTACGGGACGTCGTTCTACTCGGAGCCCGCGGGCGGCCTGCCCGGCGCGGCGTCGCTCGGCATGCAGCGGCAGTTCTGGGCGAACAACGTGACCGGCGTGCTCGACTGGATCAACCAGAACGCGAAGGCAGGCGAGCGCGTGTACCTGCACGAGTGCCACGGCGGGCAGATTCGCGACTACCAGAAGAACAACATGCTGCGCACCGACCTCGGGTTCGTGGGCGACCCGTTCAGCGCCGACATCGTCGCGTACCAGTACCACCAGGAGTTCCGCGAGCACGAGTTCAACACCTGGCAGGCGCTGGGGACGACGAAGCCGGTGACCGGGCTCTACGTTGACGAGACGCCGCAGGTGGTGGTGTATCGGCGGCGGTGACGTCGCGCCGGGTCATTCTGTTGCTGCTCCCGCTCGTGGCGGGGTGTCCCGACGACAGGCTGAAGATGCGGGGCGGCTGCCAGCAGGACTCCGACTGCGGAGACCCGGCGAGCGCGTGGCGGTGCGAGCTGGTGACCGGCGAGTGCTACTGCCGCACGAACGACGCGTGCCCGGCGGGGAAGTTCTGCAACACGAAGGGCTTCTGCCAGGACATCGCGGGCTGCGCGACGAACGCCGACTGCCTCGACCCGTCGCTGTTCTGCGACACCACGAGCGGCACGTGCCTGACGCGCGGCCGCTGTACGTCGGACCTGCACTGCCCGCAGGGCAACGTCTGCGATCACGCGCGCAGCGTGTGCGTCGAGGGCTGCCGATCGAACGGCGACTGCCCGGGCAGCTCGTGCCGGTGCGGCGACGTGCCGTGCACGTGCACCGCGACGGTTCCCTCGGAGCTGCAGAAGTGCGCGATCGGAGTGTGCGACCCGACGTTCTGCTCCGATCGCACGTTCTGCCGCTACGGCGAGCAGTGCGGCATTCCGCCCGACGCCGGCGTGCAGCGCAACCAGTGCTACTCGGACTTCGACGTCGACGTGCGGCCGTACTGCGCGCGCTGCCTCTCGGGCGGGGGCATCGACACGTGCGGCCGCGGCGCGAACTACTGCATCATCGACACCCGCACGCAGTCGACGTACTGCGGCGCCGACTGCAGCGAGGGGCAGCCGTGCCCGCAGGGCTACGGGTGCCGCGACATCCGCGTCGTCTTCACGCGGTGGATGTGCGACGCGACGCACCCGTGCCAGCCCGACCCGACGCTGCCGTGCGCGACCGACGAGAACTGCTCGCGCGGCGGCACGTGCGTGAAGGCGCCCGGCTCGCCGGCCGGCTTCTGCCGCGGCCAGTGCCGGCTGCGCGAGGGCTCGAACTTCGGGTACTGCTCGTGCCAGGTCGACAGCGACTGCGCCGCGCAGTCGTGCAGCGGCGGCGAGTGCACGGTGTCGCGGCAGCGCTGCGTGACCGAGCAGGACTGCCGGAAGATCCGCTGCGTCGACTTCGACGGCGTGGGCGGCTGCCTCATCGGACAGAACTGCACGCCCGAGAACGGCCTCACCTGCATCGAAGTGGGACAGTGACGGCGGCCTGCACGCTCTGGCTCGTCCGGCACGGCGAGACGGACTGGAACCGGGCCGGGCGGCTCCAGGGCCAGCTCGAGGTGCCCCTCAACGCGAACGGCCGCCGGCAGGCGCAAGAGCTCGCGGCGCGGCTGGCGCGCGAGCACCGGGTCGCGCCGTTCGCCGCGGTCTACACGAGCGACCTCGGCCGGGCGCGAGAGACGGCGAGCGCGGCGTGCGAGGTGCTCGGCCTTCGCCCGGCGGAGCGGGCCGACCTGCGCGAGCGTCACTTCGGCGTGCTCTCGCAGCTGACGCTCGCCGAAGCGGCGGCGCGCGAGCCCGAGCTGCATGCGCGCCTGATGGCGCGGGACGCCGACTTCGTGCCGGCCGGAGGCGAGAGCCTCGCGCAGCTGTTCCGCCGCTCGGTCGCCGCGCTCAGTCAGATTGCTCACGCGTGGCCCGGCGGCCAGGTGATCGTGGTGACGCACGGCGGGGTGGTCGACGCCGCCTGGCGCGCAGCGCGCGGGCTCGCGCTCGAGGTGAAGCGCGATCACGAGCTGTTCAACGCGGGCATCAACCGGGTGCGCGTGGACGGCGAGCGCTTCGAGCTGGCCGGGTGGAACGACGTGGCACACCTTCAGCCGAGCAGCGCGATCAGCCGAGCGACGGCGGCCGAGACCGGCTGATCGGCAGGCACGGTGAGCTCGGGGGCCGGCGGCGCCTCGAAGGGGCTGTCGATGCCGGTGACGTCGCGCACGAGGCCCCTGCGCGCCCGCGCGTAGAGGCCCTTGACGTCGCGCGCCTCGCAGACCTCGAGCGGAGCGGACAGGTGGACCTCGAAGAACCGCCGGCCGCGCTCGGTATGGAGCGCGCGCACGCCGGCGCGGCCTTCGGCCGACGGGCTGATCAAGGCGACGACCGCGAAGGCGCCGGAAGCGGTGACGAGCTCGGCGACGGCTCCGCAGCGCCTGACGTTCTCGCGGCGCGAGGCGTCGTCGAAGCCGAGATCCGCCGACAGCGAGCGGCGCACGTCGTCGCCGTCGAGCACCACGACCGCCTGGCCGCGGCTGCGCAGCGCTTCGGCCAGCGCCAGCGCGAGCGTCGTCTTTCCGGAGCACGGCAGGCCGGTGAGCCAGACTGTTGCAGGCTGCATGGGCGCACTATGAAGGCGAACCCGATGGTCGGCACCCACGACGTGCTCTTCGTGACGCTCGACACGCTCCGCTACGACGTGGCGGTCGACGCGCTGCGCGCGGGGCAGACGCCGGTGCTCTCGCGGGTGCTCCCGTCAGGCGCTTGGGAGGAGCGGCACTCGCCGGCGACCTTCACGTACGCCGCGCACCACGCGTTCTTCGCGGGCTTCCTGCCGACGCCTGCGCGGCCGGGGCGGCACGTGCGACGCTTCGCGCTGCGCTTCGAGGGCAGCGAGACGACGGGGCCCGACACGACGGTGTTCGACGCGCCCGACATCGTGAGCGGCTTCGCGGGCCGCGGCTACCACACGCTGTGCGTGGGAGGCGTCGGCTTCTTCAACCTGATGAACCCGCTCGGGCGCGTGCTGCCGGGGCTGTTCGCGGAAGCCCACTGGCGCGAAGAGCTCGGCGTGACGAGCCCGCGCTCGACGGAGCTGCAGGTCGAGCAGATCGCGAAGAGCCTCGCCGCGCTGCCGCCGGGCAAGCGATGCTTCACGTTCTTGAACGTGTCGGCGCTCCACCAACCGAACAGGCACTACGTCCCGGGGGCGCTCGCCGACTCGAAAGAGACGCAGGCCGCGGCGCTGGCGTACGTCGACGCGCACCTCGGGCGGCTCTTCGCGGCCGCCGCCGCGCGGGCGCCGTGCCTGGTGCTGATCGGCTCGGATCACGGGACGGCGTACGGAGAAGACGGCTACACCGGCCACCGCATCGCGCACCCGGTGGTGACCACGGTGCCGTGGGCCGAGCTCACGCTGCCGAAGGGGTGGGCGTGAGCCACCCCGCGCTCGAAGGCTCCGCGTACGTGCAGTACCAGTACGGCTACCCGCACAAGACGGCGTACCGCGCGCTGCAGAGCCCGCGCACGCTGGCCTCGGTGTGGAGCGGCGAGGATCAGCGCGCGCTCTCGCTCTACGTGCACGTGCCGTTCTGCGAGATGCGCTGCGGCTTCTGCAACCTGTTCACGGTGGCAGGCCCGCTGGAGGCCGTGATGGAGCGCTTCGTCTCGACGCTCGAGCGCGAGGCCGCCGCGGTGCGCGCCGCATTGCCGGCGGCCGGCTACGCGAGGGCGACGATCGGAGGCGGCACGCCGAGCCTGCTCCCGGAGGGTCTGCTCGTGCGGACCCTCGACGTGATGGAGCAGACGCTCGGCGCGCGCCTGCGCGAGGTGCCGTTCTGCGTCGAGGTCTCGCCCGAGACGGCGACGGCCGCGAAGGTGCGGCTGCTCGCGGGCCGGGGGGTGAGCCGGTTCAGCATCGGGGTGCAGAGCTTTCTCGAGAGCGAGACGCGGGCGCTGGCGCGGCCGCAGCAGCGAAGCCGGGTCGACGCGGCGCTCGACTGCCTGCGCAGCTCGGGCGTGAAGACGCTGAACGTCGACCTCATCTACGGCATCGAGGGGCAGACGCCGGCGACGTTCCTGGAGTCGATCGCGGCGGCGCTGCGGTGGAAGCCGGAGGAGCTGTACCTCTACCCGCTCTACGTGCGGCCACGGACGTTTCTGGGCAAGAGCCCGCGCGCGTGGGACGACTTCCGCCTCGAGCTCTACCGCGCGGGCCGTGACGCGCTGCTCGCCGCGGGCTACCGGCAGATCTCGATGCGCTGCTTCCGCGCCGCGCACGCGCCGGAGCCGGGCGGGCCTGCGTACCGGTGCCAGGACGACGGCATGGTGGGCCTCGGCGTGGGCGCGCGCTCGTACACGAACCGGCTGCACTACTCATCGGAGTGGGCGGTCTCGCCGCGGGCGGTGCGCGGCATCATCGACGCGTACTGCGAGCGTGACGACGCGTCGTTCGCGCTGGTGCACCACGGCATCGAGCTCGACGAGGACGAGCAGCGAAGGCGGCACGTGATTCTGTCGCTGCTCGCCGACGGGCTCGACGCGGCCGACTACCGGCGGAAGTTCGACGGTCGCGAGGCGGCGGCGGATTTTCCGGAGCTCGACGGGCTCGTCGAGGCGGGCCTGGCGCGGCGGTCGGGCGACGGCTGGGCGCTGACGGAGCTGGGAGTCGAGCGCTCGGACGCGATCGGCCCGTGGCTGCAGTCGCCGGCGGTGACCTCGAAGATGAAGGCGTACGAGGTCCGCTGAGATGAGGCCGCTGACGATCCTCTACCGGGGCCCGCTCTCGAGCTGCAACTACGGGTGCGAGTACTGCCCGTTCGCGAAGCGGCACGAGACGCCGGCCGAGCACGCGGTCGACGCCGCCGCCCTCGCCCGCTTCGGCGCGTGGTGCCTCGAGCGCACCGCCGCGCCGCTGAAGGTCTTCTTCACGCCGTGGGGCGAGGCGCTCACGCAGCCGCGCTACCAGGCGCTGGTGACGCAGCTGAGCCACGCGCCGCACGTCACGCGGGTGGCCGCGCAGACGAACCTCTCGGCCCGGCTCGACTGGGTCGAAGAGACCGACCGCACGAAGCTCGGGCTGTGGGCGACGTACCACCCCGACTGGACTCCGCTCGACCGCTTCGTGAAGCAGTGCGAGCGGCTGCTCGAGCTCGGGGTGCGGTTCAGCGTCGGCGTCGTGGGCTTCCCGGCGCACCGGCCGCACATCGAGGCGGTGCGCAAGGCCCTGCCCTCTTCCACCTACGTGTGGATCAACGCGGTGAAGAAGCTGGCGCCGGTGTACTCGGCCGACGACCTCGCGTTCTTCGAGTCGGTCGACCCGCTGTTCCGCCTCAACCTGACGCCGCACCCGAGCCGGGGCGAGAGCTGCCGGGCCGGTGAGAGCGTCATCTCGGTCGACGGCGACGGCGTCGCGAAGCGCTGCCACTTCATCGCGACCCCGATCGGCAACATCTACGACGAGGCGTTCGAGGAAGCGCTGCAGCCGCGGGCGTGCACGAACGCCACGTGCGGCTGCCACATCGGCTACGTGCACCTCGACTACCTCGAGCTCGACAAGGTGTTCGGAGCGGGGCTGCTCGAGCGCGTGCCCACCGACGTGAAGAGCCTGAGCGCCTCGTCGATCTCCCAGCGGTAGACCGAGCGGCCCTCGGACGTGAGGTTCGGCAAGAGGTCGCCGAAGGCGTTGGCCTCGATCACGCGGTGGCCCGCGAAGTCCTTCTCGAACATGACGTCGAGCCCGACGTGGAGCGACGCGTAGAGCGCCGCGACCTTCCGGCACGTCTCCATCGCGGAGTCCCAGGCTCCGGGCTCGAGCCGGGCCTTGAGCGCGTCGACGCTCCCGCGCCAGCCGCCGAGGTGCAGGTTCGTGATGGGGTGGCGGTTCTGCCTCACCACCACGAAGCGGGGCTCCCCGGCGATGCACAGCACGCGGCAGTCGAAGAACGCGCCGTCGAGCCGGGCCTTGGGGACGGCGCGCTCGACCTGGGCCCCGAGGGAGAGCACGAACGCGAGCGCGCGGTTCACGTCGTCGCGCGTGCGGTAGCGCGAGAGCCTCAAGTTGTTGAACCAGCGCGGCGCGTCCCACTCGAGCGAGGTGTGAATCTCGGCGCCCTTCGGCGCGACCGAGACGAGCAGCACGCCGCTCGCCGACGAGCCCATGGAGGGCTTCACGAACACCTGACGCCAGCCGCGGGCGCGGCACGCGTCGAGCAGCGCATCGGGCGTGGCGGGTACGTCGTCGAGGAAGTCAGGCACGGGAATTCCGGCGGCGCGGAACCGCCGCGAGGTGCGGCGCTTGTCGAACAGCTCGTCGATGTCGCCGGGCGCGTTGAGCACGTGCCACGCGGGCCGCTCGGCGAAGACCGCCTTCAGCTCGGCGAGCACGCGCTGGAAGCCGCGGTGCACGAGGTGCGGAGCGACGACCTCGCCCCGGCGCTCCTCGATCGTGAACGCGTCGGCGAACCCGCCGCGCGCGAGCAGCTCGCGCTCGACGGCGAAGTCCTCACCGTACGAGTCGATGCGAACGGCGGCGGGCCCAGGGTCGAGCTCGCGGAGCCGCCCGGGCGAGCGGAGCAGCTCGAGCCACGGAACCACCTCGGGCGGCGGCAGCCCGGCTTCCTTGAGCGCGTCGGAGAAGAGCGTGACGCGCCGGTTCGCCGGGTTCCCGAGGACGACGAAGCGCATCTACTCGGCGATGGTGGTGTAGCGGTACTCCGGATCGTCGTCGCTCTTCTGCTCACCGAAGCTCGCGTTCGGCAGCGCCTTCTTGACGCGCGCCTGATCGGCCTCGCTGAAGAAGTTGTCTTCGAGGACGAGCTCCTTCAGGTGCTTGAAGCTGTCCGCGTGCTTGAGGAGCGCGTCAGCCGCTGCGGTGTGCATCACGCCCATCGAGAAGTCGACGACCTTCAGGCGCGGGAGGATCTTCGACTTCGCGACCGCCTCGATGAGCTCGGTCTCCCATTCGGAGTTCATCAGACCGAGGCGCTCGAGCGCGGGCAGGCCGGAGCCGTCGAGAATCCCCTTGAGCGAGGCGACGGTCGAGGAGCAGCCGTAGTCCTCGGTGCCGAACATGAGCTCGAGGTGCTTGAGCTTCGGGAGCTTCGCGGCGCCGAGCTGCTCGGGCGCCTTCTTGTCGAGGCCGCCGGACTTGAAGGTCAGCTTCTCGAGCGCCGGCGCATCGATCTTGCCGAAGTTGATCGGGTTGCCGTCGTCGCTGCCGGCAGAGCCCTGCAGCAGCAGCTCCTTGAGGTTGGGAGCCGCGGCCCACAAGTCGCCGAGATTTCCGACCCGGCGCCACGACGGCTGATCCATGTGCTCGGCGTCGGGGCTCATGTCGAGCGTCTCGAGGAAGGGCAGCGGGCCGGCGCTGGCGATGGCGTCGGCGAGGCCCTCCATGTGCCACTCGAGATCTTCGTGCGGCGGGAGACCGAGCGTCAGCTTGCGGAGGAAGTGCCCGGCCGGGTGCTTGAGCACGCGCTCGAGCGTCTCTTCCATCTGGCCTTCCTCGGCCTCGCCGGGCTGCAGGTCGAGGTGGCCGATGACGCCGTTGGCCCACTCGATGCTCGCGCCGTCGAGATCGCCGAGGAGCTCCTTGGCGGTGGCGTCCTGCTTCGCCTTGTTCGGCTTGCCCTGCACGGCGGCCGCGATGACCTCGCCCCAGCTCTCGCCCTGCTCGATGAGCCAGTCGGCGAACACGCGCCAGTTGCCCTCGTCGTCGGGGTTGTCGGCGATGGCCTTCTCGAGCGCCGGGTTGGTGGGCGCCGGCGGCTTCACGCCGACCTCGACGTAGCCCTTGCCGGTCTTCTCGGCGATCAGCTTCTTGGTGTCGGCCTTCGCCTCGGAGGCGCTGTCGAAGTCTTTCTCCTTCGTCTGGCCTTCGGTGCCGATCTTCCCGTAGCGGACGATCTGCTGGCTGTCCTCGACCTTGACCTCCCAGAACTTGCTCGAGGTGCCTTCGACGAACTCGAAGCGGCGGAAGCCTTCTTCGACGACGACGTCTTGCCGGGGAGCCGCGGGAGCGGCGGCGGCTTTCGCGGGCGCCTTGGGGGCGGAGGGCGCGGCGGCGGGTGGCGCAGCGGCGCCGTTGCCGTTCTTCTCCTGGTAGCCCTTGCCGGTCTTCTCTTTGATCAGCTTGTCGTGCAGCTGCTGGGCGGAAGCCGGCGAGCCCTGATCCTTGATCGTGGTCTGGCCTGACGCGCCGATCTTCCCGTAGCGCGTGAAGACGTTGTTGCCCTCGACCCACACTTCCCAGAACTTGTTCGACGTCCCTTCGGAGAACTCGAAGTAGCGCTTCGACATGGACCCCTCCAGTGCGCGGGCAGCGTCGCTGAATCAGCGTTTCGCGTCTACGGCCTTTTCGATGCGCTTCACCCACTGCTCGTCGAGCTTCGCGGCGACGTCGATCGCGCCGAGGTTCTCTTTCACCTGCGACGCCTTGCTGGCGCCGAGGATCACGGTCGAGACGTTCGGCTTCTTGAGACACCAGGCGATGGAGAGCTGCGCGAGCGAGCAGCCGAGCTCCTTCGCGAGAGGCTCGAGGCGGGTGGCGGCCTCGAGCTTGTCGGGCGTGGCGACCATGTCTTTGAGCCAGGCGTTCTGCTCCATGGCGAGGCGGCTGTCCTTCGGGGTCTTTCCGCCGGAGTACTTGCCGGTGAGGACGCCGGAGGCGAGCGGGCTCCAGATGGTCGAGCCGTAGCCGAGGCGCCAGACCTGTGCGTACTCGAGCTCGAAGCGGTCGCGGACGAGCAGGTTGTACTGGGGCTGCTCCATGCACGGCTTCGCCCAGCCGGCCTGATCGGCGAGGCCGTGGGCCTCGACGATCTGGTGCGCGCTCCACTCGGAGGTGCCCCAGTAGAAGACCTTGCCCTGCCGCACGAGGATGTCGAACGCGCGCGCGGTCTCTTCGATCGGCGTGTCGGGGTCGGGCCGGTGGCAGAACGCGAGATCCAGGTAGTCGACCTGCCAGCGGCGCAGCGCGGCGTTGACGCCCTCGATGATGCGCTTGTGCGAAAGGCCGACGTCGTTCGGGCCCTTGCCGCCCCAGAAGATCTTGGTCGAGAGCACGAGGCCCTCGCGGCGCCAGCCCTGCTTCTTGATGACGTTGCCCATGACGACCTCGGCCTCGCCGTGCGCGTAGGCCTCGGCGCCGTCGAAGAAGTTGATGCCGGCGTCGTAGGCGGCGGTCATGCACTCCTTCGCGACGTCTTCGCCGACCTGGCCGCCGAACGTCACCCACGAGCCGAGGGAGAGCTCGCTGAGCTTCAGACCCGTTCTGCCCATCTTGCGGTAGTTCATGCGGCGCAATCTGGCAGAGTGAACCGGTGCCGACCATCACTCCGAAAGACGCCGCAGCGTGGCGAAAGTGGCTCGAGAAGAACCACGCGCGCGAGACCGAGGTCTGGGTCGTCTACGTGAAGTCGGCGCACGGGCGCTCGATGACGTGGAGCGACGCGGTCGACGAAGCGCTCTGCTTCGGGTGGATCGACACGACCGCGAAGCGCATCGACGAGAAGCACTACATGCAGCGCTTCACGCGGCGGCGAGCGGGCAGCAAGTGGTCGGCGATCAACAAGGCGAAGGTGGCGAAGCTGATCGAGGCGGGGAAGATGACGGAGGCGGGCGTGAAGGAGGTCGAGCTCGCGAAGAAGAACGGCAGCTGGGCGAAGGCCGAGGCGTGGCGGCGCGCGGCCGACATGCCGCCGGAGCTCGACGCGGCGCTGACGAAGAAGGCGCGCGCGGCGTACGAGAAGCTGGCGCCGGGATACCAGAACCTCTACCGGCGCTATGTCGGTGAGGCGAAGCAGGAGGCGACGCGGCGCAAGCGCGCGAAGCTGGCGGTGAAGTTCCTGGGTGAAGGTCAGAAGATTCCCTTCGGGCTCCCACAGCGCCGCACCTGAACGATTCGCGCCGTGTCAGGGGCAGCCGCTATCGTTGGCGTTGCGTGAACGCCCTGACGCTGCAGTACCGGAAGTTGAAGCGAACCTTCTCGTACCTGCGCGGCTACTTCGACTTCGATCGTCACGGGAACAACATCGTGCGGCGCACGGACTTCACATCGTGCCCGCGGCCGGTGCTGCTGCTGTACGGCTTCATGTCGACGCGGCGCACGTTCGAGGTGCTCGAGACGCGGCTGCGGCGCGATCACTACTGCGTGTGGAGCATCAACCTCGGCGGCCTGTTCGACGCCTTCAACTCGCTGAGCATCGACGTGCTCGCCGAGAAGGTGCGCGACAAAGTCGAACGGCTGTACTCGCGCTTCCCGAGCATGGGGCCGATGTCGATCATCGGGCACTCGATGGGCGGGCTGATCGGGCGCTACTACGTGAAGCGGCTCGGCGGTGACCGGCGGGTGAAGAACCTGATCACGCTGGGCACTCCGCACAACGGGTCGCCCACGGCGTACCTCGGTATCCTCACGCACGGGCTCATCTCGCGCAGCGTGTGGCAGATGACGCCGATGTCGCCGTTCATCCGCCGGCTGAAGATGGGCGCGTTCCCGCGCAGCGTGCGGTTCTCGTCGATCTTCTCGAAGTCCGACCGGGTGAACCCGTTTCCCTCGTGCATCCTCGAGGGCGACGGCGCGGGCAACCTCTACAACATCGAGGTCACCGGCATCTCGCACCGCGAGTTCGTCACGCGCCGCGTGGTGTACCAGGTCATCCGCAAGGAGCTCGCGCTCGGCTACGGGGACCCGGTGCCGTCGGAAGAGGCCCGGCCGAAGCTCGTGCCGATCAAGTAGGTCTGCTAGGCCCCGGCGCATGCGTGCACTGCTGCTCGCGGCGAGCGTTTCCCTGACGTCGTGCAACTGCTTCCAGCCGGTCATCGAGCTCGACGACGGAGGCACCGCGGGAGGCGGCGCGACCGCGGGCGGCGGCGGCACCGCAGGCGGCGGCGCGACGGCGGGCGGGGGCGCCGGCGGCGGCTGCGCGTCGGCGGCACAGTGTCGGAGCCTGGGGATCTCGACGAGCTGGTGCGGCAACCCTCCGCAGGGCTTCAGCTGCGTCGAGGGCCGCTGCATCTTCGAGTGCCCCCTCATCGGCGCGGGCCGCACGTGCACCGTGAACCAGGGCAGCTACTGCCTCGAGTGCGCGGGCGATGCCGGCACGACGTGCCCGCAGACGGGGATGTCGTGCGGGCCGCTGCAGATGGTCGCGCAGATCGAGCAGGGCTCGACGTGCACGGAGTGGCCTCAGTCGGGCTCCCCGTTCACCGAGGTGCGGCTGATGCGGGGCGCCAGCGCGCAGTGCTCGTGGCTCGTCTCGAACCCCGACGGCGGCGAAGTGCTCGGCACGCTGTGGAAGCTCGAGCGCGACGGCGAGTACGTCGCGCTGTTCGCCGGGTTCGGCGGGTGGTGCACGGGGCGCAGCGCGTTCACCGGAGCGGCCCGCGGCATCGTCACCTGCCCCGCCTGCTCGTTCGTGACGTTCGGCTTCGAATAGAGTGGCGGGCACAGATGCCGTCGAAGTGGGATGCAGTGCTCGAGTCGAAGCCGGTGCCGCTGACCGAGCACCTGCTCGGCGAGTGCGCGAAGCTGTTCGCGAAGGAGCTGGCGGCGTGGCCGCCCGCGGTGAGCGAAGCGATGGGCGAGGCGGCGGCGCTGCTCGCGTCGGAGCCGCGGCCGCCGTCGGCGGCGCTGCTGAGGGAGGCCTTCCGCCTCGCGCGGTGGGACCTGGGCCACGACGCCGACGCGTACGACGACTACATGCGCAACCAGCGGTGGCTGGAGCCGGGGTTGAGCGCTAGTGACAAGCCGATGCTCCTGTTCATGAGCCGGTTCATCGAAGAGCAGCTGCTCGGGCTGGGCGAGGCCACGGAAGGCCGCGTCAACCGGAAGGCGATGCTCCGGGTGCTGGACCTCACGGAGCGAGCCGTGGTGAAACCGGGTGAAGCATGATGCAGACACAGAACCCCAACGTGGCGCGGCGGCCGCCGCCGTCTCTTCCGAGGCCGAACGAGGCGTGCTGGTGCGGCAGCGGCGAGAAGTACAAGCGCTGCCACAAGGAAGCCGACTACCTGTTCCTGCGCGACGAGCAGAAGCGGCTCGAGGCGACGAAGGTGCGGCCGGGCACGGTCACGCCGCGCAGGCCGGTGCCGCCCGAGATCCCGCGGCCCGAGTACGCCGAGACGGGCGAGGCGAGCCGCGGCACGGGCCGGCTGGTGCGCACGCCCGACGAGCTGGTGCGGATGCGGCGCGCGTGCAAGGCGGCGGCGCAGGTGCTGCGCACGGTCGGCGAGGCGGTGAAGCCGGGCGTGACGACCGACGCGCTCGACGCGCTGGCGCACGAGACGGCGATCAAGCTGGGCGGCTACCCGTCGCCGCTGAACTACGGCAAGACGGAAGACCGGCCGCCGTTCCCGAAGTCGATCTGCACGTCGGTGAACGAGATCATCTGCCACGGCATCCCCGACACGCGCGCGCTGGTGAGCGGCGACATCGTGAACGTCGACGTGACGGTGTACCTCGACGGCATGCACGGCGACACGAACGCGACGTTCCTGGTCGGCGAGGTCGACGAAGAGTCGCAGCGGCTGGTGCGCGTGACGCGCGAGTGCATGATGAAGGGCATCGAGGCGGTGAAGCCCGGCCGGCCGATCTCCGACATCGGGCGCGCGATCGAGGCGCACGCCGACGCGCACGGCTACTCGGTGGTGCGCAGCTACTGTGGCCACGGCATCGGCGAGGTGTTCCACAACGAGCTGCAGGTGCCGCACTACTTCGATGCGAAGGCGAACATGCGCATCGAGACGGGCATGACGTTCACGGTGGAGCCGATGATCAACGCGGGAGTCTGGCAAGACCGGCTGTGGCTCGACGGGTGGACGGTGGTGACGCAAGATCTGAAGCGCTCGGCGCAGTTCGAGCACACGATCCTCGTGACCGAGACCGGCGCGGAGATCCTCACTCAGTGAGTCGGCAGTCGGCAGTTGGCAGTTGGTGGTCAGGCCGTGAGCAGGTCGTGGGCGTTCATCAGCCCCACCAGCTGCAGCGAGTTCGCCCGCTTCTCTTTGATCACCGTCTCGAGGCTCTTGCTCTCGAAGATCGGGGCGATGCCCTCGCTCACCTTCTCGAGGTTCGCCTTCGCGTGCGTGCGCAGCTCGGCGACGTCGAGCGGCTGTTCTTTCGTCTGCCGCATCAGCGCGCTGAGCTCCTTCGGGTCTCTCACCGCGAACCGGTGGACCGCGGCGCGCGTTCGCACCACCCACTGGCCGGCGAACGCGCCGACCACGGGCTCGTCGTAGATGACCGTCGGCAGGAAGATGCTGCAGGTGCCGCGCGTCGAGTTGAGGCGGTTCGTCGCGAAGTAGATGCGGTAGCTCGTGATGTGGATCTTGCCGCCGAGCGATCTCGCCTTCGCGAGCAGCGGCACCAGCTTCGGCAGGATCTGCAGCGGGTGATCTTTGGCGAGCTTCTCGCCGTCGATCTCGAAGCCGAACATCAAGTTCGCCGGCCGCGTGGCCAGCACTTTCTCTCCGGGGAGCAGGGCGTCGTTCATCGGGCGCGTTAGCGTACCGTGAGCAGCGCGCGTTCTTCAGTGAAGTCTTCCATCGCGTAGCGCACGCCCTCGCGGCCCAATCCAGAACCCTTGACTCCGCCGTAGGGCTGATTGTCGGAGCGCAGCGACGGAGCGTCGCCCACGATGACCCCGCCGACCTCGAGCTCGTGGAAGGCGCGCCGCACCTTCTTGAGCTCATTCGTGAACAGCCCCGCCTGCAGCCCGTACTGCGAGTCGTTCGCGAGCGAGAGCGCCTCGTCGAAGCTCCCCGCCTTCACCACCGCCACCACGGGGCCGAAGATCTCCTCGCACCACGCCTTCGAGCTCTTCGGCGGCTCGGTGAGGATCACCGGCTGCAAGAGCCGCCCCTGCCGCGTGACGCTGCCGCCGGCCTCCTTCACCCACGCCTCGATGCGCGCCGCGGCGGCGTCGTCGATCACCGGGCCGACCTGCGTGTCGTCGCGCGAGGGGTCGCCGACCTTCAGCGCCGCGGTCTCTTCGCGAAGGGCGGCGGCGAAGGCGTCGTACACCGCGGTCTCGACGATGATCCGCTGCACCTTGATGCACACCTGCCCCGCCGAGCCGAACGCCGACAGCGCGAGGCGCTTCGCCGCGTGGCGGAGATCGGCGTCGGCGCAGACGATCGCCGCCGCGTTGCCGCCGAGCTCGAGCACGGCCTTGCCGGCGGCCTTCGACTTGAGGTGCCAGCCGACCTTCGCGCTGCCGGTGAACGAGAGCACGCGCACGCGCGCATCGGTGGCGAGGGCTTCCGCCACCGTGTTGTCGCAGGGCAGCACCTGGAGCGCTGCGGGGTCGACGCCGGCCTCGAGCGCGAGCTCGCCGAGGATCAGCAACGGACCTGGCGCCTGCGGCGGCGGCTTGACGATGATCGGCGCTCCGACGGCGAGCGCGGGAGCGACCTTGTGCGCGCCGAGATTGAGGGGAAAGTTGAACGGCACGATGCCGGTGACGACTCCGGCAGGGAACCGGCGCGTCTCGCACTCGAGTCCGGTGTTCGTGGCGACGGTGTCGACCGGCACGGTGCGGCCGCCGAACGACGAGAGCTCGGCCGCGGCGAGCGTGAACGTCTCGATGCAGCGCGCGACCTCGAAGCGCGACGCGGTGATGGGTTTCGCGGACTCCTGGCAGATGGCCTGGGCGAGCTCCTCGGCGCGGGCGCGCAAGCCCGCGACGATGCGCTCGAGCACGGCGCGGCGCGCGTGCGTGGGCTGGTTCTGCAGGCGGGTGCGGGCGGCGTGCGCCGAGCCGAGCGCCTCTTCTGCTCGAGCCTTCGAGGCCAGGTCGACGGTGCGGACGACGCGGCCGTCCCACGGCGAGCGGATCTCTGCGACGAGCTTCTCGGCCATGGCGCCTCTTAACGCACCGGCGGCGGCTTTTGCTCTTGCCGCTCGGGCACGTCCTTCAGGTCCGAGTCGACGAAGTTGCCCTCGCGATCGAGCGAGCCGCCGAGCTTCTCGGCCTGGCGCTGCTCGTCGCGCTTCTTGGCGGCCTCGAGCTCCTCCTGGAACTTCCGGGCCTCGGCCTCGATCGCCTCGCGGCGCTTCTCGTAGTTCGCGGTGACGGCCTCGTCCCACGCCTCGTTGCCGCGCTCGAGCGCCTCGCGCTGCTTCTTCTCGCGCTCGCAGCGGGCCGGGTCGCGCTTGCACAGCTCGCGGCGCGCGGCGACCTCGGCGGCGAGCTCGTCGAGCTGGGCGTCGACCTTGTCCCGCTGGGGCAGCTCGATCACCTTCGAGCGGCTGCGGCCCTTGACCGAGCCCTTGCCGACCTCGATGACCTTGTACCGCTTGAGCGCCGCCTCGGGCATGGGCGCCTCGTCGCGCTGCCTCTGGGCGGCGCGCTGCTGCTCGATCACCTGCTCGTCGAGCATCTCGCGCCGCTCGCGCTCCCAGAGCTTCATCGCGCGGTCGAGATCGTCGAACGCCTCGCGCACCTGCGAGGCCCGCGGCCTGAGCACCTCGACGGCGAGCCCCCGCGCTGAGCCGAGCGGTTCGACCCACGCCGGAGTCGAAGCCGCCGGCTCGACCGCGAGCACGAGGGACAGCGTGAGGCACCACATCGCCCTGAGAGCTTAGCTCGGCGGCGGAAGAGACGGCTTCAGGGTGCGGCAGACGCCCCCGTCGCTGGTGCACGTGAGGCCCGCGTCGATGGGCCCGACCCACGGGCCGGTCTCGATGCAGCCGGTCGTGGGGCGGCGCGTGCCGGTCGGCAGGCGGGTGCTCGGGTCGGTGCTGCCGCTCCACATCTCGGTGAACAGCATGTAGTTGGTGCCCGTGCCGACGTACGCGAAGGGCACGATGAGCGGGTTGGGCACCGAGCCGGGCGGGAGCTTCGTGACGTCGATTCCCAGCAGGTTGAAGCGCCCGCCGTCTTCGAGCTGGAGCGGGTCGTTGTTCGCGGGCGAAGCCGCGGTGACGTCGGCGCAGCTCACGGTGCCGCCGTCGCGGCCGACCTTGCTGATCCACCGGGTGGCGACCACGCCGGCGACGCCGGGCATGACGACGCCCCAGCCGCTCGCCTCGTACTCGAAGCGCACGTTGACCGAGTGGTTGAGCACCTGGCACTTGTTCTCGAGGTTGCACAGCGGCAGGGGCCGCTCGTCGAGCAGGTTCTGGCTGAAGCAGTCGCTCTGCTTCACGCAGGCCTGGCCGCACTTGCCGCAGGTGCCCCAGTAGCCGGCGTCGGGCAGCGGGCACTGCGCCTGGCCGGCGCAGTCGATGTCGTCGCAGTCGGTCTTGCCGTTGCCGTCGTCGTCGAGGCCGTTGCCGCAGACCTCGCGGTTCGAACTGCCACCGGTGCCGGAGCAGGCGAGCACGAGACACAGCCACAGCACGCGGACTCTCATGGACACTTGCCTCCACAGGTACGGGTGGATGGCACGCACACCGACTGCCCCGTCATGCCGGCGAGACCGAGGCAGACGAAGCCGTTCGGGCACTCGGAGCCGGTCACGCAGAACCGCAGGCACGCGCGGCCGTCGTCGAGCTGCACGCAGGTGCCGCCGCCGCACTCCGAGGCGCTCGAGCAGGGGCCGCTGCAGTGCGGGAAGTCGAGCTTGGCGTCGCGGCACTCGAGGCGCATCACGTCGCAGACCTCGCAGGTGCGGCACGTCGAGGTGCTCTGACAGATGCGGGCCATGCCGACGGTGGGGCCCTCGCACTGCTTCGTGGTCATGTTGCAGCGCTGATCGATCGGGCAGGTCGCGTGGGTCGAGCAGCCGGGGCGGCACTTGTAGCGGCCGCCGACCATCTGGCAGGTCTCGCCGAGAGCGCACTCGGCGTCGGTGGCGCACTGCGACTTGCAGCGGCCGCGCGCGGGCACCCAGTCGGTGCACTCGGAGGGCAGGCGCGAGCACTCGACCTCGCCGATGCCCATGAGGCACACGGGCGCCGGCTCGCTCGACGTCGCGCACTTCGAGGTCGCGATGCCGCCGCGGGAGTCGAGGCAGGCGAGGCCGCCGTCGGGGTTGTTCTTGGGGCGGCAGCTGCCCTCGTCGCAGACGAGGTTGTTGATGCAGGGGACGGAGTCGCTCCAGCTGGTGCAGCCGGTGGTCGCCTCGCGCTCGCAGGTGCGCACGCCGCTGCCGTCGCAGATCTTGGCGCCCTCGGTGCAGGTGTAGCAGCTCGACAGGCCGCAGACGGTGGGCGGAGCGCAGAAGCGGCTCGCGTTGCAGTCGTTGTCGCGCACGCAGTCGTCGAGGGGCTGGCAGACGCGGTTGATGCAGCGCAGGTCGGCGCTGCCGCAGTCGGCGTCGACGGCGCAGTCGGTGACGCAGATCTTCACGCGCGGGTCGCAGGTGGTGCCGAACGGGCAGACCTGCTCGATGGCGACGCAGCGGCCCTGGCCGGGGTCGCAGCGCTGGCTGGAGTCGCCGCACTCCATGTCGTTGTTGCAGGTGCGGCCGAGGTCGGGTGTGCAGCCCTTGAAGTTGCGGCAGCTCGCGGTCTGGCCGGGGAGCGGGCTCTCGGAGGGCCAGCACTGCTTGGCGCCGTCTTTGTCGAGGCAGCTGGCGCCGCGCGGGCAGTCGGAGCTCACGAGGCAGGCCTTGCCGCAGAACTTCTGCATCAGGTTCGTGTCGGCGATGCAGTTGTCCCCCGCCCCGCCGCACTCGTTGTTCGCGGCGCAGGTCTCGCAGAAGCCCTTCAGGGGGCGGCAGGCGCGGATGGAGGGGTCGCAGTACTGGCCCATGCCGCACTCGGAGTCGGCCTTGCAGCCGGCGATCTCGGCGACGCAGAGGCCCGTGTAGTTGTTGCAGTAGCGCGGCGGCGCCATCGGGTCGGCGGGCTTGCAGCTCTCGTCGGAGAGGCAGATGCACTGGTGGCGGATCTTGTCGCAGCGCAGGGTGCCGCACTCGGCGTCGACGTTGCACGCGCGGCCGACGAACTCGAGGGGGCCGGCGTCGGGCGGCGGCGGAGTCGGACGGCGGCCGGAGCAGCCGATCAGAACGGCGAAGATCGCGATGGGGGCGAGGCAGCGCAGCAAGGCCTGGGGCTCATACTGGAAGGCCCGGCCCCGAAGCAACGACGGCTCTTTAGCGGTTCATGCCGCCCAGGAACTCGGCGTTCGACTTGCTCGACCTGATGTGCTTCAGGACGAACTCCATCGCGTCGATGGGCGTGAACGGGTGGAGCACCTGGCGCAGCGCGGTGATGCGCACGAGGTCGGCGGGGGTGAGGAGCAGCTCTTCTTTGCGCGTGCCGGACTTGTTGATGTCGAGGCAGGGGAAGATGCGCTTCTCGAAGAGCTTGCGGTCGAGCACGATCTCGCTGTTACCGGTGCCCTTGAACTCCTCGAAGATGACCTCGTCCATGCGGCTGCCGGTGTCGATGAGCGCGGTGCCGATGATGGTGAGCGAGCCGCCCTCTTCGATGTTGCGGGCGGCGCCGAAGAAGCGCTTCGGCCGGTGCAGCGCGTTGGCGTCGACGCCGCCCGAGAGGATCTTGCCGCTCGGGGGGACGACGGTGTTGTAGGCGCGCGCGAGGCGGGTGATGGAGTCGAGCAGGATGCACACGTGGTGCTTCTGCTCGGCGAGGCGCTTCGCCTTGTCGATCACCATCTCGGCGACCTGCACGTGGCGGGTGGCGGGCTCGTCGAACGTCGACGAGACGACCTCGCCGCGCACGCTGCGCTGCATGTCGGTGACCTCTTCGGGCCGCTCGTCGACGAGCAGCACGATGAGGAAGATCTCGGGGTGGTTGTTGCTGATCGCGTGCGCGATGTTCTGCAGCAGCACGGTCTTGCCGGCCTTCGGAGGCGCGACGATGAGGCAGCGCTGGCCGAGCCCGATGGGGCAGAACATGTCGATGATGCGCGTCGTCATCTCGGACGAGTCGTGCTCGAGCTTGAGCTTCTTCGTCGGGTAGAGCGCGGTGAGGTTGTCGAAGAGAATGCGCTCGCGGACGTCGGCCGACTGCGGGTCGACGAGGTTGATCTGCTCGACCTTCTGGAGCGCGAAGAACTTCTCGCCCTCGCGCGGCTGGCGAATGGGGCCGGTGACGGTGTCGCCGGGGCGCAGGTTGAAGCGGCGCACCTGCGACGGCGAGACGTAGATGTCGTCGGCGCTGGGCTGGTAGTCGGAGTCGGGGCTGCGGAGGAAGCCGTAGCCGTCGGAGAGCAGCTCCATGACGCCTTCGGCGGTGACCTCGTAGCGCTTCTCGGCGACGTTGCTCAAGATGGCGAAGAGGAGCTCCTGCTTCTTGAGGCCCTGGCTGTCTTCGACGCCCAGGTTGTGGGCCATCTTCGACAGCTCGGTGATCTTCATGCGCTTCAGATCGGTGAGCTTGAGCTTCTGGAGCGGCTCGCCCTCGCGGACCTCCTTGAGCTCCGGAGCCTCGGGGCTGGGCGGAGCGGGCGGCAGCTCGGCGGCGGGGCTGTCGTCGCCCTGGGCGGCGGCCTCCTGGAGGTCGTCGTCGCGCACGGGGCGCGGCACGGCGGTGAGCACGGGGCGTGGGGCGGAAGAGGCAGCGGCCTCGGGCGCCTCACCGCCAGGCTCGGCCCCGTTGTCCTGCGCCTTGCGCGGGCGCCGCTTCTTGGGCTCTTCGTCAGATCTCGTCTTGGGCATGGAGAGAAACGCTCGGCGGCGTCTGAATAGCGCCCGCGGAGCTGAGCGGCACCCTATTGAGACAACGGTGCGCCGTCAACTGTGGCATGTAGCGGGCTCATGGACGCTGCCGGCCGGATCAAGAAGCTCCGTGAAGAGATCGCGTACCACAACCACCGCTACTACACGCTCGACAGCCCCGAGATCAGCGACGCCTCGTACGACAAGCTGATGAACGAGCTGATCGCGCTCGAGACGGCGAACCCCTCGCTCGTCACGCCCGACTCGCCGACGCAGCGGGTGGGCGGCGCGCCGCTCGAGAAGTTCGCGAAGGTGACGCACCGGCAGCAGATGCTGTCGCTCGGCAACGTCTTCGACGACGGCGAGATCAGCGAGTTCCACCGGCGGGTCGCCGAGAAGCTGGGCACCGAAGACGTCGAGTACGTCTGCGAGCCGAAGATGGACGGGCTCGCCATCGAGCTCGTCTACGAGAACGGAAAGTTCGTGCAGGGCAGCACGCGCGGCGACGGCACGATCGGCGAGGACGTGACGCCGAACCTGCGCACGCTGCGGAACCTGCCGCTCGAGCTGAAGGGTCGCGACCTGCCCAGGCTGCTCGAGGTGCGCGGCGAGGTGTTCATCAAGAAGGCCGACTTCGTGAAGATGAACCAGAAGCTCGAGGCGGCGGGCGAAGAGACGTTCGTGAACCCGCGCAACTCGGCGGCGGGCTCGCTGCGGCTGCTCGACCCGAAGATCACGGCCTCGCGGCCGCTGTCGATCTACCTGTACGAGGTGGGCGTGCTCGAGGGCATCTCGTTCGAGAACCACTTCGAGAAGCTGAAGTGGCTCGAGGCGGCGGGGCTGCCGGTGAACCCGCGGCGGTTCGAGGCGAAGGGGCTCGACGGCATTCGCGCGGCGTACACGAAGCTGCTCGCCGACCGGCACTCGCTGCCGTACGAGATCGACGGGCTCGTGGTGAAGGTGTCGTCGGAGGACGGGCGGCGGCGGCTCGGGCAGGTGTCGAAGAGCCCGCGGTGGGCGGTGGCGTACAAGTTCCCGCCCGAGGAGGTCGAGACGCTCGTCGAGAAGATCGACGTGCAGGTCGGCCGCACGGGCGCGCTGACGCCGGTGGCGTTCTTGAAGCCGGTGTTCGTGGGCGGGGTGACGGTGTCGCGGGCGACGCTGCACAACGAAGACGAGATCGCGCGGAAGGACGTGAGAGAGGGCGACTGGGTGTTCCTGCGGCGGGCGGGCGACGTGATCCCCGAGATCGTGAAGGTGATCGAGGCGCGGCGCACCGGAGCGCTGAAGAAGTTCGAGATGCCGAAGACGTGCCCGGTGTGCGGCGCGCCGGTGGCGCGCGAAGAAGGCAAGGCGATCATCCGGTGCACGGGAGATTCGTGTCCCGCGAAGCTCGCCGGCGGCATCCGCCACGCGGCGACGCGCACGGCGCTCGACATCGACGGCCTGGGCGACAAGCTCGTCGAGCAGCTGATCCTCCACGGGCTCGTGAAGCGGCACGCCGATCTGTACGCGCTGACGGTCGAGAAGCTCGTGCAGCTCGAGCGGCTCGCCGAGAAGAGCGCCCAGAACCTGGTCGACGCGATCGGGCGGTCGAAGAAGACGACGCTGCGGCGGTTCATCTACGCGCTGGGCATTCCGCAGGTGGGCGAGGCGACCGCCAAGGCGCTGGCCGAGCACTTCATGGCGGTGCCTCCGCTGATGGACGCCTCGCAGGAGCAGCTGCAGGCGGTGAAGGACGTCGGGCCCGAGGTGGCACGCGAGATCCACGAGTTCTTCGCCGATGCCAAGAACCGCGGCGACGTACAGGCGCTGCTCGATGCGGGCGTCGAGCCGGCGCCGCCGGAGCGGAGCGCGGGCGGGCCGTTCACAGGGAAGACGATCGTGATCACCGGGACGCTGTCGAAGATGTCGCGCGACGAGGCGAAGGAGCAGATCGAGCGGCGCGGCGGCAAGGTGTCGGGGTCGGTGTCGAAGAAGACCGACTACCTGGTGGCCGGGGAGGACGCCGGCTCGAAGCTCACGAAGGCGAAGGAGCTCGGCGTGAAGATTCTCGACGAGACGCAGTTCGCGGCGCTGCTCTAGAAGCGGCGCCGGGCCTCAGGGGCTCAGCGCCCGAGCGTCGCGTAGCCCGGCTCCGCGGGATCGGTCGTCGTCTCGCGGTACCGCAGGCCGCTGCCCTGCACGCAGTATTGATACGTGCGCTGGCTGCCCGCGTTGCCGACGGTGACCACTCCGCCGCCGGTGGTGAACGTCGTCGCCGAGCCGGTCGGCACGACGTACGAGTAGGTGCAGTTGCAGGCCCCGACGCCGGTGCAGGTCACGGTCGCGCCCGCGCTCGTCAGCGCCGTCTGAACCCCGGCGCAGCCCGTCGGCGCGCACTGCGCCGAGATGAGCAGGTTGCCCGAGATGGTCAGCGTCGCGTTGCGCTGGACGGTGCCGCTCGCTCCGGTGCCGGTGAAGTCGAGCGTGCCGTTCACGGTGCCCATCGTGTTCGTGAAGGTGAACGTGCCGCCCACTCCGTTGCACGCGGCCTGAGGAGTCACGAACAGCCTGGTCGAGTCGACGCAGAAGCCCGTGTAGCAGTAGCGGCCGGTCAGGGCTCCGCCGCACGCGCCGGGCGCCGGCAGCGCGTCGCAGTTCGCGGTCGTCACGTTCACCGGCTGGGGCGAGCACGCCGCCGAGCCGCCGGCGGTGCCGCTCCCGCCGGCCGTACCGCTGCCGCCCGCGGTCGCGCTGCCGCCCGCCGTGCCGCTGCCGCCCGCCGTGCCGCTGCCGCCCGCGGTGCCGCTGCCGCCGGCCGTCGCGGTGCCACCCGCCGTGCTGCTGCCGCCCGCGGTGCCGCTGCCGGCAGTGCCGGAGCCGCCTGCCGCCGCAGAGCCGCCGGCGGTTCCGGAACCGCCGCCGGTGCCTCCATTGGGAGCCGTACCGCAAGCACACAGCGCACAGACCACGACCGCCACGAGGACCGGGAAGCGAAGGTTCATGAACGGTTCGTGGCCGCCCGGGAAAAAACGATCCACGCTAGGGCAGCGAGACGTCGTTCGACGTGTAAGTGCCGGTAACTGCATCGACGCCGGGGAGCCCGCGCGCGACGAGCACGGCCTTCACCTTCGCCTTTGCCGCGAGGCCCGAGTACTCGAACGGGCCCCACCGAAGCCTGCCGCCCTTCAACTTCCCATCGGACACGACTCTCTCTTCACCCGCCGCCAGCGTGGTGAAGCTCTCGGGCCTGACGGTGGCATCGAACTTCGCGACGTCGCGCGAGTCTTCGACCGACTTCGGCGGCGGCGACAGCTCGAGCTTCGAGGGCCCCAGGTGCGCGCTGTGCAGCACCTTCACCGGCTTGTCGCCGCAGTTCTTCAAGGCCAGCCGGAGCTCCGGGCCTTTCGCGTACAGCCGCAGCTCGATGGGCTGCTGCTTCACGGTGCACGGCGCGGAGTCGACGACGGTGGCGTCATAGACGTACGCCTCGCCCTTCTTCTCGGCAGCGGTCACCGGCCACGCCGCCAGCACGAGCGCGGCGATCACCGCTTGCGGATCTCGACGCGCCGGTTCGCGGCCCAGGCATCTTCGCCGGAGCCCGACGTCGCCGGCTTGTTCTCGCCGTACCCGACCGTCTCGATGTCGCTGTCTTTCACGCCGAGGTCCATCAGGTAGCGCTTGACGGAGGCGGCGCGGCGGTTCGAGAGCTGGAGGTTGAACTCCTCGGTGCCGCGCTCGTCGGCGTGACCCTCGAGCACGATCTTGGTGTTCGGCGCCGCCTTGATGCAGTCGGCGAGCGTCGCCAGCGTCTGCTGCGCGGGCGCGCTGAGCTTGTGCTCGTTGAAGTCGAACCGCACCGGCGCCCACGGGCTCGTCGGCTCGGTCGGGGGCGCGGAGCACGCGGCGCCCGGGCCCTTCGGCACGCACTTGCCGCCCTTGCAGTCTTCGCCGCTGCCGCACTCGCTGACGTCTTTGCAGGTGCCGGGCTCCTTGCCGGCGGCCTCGACGCACTTGCCGCTGTGGCACTTCTTGTTCGCGCCGCACTGCCCGTCGTCTTTGCACTCGGGCTTGGGCACGCACTTGTTGGCGTCGCAGACGAAGCCGGCCTTGCAGTGCGTGTCGGTGGCGCACTCCTTACACTCGCCCTGCACGCAGACCTCGCCGTGCTCCTTGCACTGCTCGTCGGTCTCGCACTTCGGATAGGTGGGAGGACACCCCATCAGCGCCGCGGTCAAAACGGCACACACCATTACGCGTGTAGGCAAGCTGGGGATCATCGGCCCTCCGAAATGCTCCGAACGCACGGAACCTGGGGTGGGTACCAGCCATTCCTCAAGGGGGCAAGGTGTTTGCACATGCCTCCCACACCGCCAAGGAGGCGCGGCAGAATGGACACAGTGACGACCGCAAGGAGCCCGATGCCCACGCAGACCGTACTCATCGTCGATGACGAGAAGAACATTCTCCTCACCCTGAACCAGGCGCTTCAGCTGGAGGGGTACAAGACGGAGCTGGCAGCGGGCGGCCAGCTCGCCATCGACGTGCTGGGCTCGAGGCCCGTCGACGCCGTCGTGATGGACGTGAAGATGCCCGACCTCGACGGCATCACGGTGCTGGAGCGGATCCGCGCGCTGCGGCCCGACCTGCCGGTCATCATGATGAGCGGCCACGGGACCATCGACACCGCGGTCCGCGCGACGCAGCTCGGCGCCCGCGACTTCCTCGAGAAGCCGATCTCGCGCGACCGCCTGCTGGTGGCGCTGCGCAACGCGCTGGAGCACCAGGCCGTCGTGCAGGAGCTGACGACGCTGCGCCAGGAGGTGGGCCGGTACGAGATGGTCGGCTCGGCGAAGGCGATGGAGAAGATCTACGCGCTCATCCGCCGCGCCGCGCCGAGCGAGGGCCGCGTGCTCATCACCGGCGAGAACGGCTCGGGCAAGGAGCTCATCGCGCGCGCGATTCACCAGCACAGCAAGCGGAAGGACGCTCCGTTCGTGAAGCTGAACTGCGCGGCGGTGCCGCACGAGCTCATCGAGAGCGAGCTGTTCGGTCACGAGAAGGGCGCCTTCACCGGGGCGTTCGCGGCGCGGAAAGGGAAGTTCGAGCTGGCGCACGAGGGCACGCTGTTCCTCGACGAGGTCGGCGACATGCCGGCGCAGATGCAGGCGAAGCTGCTCCGCGTGCTGCAGGAGGGCGAGCTCGAGCGCGTCGGCGGCACCGAGACCCTGAAGGTCGACGTGCGCGTGATCGCGGCGACGAACAAGGACCTCGAGAAAGAGATTCAGGCGGGGCGCTTCCGCGAGGACCTCTACTTCCGGCTGAACGTCGTGCAGATCCACTCGCCGCCGCTGCGCGAGCGCAAGGAAGACCTGCCGGCGCTGATCGAGACGTTCCTCGCCGAGGCGTGCCGCGCGAACGGCCGCAAGCCGCTGAAGGTGTCGTACGAGGCGATGGCGCTGATGAGCGCGTACGACTTCCCGGGCAACGTGCGCGAGCTCAAGAACCTGGTCGAGCGGCTCGCGATTCTGTGCGAGGGGCCGACGGTGTCGGGGGCCGATGCCGAGGCCATGCTGCCGCGGCGGAAGGGCGCGGCGGCTCCGGCTGCGGTGGACGCGAACGGAGCGCCGGCGCCGGTGGTCGCTGCACCTCTGCCTGCCCCGGCGCCCCGGTTCCGGCCCGACAAGCCGTTCCGCGATCAGGTCGAGGAGGCCGAGCGGGAGATCATCCTCGCGGCGCTGCAGTTCACGCGCGACAACGCGACCGAGGCCGCGCGCATGCTCGACCTCGAGCGCGGCCACTTCTACAAGAAGATGAAGTCGCTGGGCCTCAAGCGCTCGGGCGGAGAGACGATGGCCGCGGGCGAGGCGAATGGGGTCTCGGAGGCTCCGCCGCCGACGCCGGTCTGACGAACGCCATCGCGCGGCAGCTACCGCCGCAGGCCGCGCACCAGCACGTGCGCGAGCTCGTTGAGCCGGCGCCGCACCTCTTTCGTCGACGCCTGCGCGCGCTCGCTGCCGTCGGCGGCGCGGAAGACGAGCCACGCGGCCTGCTCCGGCGCGGCGGCCGTGCCCTCGAGCACCGACGCGATCACCTTCACGTACTCGCGCTCGGCCTTCCGGTACAGGTCGCCGCTCACGCCGTGCGACGAGTCGATGATCTCGGCTCCGTGCGGCGACCTGCTCGCGAGCGCGTGAATCAGCCCGAACTTCGCGTCGAGCACGGCTGCCAGGCGCTGCTCGGTCGTGCCGGGCGACGACGCCGCCTTCCGCGCCTTGCCGAGGTACCAGGCGATGAACTGCCTCGACACCGCCCGGAACACCTCTTCCTTCGTGTCGAAGTACAGGTAGACCGTGCCCTTCGCGATGCGCGCCGCCTTCGCGATGCTCTCGATCGACGTGCCCTTGAAGCCGCGCGACATGAACTCGTCCTGCGCGGCGCGGATGATCGACTCCGCCAGCTGGCCCCGCGGCCCGCGAAACTGACCGGTTTTTCGTTTGCGGTCATTCTTGGGTACACCCTTCATCCGAGGCGAACCTATCTCAAGAAGCGCTGGCGGTAGAGCGCCGGCATCGGTACCTTCGGGCCGATGCGGGTCGCCATCGCCGCTGTCTTCCTCGCGCTCGCGTGCGCGACGTCGAAATCCGCCGAGCCGCCGGCTACGGAGAGCCCCGGTGGCAGCGGCGGCACCGCGGGCAAGACGCTGTTCGACCGCCTCGGCGGCCGCCCGGCGATCGAGGCCGTCATCGACGACTTCCTCGGCCGCGTGGCCCAAGACGAGCGCATCAACGCGTCGTTCGCGGGCGCACACCTGCCCCGCCTGCGCCAGCGCCTCGTCGAGCAGGTCTGCTCCGCGAGCGGAGGCCCGTGCACGTACTCGGGCCGCGACATGAAGACGGTGCACGCGGGCATGGGCATCACCGGCGCGCAGTTCGACGCGCTCGTGGGCCACCTGGTCGCGACGCTCGACAAGTACAAGGTGCCCGAGAAAGAGAAGGGCGAGCTGCTCTCGGTGCTCGGCCCGATGCGCGGAGACATCGTGGAGGAGCCTTGAGCTCGGTGACTCCCGACCCGGAGCCGACGGCTCCCGAGATCATCCAGCCGCTCTCGCAGTACCTGAACCACTTCCGCCTCGACAAGGAGCTCGCCTCCGGCGGCATGGGCGCGGTGTACCTCGGCTTCGACGAGTCGCTGCAGCGGCCGGTCGCCATCAAGCTGATTCGGCCCGAGCTCGCGCGGCAGCAGTCGTTTCTCGATCGCTTCATTCGCGAGGCGCGCGCGCAGGCGCAGGTCACGCACTCGAACGTGGTGCAGGTGTTCTTCGTCGGCCAGGAGCGCGACGTGGTCTTCATCGCGATGGAGCTCGTCGACGGCGGGTCGCTGGCCGGCAAGCGCATCAGCTGGCAGGAGGCGCTCGAGCACATGCGCGGGCTCTGCGAGGGGCTGCGCGAGGCGGCGCGGCTCAACATCATTCACCGCGACATCAAGCCGGCGAACATCCTCCTCGACCGGTTCGGGCTCGCGCACATCGCCGACTTCGGGCTCGCGGCGCCGGTGTTCTCGCGCGACACGGGCGAGCCGATGAGCAAGACGCCGACGAAGAGCGCGGCGCTGCCGGTGCTGACGCAGGTGGGCAGCGTCATGGGCAGCCCGCCGTACATGAGCCCCGAGCAGGCGCGCGGCGAGCAGCTCGACGTGCGCACCGACATCTACGGGCTGGGCGCGACGTTCTACGAGCTGCTCGCGGGGCACGCGCCGACGAAGGCGATGACGCTGCACGAGCTCGAGCGGTTCATGTCGGGGCCGCCGCCGCCGACGCTGCAGTCGCTGGGCCTCGAGATGCCGCGCAAGGTGGCGGCGCTGATCGACAAGTGCATGGCGCGCGATCTGAAAGACCGCTTTCAGAGCTACGACGAGCTGATCGCGGCCATCGACGCGGCGGCGCCGCGGCCGATCGTGCCGGCGCCGGCCGTGCCGCGCATTCTCTCGTGGCTCGTCGATCTCGCCGTGTACGGCGCGGTGACGCGGCTGACGCTGCAGGTGTGGCCGGTGCTCGGCTTCCTCGCGCTGTTCGCGTGGGTGGTGCTCGGGGCGCTGCTCGTGGGCTCGACGCCCGGCCAGTGGATGATGCGCCTCAAGCTGAGGAAGCCGCCGGACCTGCCGGCGCCGATCGGGCGCGTGGCGTTGCGCTTCCTGCTGCAGCACGGGTGGCTCGCGTTCGCGGCGCTGACGGTGGCGTCGATCTACCAGAGCTCGGGAGCCGCGCTGTTCGTGTACGCGGGCCTCGGAGCCCTGCTCCTGCTCGTCGGCGTCGGCGGCAGCGTGCTGGCGCTGTTCTCGAAAGAGCGCCGCACGCTCGCCGATCGGCTCAGCGGCACGCGCGTGCTCGTCGACGTCGGAGGAGGCAGCTGATGCGGTTCGCTTTTCTCGTCGTGCTCGCGCTGTCGTCGGCCGCGCGCGCGGAGCAGTACACCGTGGCGGGCAAGCCGCACGGCGCGGTGAAGTTCAAGATCGAAGGGCCGATCGACGACGTCAACGGCGAGACGAAGCAGCTGTCGGGCAACCTCGAGCTCGAGCCTGCGAACGTCGGAGCGTCGCGCGGCGTCGTGGCGGTCGATCTCTCGCTGATCCGCACCGGCATCGACGAGCGCGATCGCGACATGCGCGTCGAGTTCCTGCAGACGAACCGGTTCCCGTTCGCGATCATGCAGATCGACAAGCTCGAGCGCGCGTCGGCCGCGGCGCTGGAGCCCGACAAGGTCGTCGACGCCGAGGCCGTCGGCAGCTTCGAGGTGCACGGCATTCGCCGGCAGCTGCGGTTCAACGTGTCGCTGAAGATGACGGGCGACCGGAAGGTGTGGGCGCGCGGCGCCTTCGAGGTGCCGTTCGCGGACTACGGCATTCCCCGGCCGCAGCGGCTGTTCTTGAAGCTCGGGGACACCGCCGACGTGACGTTCGAGGCGCTGTTCGAGCCGAAGGCGGCGGCGAAGGAGGCTCCGGCGCTGGCACCGACGGTGGCGGCGGTGCAGCCGGCGTCGCCCAAGGCGAAGCCACGCCCGCAGCGCAAGCCGAAGCCGGTGATCGCCACGGCGATGCTGTTCAGCGGCGACGAGCCCAAGGCGAAGGGCGAGCGGCTGTTTCACGAGGCCGCCGTGGGAGGCGCGGGCAACAAGCTGACGTGCGCGCACTGCCACGCGAAGGCCGACGAGCGAAACGGCCTCAAGCAGGCCGACGGGTTCGCGCGCGCGGGGCACACGCTGTGGAACGCGGCGCAGCGGGCGAAGTGGTGGAACGGGTTTGCTCCGACGCTCGGGAAGGCGTCGGCGATCTGCCAGAAGATGTTCATGAAGGGCAGCGGCTTGAGCGCCGAGCAGGAGACGCAGCTTCAGGCGTTCATCGAGGCGATCAGCCCGGACCCGGCGCCGGAGCTCGACTACCGCATCGCGTGGCGCACGTACGAGTCGGCGATTCGCGAGCCGACGGGCGGAGACCCGATTCGCGGCAAGGCGCTCGCCGACGTGTACTGCATGACGTGCCACCTCGAGGGGCGCGTCGGGCCGTCGTGGGCGCCGGGGCTCTACGAGCCCGAGTGGGTGGTGCGGCGGGTGAGGCACCTCGAGGGTCACGCGAACAAGCAGATGCCGGCGTTCACGATCGATCGGCTGCCGGACAGCGACCTGCGCGACATCGTCACGTACCTCACTTCGCCGAAGGTCGCTCCGCCGGTGTTCAACCGGAAGAAAGGGGCCGGGGCGGCGGGCTCGCGGTAGGGCTGGGCCGGCGGGCTCGCGGTCGGGCCGGGCTGCGGGCCCGCGGTCAGTGGACGGTGCCGCGTTCGTTCAACGGGTCGGGCGGGGGCTGGCGTTCAGGCACGGCCGGCGCGCCGTGCATCGGGCGCAGATGGAAATCGACGCGGGCAGTGCGCCTCGGGGCGCCGCATTCAACGCGTTGATACACTGCCGCCACGGCATCGAACGGAGACCTCTGGGAGCACCTCGCCGACGAAGTGAAGGAGATGCGCGCTGACGTCCGGAAGCTGTACGACAGCGTCGGCCGCGTCGGCAAAGTGCTCGGGCAGGTCGCGACCGCCACGCGCAAACGGTTCGACGCGCAGCAGGTGCAGCTGAAAGCACATGAGGAGCGCATCCGTCAGCTCGAGCGCAGGCTCGCGGTCTGATCAGGCTCGGCCGGCGACTCGGAAGTCGACGCGCAAGCCGTCGCCCTTCACCGTCGCGCGCGCGCGACCGATGTGGTGACACGAGGGGCAGTAGCTCATCGCTCCGTCACCGATCATGCGCACATGGAGGTCGCCGCCGCAGATCACGCAGCCCTCCGGCAGCTCCACCTCGGAGACACCATCGGAGACCTTGTGGACGTTGACCACCATGCGTTCACTCGTAACGCACGGTCCGGGCCACGCAATCCGGGCCTGAATCCAGCCTGTTGGTCTCGAGCGCGGCGCGCCCACACGACGAAACCGCCATGTGGGCGGGACATATTTCCGCAGCAGCGCCCGAATGAATATTCAGGGGCCTGCGCGGTACGCGATCACCCGCCGCCGCCGCCGCGCCGCACCGGCACGGGAGGGTTCTGCGTCGCGAGCAGCGGAGCGATGAGGCCGCCGGCGCTCCCGGCCGGTAGCAGCGTCACGCGCGCGTCGGAGGCGAGCAGGCGCTGGTACTCGAGCAGCGAGTACATGGCCTCCATCACGTCGGGGTCGTTCGAGATCTTCTGCAGCGCCTGGCCCACGATCAGGGGCCGCTGGGCGGCCGCGCGCGCGAACTCGATCGCGGCCTGCCGCTCGGCCGTGCTCTTGATGATGTTCACCTGGTTCATGCCGTCTTGCTTGATGGCACCGGTGACCTGGCGGAGCCGGTTCACGACCTTCTCTTCGATCTGCCCGATCATCTGCGCATCGCGGAAGTGCACCTTGCGGATGTAGACGGAGCCGAGCTGGTAGCCCCACTCCGTCGACTTCGGCGAGACCTCGGAGCGCACCGCCTGGCTCATCGCGTGCCGCGTCTCGAGCATGTCGGCGAGCCGCATGTTCGACAGGCAGCGCACCGCCGCGTTGCTCACGTTCGCGCGCAGCGAGCCCTTGGGGTCGGCGTTCTTGAACAGGAAGGCGACCGGGTCCGAGACGAACATCTCGTACCAGATGCCGATGCCCATCGGAGCGCCCTCCTCCGAGTTGACCGGCTGCGAGCGCAGGTACTCCTGGTCGAGGCGGAGGTCGACCTCCTTCACGCTGCCGAACCAGTTGATGATGGCGGCGGCCGGGCCGAACTTCACCCAGAGCAGGTGGAGCCCGGGCTCGCTGAGCACGCCCTTCACCTTGCCGAACAGCATGTAGACCTTGGCCTTGCGCTCGTCGACGGTGGTGTAGACGCCGAAGAAGCGGGCGATGCCGAGAGCCACGGGCACGCCGATGAGGCAGCCGAAGAACGTCGCGATCGCGGTGATGAGGAAGCTCACTTTTCCACCTCCAGCATCGCCTGGCTTGCCTTGCCGTAGAGCGCGAGGCGCACGTTGCGCAGGTACGCGGCGAGCACGCCGTTGCCCATCTTCTTGAGCGACGACAGCTGATCGGAGAGCTGCACGAGCGGCTCGACCTCGGCCTGGGCGTTCAGCGTCTCGATCTCGACGGCGCGCTTCGACTGCACGAGCTTCTGATCGGCGCCGGCCTGCGCGAGCGAGATGTCGGCGGCGACGTGGTTGTGCGCGGTGTTGATCGCGGCGAGGGCGCTCTCGACCTCGGGCGGCGGGTCGATGCCGGTGATGAGCGAGGCGTCGAGCACGATGCCGTAGCGGGCGGCGGACGACAGGCAGTCTTTGTCCATCGCCTCGTTGAGCTGGCGCAGGTTCTTGCGGAGCTCGTTGATCGAGACGCCGGCGAACGCGTGTGCGCTCTCGTCGCCTGCGACGCGGTCGGCCTGCGGCGGCGTGAAGCTCGCGATGCGCTGGCGCAGCACCGAGATGAAGTAGCCCATGATGTGAACGATGGGGCGCTTCACGCCGAAGAGGTACGCGTAGAGGTTCTGCTCGCTGACGCGGAAGCGCAGCTGGCCGACGAGGCCGGTGTTGAGCTGATCTTTCGTGACGGCCTCGAGCATCGTGCCGCCGCGGTTCGCGTTGCGGTCTTCGGGGTCGAACGCCATGTTGGCGGTCTCGACCGCGATGGAGACCTTCTTGTACTTCTGCCACGGCCACTTGAAATAGAAGCCGGGCTGCAGCACGCGGACCTGGGGGTACTTGTAGCGCTCGCGCTCGTCGGGCCGCAGGTGCTCGGCCATCGGGTTGTCGAGCGTCGTGCCGTGAAGGCGCTGGGCCTTGCCGAAGTCGGTGATGACGGCGCGCTCGTTCTGGTTCACGGTGAAGAACCCACCGAGCACGTAGCGGATGGTGAACCACAGGCCGCCCCCGATGATGAAGCCTGCCAGCGAGAAGCTGATGTCCGTGTCCATTGGTCGACCTTTGGTGACGAGACGGCGCTGCGTCAAGAACTACGCGGGTTTTGAGTCGTTCGCCTTCAGGACACGCCGGCCGCGGGGGGTGAAACATCCTTCAGCGCGATCCACACGGGGGCATGGTCCGACGGCAGCTTGCCCTTGCGGGCCTCGCGGTCGATCTCGGCGGCGGTGCAGCGCGCGGCGACGCCCTTCGAGAGCAGGAAGTGGTCGATGCGCAGCCCGGCGTTCTTCGGGAACGCGAGGAGGCGGTAGTCCCACCAGCTGAACTTGCCGCCCTCGCTGTGGTGCAGCCGGTAGGCGTCGGTGAGGCCGAGGCTGTCGCGCAGGGTCTTGAAGGCCGCGCGCTCGGGCGGAGTGAACAGCGTCTTGTCGGCGAAGTAGCGCGGGTCCCACACGTCGAGCTCTTCGGGAGCGACGTTGAAGTCGCCGCACAGCAGCAGGTCGCCGGTGTGCTTCGAGAGCAGCTTCGTGAGGCGGCCGTACCACTCGAGCTTGTACGCGTACGCGGGCGACCCGACCGCCTGGCCGTTCGGCGCGTAGAGCCCGCACATGCGGATGCCCTGAACGGTGCACCAGATGACGCGCGCGTGATCGTCGTCGACGCCGTCGTTCATGCCGCGCAGCACGTCGTGCACGGGCTCTCTCGAGAGGATCGCGACGCCGTTGTAGGTCTTCTGCCCGAACGTCTCGCAGCGATACCCAGCGGCCTCGACCGCCTCGCGCGGGAACTCGGCGTCGGTGCACTTGAGCTCCTGGAGGAAGAGGACGTCGGGCTGCGCGGACTTCAGCCAGGCGACGAGCCGGTCGACGCGGGCGCGCACCGAGTTGATGTTCCACGTCGCGATCTTCACGGGCCGTGCGTTGTACCCTCGACGCGTGGCGGACGTCCTCAGCGATGTGGCGTGCCCCGGCTGCGGGGCGAAGCTGCCCAGGCCCGAGACGGATCCGTTCGAGGGTCACGTGAGCTGCCTGATCTGCGGCCGCCAGCAGCCGTGGTCGATCGTCCACCAGCCGCCGCCGCCGGAGCCGGTGCCCGTGCCGGAGGGCTTCGAGGTGCACGAGGGCCTCGAAGGCCGTGCGATTCGCTGGAGCCTCCCCCAGCCGGGCAACGCCCTCATCAGCATCGCCTTCGGAGCCATCGTCGCGCCGATCGGCGGCCTCTCGGCGTGGACGGCAGCGCTCGAGCGTTCGTGGCACGGCGTGATCGGCGTGGCGTTCGCCGTCATCGGGTGCGCGTTGATCTACAACGGGCTGGTGATGGCGCTGAACACGGACGGGCTGGTGGTGAAGTCGGGGACCATCGGGTTCACGAGCGGCCCCTTGCGCGTGCGACGCCTCGAGCCCGTCGACTCGGCCCACTTCGTCCGCATCGAGTGCCGCGAGGTCACGCACGACGACGACGAGGGGCCCGCGCGCTACACCTGGGACGTCATCGCAGTACCGAAGAGCCCCATGCGCGCAGAACGCACGCTCGCCTCGTTCGCGCACGAGCAGCACGCGCGGTTCGTCGCCGACCGGCTGACGCGCACCCTGGGCCTGACTCAGCCGCCCGCCGACGCGTAGCGGCGCAGCGACAACAGCCACACCGTGCGCGCGGCCGTGGCGAACGCGAGGCTCGCGCCGACGGCGTACACGAGCGTGAGCGGCTCGAGCCGGCCGAGCAGCGCCTCGGCCGGGTACGTCGTCATCAGCGCGAGCGGGATCACGAACGTGAAGACGAACTTCAGCACGCCGCGGAACACCGAGGCCGGCCAGCGCGCGGCGTCGAAGATGCTGCTGAACATGTACGTGAGGTTGTCGACCTTCACGACGTAGAAGGCCGTGCTCACGATCAAGATCCACATCGAGTACAGCACCAGCGTCGCGGTGCCGAGCAGCAGGAACGCCTGCGCGAAGCCGGCCGGCGACGGCACCCGGCCCATGCGGCTGAACGCGATGACGAACACCGCGATGGCCGTGCCCACGCTGACGATGCGCCACAGCTGGAAGCGCGACGTCGAGACGAGGAACTGCGCGTCGGCGGGCTTGAGCAGCACGAAGTCGAGCGTGCCCTTGCGGATGTGATCGACGACGGCCTGCAGGCCCGGGTTGATGGCCCCGTCGAGAATCGCCTGCAGCAAGATGAACCAGCCCGTCACGACGAGCGACTCGTTCAGCGTCCAGCCCGGGATCGCCTGTGCGCGCTGGAAGTAGACGATCAGCAGCGGAGCGATCGCCGCCGCCGCCCAGACCACCGAGATGAGCCCGTCGATCAGGAAGTCCCACCGGTACTGCGCGGCGAGCAGCGCCGACGTGCGCAGCTGCAGCTTCAAGAGCTGGAGGTAGCGCCCCATGCCGTCAGCCCCCGAACGCCTGGAAGCGCTTCACGCCGGCGCGCCACGACGCGAGCGCGATGACGAGCAGCGCGAACGCCCACGCCCACTGAATGCCGATGAGCCGCGCCGCTTCGGCCACCGTGTAATGGCCGGTCATGACCTCGACGGGCAGGCCGATCTGGTAGCGGAACGGGAGCACGTCGGCGACCGCGCGCAGCACCGGGGGGAAGAGGTCGAGCGGGATCAGGTAGCCCGAGAAGACCATCAGGCAGACGAGCCAGACCTCCATGACCTTGAGGCTGGACTCCATGAAGAAGCAGAGCGTGCCGACCGCGATGTTCGAGAGGAACGCGACGAGCCACGCACCGACCATGCACGGAACCCACAGCGCCCAGATGCGCCAGTCTTTCGGCAGCGTGTCGGACGAGGTGAGGACCAGCGCGACCGCGCAGGGCGCCGCGATGAAGAAGCGCAGCGGCAGCGCGGCGACGTGGCCCATCGCGTACGAGATGATCGGGTGAATCGGCCGGAGCAGCCGCATCGCGAGCGTGCCCTGGCGCACCTCGAAGTTCATCTCCCAGCTCGCCCAGCTCGCGACGATCTGACGCACCATGAAGATGCTGAGGAAGTAGGCCCCGAAAGCGCCCGCGCCGTACGCCTTGCCGCTCTGGCCGACGACGGGGGCGGCCTGCGAGACCGCGTTCCACATCACCCACATCACGAACGGCATCGTGGTCGAGAGCACCCAGACGAGCATCTCGGCGCGGTAGGCGATCGCTTCGGCGAGGCCGATGCGGAGCAGCGTCGGTAGCGCTCTGAGTGTGCGCGTCAACTGATCGGCCCCTCGCCCTGGCCCTCTCCCCTACGAGGGGAGAGGGGACGCGTCTTCGTTGCGCTCATGCCGCCTTCCCCTCTGCAGCGCGGCTCCTCGAGAACAGCTCGCTCATCACCTCTTCGAGCGGCGGGTTCTCGACCGTGAGATCCTTCACCGGCAGCGACGCCAGGGCCTTGCCGACCACGGCGTTCACCTGGTCCATCGGCACCTGCAGCACCGCCTCGGCCGCGTCGTTCTTCACCACCTTGCCGAGCGGCTCGAGCTGCGCGAGCGGCACCGGCGCCGAGAGGCGGAACGCGACCCGCTTCTCGGGCCGCACGCGCTGCACGAGCTCGGCGAGGCCGCCGTCGTACGAGAGCCGGCCCTTGTCGATCACGATCACGCGCGGGCAGAGCGCGGCCACGTCGTCCATGTAGTGGCTGGTGAGGATCAGCGTCGCGCCGAACTGCTGGTTGTACGTGCGGATGAAGTCGCGCATCACGACCTGCATCGAGACGTCGAGGCCGATGGTCGGCTCGTCGAGGAACAGCACCTTCGGGCCGTGCACCAGCGCCGCCGCCAGCTCGCACTTCATGCGTTCGCCGAGCGAGAGCTGGCGCGTGGGCTTGTTGACGACGTCGCCGATCTGCAAGAGCTCGATGAGGCTGTCGACGCGCTTCTTCATCTCGTCCTTCGGCACGTCGTAGATCGCGCGGTTCAGCTCGAACGTGTCGGCGGGCGGCAGGTCCCACAACAGCTGCTGCTTCTGCCCCATCACCAGCATGATCTTCTTCAGGAACTCGACGTCGCGCTTCTGCGGCACGTGGCCGTCGACCCGCACCTCGCCCTCGCTCGGGTAGAGCAGGCCCGCGAGCACCTTCAGCGTCGTCGTCTTGCCGGCGCCGTTCGGGCCGAGAAAGCCCACGCGCTCGCCCGGCTTGATCTCGAAGTCGATGCCGTCGACCGCGGGCACGGTCGTGTACTCGCGCTTGAACAGCGACTTCAGCGCCGCCTTCAACCCTGGCGGCCGCTTGTGAACGCGATAATGCTTCTTCAGCCCGCGAACCGAAATCAAGATGTCGTCCGACTACCACAAGGATCTCGACCGCTGGATCCCCCGTTTGGAGCGGGCCGCCGGCCGCTTCGACTCGAGAGCCGTCGCTCAGGCCGTACGCACCCTCTCGCTCGGTCTCACCCGCGAGCGCGAGCTCGCCGGCGCGAGGTACATGGACGACCCGAAGCTGCTCGCCGCGTACCTGCTCTTCTACTGGCCGGTCTCGTACGCGCAGGCGCGCGAGGTGCTCGGCGAGGTCGGCGCCCGGCCGCGGTCGGTGCTCGACCTCGGCTCCGGTCCCGGGCCGATGGCGTTCGCGGCGCTCGACGCGGGGGCCTCCGACGTCACGGCCGCCGACCGCAGCGCGCGCGCGCTCGAGCTCGCGAAGAAGCTCGCGCTGGAAGCGGAGGAGGGCCTCGCCACCCGCGAGTGGAACCCCGACAAGCCGCTGCCCGACGGGCAGTTCGACCTCATCTCGATGGGCCACCTGCTCAACGAGCTGCCCGAGCCGAAGCGGGTGCCGCTCGTCGAGGCCGCGCTCGCGAAGCTGCGACCCAAGGGCAGCGTCGTCATCGTCGAGCCGGCGCTGCGCGACACCTCGCGCGGGCTCTTGCGCCTGCGCGATGCGCTCGTGGCGAAGGGGTACGCAGTGCGGGCGCCGTGCCTGTACCGAGGCGCGTGCCCGGCGCTGGTGCGCGAGGGAGACTGGTGTCACGCCGAGCGCTCGTGGCGCATGCCGGCGCTGGTCGAGAACCTGGCGCGGCTCGCGCAGCTGCACAAAGAGGCGCTGAAGATGAGCTACCTGGTGCTGGCGCCGAAGGGCGAGGCGTGGCGCGACCCGCCGCCGGGCGCCGTCTTCCGCATCGTGTCGGAGCAGCTCGAGGGCAAGGGGCGGCAGCGCTACATGGGCTGCGGGCCGTCGGGCCGCGTCGGGCTCGCGCTGCAGCACAAGCACGTGAACGCGGGCAACGAGGCGTTCATGACGCTGCAGCGTGGCGACGTCATCGAGATCGCCGGCACGGAGCCCAAGGGCGACGGCCTCGCGATGGTTGAGGGCAGCACGGTGCGGGTCATCGCTGCGGCTGGGAAGCCCGTCAGCTGAGACTGTTCGCGTTGTGCCGGCTTCTTGAATGCCGGGACGCGGTCGCGGACGGGACGGGGACGGTGGCCGCGTTAGAGTGAAGGGCATGGTGCTCGCGGCGCTGGTCGGCGTTCTGCTGGGTGAGGCGACTCCTCCTCCCGATGAGATCGTGCCGAAGCCCGAGCGGCCGCGGCGCATCACCCCCGGGCCGCGCTCCGGGCTGCTCATCGGAGCCGAGGCGTTCATCGACAGCTGGCCCGCCCCGACGCAGCGCGGGCCGAACCGCGCGGCCCAGTACGGCCACATCCTCATGACCGGCGCGCGCATGACCGCCGGCTACCAGCACCGCTCGCTGCTGCGCGGCATGCTCGTCATCGACCTCGCGTACGCCGCCTCGCGGCTCGAGCTGAACACCGGGCAGGACGGCTTCGTGCTCGGCATCGGCGCCGAGGGCGACTACGTCATTCACGAGCTGCTCGTCCCCTTCGCGCGCGTGACCGCCGGGTGGACGCTGACGAAGAACCAGCGGCCGGGCATCACCGACCGCACGCTGATCTTCGCCGCCGGCGTCCGGGTGCTGAAGGCGATCGACCTGCACGTGAGCCTCAGCACCGACTTCTGGGGCAACTTCTACCCCGGCGCCGGCGCCGCGTTCGGGTGGCAGTGGCTGTTCGACCTGTAGTCCCGCGCTGCGAAGTAGCTCCCGCTTGTCATAGCGCCCCGCCCCCCCCTCGGTCCCCGACCTCGGCGGCGGGCGCAGAGAAGCCGGCCGTCGCCCGCCGAGCGAGCGATCTGCGCTCACATATCGGCGGTCGTCGCGACCCGGCTCTCTCGCAGCGTCGGACGACCGCCGCACGAGGCAGTGGCTGTTCGACGTGTAGTCCCGCGCAGCGAAGTAGCTCCCGCTTGTCATAGCGCCCCGCCCCCCTCGGCCCCCGACCTCGGCGGCGGGCGCAGAGAAGCCGGCCGTCGCCCGCCGAGCGAGCGATCTGCGCCCCGATCTCGGCGGTCGTCGCGACAGACTCTCTCGCAGCGTCGGACGACGGACGACCGCCGCACGAGTTACTTGCCGCTCAGCACCGCGCGCGCCTCGTCGAGGAAGGTGCCGACGGGGTACTCGGTGACGTACTTGCGGTACTCGTTCTCGGCTTCGCGCGTCTTGCCGCGGGCGTCGAAGCAGCGCGCGCGCAGGACGCGGGCCTTCTCGGCGCGAGGGCCGCGCTTCGGGTCGGTCGCGACCTCCTCGAGGCCGAGCAGGAAGCGCTCGCAGCCACCGTTGCCGAGGCTGCGCTCGGCGCGCACGATGAAGATGCCCTCGTGATCGATCGCGGGCTCGTCATCCTTGCTGTTCAGCTTCGCGGCGGCGGTGGGGGCGACCGGGAGCTCGGGCCAGTCGATGAAGCCCTGCGGCTTGCCAACGGACTCGACGGGCGACGCCAGCAGCGGGACTTCGAGGCCGCTCATGTCGGGCTTCGAGGCGGCCGGTGCGGGAGGCGGAGGCGACGGCGCGACGGCCGCCACCACGACCGGCGCGGGAGCCGGAGCCGCCGCGACCGGAGCCGGCGCAGGAGGCGGAGGCAGCGGCGCCAGCTCGTCGACCGAGTCCGTCACCAGCGCCGTCATCTCGTCCCTCGACGCCTGCGTCGAGCCGCCGCCCGTCGCGGGCACCACGGCCGGCGCGCGCACCGCCGGAGCCACCGGCTTCGGCTCCTCGGCAAGGGCCGCGAGCTCCTTCTTCTGGGCCGAGGTGATGGTGCCGCGCGTCGAGCGCCACCGCGAGTCGAACCGCACGCGCTGGCCGGCGTTCACGAACATCGGCAGCCCGCTGGGCGGCTCGAGCGACACCCTGCCCTCGTCGACGGCGATCTCGACGCCGTCGCGGCTCGAGGCCACCGAGAACCGCGTGCCGACCACCGTCACCATGAGGCCGGCGGTGTGCAGCACGAAGCCCTTGCGCTGCGCCCGCGACGCCGCGATCGCCACGCGGCCGTGGTCGAGCGCGAGCGTGACGTCGTCGGTCTCGGCGCGGGTGAGCGCGAGCTGGGAGCTCGCTCCCATGCGCAGGCGCGTGCCCTCGGGGAGCTTCAGCGTCGCCTCGCCCTTCCAGTCGGTGCGCAGCACGTCGCCGCTCGCCAGCTTCTCGCCGTCGCCGAGCGCGCGGGTCTGGGCGCCGATGGTGGTGAGGCCGGTCGCCTTCAGCACCGCCGGAACCTGCTTCACCGCCGCGGGAGCGACGACCGCGAGCGCAGGCGCGGCTTGCGCCGGATGCTTCGTCCACACCCCGTACGCCACCAGCGCGAGGCCGGCGGCGACCAGCGCGCCCGACAGGCCCATCACCCAAGGCCGCCCGAAGACGGCCTTCGCCATGCGCTTCTCGACCGCGTTCGCGATGGCGGCGTCGGCCTTCGCGTAGGTGAACAGCATGCGCGTGCCCTTCACGGCCTCGAGCGCGCCCCGCGCGGTGCGGACGTCGGTCAGCTTCTCCTGGCACTCGGGGCACTCGGTGAGGTGGTGCTGCACGAGGCGGGCGTCTTCGCTGGGCAGCTCGCGCGCGGCGTACTCCCACAGCAGGGCTTCGTCGTGGCGCATCATGACGTCACCTCGGTGCCCGTGAGGCCGCGCATGGCGGCGGTGAACTCCATGCGGGCGTGGTGCAGCCGCGAGCGGACGGTGTTGTACGGAGTGTCGGTGGCCTCGGCGATCTCCTCGGGGCCCATGTCGCAGAGCTCGTGGTAGACGAACACGATTCTCTTCTTGGCCGACATGCCCTGCAGCGCGCGCTGCACGAGGCGGGCGGCCTCGGCGGCCTGAGCGACGGCCTCGGGATCCTGGCCCTGGGCGACGCACTCGGGGACGTCGGCGGTGATGTCTTCGCGGCGGCGCCGCCACCAGCGCAGGTGCATCAGCGCGACGTTCGCGGTGACGCCGTACAAGAAGGTGCGGAAGCGCGACTGGCCCTTGTAGCGGGGCACGGCTTTGAGGAGCTTGAGGTACGTCTCCTGGATGAGGTCTTCGAGATCGTGGCGGCGCCCGACGAGGTGGTAGAGGGTGCGAGCGACCTCGTCGCGGGTGAGCCGGTACAGCTCTTCGAAGGCAGAGAGGTCGTCGTTCTGAACGCGCTCCACCAGCCGCATGAGCTTGAGCTCGGCCGCGGTCGGAGGCGTCGGCGTCGGGATGATTCGGGGTAACGAAAGGGCACCAGCGGACACGAAGGCTCTCCTGACAGGCCGCAAGGACGCCGCGGCCGGCGTGTCAATTCAGTTGCCGCACCCCCAGAAAGTGATCCGCCGCAAAAACGCCTGATCGCTTTTTTTCGGGGTGGCAACGAACCCATCCGAATGCGGTCGCTTCCGCATCAGAACGAGAGCCAAAACACATGACTTCCAGAACCCTGCTTGTCCTGCCTGTCCTCGCGCTGTCAGCCTGTTTCGTCGAACACTGGGACGCTGAAGGTCCCTGGGGAGACTGTACCGAGGGCTGTCCGGGCTCGGCCTGTACCGAGACCTCCGACTGCCACAAGTCGTGCGGCTGCAAGGGCGGCACGTGCCAGCCCCTGCCCACCTGCAGCACGTCGGCCGACTGCTCGAGCGGCAAGGCGTGCCTGAACGGCGTCTGCAGCGAGGGCTGCTCGGGGAACTCCGACTGCCACACCGGCGAGTACTGCCGGGCCGGCAGCTGCCAGGCGATTCCCACCAACCCGCGCCCGTGCTCGACGAGCGCGCAGTGCGGCATGGACACCTGCATCAACGGCTACTGCAACCGCGCCTGCACGCGCGACCTCGACTGCGCGACGGGTGACTCGTGCCAGAACGGCTACTGCGCGCCCCGCCCCAGCGGCGGCACGGGTGGCGGCAACGGCAGCGACGGCGGCACGGGCGGCAGCGGCGGCTCGAGCGGCACGGGCGGCGGCAACGGCGGCACGGCCGGCGGCAGCACGATGCCCTCGACCTGCACGTACAACGCGGACTGCGGCGCCGGCGCCTGGTGCATCAACACGAAGTGCGTGAAGGGCTGCTCCGCCGACATCGACTGCGGCACGGCCGACACCTGCCAGGCGGGCCTGTGCAAGCCGCGCCCGGCCGGCACCTGCACCCAGTCGGCGCACTGCCAGAGCGGCCAGGACTGCATCGACGGCTCGTGCCGCGCGAGCTGCACGTCGAGCGCGACCTGCGCGATGCCGCTGACCTGCCGCATCGGCTACTGCCTGCCGCCGACCGCGACGGTGTGCACCACGAACTGCGACTGCCCGACCGGTGAGCGCTGCCTCAACGGCAGCTGCGCGCCGTAACCCAGAACCCCGGCAGCGCGCCGCCGCCCCGTGACGGCGGCGCGCAGGTCGAAGCGGGTGAGAGGCCGAGCGCTTCTCACCCGCTTCGTTTATTTGAAGGGTGATGCTCTCGCTCGTCGCCCTGCTGCTCGCCGCGGAGCCCGTCGAGGTGAAGCTCCGGGTCGGTCAGGACTGGGTGGTCTGTGGGGCGGGCGTCATCTGCCCGGCGCAGAACCCGATCTGCGACGACCCTTTGGTGGCGAAGCCGAACGCGAACGCGAAGGGCGAGCTCGTCTGGCGGGCAGTCGGCCCGGGGACGACGAAGTGCAGCGCGGCCGGCGGAGGCGCGACGGCCCACCGCGCCAGGTTCCGCGTGACGGTGACGGCGCGCTAATCCCGGTTGTCGCGCACCACGCACCACTGCTCCCACGCGAGCTCGGGGTCGAGGTCGGCGTAGCCGCGGCTGCGCTCGAGCTTTTGCGCGTCGCGGTGCGCCACCGTCATGCACCTCGCCTTGTCCCGAATGTCTTCGACCTGCGTTCGGGTCAACGGCCCGCGCTCTTCTTCCAACGCAGTCAGCAGCGTGACAAGCGCGGGGATGAACTGCAGGTGGAGCTCGGGCTGAGGCCGGCTCTTCGCTCCGGGCGCGCTGAGGTGCCACACGCCGTACGGGTTGTGGCACCAGTGCGCCGGCCGGTAGCGATCGTCGGGCCAGCGCTGTACGACGCGGCGCGGAGTCTCGGCATCGGGTGAGAAAGTGTTCCCCGACAAGAGCAGCGGGTCCTCGTCGATCTGGTAGACGTTGAGCACCGTCAGCAGCTCCTGCGCCTGGTCTGGGTCGTCGTGCTCGACGCGCGCGTCAGGCAGCGAGAACAGGTGCATGCCGCACGAGGCGACGTGGCCGTCCCCGATGAGCATCGTGACGGCGGTCTTGTGGAGCTCCCACGCATTTCCAGATCCGGCCCGCTCGAGCCACTCGTCGACGAGCCAGCCGAGCTTCGACTGCTCGAAGCGGATAGCGACGGCGCTCTTCTTCCTCAGCTTCTCCACGACCTTGACCACGCGATCGCGGCCTTCCCGCAGGTCGTCTTGCAGCTGCACCAGCCACGCGCCAGGCGCAGCCTCGATGGCCTCTACGCCCTCCGGCGGCACGGTGCCGAACGAGAAAGCCTCGCTGAACGAGCCGTCGTTCTCGATCCACTCGCCTTCGACGCCTGCGCGCTTGAGGTCCTCGCTGCCCGGGACGAACAGCGTGACGCGCGTAATCTTCACCGCGCGGCGATGACGGCCGCGAGCTCTTCGTAGAGGTAGATCGCGCTCTTGATCGCCTTGTCGAAGTCGCCGAGGTGCAGGCTCTCGTTCTCGGAGTGCGCGTTCGTGTACGGATCTTCGACGCCGATGAGCAGCGCGGGCACGCCGCCGAGCTCCTTCGCGAACGGCTCGACGAACGGAATCGAGCCGCCGCAGCCCATCGCGACCGCGTCGACGCCGTAGCCCTTCTTCAGCGCCTTGAACGCCGCCTGGAACGCGGGGCCCGACGGGTCGGTGTACCACCACTTCGCGGCCTGCTCTTCCTTCACGGTCACCTCGAGGCCCCACGGCACCGAGCTCTTCAGCGCGTCGGCGAGCGCCTTGCGCACGGTGAGGGGGTCGAGATCGGGAACCAGGCGGATGCCGACGCGCGCCCACGCGGACTCGCAGATGATGTTGCGCGCGTCTTTGCGCGTGCTCGCCTGAAACGCGTTGATGGAGATCGACGGCTGGCGCCAGTTCTGCTCCCAGGGCGGCCGGCCGCCGAGCAGCTGAACGCCGGGCAGCATGCCGGCCTGGCGGCGGAACGTCGCATCATCGGTCGGCAGCGCCGCGATGCTCTTCTTCTCTTCGGCGGTCAGCGGGCGGATCTTGTCGGCGATGCCCGGCAGGTTCACCGAGCCGTCGGGGTTCGACAGCGCGGCGAGCATGCGGCACAGCGCCATCACCGGGTCGGGCACCGGGCCGCCCCACATGCCGGAGTGCACCGACTGCTTCAACGCCCGCACCTCGACGTCGCACGTCACGAGGCCGCGCAGCGCGGTCGTGATCGACGGCAGACCCGTCTCGAAGTTGCCGGTGTCGGTCAGCACGATGGCGTCGGCCTTCACCAGCGCCTTGTGCTTCTTCAAGAACGCCTCGAGGTGCTCGGAGCCGATCTCCTCCTCGCCCTCGATGATCACCTTCACGTTGAGCGGCAGCGACCCGGCGCCCTTGAGCCACGCGTCGACCGCGCTCGTGTGCACGACCACGCCGGCCTTGTCGTCGGCCGCGCCGCGTGCCCAGAGGCGGCCGTCGCGCTCGGTCGGCTCGAACGGAGGGCTCTTCCACAGCGTCTCGTCGCCCGCGGGCTGCACGTCGTGGTGCGCGTAGAGCAGCAGCGTCGGCTTGCCGGGCGCCTTGAGGATCTCGCCGTAGGCGTACGGGTGCGCGCCCTCGACCTCGAGCAGCTGCACGTTGTCGAAGCCGCGCTTCTTGAGCAGCGCGGCGGTGGCCTCGGCGCTCTTGCGCACGTTCGCGGGGTCGAACCCGGCGAACGACACCGAGGGGATGCGGACGAGGGCCTTCAGGTCGTCGAGGTATTCGGTCTTCTTCGTGGAGTAGTGAGCCAGTGCCTTCTCGGATGACATGCGGCGCTGCTTAGCAGACTCCGACGCAGAGGCGGCAACGAAGGCCGCCGTTCGAGACCGCGTGCTCCTCGCTCGCCTTCAGCACCTGCAGCCGGCCCTGCATGAGGAAGGCGAAGCGCCAGCCCTGGAACGCGCGCGCGAAGTTCTCGAGCACGGCGGTGAGGTCGCCCTTCTCGACGCGCTTGCCGTACGGGAAGTTCGCGGCGAGCAGGCCCTTCGGCCCGGGCGGCGGGACGATCTTCGCGGCGTCGGCGCGCTCGAGCACGAGGGTGACTCCGGCGCGGCGGGCGTTGCGGCGGGTGACGCCGAGGGCGCCGGCGTTCAGGTCGGTGCCCTTGAGCAGGTGCGCGGGCGTTCGCGTGGGGCCGGCCTTCAGATCTCCGGGAGCGATGCCGTACGCGATCAAGCCCGCCTCGATGAGCAGCGTGCCGGCGCCGCACATCGGGTCCCAGAACGGCTCGTCGCCGCGGTACCCGGCGAGGCGCAGCACGCCCGCGGCGAGCGTCTCGCGCATGGGAGCGCGGCCGACCTCTTCGCGATAGCCGCGGCGGTACAGCTCGCCGGTGACGTCTCTGCCCTTCACCTTCACGCTGCTCGCGATGCGCGAGAGCCGGGCGACGCGATCGGGGTCGCCGTGCGTCTCGAACCCACCTGTGACGCTGCGGCCCTCGAAGCCGAGCTCTCGCAACTCTTGCGACAGGGCGGGCTCGAGGCCAGGCGTGCACGTGACGAACATCGACGCCGTCCTAGCAAGGGTGCAGGAGCAGGCAGCGTGTTTTGCGGATCGCTGCTTGCTGTGTCCGTGGTTCATGACCCGACGCTGCAACTGTGGGAGCGCTGCCTACGAAGTGCGCTACTCGCCGCAACTCGGAGGCGCGAGCTCGGTGTACCGCTGCGACTCGTGCCGCGGGGAGTTCGCGATCGACCCGCTGCTCGCGATGGTGCCGCACCTCGCCCTGCTCGCCGTGCTCTCGGCGCTGATGCTGGGCGCGGGGCTGCTCCCGGCGGCGGCGGCGGCCGCGGCCCTGTGGCTCGTCATCGGAGCAGTGACGGTTCACCGCATCGGCCGGCGATGGCAGCACCCGGAGCTTCGATGAGCGACGACGCAGGCAATCACCCGCGCAAGACGCCGGTGCAGGAGGCGAAGACGAACGTGGTCTCGCACCTGACGGCGGCGCGCAAGGCGCTCGACGACGCGCTCGTGCTGCTGAAGCGCAACGCGGCGAGGCGGGGCGCTCCCGCGCCGTTCAAGAAGCCGCGCTAAAGCTCGCGAACGATCTTCGGCCGCGCTCCGGTCTGCTGCAGCAGCGCGTCGAGCTTCGCCTTCGCCTCGCGGTTCTCGCCGCGAATCTTGCGCCCGAGGATCAGCTCGTTCTTCAGGCTGTGCTCCCAGCCGGTGAGCTCGGTGACGGTCACCTGGTAGCCGTGCGCCTCGAGCACGAGCGCGCGGATGACGTTCGTGAGATGCGACCCGAACTCGCGGCGGTGCATGGGGTGGTCGAACAGCACGTGCAGCGGCGAGTCCTTCGAGGCCTTCAGCTGCTGCGCGACCTCGGCCTGGCAGCACGGCACGAGCGCGACGTGATCGGCGTTGTGCCTGAGCGCCACCGCGATGGCGTCGTCGGTCGCGGTGTCGCAGGCGTGCAGCGCGGTGAGCAGGTGAATGCGCTCGGGGTAGCCCGCGGCGGCGATCGCCCCGGTCTCGAACTTCATTCGCGAGAAGCCGAGGGCGCCCGCGCGCTGCGAGGCCTTCGCGCTCAGGTCGGCGCGCGACTCGACCGAGACGACCTCGCCCTTCTCCTTCATGAACAGCTCGTAGAGGACGAAGCCGAGGTACGCGTTGCCGCTCCCGACGTCGACGACGACGGGCGCTCCGAAGCGCTGGAGCACGTCGTCGAGCGCGGGCGTGAGCAGCCCGACGAGGTGGTTCACCTGCTTCAGCTTGCGCAGGGAATCAGCGTTGAGCCGGCCGTCGCGGGTGAGCAGGTGCAGCGACTTGAGCAGCTCGGGCGACTGCTCGGGCAGCAGCTCGCGCCGGACCTTGTGCGCCGCGACCTGCCGCCTTGCCGGGTTGCTCACACCGCCACGACTTCGGTCACTTCCGGAATCGACTCTTTGAGGCGCGTCTCGATGCCCATCTTGAGCGTGGCCGTCGACGACGGGCACCCGGAGCAGCTGCCCTGCATGTGCAGGTAGACGACGCCGTTCTCGAACTTGTCGAGCGTGATGTCGCCGCCGTCTTGCGCGACCGCGGGCCGGATCTCGGCCTCGAGGATCTCTTTGATGCGCTCTTCGATGGCGCCGCCGTTGGTGGCGAGCTCCTTCGCGCGGGCCTCGAGCACCTCGGGCTTCACCGCGATGCCGCCGTCGCCGAGGTGCTTGTCGAGCGCCATCATGACGCCGTCGTTGAGCTCGTCCCACTCGCCCTCGTCACCCTTGGTGACGGTGACGAAGTTCGTGCCGATCATCACGCTGACCACGCCCTTGATGCCGAACAGCTTCTCGGCGAGCGGCGAGCGGTCGGTGGCCGCAGCCGGCGTCGTGAAGTTCATCGCCCCGGTCGGCAGGAGCTTCGTGTCGACGACGTACTTGAGCGTCGACGGGTTCGGAGTCCACTCCAGCTGGATGTTCACGGACATGGTTGTCACCTAAGAGTAACGCCGCGGAAAATCAACCCAGGATGCCGGCCTCGGGCTCGATGGTGATCTCGCCCAGGTCGAAGTCGATCTCCATGGCGGCCGGGTCGATCTCGTCGAACTTCTTGACCGGCTGCGGCGGTGGCGCCGGCGCCGCCGACGCGGGCGCCTTGCCCGGCAGCGACAGCATGGAGTTCGCCTGCCGCAGGTGGAACACGAGCTGGCGCGCCGCGAGGTCGACGATCTGGAAGGCGAAGCGGTGGCCCGACGCGAACAGGGCGTCGAAGTCTTTCTCGCCGAGCTTGAGCAGCCGCGCGGGGCCGGTCGTCACGCAGCTCGCCGACCGCGTGCCCTGATCGATCGCCGAGACCAGGCCGAACATCGCACCGGGGGCGAGGTTCGCGAGCGTCTTGCCGTTGCGACCGACGCTGACCTCGCCGTCGAGCAGGAACCAGGCGCCGTCGCTCGGCTCGCCTTCGGCGAACAGCGGCGTCACCTCATCGACCTCGACGTACTGGAGCTTCTGCGCCAGCGCGAGCTTCACGGTCGCCGGCATGCCCTTGAACGGCCCGAACTCGTCCATCACCTTCGGCGGCGGGCGCTTGCTCGACGACAGCGAGGGCGTGGACACGTGCGCCTCGCTCGGCGGCACGATGCGGTCGTTCGTGGCCCGAAGTCTCCCGCAGAGATCGGAGCAGACGCGGCGCAGCACCTTGAACGCGGCGGAGTTGTGCGAGTGGCGCAGCGCGTGAAACTCCTGCGCGTCGATCTCGTGCGCGTGGCCGCCCTGCACCACCACCGCGGTGCCCGAGCGCGGGCCGTCGTCGACCAGCGCCATCTCGCCGAGCACCTCGCCTTCGCGGGCGTACGCGACCACGACGGGCCGCTTCTGCCCCGGCGGAGTCGCCGAGACCGTCACCTCGACGCCCTTGCCCATCACCCACATCGCCTTGCCGGGCTCGCCCTCGCGGAAGAGCACCTTGCCGGCCTCGAGCTCGACGGGGCGGAGCAGGCGCAAGATGTCCATCATCTCGGGCGGCTCGACCAGCGAGAAGAGCGGGATGCTCTTGATGAACTGCTCGAGCGCTGGATTCGAACTTGCGTGGGTCACCGGTTCGAAGTTTCTTACCACACATGCGGAAGCTCCTCGGGGGGTTGCTCCTCTTGTTGACCCCGGCCGCCGCGTCCGCCGAGAAGCTGTGCGTGGCGCCGTTCGCGGGCCCCGGCGCGGCCGCAGTCCGCGGCCAGATCGCCGACAACCTGTGCACCACGAACGCGTGCGTCGACCCGAAGAAGGCGACGAAGGCCGGCAAGCCCGACTTCGCGAAGGGCAAGAAGGAGAAGGTCGACTTCTTCGTCGACGGGACGATCAAGAAGAAGGGCGGCAAGCACACGCTCGAGCTCCAGGTGCTGACCCGGGCGGGCCCGCCGAAGTTCAAGAAGACGTTCACGTACACGGGGCTCGTGCTCCCCGACAAGACGCTCGAGGCGGCGCTCGCGGCGCTGAACAAGGCGATGGGGCTCGAAGAGGCGCCGGCGAAAGAAGAGCCGAAGAAGGAAGAAGAGAAGAAGGAAGAGGCGCCCCCGCCGGAAGAGAAGAAGGAAGAGGCGCCGCCCCCGGAGGAGCCGAAGAAGAAGCGGAAGGAGCCGGAGGAGCCGCCGCCCCCGCCGAAGGAAGAAGACCGGAAGGCCGAGACGCCGCCGGACGACGACAGCGCGCCGCCGCGCAAGCCGGTGAAGCCGCACTTCGTGGCGATCGAGGCGGGGGTCGAGCTGTTCTCGCGGAGCTTCTCGTACAACGCGCCAGAGACGAACAACCTGCGCAGCTACAGCGCGTCGCTGATCGTGGCGCCGGTCGTGAAGGCCGAGTTCTACCCGCTCGCGATCTTCTCGAAGGGCATCGCTTCGGGCATCGGAGTCGACGGCACGTTCGCGCTGGCGGTGGGGCTGAAGTCGCGGCGCAGCGGCACCGACGTGACGTGGCCGACGAACCTGCAGCACTTCGACGTCTCGCTGCGGTTCCGGCTGATGCCGTTCGACGGCGTGGCGGCCGAGATCATCCCCTTCGTGGGATACGCGGTGCGCACGTTCTCGGTGGGCATCGGGACGGACATGTCGACGCTCGATGGGCTGCCGAACGTCGCATACGCGGGCATCCGGCCCGGGCTTGCGGGCGAGCTGCCGTTCTCGAACTCGGGCTTTTCGATCTTCGCGAAGTTCGCCGTGATCGTGGTGCTGTCGTCGGGGCAGATCATCTCGTCGGCCGACACGGGGTTCTTCAAGCGGGGGAGCAACCTCGGAATCGAGGGCCAGCTCGGGGCGGGCTACCGCATCTTCGGGCCGCTCAGCATCCGGCTCGCGTTCGACTTCACGCGGTACGGCCTGAGCTTCGCTCCGGAGCCTGCGGACACGTACCGGGCGGGCGGCGCCGTCGACACGTACCTCGGCGGAACGATGACGATCAGGCTGACCTTCTGAGTTGGGAGCTCAGGATTGATCACTTCGCACCGCCCAGCACCCTCATGGCGGCGTCGAAGCCGCGGCGCGCTGCGCAGAACTCGTCGTAGCCGCGCCCGATGGTGATCCATCCCGGCTCTCCGTTTCGTT